>Ga0208643_1000024_pt1 | contig 90615 bp, 128 predicted proteins | sample VirMetDEL_Nov_12_FD_184516 | JGI IMG/M metagenome (GOLD analysis project Ga0208643, IMG submission 184516) | Aqueous microbial communities from the Delaware River and Bay under freshwater to marine salinity gradient to study organic matter... | ecosystem: Environmental > Aquatic > Marine >...
GGAATGTTATTATGACCGTTGAAGAACTTGGATTAAAAAGTTGCTGTCTTAAAGCATTCAACCCGAAAGCATTGGCTATGATTGACGCAGAGTCAGATGATGTAATGACTGGATTCAAATGGGAACCGATTATTTTTCTATGTATTGGCGAGGGCGTTCAGCCTAAAGGCGATCACAGAGCGTACAAGCCTAAGGGAATTGTTAACACTTTAAGTTTTCAATAATAGAATTTGCGAAGTCCCGGTGTGCTAACATGCCGGGATGACTGCCATCGTTTGCTCGTGGATGATTTAATTTGAACTGATTGAATGTCGTGGGAAGCATTACTGTGTTATTCCATGCTGGAGCAGTTGTTGGCTCTATCTGTAGATGATATCTATTTTTACTTAGTAAAAAGCTATCAACATGATTAATGCGAGTATACATATCCATTAGCATATCATAATCACTGTGTAGATACTCGAAGAACGCCCGATCTCGTTTAGTATTACCTCGATGATCTATTTGATAATCTGTACTCTCATCTTCGAAAAAGTGATAACGATCCATAAAACTCCAATGTATGAATATCAAATCGTTATACTTAAAATCGAAATTTAATACACTGTGCCATATATGCTTATTGCTGGCACCACCCAATCCCAGATTAATACATTCCATATCTAGTTTATCTGCCACTAATTGCGGCCAGGCATACTTACTAGGTTGAGGAAATATGCTGCGATTATTTGTATAATCCCATACATCATCGAGGGCTGTGCCTCTAGTGTAACTACACCCGAATGCTATTACTCTATTTGTCATGTACGATATATCCTCTGTCAATAAATAGTTATGTATGTATTTAACAAGGAAACAATAATGCTAATATCAGGCAATAAAAATAAAGGATTAGCGCAGAGTATATCCGCCATATATCCAGACGCGACATTTATCAGCCGCGAATCTGGTCATGACTTGTGTGATTTTTCACAGCAAAAACAATTTGCCAGAATAGCGATTGAGCATGATGTAATCATTATCAATAGCGCACTATATCAGTTCGAACAAACTGTGCTACTAGATACAGTATATAAATCGCTGGTGGAGCATCAGAAACAGGCACATATAGTAGTCATCGGCAGCACTACCGATCGGGTAAAGAACGGCAAAGCCTGGTTATATAATGCGGAGAAGAAAGCGTTACGTGATTATTCAAATACTCTTGCTATCGGTGGAGTCTGGGGAGATCATGCTCCGAAGGTAAGTTATATAAGTTTTGGCACATTAAGCAACAACCAAGAAAAGCATCCAGACAGAAAATGTCTTGACATTACTGACGCAGCGTGTTATATTAAATGGATAATAGATCAACCAAAGCATCTTAATATAAATGAAATCAGTATAGATCCGATGCAGGCTAACAAGTGGTATTAAATAAATGACCGAAGATTTGAAATGGAGCAACTATGACTTTACTAAAATACCGTTTGACGATGTCGTATCGGTTGGACAGAGAACTCTCCTTTACAGAGATATATTTACTGTTTCTTGGCTACTGGGTCGTTTTTGCAATTATAAGTGTAGTTACTGTTGGCCCTATGCACGGTCAGATAGAAAAGACCATCGTCCTACCGAGTTATGTCTCAGCACAATAGACGAAATAAAGAGACAAGCACGTGGTAATGGTTTTAATAGTTTTCATTTTAGTTTATCTGGCGGTGAGCCTACTTTTCACCCTGGTTATTTGGACATTCTTAAACATCTTGCGAATGATGTTGATAATACTAATTATACTAGCGTTCACATGACAACAAACATGTCACGCAATATGAAGTGGCACAAAGAATACGTAGAAGCAGTTAAGCCGTTCCACCGAGCCAGTATCACAGCTAGTCTACACACAGAACACTTAAATACAATTGAGAAGATGCAAGACTTTGCCGATAAATTAATCTTCTGTCAGGAGCACGATGTACAGGTTACAATCAATATGGTTATGGTTCCAAACTGGTTCGAAAGAGACTGGGAAAACGCCCTGTTCTTCCACGAGCAAGGAATCAACGTCACACTCAAGCCGCAATCAGATCCTACTGCGAGCCGTGTGGTCGATGGTTACAAAGAGGAAGACTTAAAACGTTTACACAACGGTATGCCACAACGTGCGTACACAGAAAGTAAACGCAAATGGGAAGGTCGACCTAAGCCAAGTTTTCTAATACCTACTGGGGTAAATGGAAAAAATGACGCAAGTGTGCCTTGGCATATGCAGATTGAGTTTGAGGACAAGGATGGTAAAAAATGGTACATGGACCAGGCTGAGAGATTCAATGCTTTCAACTTCAACAACTTTAAAGGCTGGAGTTGTAATTCAGGATATCAAGGAATTATTATTAGAGAGCCTGATGGAAGCATCAAGCGTAGTTACAGTTGTGCGGATGTACCGCTCGGCAACATAGAAACAGGCTTTAAGTTGTTTGACAAGCCTATGCCATGTATAAGTAATGCATGTGTAAGTAGCGCAGATAGTAAGATACCCAAACGCAAGATTTAGTTTGGAACGATATGGAGAAATAATATGGTATTACCACATGAATATATTAAAACTAGCATAGATACAAGCCAACATTGTCAGCGTAATTGGGATTTGTCAAAATCTGTTACACAAGAAGATTTAGATTTGATGATCCATGCGGCAACGCAGTGTCCAAGTAAGCAAAATTTTTCATATTATCGTGTTCATGTTATTACTAATCGCTCAATTATCGAGACTATACATGATTCTACAAGTGGATATATTACGGCAGACGATAAAATGTTAACAAACAGCCAGTGTCTGGCAAATGTCTTATTTGCATTCGAAATTGTAGGACCTAGTGATAATAGCAAATCTCATAACAAGAGAACAGAAAATGGAAATAATAATCTGATTAGCAGAGATTCGCTTATGGCGATAAGTATTGCTACTGGATATTTAAACTTAACAGCACATATGCTAGGATACTATACGGGATATTGTCAATGTTTTGGTAGAGATACAGTGAGTGAAATATTAAATTCAGGCAATATAGAGATATTACTGGGCGTTGGACATAACAATCCAAATTTAGATAGAAAAATACATCACTTAACCAGCGATGATGTGTACGCATCATTTACAAAAGAAGTTACTGATGTGATATATTATAAATGAGAAATACTACAGATTTTATTCAACTTGATTATCCAACATATGATTTGGAGAGTGAGTTAAACTCATTGCTGAAGAGTGGTGTAATATCTTGGAATACTTATAATGGGCAGATTTGTATTAATGGCGTAGAAGATGATCCGGATAATCAATCAATTGGATGCGGTAGTTTATATTATGATTGGGACAATTCTTACTACGACGATACTGACAATCTTGTAATACCAAAAAAGAACATCGTCTATAATGAAGATGATTTTGTAGTATTGAACTCAAATTTTCGTGGTACATTGTTTGAAGATGTGCATAATATGTTAAAAGAAAAACATAAAATAGGACGGATGCGAGTGATGAAATCCAAGATGAAAACTTGTTTGACGTGGCATAACGATAGCTCTACTAGAATACACTATCCTATCAAGACACAAGAAGGATGCTTGATGATAATTGAAGATCAGGCATTTCACATGCCGGTTAACACATGGTGGCACACTGATACTACAAAGAAGCACACGGCATTAAATGGTAGTACCATCGATAGAATTCATCTTGTTACTTGTATGATCGACGAATATAATGAATAAAATTGCGTTAACAGGACATACCTCTGGCCTAGGTCTAGCTATTCACACTCAATATCCAATGGCTGTTGGGTTCTCTCGTTCTAATAACTATGACTTACTTAATTCAGATAACATTACTAAGATGTTAGAACAAATTGATGACTGTAATATTTTTATCAATAACGCATTCCCTGCGCTCGCCGCAGATAAAGTCGAGGGCATGAGCACACAGCTTGATATATTGTATAAAGTATATCAACTCTGGGAGCAAGAGAACGATAAGTTAATAATCAACTTAGGATCAAATACTAGTGATGGTATAAAGAAACATATTTGGCCTTATGCTGCTTCAAAAGCTGCTAGTGATAAGGCATGTGAGCAATTGTCATATATCACATCAGGACCATCGGTTTGCAATTTGCGCTTTGGGTACATTGATATGCCGCATGTCAATGCGTTTGCTCCCAATGAAAAGAAATTACCACTAACTACTGCCCTGGCTACAATACAACATATAATTGACTCCTGGCACCAGGGCGCAACAGTGAGAGAGATTACAGTAATACCTTAATAAGATATCTTATGCTTCTGTATATTGATTTCAATATTTTCGATTGATTCAGTAAAATGTATCGTACATCCGATTTTAGGACCATTCATACGTCCTGTCGCATGTAACATATCAGCATCAAATAACAAACCTTTTCCTACGGTATACTTCCACGCATATCCTGTTAACCCGTGATATAAATCTTTTGAATACGGCAAGTATTTGAATAGTTCATCGGAAATTGGGTGGTCTGTGCATCCTTTTACTTCTGGCGAATCGCATGGTCTGCATCGTAAGGATTTGTCATAATACATATCTTTTAGTTCTTCGTCAGTTTTGTCTGAGAATATATCATGTATCCAACTCATGCCCACATCACTGTCGAGTCTTTGATCAAAAATAACAAACGTCTGATCTGGATTGTGTGATTCGATAGGGATTAATAGGATAGTCTTCTTGCCTGTCTTCATATCACTATGTACAGCAAACGGGTTAGCATGATTAAATAAGCTACCAACAACAACGGTTGATGGGTCGATAAATTCACTGATAATATCTTTAATATCTTCTTTGTCTTCAATGACTGAAACATTTTTCATTGTGTTTTTGTTACCACTTTGTGATAGCTGTGTAAACTTATCAATGACGGATTGTGTTAAATCTATTTCAAACATTTATATTTCCTTTGTATTAATTGATTGCAATGATGACATAAGAACAACACATCCAACCTTAAATTCAGATTGCATAGCAGTACAGTGTAGTTGACTGGACTTAAACATTAATGCTTTGCCCGGCTGTTGATCCCATGTAATGCCACTCAGGCCATGATAGAAATCTTCATTGCCGTATGGTAATAATTTTCTAATATGATCCGGAATATCATGCTCGGTTAACCCACTCACATCTTTTGTATCACATGGACGTATGCCCGTCAGTACGTCAGACGCCAAGTGATCATTATCTGAGACAGACTTCTGTACTTCATCTGGCACTGCCGGCTTGTGTCTGATATGATCTACTCCCTCTAGGCGCCAACTTAGACCGTATTGTTCAAACTGTTGGTCGAAAACTATCAGTGATTGGTTAACGTCTTGCTTTTTATGAAGAGGAACACACATGTTATATACACTATCTCTTTTCCACCGATCTACGTGTAATGGAATAGGCTGTGTATGTGCGTATATGTAAGCAGTTTTCATAATGGATGTGTCTAAATAGTCACCGAATGCCCGCTCACGTAATTCCTCATCGACGTTCATGTAAAATGGATCAGGATCTGTTGTGATGTCAACATACTGTGAAACGTGATTCAGTAGAACTTGTATAGAACTGTCTTTTATGTCAATCTCAAATGCCATCGAAAGTTAAATCTTCCTGTCCATCCAGACTAAACATTAATGCGATACGCGGAGAGTTACTATTGTTTTCGACCGAGTGAGCAAACCCTGTATTTAAAAAATATGCTTTTCCTGCTTCTAGATTATGGTCTTCTAAGTCGTCCTTGCGTTTAAAAAGATTTCTAACTTTTGAATTAGTATAAATTGGAACAATAATTCTAGTGGCATATGTTGGATCATAATCAATATGGAAAGGAATAACTTTTCCAGGTGCTAGTTTTGTGATACGTACTCGCATTGCCGATGCGCTAAACATATTTACAATTTCTTCGAAATACGATCCCGTGTACAATTCCGTTGGTTTATTGTATCTAGTTTCCTCACGACGACGAATGCGTTCCTTGACATCGGTAGTGTACTCTAGTTCTTCGCCATTTAGTTCGGTTAAGTTAATTTGTTCAAAGTTGTCGTATACATCCTTTACGAGTTCCATGTGGTTCTTACATAGCGCTGGATTTGCTGACACAACATCGATAAAGCTAGACGCCGCGGCATCGCATTCGGATTGTAATCTTTCTAAGTCGAATGTTAAATCAAACTTATGTATACAAGGTAGTTGATGCTTTCTTCTTTTCATAGTATTCTCCAATTTCTGTTAGATCGATGCCAGCTTCTAGCATCTTGTCTTCATAGTTAATTATATCTGATAGCTTGTGGAATTTTGAAAATGGAAAATCTAAATCTTCGTAGTAGATGACATTTCCTTCTACAGTATCAAGTTGGTCTTTAATATAAAAAAATTGATCTAAAGATTTTTTTAAATCAATTTTCGTGTTAATATTTATAGTCCTAGCCGCGGAGACATCCATTATGCCGGCAGTCTTCCAGTTTGCCAATTCTTGCCACATAAAACTAAGAGCCCATTTCCAGATGCCTCTGCGTTTAAGAACAAGAATCTCGTCGTTTTCGTAAAAATCCTTAAACCAGTTGTTATAGTAATCATAATCCGGAGTAATCAGATAATTGATATGGTGCTTGAACGTATAGTTAATGCCTTTTTTCTTTTCAAGATTTAAAAAGTCAATTTTTTCCGAAAGGCTAGTTTCGGGCATAATATCTGGATTTAAGAACTCTGCCTTTTGATGAGGTTTTCTAACTGATGGATCGTTTAAGTTTTCGATGTCGATATGTTCATACACATACGAACTGCCTGTTCTCGGGCCGCCTATTAATACTTTCATGTTATTTCGTCTGAACTTATAATCAAGTCTGAGTTAGGTTTCCATATAAAATCTGGATCATTCAATCTGATACTATACACGTACTGTACAATAGGTCCAGTCTTAAATAGAAAATCTGTTTCAAGTTGGAGACTAGTGTACCACTCACTATCGGTCCACTCATTAAAACTTTTGACTGTCATTTTCTTTTTTCGTTGATATAATGCGTTGATGGCACGTTTTGTAATATCATGTGTGATATACAGAATTTCGAAGCCTCGTTGTCTTGCCCACTTGAGTTGATGTTCGCCCATTCTTAATCCACAATGTGTGAATCTATATTCCTTGAGAATGTGATATCGACAAATTCGGACAGCAATATCAGGATCGTTTGTATAATGAGAAGCCTCTGCCGCGGAGATTGAAATAAGTTTATCTCCTATGAAGCACATCCAGGTTTCAATATTCTTATCATCCGGATCATATGACCGTGCGCTGTATTTTTTAAGACTGTCATTGCCTTCTTCGATACTTTTCTTTGCGAAATCCCATATTAACTCACGATATGCGTCTGGATCTTCGCTGTATTTACAGATCGAAATGTTCGGTTGTGATTGCATATTCTTTGTACCTATTCCAGCTTTTTTCTAATAATTTATGCCATTTTGGCATATCATATACGCCATGTACGACAAGTTGAACTCTATCTCGCATATCAAATCCACGATTGACACCATGCTCATATACCGCACCGTCGTATGCGAAAGCATTTGTTTCAGGCGGCAGCATTGGATATACTTGTGTCGCGTCACTATTTTTTGTCATATAAAAGTGCTCTTCGCGCCAGTCTGTCACCTTACTCCATCTAAAATGTAAGTGACTGGGCGCTTGAAGTTTAAGTACTTCTGCCATACCCAACTCTTCATCATAGTGAGCAGGGATAGCAGAGGGAGCTTGGACAAAAAACGCTTGGTGTATTGTTTCAAAAGGTAAATTCTCAATGTAGTCAACAACATGTCCAAGTTCTTCTTTGGCAAAATCAAACCAGTCGGGGTGCTCTCCTGCCATTCCACATTGGTTTGGCTTTAGAAATATAAGTGAGCCGGTATTCTTTGTTACATAAAAGTTCTTCTGAAGATCGGGATCTTCGGCCAATGTCGCTATCTGGTCCATATCTATATCCAATATAGGAAGATCAATCGGAGACCATACCATATCTCTGTATCCTGTATATTCTTCGTCGATAGACAAATATTCATATGTGGGCCGATCAATTTTTACCGCACAGCCCGGATCATCGTTTAGATAACGACGGATGGGTATACCATCTTCATTGAATTTAATATCATTTTTCTTAATATGATAGTTAGCTGTATTGAACATCCAGTATAGTCCTTTTCTTACATGGTATATCTAGCGATAGATGATGTATTATATGCGTATATTTATCAGTAAAATATTGTAAGTTTGTGTATTCAAAGTCTTCAATGTTGTCATCGCTTACTTCGTGAATAATAGCTCTCTTGGGCTGATAAAAATAGCATATATCCTCGAACAGTTTTTTAGGATCATCTACATATATTAATACGCTACTGAATAATACAACATCTACTTTAAAGTTCGGAGTATATAAATTTTCCCATGATCTGACATCGAACTTCTTACTAGGATATAGTTTCTTTGCTAATTCGATTGGACCAGGACTAGTATCGATCCCGTAGTAATTGTATGTATAATCTTTCAAATAATTGTTGATTGTTCCTGTACGGCATCCTATGTCAACAATACCTGTTAGCTGATGCTTGCGTATTAATGATGCCTGATAACTATATATCGGCGCAGCGCCGTCACCGTCCAGATATGACATTTCTGATATATCATATATTTCACGTAGGTGTGATTTGCTGATAGTCACAGGCAATTCTCCATAACAATCTATTCGGATCGGAGACCGGAGTACGTCTATGTAGTGTCGTGAATTGATCCATCAATAACAAATCGCCTTGCTTAAATATGTGGTGGTACTGGTACTTAGATTTAAATATAATATTTTGTAATGACTGAATCATAACTTCATGATCAATTACTTGCTTGCCTTGCCATGCTTTTGAAATGAAATGATAAGGAAAATAGAAATACTCCTGTCCAGATACTGGATGTTCGCCGACTAACGATCTAATTGAGCCTTTATTTTTTGACATAAACTCAAGTTCTGGGTCATCTTCTTCGAGATGATACATTGTATTGTTTTTAAACTTGATACGAATCTTAATGCTACGCCAATAATCTTGTTCTTCATTACTTAATGTTTCAAATGGTATAGCAGTATTACAAACGCTTAGAGTTGTATTAATATCTTCATTTATGCAGTATAGCCCAATAAGTATCTTATCTATGTTATGTCTACTATTGCCATTGCTGTGCCATCCTAGCTCAGTATCGCCGAACATACCTATCTTATTGCCCTTATCGTCACGTTTCGCCGTTACCAGAAATATCTCTGGATAATCTGTTGGGTTCATGAAAAGGTCTGGTTTTTCGCATTCTCCGAAACGTTTCATGGTCGAAATGTAAGTTTCTTCGGACAATGATTGGTCATAGCCTACTGCAATACCAACTTTTTGTATATCAGATGCTAGTTCCTTGAGTTCCGTGTCGTTATATTCAGATATTGATTTTGATAATATTTTTGGTATCATTACTTACTTTCCTATTATTGCTGATACATATACTTGATTATATCTGCTAGACATAATCTATTAGTATAGTTTCGGTAGAATTTTTTATATTCTGGGTCATCGGATGTTGCTAGCCATAGTACATCAGACGGTGTCATATTTAACTGATTGCATATTTCGCCCTGGTACTTGTTTAGTGTGTTATATACTATTTCGGTGTCGAAATGTTCAATAATTGTTTCTCCTAACCTCATACTGTGATAGTTATAATATTTTGCGCTATTTTGTAATAAATCAAGACGAAAATCTGGCTCTCTTGTCCAACAGTATCCAATTCTATAATTTCTTAATCCAAATGTTTTGCTTAAACTAAAGAACACGCGTTCCACATTATCTGGTATCATGATATTGCGCATTGGTGTACTGCCGACATATGCCAGGTCCAGTACTACTGGAATATCAACAGGTATATCAACATAATTGCCGTCGTAGCTTGCTGGGTTACTTAGATACAACACCTCGCCATCTTCTTTGCCACTTACCCATTGATAATCATCAGTTGCCATTTTAATTGTACGTTTTTCTTGCCACATCCAGTAATTCATTGCCTCGGTAATACCATTAGTGGCATAAAGATGCTCGAATGAGGATAGATCACATATTGGAGCAATCCATTCGGTGATATCACTAGTAAACTTCTTAACTTCGTCGTGTTGAATAAGAGTATGTTTGCTGACTACATCTTGGACTGGCGCAATTGGAAATGTTCTGATTGCTAGACTTTGATTGAGGATAATATCTTTGAAATCCATCTACGGTTTTCCCGAATTAGATTGAAAAATCCCGTATTTAATAAACTTCTCTGCGACCCAACCACCACTATCGAATCGATGTAATCGTAGGCGTCTAAAGTTGTTATGATGATTGAGGTGATAACCTTCGCCCGCAATCAGTAAATTGAGCCACGGCTGATTACTTGGTACTGGATAATGACATACCGTGTTTAATAATCCAAATCCTACTTTTGCGTGTATGAATGGTATAAGAGCAAATGCTACAAACAGTTTTGGACTTATTAATATTGTAATAAGCCATACCGCAATCCATATCTTACGCCAATGTTTATGACAAAATACAAGTCTAGGATTGGCATACAGGTCCTTAGCAAACTTTGGCGAAATCTTAGGAATGCTCCAGGTTGTAGTAAGTACCTTGAAAATCCCAGAATGGACTGGAGAATGTGGATCATGTTCCGTGTCGGAGTAAGCATGATGAATTCTGTGTGAAGATATCCAGCCAATCGGAGTACGAATTACTGCGATCATTAGCATTCCGAGACCAATTACTTCAAACCAAACTGGTGCAGAGAACTGCTTATGACAGAAGTAACGATGTAACAGTATTGATGCTCCAAAATGAGAAATTACAGTGCTCCATAGTAATCCTAATATTATAACTAGTGTCCAACTCATTTTATTTCCTTTAGTATATCTATTGATTCTTCCCATGTTTGAGAACAACTCTCAAAATTAATATTCGCAATCACACGATGCTGAGTCCCTGTGTTGATAGCTTCATGCCATTGTTTGACATTCCATAGTACGGGCCTATCAGTTAGCGCATAACGACATGCTGCGTCATCGTCGGATAATAAGAATCTCTCGTTGTTCTTTTTATAAGTTTGCCAGTAATATTCACTATAGTATACTCCTTGTGTAGGATCTGTGGGAACATACCCATCAACATCTTCGAATTCCGGCCATGATGTGATTGTATTCTCGTCGCATCCGGCGATAGGAAAAATAAGCGATGCGACAGATGATGTATAGTGATGTCTGTGGCAGAAGAATAAGTGTTCAACCTTTTTAAATCTTGGATCTGTAGGATCAGACTGGAAAAATTTAATTGCGCTCGAAAATCCGAAATTGCTTAATGTATCACTTAATTCCTTGTATTTTGGAATATCTGACAGATAAACTACTTGCATAAGTGGCTTATCTGGATCAAACAATCTATAATGTTTTTTAATATTGTCTTTGAAGAATTTAGTCTCTGGCTTTTGCGTGAATATATTTGGCAAATGAGAAAACACTTCTAGGCATTGTTTATGAATCCATTGAAGACGTGGCGTCACCTCTGGCTCATAAACAAATGGACTTGATAATTTTGGGTTTGTTATTACTGGCATGATACTATTTATATCGCCATATTTGCTTTAATACTGGGCATTGGATCATAGCCGTCAAGTATATAGTCAGTTGGCTTAGTAGAGATTAATTCTTTCAGTGTATTAAACGCTGGCATCTGTAATGTTGGACCAGTCATTGCTTTTCGCTCTAACTGTTGGTTAACTTGTTCCATATGATTACTATAGATGTGGCAATCGCCGCCAGTCCATATAAACTCACCTACTTCTAGGTCGCATAGTTGAGCAAACATATGTGTTAGTAGACTATAACTAGCAATGTTAAATGGTACGCCCAAAAACATATCGGCGCTGCGTTGATATAATTGGCAGCTTAGTCGACCATTAATAACCCGAAACTGTGCCATAGTGTGACACGGAGGCAATGACATGACGGGAATATCAGGAACATTCCAGGCACTTAGGATAATACGTCTACTATCAGGATCGTTTTTGATTTGGTCTAGAATAATATCAATCTGATCAACACCGCCGAAATCGCGCCATTGTTTACCATACACTGGTCCTAAATCTTTATTGGTATCGCTATTAAAGTGACCAAGCGCCACTCCTTGAGCATCCGCGTTAGCAGTCCAGATAGTTTTCTTGCCGATTAAATTATCCTTGGTATCATCATAATGAATCTCTGCTAGGCGTCTTTCATTCATGCTGCCCTCTAAGAACCACAACAACTCACTCACTACACTGCGCCACGCTAGTCGCTTAGTTGTGACTGCCGGAAAGCCGTCTCTAAGGTCAAAACGCATTTGGTGACCGAACACAGTCCGAGTACCGGTCCCTGTGCGATCACTTACGTCTTCGCCTGTATTCAAAATGTGTTGGAGTGATTCTAAGTATTGCTTCATAGTTTGCCTTCTGCTCTTAATTGTGCTCTGATTTTTGTAGCACTTATATCATGTATTGTAGCACCCATATCATGTTCTGTCAAGCTATATCCTACACCGCGGCCATAGCTGATGTCCACTATATTAGGAACCTTGGCTACTTCATATTCTTTGTGTAAGGTATATCCATGCTCGACTAAACCCGCTACAATGTTCTTCTTTACATCATAGTAATCATATGGGTTATCAGCCTGACCTGGTCCAGCATCTTGACCCTGGACATCACGGCACATGATAATAACCTGCCCTGTTAGTTCTAATGATTTTACGAATAGAGCAGTGTGACCATCATGCCACGGCTGCCATCTTCCCAACATTTGTACTGTGGGTGCTTTAAAATCAAACATTTATACATGAGCCATTTGAGGTAATACCTGATTTAACAGCAGCATATCGTTGCACTACCTGATGTAAAACCTCATGCGTATCCGTAAACCATTCACTGACATGATAATCATAATGATCTGGCGTAATGTACATTTTGTTGGTATCTGCGTAGCGACTTTCCGAAATAGTATCCATCAATACTGTAAAATCAGCATTGAATAGTTCTCGTGTTTCGTGAGTAGGACACACAAAATCACATACAGCAATCTTATCAGCCATCACTACACCATCGGCTAACATACTCATGCGCATTGATTGTCGTGCTCTGCCGAATATACTAAAATCCCAATCGTCGTATCGTGTGCGAACATCATCAGCATTAATCCAAACACCGCCTAGTAATTTAGCCAATGGTCTAGCAAGAGTGCTTTTGCCACTGCCCGGCAATCCCATAATCAATATCTTCATCGTTTGCTCCATACATCTACATACACATCCCCGCGTATGCCGCTATCGGTTAAGGTAAATTTTTCTTCTATCAATGTACGTGGTAAGAAAGTATCACAGTCGTATGAGCCGCGTATTTGACTTAGATGAATTTCGTCAATGATTGAAAGCAATCCTTCAACTAGTTTTGCTCCACCAATAATCCAAACATCTTGTAGTTTGTTCATGTTAGTAAGGTCAGTCTTGGCATTATCAAATTTAATATAATGATATCCGCCCTTATCTTTATCTTGTGCACTACTAGTGATAACGATGTTATTACGATTAGGTAGTGGCTTACGTGGTAAACTATCCCACGTAGATTTTCCCATTGCTACTACGCCACCAGTAGTACATTCTTTGAACCATTTCAGATCCGCTGGGTTGTGAGGCCAAGGAAGGGTACCGGCTTTACCGATACCCCAATCTGCGTCACACGCTAGTATTGCCTTTATCATCATCTACGTCCTTGTTTAGAATTTTGCTGGTCATTGTTCTAACTTGTTTTTCAAGTTCTTTATAATCAATGACAACTTGTAGATCGGTTACCGGTGAACCATAGTCTTCGGAAAGTTCATGAACTGCGCTCATAAGAAACGAAAAAATATTATCTTCTTCAATCTCGGCAAGATCAGCACCTTCGAACACAATGGAATCACCGTTCTCTAGGATCAAACTCATACTATGGATGAATTCTGCTGGAATATTATCTATGTCCACCTGGTCAACAATTTTTTGAAAGCTGCGATCCCTTTTATGTATTGGCATTTGATGCTGACTTTTTTGTCGATGCTGCCTTTTTTGCTGGCTTTTTTGCTGGAGCTTTTTTTGCCGCTGCTACCTTCTTCTTCAGGGCCGGCGCAATTGCGTAGGCTTCATCTTGTAGACGTTTTGCTTCGGCAAGAAACGTGTCAGCCTGGGCAATCAAATTCTGAGCAATCGCGGTATCATCAAGCACTGCTTCGGCAGTATCAATCGCCTGGTCAATAGTTTGTGTACTATCAAACGATGTCTGTGTACGAGGTGCACTATCAGTATCATCTACCATTGTGTTTTTGATTTCAGATTCATTCATGCCAGATTCTTGCTTGCGAATGATCTCGTTTACTTCACTCAACTTAATCATTGACTGACCATTTGGTGTCAGGACAATTTGGTTAGTTGGGTATTTACGAAGCCGTCCACGCTGGTGTAGAGCTACCAACATATTGGTACCGTCACCGAATTTATTACGATGTGCTACTTCATAAAACTGGGCAGCATCTTGACCTTGTACACTTTCGACAACACGAATAACCTCATCGTGTTCTGCGTCCGGTAGTCGTTCTGTTTCAACGACCAGACAGTGATCAGGATCAACCACTTTACCTTTGTCGTCATAGAGTTGCCTAAACACTACTACGCATTTAACGTCCGTGTTTTCAACTCTGCCTATATGTTTAATATTTCGCATTATGAATACTCCTTATTCTGTTGCGGTGTCGGCATCGTCCGATTCTGCTGCTTGTTCTGCTTGTGCTGCCTGTTGAGCAGCGATAACTCCAATGAACGCAGCAAGTTTATTGTATACTGCGCCAACTTGTTCAGCTTCGTTGCCTTTAAAGGCGCCACGCTGTACAGCAAGATCAATGATTTGTGCTGCGTTTTGCAGATCTGTTACTTCGAGATTTACTTCTGGTGTTGGTTGTGTTTCTTCGCTCATAATTTTCTCCTATGTTAAATTAGTTATATGCGTACTTATTTATTTATCGTGGGTATATGTCAGCTTCTGGGCGATTAGTTCATTTCTGAAATATTCATAATCCATTCGATCCTCGAACCAGATTCTTATTATTTGACTGTCATTTACATCTTCCACATAATGAAACTTGGTAGTATTCATTAATTCTAATATCTTGATACTATCGGATAGGCATGTATGCCACCTGTCCGCGGCTGTTACGGCCTGTCGAGGCTGATTGTCTGACAAAGAAGTGGCACTTATTGTAATTCTGTTCCTCATCATTTCGATCAATAGGTCAGTTCCCGCTAGCATTGCGATATCATTATCACTTAGTGATAAGCCAATGTCTGGTATAATGTATATATCACTCATTTATGCTGCTTCCGCGATTGTTGATTTACTATCGAAGTATACGGATTGACCCCACGGAGCAACAGGCTTGCGATAATCATTCTTGATAAGAAACAGTGTATCGCAATATTCTTCGATTCCCCATTTACCCCAAGGCTCACCGTCTGTGAACATAATGAATTGATCAGGCTCAATTTCGTTCTCTACCATGTAGTTCCAGTTACACATAAAGTCAGTGCCACCGCCGCCAGTCATAGCAAATTCAGTAATTGAACGACCATCGTCGCTTGTAAATTCATCATAGCCAGTAACCCTAGTATCAAAGCACCATACACGAATGCGATAGCAGTCGAATTGATCCATGATACCCTGAACTTCACTTAGAAAGACACGAGAATCTGCTTCGCCAATTGATCCACTAACATCAAGAGCAATACAGATATCAATCTGGTCATCCTTGATGGGACCTGGCAAACATACATTGGTAAACTGGCTCTTACGATTTGGACGCATAAATGATACATCACTTGATATATTGCTTTCAAGCGATACTTGGATCATTTCACGCCAGTCCATTTTAGCTTCGGTAAGATTGCTGATCATGCGCTTAACATCACCGGGTACATTACCTGCGCCCGCGGCTTGTGCTGCCTGGATAACTGCGTTTTTCAGTTCATCACTTAGTGCCTTAGCATCTTCCTCGCTAATAGTCGGTCGACCTTTGCCGTCTTTGTTATCACCTTCGCCGTCACCACTGCCGCCCATTTCGAGGTGAACATCAAGAGTATCTTCTGGTGTTGCGCCATTTTCAATCAGATCATCATACACGCTTTCTGTGTGCCAATCGTCAGACGCATATTTTTTATCATATAATACTTTTACTTTATCAATAAGACGACCGATGTTTTCACGAACCAGCATCCCGTTGATTTTATAATCGCCAGCCATATTCCAGATTTGAGGATCACGGTCTTTACGGCGTAGGAAATGCTCATACACACAGTGACCGACTTCGTGACCAACCAGGAACACGGTCTCGTCCATGTCAAGTTTCATTACAAAATCTGAGTTATAATAGAAATTACGACCATCTACTGCCGCGGTGTTACACCAACCTTGGTCAGTAGCATCCACTAGCTTCAAACGACAGGCAATATTGCCAAAGAACGGCTGCTTAAACAGCATTTTTATACGGGCAGAAACTAGCTTGTCGTGTGCGTTTTTATACTTTTGCATCTGATGATCTCCTGATTCATATTATATATCTATCATACACCATTATGTTGGCAATGTCAAGCATTATTATACGAATATAGGGCCCGAAAGCCCTATATTTTAACATATATTATTTTTATGCCTCTTCGATTAGAGCACCGTATGTTTTGATAAACTCTTTCCAGTTGGTCAAATCACTGAACTTGACACGGATTTTGTATTTACCAAGAGCGATAGACGCAGCCATAACAACCATCTCGGTTTCGAAGTTATCCATTGTAAAGCGCATAAAGTTATCAAACATGGAGTTAAGGTTCTTATCCTCATTCAGATATGCTTCTTTGAGTTCATAGCACAGCGCGGTAGACAGTGAATACTTAGCACTGATATTGTCTGTTTTCAACTGAGTGACTTTACCGCTAAGGATATCGCTTGGGTTAGGCAATGTGCCAGCAATTTGGCGATGCGCTTTGAATTTTAGCGCTTTGCCTTCGCCGATACCAGCAGCAACCATGTCGGTCACTTCTTCCTCGTTAAAGCCATCAACATCGCGGATGGTGTCAGAAACAAACACCCATGAACGTGGAGTAGCAAACGACCGCTCGGCAGAAGATGCGTCGAAATCATATAGATCCTCTTTGAATGTAGTCAGATAGCCAACAACATCAGGATGTACATTGTTATTCACAGCCCAGTCAAACCAGGTGTTGAAATCAGAACGCACCTCATAGTGAAGAAAACGGTTAGCAAGTGGCTTAGGCATACGATAGCTAACGCCCTTGTCGCTATCACGGTTACCAGCAGCAGCGATTACTACATTATCAGGCAAACGATATGTGCCGATAGCGCGGTTATGGATCAACTGATATGCGGCGGCTTGTGTAGCTGGCGCGGCACCATTCAACTCGTCAAGGAACAAGATGATGATATCATAATCTGCTGCCTCTTTCGCATCTGGAAATTCTTCAGGAGGACTAAAGCGCATTTTATTCGCATCGGCATCGTAGTACGGAAAGCCTTTGATGTCGGTAGTATCCCATAGTGACAAACGACAGTCAATCAATTTTGCTGTTTTGCCATCGACGATATATGAATTTTTAATACCTTCCATGGTATCACTTTTGCCGATGCCAGGAGGACCCCATACGAAGAAAGGACGCTTTGTACGAAAGTGATGCTTAGCGTACTTGGTCAATTCATTGAGGGTAATGGAACGAGCTTCTGATGGCGAATCGCTTTTGCGTGTCATAGTGTATTCTCCTGGTATATTTTGATTACTCTGCTATGATAGCAGGAAGATATTTCATTGTCAAGCTTTATTTTAACTTTTATGCGCCGTCGTCCATTTCACAGATGTCATCATAATAAGATGACTCCTCGTATAATGAATCAAACAGACTTTCCGGAATTACTCCTAATCCGACAACCCGACGAGTTTCGCAGTAATGTGTGTAGTCGTCACAATCCTGAACTTCGGGAAGATATGCGTGTGATTTGATAACTGTTGCCATAGTGATTCTCTTTTCTCTGTTACTATACATATAATATACAATAAGATATCACGATTGTCAAGAAAAAAGCGCAACAATAAATGCTGCGCTTTCAATAGTTTATAAAATAATTCAGTTATTAATCGTAATAGACAAATTCGCCTGTTGTTGGATTGTATGCTACTTGCTTAAATCCTGCTGGCAGACCGCCGCCCAATACACTTCTAACTGGTTTAACTACAAAGGTATCAGCTACGATGTTTTCTAACGCGGTGCCACTTGCGTTTAATATAATCGAATTTGCTGCTTGCGGATTTAATCCGCCTGAAAGCGCACCAATTGCTATAGAGTTTGTGCCTTGTCCATCTGTTGCAGCAGTTACCCCAATCGCTATTGCGTTGTCACCTTGAGTTGTTTCACCAGCGCCGCCGCCAATTGCTATTGCGAAGTCACCCTGATCGATGCTGCCTGCTGTCTCGCCAAGTGCTACTGCGCTTATGCCTTGAGTTGTTCTGCCTGCTTTATTACCAATTGCTACTGACTCATTACCTTGACCAAAACCGCCTGCTAGATTACCAATTGCTACCGAGTCAACACCTTGATCAAGAGTGCCTGATTGTACTCCAATTGCTATTGATCTTTCTTGCTGCGGCGCTTTACCGTTTGTAAATGTCAGTTCAGTACCGATTGGTACTGAAAAGTCAGGGCCGCTAGACATAAATATTATCCCTGTATTCAACACTGTGTTGACCGTCTGACCACTGAGGTAACCTGCACTAGTTACTACCGCTCCTGGATAGATTCCTGCTGTGGAGTCAACAATAATATTAGTAGTACCGATATCAATACGTGTTATCGTCGTTGCAGTAGTCACAGCGGCTAAGCCATTACCGGCAAATCTGCCGATGGCAATAGATTCTGTGCTTTGCATGACTTCGCCCGCCTGACTACCAAGTGCTACTGCGTATGTGCCTTGGGTATCATTGCCAGCCATGCCTCCGATTGCGACAGACATAAATCCTTGGTCCGTCTTTCCTGATTTACTTCCTATAGCAACACCAGCCGAGCCCTGCTTATTGCGGCCCGCCTGGCTGCCTAATGCGACTGTTGATGACCCTTGATCTAACCAGCCTGCTTGATTGCCAACTGCTATTGCAAGTGTGCTTTGCGTTGTTTCGCCAGCCTCAAAACCAATTGCTACTGCCTTGTCCTTTTGAGTTGTTTTGCCTGCTTTATTACCAATTGCTACTGAGCTAACACCTTGTCCATTGAAAAAAGAGTGATTGTCACCCTGAACTGGGGCAATGTCCGCGCCCGCGGACATTACAACATCGTGAGTTGTTATATTAGTAAATGTAATTTCTCCAAATGGCTCGGGAGCAGAGGGGGCAGACAATGTTACTGAGGTAGCACTGTCCACCCTAATAACAGTCGAACCGCCACCATCGACAAACCCCGGACCGGTGACGGTCGCGCCTACTTCAATTCCTGCTGTGGATACTACATTCATCTGATTATCAAAAGTTCTATTGACGAAATCTGTAACCACAATCGTTCCGAGGTTGCGTGTGGAAGATATAACATATTGACCACTAGTGAATGCCGGCGAAATGATTATCATTCCGGGAATAATATTTGCATCGCGACTGCCGGTGTAAGTTATCGCGGCATTCAATCCGCCGGACTCGAATTCTAAGATGAGTGAAGTCCCCACATACCCGGCTTGGAAGCCAAGTGATATTGCGTACTCCGATTGTCTATAAAATCCAGCCACATATCCAATCGCTATTGCAGATGTCTCTTGCGAAGTTCCTCCAGCGATAGCACCTATTGCTATTGCCCTGTCGCCTTGGTACTGTACGCCGGCTGAGTTACCAATTGCTATTGCTGATAAGCCTTGTGTGTCATTACCTGCCAGCTGCCCAATTGCTGTCGCGTCGGCGCCTTGATTTACACTGCCCGCGTTTTTTCCAACGGCGATGTTTACTGGACCGTTAGCATTATTAATGTCCGTGATTTCTGCCCAAGTGACACCGCCCGCACCGCCATCTGCTCCATCTGCACCATCATTGCCCGCTGGTCCTTGAATAGATCCGCCATCAACCCAAATAGCGCCATCCCATACATGAAGACTATCGTCTAGTTGTACAATATAAGCATCGCCTTTGGTGTTGGGTCCTGCTGGCAAATTGCCAGCAATATCTACATTACCCTTGAGTGTGATACTTGATCCGTCTGTGCCGTCAGTTCCATCCACGCCTGATTCGCCTTGAATGCCCTGAATGCCCTGTGTGCCATTGGTTCCGTTAGTGCCATTGGTTCCGTCTGTTCCTGCTGCGCCTGTTTCGCCTTGAATGCCTTGAATGCCTTGCGCGCCATTGGTTCCGTTAGTGCCATTGGTTCCATCTACGCCATCTACGCCATCTACGCCGTTAGTGCCATTGGTTCCACTACCACCGACTGGACCCTGTACGCCCTGTACTCCCGTAATGCCCTGTGGTCCTTGAATAGGACCTCCACTTACCCAAGCATTGCCATCCCATACATTAAGACTATCATCTTCTTGTACTAGATACGCATCGCCCTGTACCAGGGTCCCTGGCGGAAGTGCTTCAAGTTCCACAAAAGTAGGCATTTCGCCGAGGAATGTAATACCTAATCCAGCTGCGCCCTGGATGCCCTGGATGCCCTGGATGCCCTGTGTGCCAGTATCGCCATCTACGCCATCTACGCCATTAGTGCCATCTACGCCATCTGTGCCGTTAGTGCCATTGATTCCATTAGTTCCATCTGCGCCTGCTGCGCCAGTATCGCCATTAGTTCCGTTAGTGCCATCTATGCCATCTACACCATCTACGCCTGCTGCGCCTGTTTCGCCCTGAATGCCCTGAATGCCTTGTGCGCCATTAGTGCCATTTACGCCATCTACGCCATCTACGCCATTAGTGCCATCTACGCCATCTATGCCATTGGTTCCGTTAGTGCCGTCAGTGCCATCTGCGCCTGCTGGGCCTGTTTCGCCATTGGTTCCGTCTGTGCCATCTGCGCCTGTTTCGCCTTGGATGCCCTGTCTGCCTTGTGCGCCTGTTTCTCCCTGAATGCCTTGAATTCCCTGTGCGCCTGTTTCGCCCTGAATGCCTGTTTCGCCCTGGATGCCTTGTGTGCCATCTATGCCATCGGTTCCGTCTGCGCCTGTTTCGCCCTGGATGCCCTGAATGCCCTGAATGCCTTGTGCGCCATTAGTGCCATCTACACCATCTACGCCTGCTGGGCCTGTTTCGCCCTGAATGCCTTGTGCGCCATTAGTGCCATTTACGCCATCTACGCCATCTACGCCATTAGTGCCATCTACGCCATCTATGCCATTGGTTCCATTAGTGCCATTATCGCCAACAGGACCCGGTACGCCCTGTACTCCCGTAATGCCCTGTGGACCCTGAATAGGACCTCCACTTACCCAAGCAGCACCGTCCCATACATTAAGACTATCATCTTCTTGTACTAGATACGCATCGCCCTGTACCAGTGTTCCTGTCGGAAGTGCTTCTAGTGCCACAAAAGTAGCTATTTCGCCGTAGAATGTAATACCTAATCCGGCTGCGCCCTGGATGCCCTGGATGCCCTGGATGCCTTGTGGTCCAGTATCGCCATCTACGCCATCTATGCCATTAGTGCCATCTACGCCATCTGCGCCGTTAGTTCCATTAGTGCCGTTGAGTCCATTAGTTCCGTCTGCGCCAGGAAGACCAGCAGCGCCATTAGCGCCATCTACGCCATTGGTTCCATCTACGCCTGCTGGGCCTGTTTCGCCCTGAATGCCTTGAATGCCCTGAATGCCTTGAATGCCATTTACGCCATCTATGCCATTGGTTCCGTTAGTGCCAGGAAGACCAGCATCGCCATTGGCGCCATCTATGCCATCTACGCCATCTGTGCCTGGCACGCCTTGAATGCCTTGAATGCCCTGAATGCCTTGAATGCCCTGAATTCCATCTGCGCCATCTGTGCCATCTTCGCCTGCTGGTCCTTGAATAGGACCGCCATCAACCCATTCAGTTCCTGACCAGATATGTAAACTATCATCTGCTTGTACAATATAAGCATCGCCTTGAGTATTGTCTGCCACTGGCAAATCACCAACTTCGGCTACGTTGCCTACCAGAATAATGCCAAATCCAGCTGGTCCCTGTGGACCCGGTTCGCCTTGTGGACCCTGTTCGCCAGCACCGCCGCCACCGCCGCCTGTTATTATTTCTGCGCCGCCCGCAGTTACTCCGTCACTTACTTTGAGTGTGTTTGTGACCGTATCGATCCAGACTTCGCCGTCTCTGCCGATGTATTGGTCACTTGCTACGTTTATATATTTGCTTACTAACTGTCTGGTGCTCATTGTTATTTCTCCTACGAAACTATCTGATTGTATTTATATATTCTGCTTATAAAATTATTGTGTTATAGATTAGATTCCATGTGATCTATCCATATATCAACATCACTACCGTAAAGCTTGAACAATACACGATCTTCCTGTCCGAATAGCACAAGTTTCGTTTTGTCTATATAGTATGGATATTTGTTATATTTGTCCATTAGAATTCTGAGCTTGGGTGTAAATTTTATAGTATCTTTATCAAACATATAAATGTCGCATTCAAAGTCCATAAGATGCATAGCAGAAAGGCCCAACTTAGATAAGTTGAGCCCTTTACCATTACGGTAGTTTTTGAATAGATCCCGTACCTTTACATTCCGATAGTGTAGGTTTTCTTGCGCAAATTTCTGTATTTCAAGATAAAAGGCTGGTATCGTCATCGTCTTCTTTTACTATTTCGCCCTGTGTTAGTTTCACTACCTCAAACTTGTTTGTCTTAAACATTTTGTTTAATCGCTGTGCTAAATTAAAAGCGTGACCGCTATTACTAAAACTAACCTTCTTATATTTCGGACCAGGATAGTTTACCAGACTGTTCAGACTGCGCAAGTTAATTGGCGCTCCATCATGAAACACCGCATAAATCGCACCTGCCTTTAGTATCTGCTCACTACGATAACTCTTAGGATCAGTGAATTCCATTAATATTTTTGGTTTGGGTCTGGACATATTATATAATTCTCTACTACTTTAACTCTATTGTATTTAGTCAAAATAGCATAAATAGTATAAATAATATTATGGCAAGATCATTTACAAAAATGGGCAGAGACATTATGATATCTCATGCGGCATTGGTCCACAATGTGGTAATACCAGTTGAGACTAAATATCGACAGATATTAATCCAAGTCATAAAGATGCGTCCAGTCTTCGATGACAATGACCAAAGTAAATGGGTTGGCAACCATACGATTAAATACACGGATATTAATCATATTGGTAGGGATCTCCAGGTCGACGCCGTCGATAGTTATTTGTGGTCTATGAACGCATATAAGCCAGAAAAGCAAGGCCAAATCAGCAAATGGTTAACGATAAATTGTCCGCAACTGTTTCCTGACCATTGCTTTAGTCATGGACCAGATGAATCTAACAGAGAATACTGGCTCACAGTATCTGGTGAGAAAGTTAATGTCCAATGGGTAATGTTCGCTCCAGAACGGGACGAAGGACCAACAAAATGATTAAACAATCTCGACTGTGGTCACATTCTCCACACGAAAACTGCGCCATCCCTGTGCTTTGGTATCCCACACACTAACTACTTCTTCGTTGATCTCTCGAACCTTCTTTTCACTCACCTGGTCATCTTCTTTGACCTGAGGTAAGTGTGATTCATTTAGTGTACAGTCCATAATTCGTACATCGCCGTTGATTTTGGTAAATGTTACTTGCGCGACATTTTCCTTTAGTACTGTTATGATTTCTTCTCTGGTCATTTTAATTCCTATTTCCATAAGTTGCGTTTAGATATTGTGCGTGTGTTTCGGCGTTAGTGCTGATACGGGCTAGATCATGCTTGCCACAGAAGCGCAGAAAGTGTACGCCTACACTAGATGTTGGCTCTTTCTGTACCTGTGTAGTGATACTTTCATCAAGCGCCGTCTTGATATCATCTGGCTGTAGTGTAAGATCGATAAGTGTTTTATTACGATTGTAATCATCTAGTACACGATGCTCAACACCTTCGTGATCAGTCCACCGCTGTAGCATAAAGTTATTCCAATCAAAGCCTTTACTATCTTTGTCAGCATATGCCTCAAGTAAGCCTACTTTACTCTTGGAGCCTTTCTTACGAACACCTGGATAAGCACTGAATACATTATCGGCACTATCACCACGAACACATTTCTCAAACAATACCCAGTTAGGATCACCGATATGCTTTTGGATCTTAGTCTTCTTATCAATGACGGGCTTGCCCTTATCATTGAATGTGCCATTAACCGTGTGATGTTCGTTACTAATGCCGTTGTATTGTGATACAGTAGGGCTTAGTAGCTGATAAAAGTCACTGTCGCTGCTGATAATAACATGATTATCATTGGGATGATTCTGGATCCAACGACCAATAAAGTCATCGGCTTCACAGTTCTTATGCTGTAGCGTTGTACAGTTGGTACGCTTTTCAATAAAGGTACGCAGTTCATCAAAGGCAGCAAAGTACTGCTGATCTTCTTCTTTGTCTTTGGGACTAAGAGCCGCGCGCTTTTCTGTGCGATTTGCTTTATACGGTGTATAAAAGTCCTTGCGCCACGAACGACCTTCAAAGCAAAACACTACATGAGCGCCATCAAAGTCACGCCATGCTTTGTTAATGGCGCCAAACATAATCGAATATGCCATGCCAATTTTGGTTTCAATGTCATCACCACGTACCACGTGTCGAGCACGATAAAACATGTTGAGAGTGTCTACTAGAATATAAGTCATTAAGTGTCCTTGTGTTATTGTTCTGTATATAATTCTAGCACATCCCTGAGGCTATGTCAAGAGTTATTTTTGATTTATAGGGGATAAATAAAGATGAATGTAGTTCGCGGTGCGTCAACACCCAACTACTCTAATGCTTACTAAAGGAGCAATCAGCATGAATATTTATCCCTCTTATACCTATCATATTTCCTGGACAGAACAGGACAAACACTATTATGGTGTTCGTGTAGCGAATCAATGTCAGCCAGAAAAGGACTTATGGATAGAGTATCATACTTCCTCCAATATTGTCAAGTCATTTCGTGAAGAATACGGCGAGCCAGATATCATACGTATAGACAAGACGTTCGACACTCGTGAGGCAGCAGGCGAATATGAGATTCGATTCCTGACAGAGAATGGGTGTGTTATGTCATCGAAATGGCTGAATATGGCAGCCTGGCCGCTGATTGATAGTCGCGGTAAAAATAACGGCATGTATGGAAAAACTCATTCCGAAGAAGCCAAAAGAAAACAGGCCGAGGCTAGTAAGGGAGAAAATCATCCTATGTATGGAAAAACTCGTTCCGAAGAAACCAGAAAAAAACATTCTGAGTCGATAAAGGGAGAAAATAACGGCATGTATGGAAAAACTCATTCCGAAGAAGCCAAAAGAAAAATATCTGAGTCGAAGAAGGGCAAACCACAAGAAAAAGTTACATGCCCCCACTGTAAGAAGGTAGGTGGTATTACCGTTATGAAAAGATGGCACTTCGATAACTGTAAGAAAAAGTCAATCATTATTACACGAATTATGTAGTTTGTCAATAGTCCATATTCTTGTCTACTGAGAAGACTTTAATGTCAGCCCGCGCCGCAACAAACTGATACAGCGTTCTTACACCAAATCCTGTCGCACCTTTTGGACATGTTGATTTACTACCTTCTTCCCATGCCATACCGGCGATATCAAGGTGGGCCCATGCTGTATTACTATCTACGAACCGATACAGAAATTCTGCTGCGGTCGTTGATCCGCCATACGGTCCACCGATATTCTGCATATCAGCGATATCTGAATCAATCATTTTATTCCAGACTGGACCCATTGGCATACGGAAGTAACCTTCGCCACTTTCTTTGCCTGATGCTTCGATTGCCTGTTGCAGAGGTGTAGAGTTAGTAAACAAACCAGCCATTTCGTGACCGAGTGTTCCGACAATTGCGCCGGTTAATGTGGCTAGGTCAATAATGGTATCTGGATTATATTGATTCTGGACTAGTGTGAGAATGTCCGCTAATACCAATCTACCTTCAGCATCGGTGTTGAGATTTTCAACAGTCTTGCCACTTAATGAGGTAACAACATCGCCTGGTTTAATTGATTTACCATCTGGCATATTCTCTACTAAGCCTACAATGCCCACGACATTCTGTTTAATTTGTTGTGATGCGATAGCATGTAACGCGCCGACAACCGCCGCACTACCACCCATGTCGAATTTCATATCACCCATGCCACGAGATGGCTTGATACTAATACCACCAGTATCAAATGTAACACCTTTGCCAACTAAGGCAACAGGACGATCATTGGGTTTACCATTCATGTATTCCATTACGACAACATAACTGTCGCATTCTGAACCTTGACCTACACTTAGTAGTAGATTAAGTCCCATCTCACGGAGTTGTGTTTCATGATATACTTTTACATTTACTCCAAGACCGGCTAGTTTTCGAGAAATACGAGCAGCGTATGTTGTAGGATACAATACATTACCTGGCTCACTTACTAAATCACGAGCAAAAGCAATACTAGAAGCAATGCCAGCATCTTTGCCTACTTGTAGTTTAGAAATCTTGCCATCTGTTTTGTATTTGTCAAATGTATATGACGCCATAGCGGCGCCTTCATTTACTTCCGTGATGTGACCTAGGTCTTCGTCGAATTCAATCGATACTGCCCTGTCTTTGTATTTGGTATACATATCACCGCCGAGATCACGAGCCTCCTGAGATGTTTTTGGCTTGTCTTTAACTACCGTGATGTAATCATAATCTTTGTGTGCGAACGCAAGGTCTACACTTTTTTCCATATCTGTACTAGCACGGACAACCGCTGGTCCTAGTTTCTTTGCTTGCTTAGAATCGGCAAGCACGATGATTGATTTATTCATTGATTAAATTGCTCCATGTTTTTAGTTTGTTTCTCTTTATATTCACTCTAGCGCCCAGTTCGTCATTTGTCAAGAGATTATGTTCTACCATTAGCTCAATCATACACAGGACATCGCCTGCTTCCTCGACTAGTTTATTATGCCACTTGTCGTCAATTTGATCTGAGGCATCGAACTTTCGTAAATGCTTCATACACACTTGTGTCAGTTCTCCGCATTCTTCTGCTGCAATAGCGACGAGTTGTTGGTATGTATTAATAGGACTGGTCATTTTTTATCTCCCATGGTATTGCCACATTACCGCGTTACATTTAGCATGAACAGCGCCCTCTGTCATATCGGTATCATGATTGTGCTGTAAATGTACTGAATTTCTAAGAAATCCTGGCGGAAATAGTTTTAAATTAATCTTTAATTTTTGAATATCATCGCGAGGTTTGTCGGCAAGTGGTTCGTGACACCAATAACATAGACCATGTTGCTCGGTGGTATATTGTTCTCTTACTTTTCTGCGCTGAGCAGATGTTATCTTACTGTAAGGCACTGGCAGAATATATTCTGTCATTTTTTACCATCACTGATACTAGATCCAATTTGTTTCTTACTGCCACAGCTTTTACAGTATGCGATTCTCACAGTGAAATCGAATTCTCCCGAACTCACAATAAAGAAATCATTCTCTAATTTGAAATTCATGCAACAGTGCATAATACTCATTTTTGTATCCTCTTCGGCATATCTGCGGCGTATGTACGCATCGTATGGCTCCTGTGTTTCGATACTCACAATAAGCTTCGTTTCTCATTGATTGCTTCTTGTAAATCAATAATTTGCTCATTTTCAATTAATCGGATAATAGTATTAGTAACACCGATCTCTTGCTGTACCATTCCCAAGCGAAACATTAGTTTTTCTAGTTCTGCTTGGTAAAATTCTAATTCTTTTTCTTTAACAGCACGTTGCGCGTATATATCGCTGATATCTATGATAAGTTTTGTACTATTTTCATTCATAATTTAATCCCATAAGTTCTCAAAATAAGTTCCAAACAGTTTAAATCCGTTTGTCATTCGTTCTTGGTGTGCTTTTCGTCCTGCATGGTCCTTACACACAAGTTTTGATCCGCCAAAGAAACCGTCGTAATTTTTTTCATCTGGACTTAGTACATGATGTTCGTAGTAATCACTTTCCCAATCATCACGACACTTTTGTTCAAACGCCCAAACCATTTCGTCTAGAATCCAATCCCAACGTTCGAAGTGCTTGGGATCAACATCGCCATTCTTGCCGTATGCGTCTAACTGCTTTTTAGTAGCACGTAGTTCTCGTGGAACATCTTTCATGTCTACCATAGGAGCACCGTGTTTAGTTTCTTTCAACTGTACAAGCATAGGCAAGATAATAGGAGCAAGAGTATCGTCCATGCTCCATGTATCGTATTTGTGTATCTTTATACTTGTTCGTTGCTGTTGACTATAACCAAACCAGTTATACAACCAGTTGTGATAGAACCTATGAGTAGGATATTTTCCAATCTTTACTCGCATTCGCTGTATCCAAAAATTGTTTCATCTATTATTTCAACACTAAATGGATCTACTTCTTTACAGACAATATCATCACATGCCCACACTGCTGGTGAGCCATCTTCTAACTCTACAAAATAAACTTTTTTTGTAAGTTCAACAGTTTCTACTCTAACTTTCATTATTCTGCCAACGTTTCTGAGGCAACACTACGGCAAAGATCATTAAACCATAGGTCTACGATTTCCTCGTCATTCTCGCCAGCATACCCTGCTTCACCAAGAAGTCCAACAAAGTCAGCATTCCAGTCTAGTTCAAAGTATCCACGTGTCGGATCATCCTTGTCAAAATGTACCTCGACAACAGTGACCCACGGACCCTTTGCTGTTTCTTTAGTTAATTTTTTACTACTCTTAAAAATATTCTTTAGTTTATCAAGCATCCGGATTCTCCTTCAAATATTTCACACGTTGCGTAATTTCAGTTACTTCAACGTACTTAGGTTCAGTGTATGAGGTAGTGCCTTTAACTGCCGCATTAATATACACATCATGTTTATGTAACGCTGCCCAAGTTTTATTAATGGCAGCTACATCTTTATTGAACTGTTTTACAAGTTCTGTTACTTTAGGATCTTTCATTAATACCATCCCATCATCATACGAGTGTCTTCTGGAACCATTTCGATACTAAACGGAGGATCAAAAACTAGTTCTCTGTTTACAGTTTCGACACCCTCAAGTGCGCCAACTGCTGTTTCAATACCTTCACAAATCTCGTCTGCGAAAGGACACATCATGCTAGTCAGTGTATGCTTGATGTGTACCTCTGTATCTTTACAATTTACTTCGTAAATTAGTCCAAGCTCTTCTACGCTTAAACTGATTTCAGGATCATACACTTCTTTAAGTGCTTCCCTTACAATCTCTTCAGTTACCATCCTAATTTCTCCCAAGGTACATCTTTGTCACCAAAGTGTCCATATACGCAATTCGTACTATAATTAGTATAACTGAATAAATCGAATCTGTCAATGATTCCTTTTGGTGATAAGTCAATTTCATTACGAATAAAACGCTCAATGCTGCGATTGTGTCCGTTACTGTCTACAAGAATACTAGTAGGTTGCTTAACACCAATAGCATAGCTCAACTGAATGTTGCACCAATCTGCCATTTCATCTGCTACTACGTTCTTTGCTAACCAACGTGCCATGTAAGCAGCGGACCGATCAACCTTTGTTGGATCTTTGCCACTAAAAGCGCCACCACCGTGAGGAGCAAAACCCCCATAGGTATCAACAATAATCTTACGCCCAGTAACACCAGCGTCACCATCGGGCCCACCGATAACAAAGTTGCCAGTAGGATTAAGATGCCAGACAGTATTTTCATCAATTAAATCTCCCAGAGCATGGTGTGCTGCTTGTTTTGCAAGCACTCTCGCTGTTTCAATTTCGCCATCAGCATGTTGTGTGCTGATAACAATTTGGTCAATGCGCTTAACGATGCCTTCGCGCCTAGCACCTTCGTACTCCACACTCACTTGTGATTTAGCATCAGGACCTAATACGCTGTCTAGTTTACGCAGTTCTTTTAGTTCTTTTAGAATTTCGTGACTGTAGTGAATAGGCGCTGGCATCATACTGTCTGTATGATTACACGCATAGCCAAACATAATACCCTGATCACCAGCACCAAAGTCATCAGTGCCCAGCGCAATGTCAGCACTTTGTGAATGGATCTCGTTATAGATGTTTAGTTTATCCCAGTGAAATCCATCTTGCTCGTAACCAATGTCACGAACTTTGTTACGCACGATTTCTTTAACTTCGTCTCTGCTTACGTTAAAGTTTTTAACTTCGCCTGCTAACGTAACATGGTTAGTAGTTACAAGTGTTTCGACTGCTACTCGTGTTGTAGAGTCGCCAGCCTTTAATCCAGCATCTACCAGCGCATCACTAATCTGATCCGCTACTTTATCTGGATGTCCGTCACTAACACTTTCGCTAGTAAAAATATAGTTCATAAATGTTTCCTTAATTTGTCGTCTAGGTTTTTAATCGGAGCCTTCATGGCCCGCTCGTGTTGTTCATTTTTATATCCAAGTTCTTTACGTATTTCCGCAGAGTGAAATGTGTAGTCTCCTGCCAACTCGTCATCCTTTTTCCATACTGTCATTAGTCTCTTGGTGAACGACACGATTACACTTTTCATTGCTTTCGTCCACTTAGACGAGATATATTGGATACTCAGCCCGGGAATTCCCATATTGCCGAACAGTTCGCCTACTCGCCGGATCGACGTGACCAATAGTGGTAGCAGAGTTGAAATGAAGATCGCCATCATCAACAAGAAAATACTTATGAGTAACGCCAGACTCAATAACATCATTTCGACTTTCGTCCGAAATAAAGAGATATCGGCGTCAACTCTGTGCGATTGTAATTCTGATATCGTATGTTTGATTATCAAAGAAACCGTTGTGTGAATATTTTTCAGTATTGTTTTCATATTACAACTATACTACTTATCTGTGCCTTTGTCAACCATTAAATAAGCATATCTTCACTAAATACTACAGCATGAGCGAGATTATTAACACAACACACCACACGGAGAATCAGCCATGGCATGGATAATAAGATATACAATCAAGTGGATAGTCCAGGGATGGATTATTGAAAAATTAGCAAAACGTTTAATAAATTGGATGATAGAGAAATATTCATTAGGAGAAAACTTCATACAAAGTTTCACAAAGCCACACGAGGTTGATTGGAATAGTATACGATGGTTCGCAGTGTTTGCTAGAATGGCATATAAGAAAGATAACGATGTAATAAGAGCACATTACAAGGACTATGATGTTTACATTAATGAAATAAATGAAGTGAAATACATCGTCATTAGTGATTCGATAAAAAAAGAGCAATACATTTCTGTTCGTGGAACAAGTAACTCGCACAACGCATTACAAGACATCAACTTTCTTCGTAGCAAGAGCCGTAGACTTGGCATTTCTTTACACAGTGGATTTCACAGAACCGCCGAGTTAATTGCTGATGATTTAATACCTAGACTAGATACAACATGGACCACATGGGTCACTGGACATTCACTTGGCGCAGCCGATGCGCTGATTGTTGGATGGTACCTTGACCACGCTGGGCACAGTGTAGCAGAGTGTATAAATTTCGGTCAACCTAAAGTAACAGACAGTCGCGGTATTCACAAGATGCGTGATAAAATAAAAATTACTCGTGTTGTTAATGAAACAGATATAGTACCGTTAGTGCCGCCAAGTGGTACTCATGTACACAGATATGCCCATAATGGCGAGTTACTCAAGTTATTAGATAATGGCAAATATTGCTTCTTGGAAGAACCTGATAGCCTAAATTATGGCGTAAATAGTTTTTGGTTGTTTGCTGCCAGAGAAAGTTTCTCATTCTACGAGATTGGCAAAGAATTGCCTGACCACTTTATGGACAACTATATTGACAATATAGATGCCATCATAGCTGAAACAGAAGAAGTTAATTGGAAAGATAGACTAGGATATCTGGATAACTCCGGTATAGCAGGCGAATGGATCTAATCTTTCTTGATTGATAGCGTAAATGAACCATTTTCGTTGTCGGTCCACACTATTGTGTCACCTTCTTTCCAATTCATCGTTTCTAACATATCGTCAGGAAATTCAAGAAACAACTCTCCGTTGTCGCTGTCTTCTTGTACGGTCAATGTGTTATTCTGGTCCATGGTAACTCCTTTAGCATTTCCAAATATATATCTTGTCTTGTTTCTTTTTGCCTGTTTGTTGGCCTAGTTGTTGCTTCAGGTCCTCTTCATCGTCACATACTGGTAGTCCGTGCGCGACGGCATCATCATACATCTTAGGACTGATGTTAAAACACACATGCCCTCCTGCTTGTATATTATCAACACACTTTTGCCAAAGAGGAATAAAAAAGCCTTTATAAAATGCTTCGTCACTGTTCCACACTTCCATATGTTCATATATTTCTAAGTTAACATAAGGAGGGCTAGTTAGCACAAAATCATAATCCAGTTTACTGAAATCAACGTCCAACGCACTTTGCCAAATCATTTGTAATTTACCAGACTGCTTTTCTTCTATTAGTGGATTATTGAATTCACTATAGTTACCAAGATACTCCATCATACTGTCATATGCCGGCTTCATGTTGGTGTTTGTGTCAATGCCTGTGTAGCTGATATCCAACGCCCACGCACCCAACATACGTCCGCCCCAACCTGCTGTAGGATCCAATACACTTTTAACTGAATACTTCTTATACAGATACTTAGCTGTTGTGCTTTTGAACATTACGATACTGCCGAGATTAATTCTAAAGCATTCAAACACATTGCCAGCAGCAGTACGTCCGCCTCTGTTACGCTTACGTGCGCTATCTATAAGTTTACTCCACGCTGATTTATCAGCATAAAGTTCATAGATAGTTTTGCCCTTCTCACGTTTACAGTTAAGCAGATTCTTAAACTGGAAATGATATAGGAAAGGATTGCCATAAAAGTTATTGCGATTCTCAGTAGCATCAAAGTTCTTTAAGTTTTTAAGATCCCTATTCAAATCATCATTACTAATCAGCTTGTGATCTTCCACATCTGTTATTGTAACGCTGTCTAGATTTTCATTAACTGGTTTAAGCATTATTGTCCTAGTAAATTTAATACATTGCCTTCACGTCGATCTCTCGCCACATGTGTAAAGTAGTTAGTCTTGATACCGCCGCCAGCTTGAAAGAATTGCTTACGACAAGTAACAATAAACCCACTCATAAACTCATCTGCGTCTTTAGCTAGATCGTTAAACGTAGCAGCAATCGCATTCATTTGTCCCACTGCGTCATTAAAGTGTGAAATTGTTTCTTTTGTGATTACGTCTTCGCCCATAAACATAGTAGTCGCATTTGCTTTAGCACTGCTCATAATATAAACGGCGCCTAGTTTAGGTGTGCTATCATTCCACATAGGATGCGTACCCTTAGCACTTTTACATTCAACAGCAACAATCTTGCCGTCAAAATCTTTTACTAAAATGTCTGGGAAACTTTGTGAACCGCCTGGTTGTAGAATATAACTACCGCACGGCATATCAGACAGTATGTCGTCTAGTTGATTGCCAAATTCATTGTCCCACCACTCTTTTAGATGCTTGCGCTGTAATTGCGGGAAGTCTGGTTGAACAAAGCCTTGAAAGCCACATTCTGATAGCACTACTGCCACAGCATCTTCATGCCCTGGATTGTAATCACCACTACGGGCATTATCATTCTTATAATAACCCATCTGTAAGATAAGTTCACCTGCTGCTTTAAGTTGTGTTGACATAGTATACTCCTGTACGTTTTTGTCTATAGAATAATACTAACACAAGAGAATACCATTGTCAACTGTTATTTTATTATAAGTTCTGGTATCCAAGGACAAATATCTTTTGTTTTTAGTCCTGGATTCATATCCCATACTTTAACGAAATCTGTCAGATATTCTCGTTCTGTATCGGTTATATTACGTTCCAGATTACATCCTTCGTTGAAAAATTTACGATAAGCTGGCTGATCTTTTTCTGGCAACCAAGATATATCCATTGACTGGACAATATCAATAAATTCTTGTCTATATTTGATTGGTACTAATTTGTATTCTAAGAACGATGAATCCTTTAATACATTACATCCGATACTGATATCGTCGAATTGTTTAAGCCATTCTAGAAATTTAGGCATACCTAGTAAGTTCAACTGCGTAATACATGGCAATACACGTATACCAATATTGTCGTTATCTGTTGACAGTTTATGTAACGCACGGAAGTTCTTTTCAATCGTTGACCATTTTGCGGGATATCGTTGAAACTCTAATGTCTCTTCTATTCCATCTATACTACATATGAAATAAACATGCTTGAACTTTTTTAGTTTTTCCATTAACTTTGGCTTAACACTGGTGACATTTGTGATGAAATATATAGTTACATTTGTCTTGTCTCTGGTTATCAATTCATCAATAAACCATTCTACTTCAGGCATAACAAACGGCTCACCGCCCGCGAACTGAATAATTTCTAAATCATTCAATGTTAGAACTAATTCTAAAATCTTATTTTTATTTTTGAAATCGACATACAATTCATGCTGTAGAGTAAAGTGATTACTGATGCCCTGATCTTTTAACTTAGTAACTACATTTTTTATTTGATCACTGCTATTGACATCACACATTTTACATTGGAGATTACACTTATTGCTAAATCTAACTTCTATCTTTTTAATAGCAATTTCATCATCTACTGGATCTTTTCTTGCACTTTGTAATCCATTATTTTCTAAATTCCAGCATCTCTTACAGTGATCATTCTGAATGCCATTAGCCAAATCATTTCTTATAGCATTGAATGGCTCAAATGTTTTATGCCATTCCGCAAGATCGGTAATATCGTTCCAGTCAGGAGCCTCCCAGCCTCTTCCTTGCATACAGCACTGAGCAATATTATTTTCTGTTCCTAAGAACAATTCCGTGTTTGCTATTTTACAACTAAGCATGAGTTAGGAGATATTTTCGTGGATACGGCCCATTTTCTTCCGAGTGTATTCCCATGGATACACAACTGTCTTTCCTTCATCCGTGAGCAGATGAGCAGTATACGTGTCTTCGACAAACTCATTAGCATCATTATCGGTCAGCACGGCAAATCGTACATTATTGCCCCAGACTGTAGACCAACTATCTTGATTAGGGAAACATCCACTTTCCCAATCTTTTTTGATCCAGTTAAAGATATTGCCAGTATTATTAATGTTATCCACAATAAGAATGTTCTTACGCAGTCCAATATCCCATCGTGCGCCAGTAATGCCAGTCTCTTCAGGATTGTTTACTCCAAACGCTTCCTCTGCCATCCAAAGATTGCTTTCGCAACTGCTGTCATCTGGTAAATTTACGCTTAGTGATTCGCATCGAACATTTATAATATTACTAATGATAGTAGCAGGAATACTGCCACTGCCTGTAATGCCAACAATATAATCAGGCTTCCAATCGTCCTGGTACATTTGCGTGACAATATTCATGCTCATGTCTTCGACTTCTTTCCAACTGTAATAGTGATTTTTCATTTGGCGTCCTTACTCTTTTTTTCATCTTTTGTAAGTTTTTGGTTCCATTGGTTATTACTAATGCCAAGTTCACTTGCCATTTTTTTAGTTTTGCCTTTGGTAATTTTGCCGCCTTTTTTAAGAAACTGTGCCACCAAATCTTCAGTGTCGTTATCTTTTTTAGGGCTATGATTCATCGCCATATTGTTCTCCTGTTTTCTCTAATCTATCGGCAACTCTGATCCCACGATATACTTCCATGTATGTATCGTATGCTTCTTTAAGTTCTGGATAATTTTCTTCTAGGTTTATATTACGTGAAGGCAACATCAATGCTTCACGTAGTTCGTCAATTTCGGCCATAACATCTCGTTCGTTAACCGTTAAATCGCCAGTTACATGAGTATTTCTTATGCTGTTGATTGATATGATGTCATCAGCACCTAATATATCGTGTGCTGCTTGAAGTGGTGTCGTGTTGAGCTGTACCGATCCGGGCAATAATTCTGTTGTTGATGCCCAAGTATTATCTATATTTATGGTGTCACCGTTGTAGGTAATAACGCCGATAGGCAAATCGTCATAGTTATTGCTATAATCATTCATCTTCTTCTCTTTCAATATCATCTTCGTGTAGTTCCGCGCCCATCCATACCTCGATTACCTTGGCTGAATGATTGCCTACATTAGTAGCACGATGCCATGTACATACTGGAATATCTATACTTTCACCAGGTCCGTATGTCTTTGATAGTTTATCGCCATTTGGATAAATCAGATCCAGTCGCGCCAATCCAGAAACTATACACCAATGTTCGCTGCGTATAAAGTGTCTCTGATTACTTAGTGATTTGCCAATATCAATACTAAGCTCCTTGACTTGCCATAACTCTTGGCTGTCAAGAATGGTATAATTTCCCCAGTGTCTGGACACATTTGGCTTTTGCCATTCTTTAAGTATCCAACTACTACTATTCTTTTTATCTTCGCCGCCTACTCCAAACACAAATTCTACGTCCTTGGAATCGCCGTACATATTATATTCGGGAGTATTGATGTTTGTTCTGTCACCACCATTAGCAAATACTACTTTAGTATTGTTGCCGTTGGTTGATAATATTCGCATGATAGCACCACACGCACTGTTGTCACTGTCATTAAATCCAATAATACTATCTACACATGACAGTTCTTGTATAATAGCAGACCGTTCTTTGAACGTCATGAATGGTCGTCCCTTCTTTCGGGATAACCATTCATCACTATTCAGACCCACGACGAGTTCATCTCCTAGTCGTCTCGCTTCTTTGAAGTATGCAATATGACCACTATGTAACGGATCAAATCCGCCAGTGACTATTACAATTTTCTTCATTTCTTGCGTGAGCCGTTGTATACGCCAACGTGAATTTTCAATTTCTTCACGCTGCGATCTTCACTCATCTTCACTGCGATGTCATAGGTGATAGCAGTATCACGAATCATGCTAGTGATGTTGTAATCACTAACCAGATTAGCATATTTTAGGTCACTAAGATAGGACCAAAACAACCGCTTTACGGTACGTTCACTGCCGTCGGTTGATGCTAGGACACCATCATACGGATCGATAATCTTAATCAAGTCCCATTTGATGTCATTGATACTCACTCGTCCTTGACGAAGAGCGCGGATATTAGTTTGTTCAGCCATTGTTATGTAGCTCCATGTTTGTCTGATTATCAGACGTTACGATTGATTGTGTAGATTTAGTCTTCTGATTCTACGATAGAGAGTCTTTTTTCCATGCGTTGCATAGTTTGTAGAATTTCCCATAGTTTCCAGTCCATGGATTTCATCATTTCAAATCCTTGGCGTTTCATGTCATCTTCTGTCAATACGACAGATGTATCGACTTCTTCCAATACTCTAATTTTCTTTACCATTTCTTATGTTTCCTATAATGTCTCGTGATTAATTTCATCTACGAGACTTGATTTTTGTTTAAGGCCATTAATGCTATGCTTGTACTTATACAGCACTTTGTGCCCGGTGTCAGGCATAATATGCCCGTGTTTTGAAAGTTAGTTTACCCATTACTTTTCTCTGTGGCACACACTCGGTGGCGTAAATCACTTGTACTAAATCTGTGATCACGTTTATTGAAGTGTAGATGAATACCGCGTTTGCGACACACATCTTTACCACTAAACTCTTTTTCCCGATACTCTTCACCTAGAAAACGTATATCAATTTGAAATAGTTCTAGAATGTCGAGTAGATCGGCTTCTGTCTGATATGGAATAATCTCGTCAACAAATTTTAGTGCGTTCAGTTGAGCATAACGCTCAACCAAACTTTGTACGGGTTTATTCTTCTCAGCTTTTCTATCTATGGTTGGATCAGTCTGTAATCCAACTATAAGATAATCGCAATGCTCTCTGGCTTCACGCAACATCATGACATGACCGGCGTGGAGTAAATCAAAGGCACTACAGGTGAAACCCACTTCCATGAGTTAGACCGCTTGAGCAGGGAAAATGTATTCGTATACAGCCATGCCGTTGTCTACATCAATTTGTAGAGCACCCATGTCACTGAATTTCATTTTCTTATCGCCATTGAGATTAAGTACAGATTGTACTTCCGCAATAGGATACTTCCAGCTTTGCTTTAGTTCGCCACCAACGTCTGCTTGGAATACAAAGTTACCTGTGTGACCACTATCGTCACCAAAGTAGAACTTCAGATTGCCTGCTTCTGTTTTAGCAATAAAGACAGTTTCTTCATTGTTAGCTTGGCTTTGGAACTTAAACCGTGTTTTGCTGGCATCATGTGGTTCGATTTCCACATTCCATGTCGCGCCTTTGAAACGTACTTCTGGAATACGCTGAGTGACCAGGTCACGCGGCATTAAGCGATAATCGTTTTTGAAGTCGCCCGCAGCATTTTCAAAATGCATACTGAATGGCAATTCTTCGCCGTTGCGTTCACGCTTTTCAATAGCGATGTTAGCGTTAGTAGCATACTCTGGAATATTCAGAATAATATTGAGTTTGTCAAGATTGGGAAGTCCCAATACGCCAGACAACTCACCAATGGCACTTTTATATGTTGCCTTTACGATGACTTTGTTATCGTCATCCTTTGCTTCGACAGTTGTGCCGTTTGTGACTTTAACTGCGTCAATATTTCCGACACCTCGTGTATGTTTAACGATGTCGAGTAGATATTCTCTCATGTGATCTTCCTTTTGATAAATTTAATTATGTAACTGCCTTGAGTACGACTTAATCTATATTCTCGTACCTTGGCATTTGAATGTAACCATATTTCTATTTCTTGTTTAATCAGGCCTTGTCCGCAAATGATTTCACAAGATTTATACTTACTATAATAGCATGTATTCAGGAAGATGTCAACCTTTTTCCACGCATTATGTAAAGTTAAACCATGTAAATCGAGTTTTTGCATATTAGTTACCAAAGTCAAACAAGCTGGCAAAAGTGGTTTTGTCTTCTGCCGCACCAAGATCCCAATTCATAACTCCTAGTAAGTTTTCAATCTTCTTGGTGATAATACTTTCTTCCATCAGATCAGTGTCGAATGGAAGTTCTTTGAACCACGTGGGAATTCTTGTCACATCAGTTGGAATACCGATACTCGTAAATCCCATTGGGTTTTGTTTTAGCTTACACACGATAGTTTTCATGCCATCAGTAATGTCCATGCTATACATGTCATTGTTGATTTGCTTGAGTCTATTGTAGTTGATAGCTGCTCGGACATGTCCTGGCATATTTGCTTTGCCTTTATAGGACGATTTGCCACTCTTCTTATCCTTGTCCCATTCTAGGCTGCCGTAATGTGTTAGCTTATTAACACGCTTTGGGCTTCCCATAGACCAAGGGTCCATACTTCTGAACTCACTTCTGAATTCAATGATACGATCAATAATCTCACGCTCTTTGCTGCCTGTCAGTGTTTTAAGCAGTATTTCTCCGAGAAAGTCTTGCATATATGCTGGCGTATCACTGCGTTTTAGGTCAAGACCCATGGCTTTTACTTTGCCTGGCTTGCCATCAGTATCGGTGCGATAACCTTCGATATCGTATGTGAGAATTGCGTACTTTTTCTTCTTAACAAAGATACCAGTGAGGGCGCAGATTTCTCTACCCGCGGCAATAATCTCTCCCTGTACAGGATCAAGCACATTGTGCGCTTCTGCCATGTAAGTTGGAAAAGTTACGTTTGCTTGTTCACATACTTCATCGTAAATCGCTGTAACAGAATCTTTGTCCCATACGATTTCTCCAGAGTCAATTTGTTCCTTGAAAGCGCCAAACCCACTAAAGTATACGGAGTCAGTATCGCCGTATATGATAGAATCACCCTTGTAATCGTATTTGCCAGTGAATAGTTCGTTGACCTTGGCAGACATATGACGAGCAATACAGCGACCCGTAAGAGTTGTACTTTGGCCCATGCGCGGATCATTAAATCTACTGCCTGGGTTAAGTAACGCACCATACAAACTGTTCAAGTTAATCTTTTTAACAAGTTGTAGTTTATCCCAATACGCAAATTTATCTGCGTCAACACCCTGTAACTCTTTGGCTTGCTTTTGCATAACCTTGCGTTCAGCATACCATCGTTCTAACAATCCAGGAATAATGCCTTTTTTGTTTTGATTAACAATCGTGCCGTTGGCTGTTAATACCCATGGCTGGTCACTATTGAAGATGATGTTATAGATTTCTTCTCCGTTAGCCATAAGTTCTTCGCCATTTTCGAAGTCAATCCACAAATCAATATGGGTATCTTTTTCTAACACTAGTTCGTATTCTGGACAGGCAAACTTGCCATCCCACGCCTTTGCTGCTTCCCACTTAAAGTCATCTAACATAGGCACGGTTAATGTATGACGAATCTGTCCAACAATCGTTTCCGTGCTTAGATTTAGACTTCGCAGAATACTTGGATAAAGACTGTTCAAATCCATTGAGCCAATCCACTCATGTCTGCCTTTCTTGGGTGTAGCAACATATGCGCCAGCGGCAGATACAGGCTGTGGATAATACTTTTGTAATTTATCGTGCTGTTTGTCAGGAACAATCAATCCGCGACTATGCGCTTCATTAATAATCGCCTGATCAGTAACAGCAACCGCGCCCATTGTTGTCTGAATTAGCACCGTATTATCATGCGCAATAACATTCGCTAGATCGATAAACTGTAACTTTGCGTCTAGTCTTACTAGAAGATCAACATCCTGGATAGAATAGTCGATAAACTTTTCAAAGTCTTCGTTGTACAGTTTATCAAGTGAGCCTTCATACTCTACCTTGCGTTCACCAAGTTCATATTCAGAGATAGCATCAAGACTATAGCTGTGCATCTCGTGATATGTGTACTTTTGATAAAGCAACATCAAGTCCATATGAAGCCGCCCGATTGTATCAAACGTCTCCTGCTCTTTGCCGAATTTCTCGAATGACCGTTTCTTTGGATACTTGCCCCATAGACAGAACTTTCGAGTATAATCTTTGCCTAGCACTCGGCCAATACGATTAACCATGTATGGAATATCAAAGCCTTCGCTGTTCCATCCGCTTAGTACATCGGCATCGTCAATCAATTCCAGAAATAACTCCAGCATTTCTTCTTCGGTGTCTAGTAGTATAGCGTTTGGAAATCTTCCAGCGATTGTTAGGGCATCTTCTTTGCCAATGGTATCAGGCTTGATCACTAGACAAATTGTTTTATCTAGCGAGGCAAGATTTATTGAAATTGCTGTTACTTTATTGAACGGATCTTCTGGAGGAGCAAAGCCTAGCGCCTTGTCATAGTCGACCTCAATATCGAAAAACGCAATGTTTAGTTTTGGTGTTGTTACGCCAAGATAGTTATCAGCCAGGCACCGAAATACTGGGTTAATATCACTCTCGAACAATTTCTTGTCTCTGCGCATTTTCTTTTCACGAGCAAAATTCTTGCTGCTGGTACATACAATCTGATCCAACTTATCGCCAAAAATACTTTCGTATTTCCCACGTGGGTCAGGATAATATAACAGATAACGAGCAGGATAGTCTTTGAAAACTCTCTTGCCGTTAACACGTTCTACCACGTGGATAATGTCTTTGTCTTTATCGAGGATTGCATCTACATACATATTAGCTAACAAACGCCCTTTCTTGTACAAACGTACCTTGTGTTTTCTTATTGCCTTCATTAAATCCTAAGGCATTAAAGTGATCTCGTAGATCATTGTTAAATGATATACTTCCACATAACATTATACGCTGATTGACAGAATTGTCAATACTTATTGTGCCGTCTGTCATAAACTGCTGAATACGTCCGTGTAGTTCTGCTGGTTCTTGTGTTACAGTACTAACGTATTCAACGGGCATCTCATTTAAGAAATCCCTATAACAATCCTGTTCAGCATGGAGCCTAGTTGTCCACGTAACAGTGACTTTTTCAAACAAGTCGTATACTTCTGGATCTCGCAGTAAACTAATAAATGGTGTGATACCAGTGCCGCTAGCCATCATTACCAAGTGTCCACCTAGTTCTAGATTAGCAAGTATAAGTGTGCCAGTTGGCTTTTCCCCTACACGGATAGTCTCTCCAACTTTGACATGTTGTAGTTTACTTGTGAGTGGACCGTCTTGTACTTTGATACTATAAAATTCCAAGTAGTCATCATATGGACCACTGGCAATACTGTATGCTCGGTTGGGCGCATCTTCTAGACCAATCATAACAAACTCCCCCGCAGTAAATCTATAACTGCGAGGTCGTTCTGTTCTAATTCGAAATAATTTGTCAGTGTAATGCTGGACCTCTATAACTTTTAAGTCTAGCATTCAATGATCTTTGCCAATCGCAGCAAGCACACTCTCAACTTCGTCAAAGCCCTCTTGTACTTTGGCAAATTCGTTTTTATAAGCAATACGGATGGCCTTGTTAATCGTTGCAGGCTTCATATCAAGTTCTTCGGCAATTGCCTTTACTGTGTCAGATAAGCCGCCTTTGAGTGTTTCTAGCTCACCAGTGATTGAAATTCCTTCATTGATGATTTGCTTTAATTTTGTGATTTCGCTGTCGCTGAATCCTCGTGACATATTGTGTAACTCCTATTTGTGTTAATGATACATTCATACTACATTAGTTTAGTTAGTTTGTCAAGATAAAAATTAAGAAATCCCCATTTTAGCTAATGTAGCGGGTCCAACAATACCGTCAGCAATCAGTCCATTTTCAGCCTGCCAATGCTTCACAGCTCGTTCAGTACCAGGACCAAAATCACCATCAGCATCCAGACCTAGAACTTCTTGCATCTTCTTGACGAGACTGCCTTTACTGCCTTTTTTAAGAAGAGTGGTGCCACTTGGAGCAGAATGCCTTGCTGTTCCTGCTGGCTTCTTTCCAGTGAACAATTCCATAGCGTGTTCCCAGTGTTCCACACGATCTTCCAGTCCGATAGTTCCGCCATTCACTCTTTTGGAAAGCCTGACAATATCGTTTCTATCGCAGTATTTGTTTAGGTCGTTAGTTTTCCAAAACCAACATGCACTTTCTAGGGCGCCTTCTGGGGTGCGAACATAATCAGTTGCCTGTTCTGCTCTCATCCTAACAGACTGGCCGAATTGAGTATAATTGTATCTGCCTGTAAGTTGTAGAATACCACCGCCGCGGAATCTCCAACCATCTCCGGAATCGGTATCGCCATTGTCCATTCTGCCTGCGTAAATAACATTAGCAATTTTTTCAGGCTGTCTATGATAATCATTAGCATCTCTGCCTGCTCTGGCAAAGTATTTTGAAAATAAGCTATTAAGCGCCTTAGCACTATAGTTTAGATTTTCAGTCAATACTCGGTAACCATTAGATTCGTGACCAGTCTGAGCAATAAACCCTGCTACTCTTTCTGGTGTATTAATATCGTATTTTGGAAGAATTTCTACCATGGCATTATGCCATTCGATAGCCATATCTTTCTTCATGTCCAGAATTTCTGATACCTGTCTTGCCTTAAATTCAAATGTAAAACTCATTTTATACTATTCCTTATGTTAGTTGATGTTATTTATTGTGTTTATTTGACGAATGCGCCAATTCTGCCGTGTATGTCAGGATAATCCCTGTAAGTGTATCCGTCTGGTGGAGTAGTATCATCACCTTCCCATACTGGAATAAAATGATTAATACCGCCGATAAAATCCATGTTAGGGCGAAAGTGTATCTCTACTAGTTTATCTACTATATATTCGCAGTTAACCCATGGATAACGACTAGTTGCTACTATATCTAGTAGTATTTTGGGAAGAGGTATACTATGCTGTATTCTTCGCCATTCGTCCCATTTGACAAAGGTATCGGTAGTTTTAATACCTTGAACACATAATCGCTGTATACTCAGATTATAATCTACGCTATAATGTTCGCCTTCGAATACTTCACATCAAAAATGCCCAGTTGGCAAATGGTCGGTATTGTCTTCGATATAGATTTTCTGTGTGTCTAATCCTAATCCTAATCCAAGAGCATTGATACATGGTCGAACAATATAATAATCAGGAGCAGGCACAGATGTACCAACTGGTCCACAAATATATCCCATTTTACGACTGACAATAAGTTTATCCATTGCCCAAATATCATCAGGGTGTATAGATTTCCATACTTGTTCTTCAGTCATTAAAGGCCCTGTTCGCAGCCACTATCTTGCCACACCCAAGTATCATCATTGGTACTGTTACAATGTTCACATTTACAGTTAACGCATACATCATTACTACATTTGCTACATTCACTGTCACAATGACAGTCACATTTACAATTTTCACATTTACAGTTTGTCATATTATGTCCTTTTTATGTTTTGGTATTGGAGTCTTTGTCACCTTCGAAGAATGTCGAATCGGTATCTAGTGCGTTTGGAGCAACGCCCTTGCGTCGAACCATGTTATTTTTGTCAACTGGCTTCGCAACACTAGCGATAGAACCAGAACTAGTTGAACCAGCGCTTGATGTTTCTTCTAGTGGCTTATCATTATTATCTGTGCTGGAATAAAGAGAACTGTATGATTTTCTTATATCATAATCCGCCACTTTATTAAGCGCCGCGCCTATACCGGCAGCAGCGCCTCTTCCGATTCTGCCTGGGGTTGCTTTAATACTTGCCTTACCAGCCGATACTTTATTCGCTACCGCAGATTTCGCTCTACTACCAAGACTGGGCTTTTCTGGCTGAGTGGCACTAGGAGGTGTACTAACTTTAACTTTAGTAGGTGTTGTTTTTGTGGATGCTTTATTGAGGTCCGCGCCAAGCTCTTTATTGACACTGCCTGTGCTTCCACGTGAGCCATCACTTTTAATAGGCGCCCACATAGCACCCTGGTATTCATACTTTTGACCATTCTTGGTGACTGTCGCGCCTTTTGCTGGTTTGCCTTCGTCTAAATTGCTGTCATCTTTATCGGCAACATCATCATCTTCAACGCCACGCTTGGCTTTACTGTCATCGATAGCTCTACTCATAATTGAACGCAATCTTTGTTGTGCTCTCATATTGTGACCTGGTTTTGTTTTGGCTTCATCAACCGAATCATCTTCTGGCAATTCTGGCAATCTTGAGAATCCACGAGTACTTCCAGTTTTCTGGCCATTTGGTGCGGTTTCAATACTGCCTATATTACTGGATGGTCTTGCTTTTGGGCGAAGACTTGTCGCAGGAGCACTTGAACCCATTGCTTGACCAACCGCATTGTTAATTGCGTCTTTGTCAACAGCATATTCGTTCACCACACTAGTGACTAACTGAGTAGTACTCATAGTTGGTGCTTCCATAATAGTCAACATACGAACACGAGATTCGTCTTGTTTAATAAGAACTGGATATGCTTCCATAACTCTCTTCCAAGTTTTCAATCGTGCCACATCATGAAGATCACGTTCATTCAGATTACGATTAAAGTATTGGTTACTATGCTCTTGCGCAACACTTTCGCTGATTTGTTTTTTGACAACAATATTGCTTATCATTTTTTGTTCACTAATAACTCTGTATTCGTCTAGTGGAGATTTCCATTCACGTAACACACGCTCATATTCTTCGAAAGCACGAGACTTCTCTTGGAGATAAAGAGATTTATCATCAGCATAAAGTCCTGCGTATTCGGTTAGACTGCGATGATACATTGTTTGTACTTGATCCCATCCAATAATACCGTGAGCATAGCATTCAAATATGCTGTACATATGTGCCTGAATCATATCGAATTTAGTGTTAGTAATTTCGTAATGTTCTCTTAGTTTTCTGCTTGCGCTTACTATCTCGTATGCTACTTGAATTGGTGTCATTTCTTTCCTCCAGGAATGTATTGTTGTGATCTTTTTAGTTGTAGTGGGTCGTATACTTGTATTGCCTTAAAGTCTAAATTCTTTTTGGCTGCAGAGCCAATTCCAGCAAGTGCTCCCATACCAATCGCTTTTGCGATATTCTTCGTAGTGTTGCTTTTCGTATCGGTTTTCGTATCTGGCGTTATTTGTACCCGGGACTGAGTAGTAGCAACAGGAGCAGTTTGTGTAACTGTTTTACTTATGTCATTTAATGCAGTAGTGTCTGTCTGGCTAGGAGGAATAACAGGCTGAGACATTGCCGTATCTTCCGCATCTAACTCTTTTTGTAACTCTGCTTGAGCCTGAGCATCTGCTTTAGCTTTTGCTGTATCTGATACCGTTTTAGCTTTTCTGGCAGCTACTTCCGCATTACCATCCGCATTACCACGACCTTGTGTGGACACTGCTGGAGTAGAAATCGCGGTATCAATCGATGGCGCCGATACATCTAACTCTGGCGCACCTAACTTTGATGGAGATGTGATATTAATGTTAGGATCTATCTCGGAGGTTGATGGTGTACTAGCATCTGTTGGCAGTTCTGGTGTCTGTAGCTCGGGCGATTTAGTATCAATATCGGTCCGAGTGCCTACATCTGGCGCGGTAAATTCTGTATCTGTCTTTGGAACAGATAGTTGTTCAGGTCCATCAGTAGTATTCGTGGTGTCGTTGAATGGATTAAATGACTGCCCCGATGTGTCGTCAGCTTCTGGAGCTGTCGGCTCTTCTATGCGTGTTGTTGTTTCTGGCTCTGGTGCTGTTCGTGTGATACTATCAGAAGGTTCGCCTTCTATTTCGATCTTCTGTGGACCATCAGGAGTCTTAATCGTAACAACACCATCCTCGAATCCGTTATACTCGCCATCCAATGTAATACCAGTGGTGGCATCTGTGTATGTGATTTTTGCTCCGTCTTCGAGGTCAGACATAACAACAGGACCTTTTTCGAGCGGCGCAGGCTCAGGAGTAAACTCTTGCTCTGGATCTAGGTCTACTTGCGGTCCATCAGCAGGAGTTTTATCAATTTCGCTGTCGACCTCACTACCAGTTACATCAGAAGTTTCGTCGTCTGCTGATGGTTCAGTCAGTGTAGGAGTCCCTCCATCAAACTCTGGCGGTCTGCCGTCTGGGCTGTCAAATTCTGTATCTAATTCTGGTGCTACTAATTCTGGACCAGTGGCACTGGCTGTGGTATCGGCGAAGGGTCCATCTTTCATGCCAGATGTGTCGTCGACCTCAGGAGTTGTTGGCTGAGATGTACTCGCCTGCGCTTCTGTATCTTCGGGAGACGTTATCTCAATACTGTCAGATGGATCACCCTCTACTTCGATTGTCTGTAGACCATCTGGAGTTTCAATAGTAAGAACACCGTCCTCGAATCCGCTGTATTCGCCATCTAATGCAATACCAGTAGTCGGATCTGTGTATGTGATTTTTGCTCCGTCTTCGAGGTCAGACATAACATCAGGACCTTTTTCTAGAGGACCGGGTTCTGGAGTAAACTCTTGTTCTGGATCTAGGTCTACTTGCGGTCCATCAGCAGAAGTTTTATCAATTTCGCCGTCAACCTCACTACCAGTTACACCAGAAGTTTCATCGTCAACCGCTGGACTGACTGGTTGGTCTGTGTCTGTAGATACTGTAGGAGACTCATCGCCGGGCGGAGTATTCGCTGCTGGAGGTGTCCAGTCGCCGGTATCGGTATCTGTATTATCGCCATCATCTACGCTTCCGTCTGGCATTGGCACGACAGGAGCTAATGTTCTCTCTTTAGTTGTGCCATCCTTATTCGGAGTGACTAAAGTTCCCTGTGAGGTTGGATCAATATTCTCATCTTGCCACTGTGACGTTAGGGCATCATGATTTTGATGTCCTGTACTACCAAGGGATCCATCTTCTTTAACCGGCGCCCACATTTGTCCCTGAAATTTGTACTCTTGACCATTAAAAGTAGTAGTGGAATCTTTAGGTGGTTTGCCGCTTAGGACAGGTGACGGAACTACGATATCTTCTTGTTGTAAGTCTGCTTCTACTTCTGATAAATTATCGTCATTGATATTTTCAACACCATTTGGTAGAATTTCACTAATAATGCCATCATACTGAGCATTTAGATTTTTCAGATATGCTTCTGCTTCACGAGCAGACATAGTGCCACTAGCGATTAGCTGTTTTGATAGCGCAACGGCACTATCTTTATTTGGTACTACCGGCGGAGTGACGGTTTTGACTGTATCTCTATCTCTGGCATCTAGTTCAATATTACCATCGCCTCTGCCACTGCCAACAACTGGCTGAGTGATCTTAGCAACACCACTCTTGTTATGAGTGTCGCCGTACTCATGTTCCCAGAACGCTTGATCACCAATTAGATTATCTTTTAATATCTGCTGTTCTCTTGTCTGAGCACTAACTGCCGCCCTTGCTCCTGTAAAGTTATACGGATCACCGGGGGTATCTTCGCTTGGTCTTGCTCCGTTGGCACCATCTATGCTATCATCAGGTCCCAGTGGCTGTCCATCTGGATCTTTAGGACTACCATCTGGATTATGCGTGTCGCTGAACTTCGCATCCCATGATTTTTGGTCAGTCTCAAGCTGGTTTCTGGCTTGAGTCATTCCCATGCTGAAGTCTATTTGCTGTTGTAGCATTGCTAATTCTTGAGTAGTGCCGGTATTATCCGCAGTCGGAAACGCATCTGTGTTATCTACGAGATTTGCGATATTGTCCGGAATACTGTCATTGTTTTGTCTGCTGCTAAAAAGTACTTGATCTCTGGACCACGTCTGGTTTCCTCTATCAGCGTCATTAATGAATTTAATTTGTCCTGTGCTGATATACTCTTGCTGCTGTCTTGCGTTGAGATCAGTCCATACCGGAGCTTCTAAATTGCTTTTGCCCGTAATACGAGCATCGAATTTTCTAACATCTTCTAGACTTGCCATGACATCATTAAGATCGCCCTCGCTATCAAGTCCTAGAAGAGCCGCTGTTTCTCTCAAATCTTCTTCATTTTCGAAGTTAACGATAGCCATGTTTTCGTTGGTATCAATACTAACATCGTCCATCAATTCGAGTAATCTTATTGATCTGCTATTTTTTTCTAAATCCTCTAGTGTGTATCTTACGCCATCAATCTCGACATCATCTTGTCTATAAAACCCAACTGTACTATTCATTCTTGCAAGTACTTCTGGATCAACATCGGCTGTTGTCTTTAGTCCGCGTTCTTTTACCAACTCGGCTAATCTCAGCTTTCCATTTTCGTCCACCGCATATTGTCTTAGAGTGTTTGGATCCATTTCTAGGATGTTAATCAAAGACTGTACATCTGTTTCGCCGCCCATAAAGAACTGTCGGTACATTGCTCTACCGGCTTTTTGTGCCTTATCGCCAGTGCCAATTGTATCGGCAATCATACTAGTAGCAACAGCGGCATTGCCAGCTATAATTCCGTTATACGCCGCATTGAATACACCTTCGCCCGCTGTTGTTATTTCTCCAGCTGCGTTCATAACTCCTAAGTTGGTAAGTAACTGTTCCACCCCTTCACTCACACCTTCAGCAGCAAGACCGGTTAACTTTTTTCCTGTGTATGTGACTGGCGATATTACGGCTTTTAATAATGCCGCGCCAAGATTTCTCGGCCTGATAGGACTTTTGCCATATAGTATCTTATTCTGGACAGTATCCAGAACGCCACCTGACGCAGCCACCATGTAGAATGCGTTGCTTATTGCGCTGTGTGTGATTTGTTCTCTTGCTAAATTCTCTGCTGCGCTTTCTAAATCTTCTGCGCTACCGGTAAACCCATCACCATCATTAGTCAACTGTGTTCGTGCTGCTTCTAGGGCAATTGCCCATTGTGGCTGCTGTTGTAGCCTTCCATCATCATACGCAGAATCAATACTTTTTTGAATTTCCGCGGCTGCTGCGCCGCCTGCTTCCATACCATTTAGCGCAGTACTAGCTGCTGCTCCGGCAATTGGAGATAGCATTGTCATAAGTGCGACATCTACGATTTCACTGGGCAGTTCTTCGGCCATTATGCCAAAGACGCCTTCCCAATTAGCACCGCTCATGCCTGTCATTAATAATGCCAGATCACCTAAATTATTCACTGCTCCAGCTGTTGAGTCTACGCTATCTCGGAATTTTTGATCTGTTCTATCTTTTAAGAAACTTTCGAAGTCATCCATCCACATGTCATCGTACACACGCTTGCCAGTTTCTGGATCAATACTGCTTGATGCTAATGTTGCTGGTAGAAAAATAGGCTCAACTGCGCCATTGGTGACAAAACCCAGAACATCATCTGCTACCTTGGCTGTGCCTTTGGTAACAGCGCTTGCCTGCTGAACTATACCACCAGCAGCGGTCCATGCTAAATTTTCTAATGCGCCATTTGTATCATATGGCTTGACTTCTCCATTTTCGTCTAGGAGTAACCCTGGCATACGACCGCCATCAATCCACTTTTGTTGTGCTGCTGCCGTAGCCGCTGGAACCTGACCTTCGCCTTCTCCTATCTCCATCACTCTTGGCTCAAACCATCCTTCTGGCTGAGTAAGTCTGTCTCCTGGCCCTTCTACCTGAGGGAATGGCTGACCAATCATCAGATATACATCGGCAGGAGACATAGTGATAGTTCTCGGAGCAACCGATGACTCGTTATCCGCAGAAGGCTCAGCTTCGAAAACCAATTCTGTTTCGAAGTCTTTACTTTCAGTAAGTTGATTTATAAAATCAGTAAATTTCACCAGTAGTATCCTCGCCTGGTAATGCCATTGGCAGGTCATCAACTACGACGGTTTCTTCGCCATCAATACCGTGTGGGTTAACATCTAGGTATTCCATATAATGCTTTACGCTACCGATATAATCGCTTGCTTTTGTGATTTTACTTTGAACCCATGGCTCTAAGCTATCATTGTCACTGATCATACCGTGAAGAGCAATAGCATACTTCGCAAGTTTATACAACTCACTCTTTGCCATCCATCCATCATCGTCGGTATCATCTAGAACACCTTCCATGATTTCACTTGTATAAACCACTGGTGTTTTGCCTTCTTTAAGTTCAGGCAGATGACGCTTGAGATAGCTTTTTGCTACATCAATATCTTCGAAAACCTTTACTTGTACTTTGTTAACATCACATACTACATAACCTTCAGCAATTTTCACAACTGATGGTCTAGTGATTTCTTTTTTAGTTTCAATTTTGTCTAATCTCATGGGAGTTCTCCGGGTATGTTATATATACTTATTTATCGTTCAATTTAAGATTTGTTATTAGCGATTATTGTTCTCGGCGGCGTTGCTCTTCGTGGAACAATCCTTCGATATATTTGTAATCTTTGTCGTATAATTCAACATCTTTCCTTAGCAGAGTACACCCAAATGCCGTGGGCCACACCACGCTTATTGATAGCCAATCAGTTTTACTATACACACTGTATCGACTCCATAACCAATGCTCAAATGGAATTTCTGGATTTACTAGAAAATCACTTAATAGATGCTTGTCGGTAGATGATAACTTTATTAATTCATTATCCATATTCTTTAAGAAATTATGCATCAGGTCTGGTTTTCCAATAAAACAAAAATCTCCGAAAAACGGCAGACCATTTTTAATTTTCAACCAAGGAGTAAAGATATTATCGCTAAACACTGAGTTTTTATACATATTATTAAACAACTGTAGCCATTGTCGTTCTGGGATATTATTAAATATGTTGTCTGTTCTTGTCTTGATAACAATGTCATATTCACTGAGTGGACCAGCCATTCTGGCGCCTCTTGCGCTAGCTAGATACATACCTGGAAAATTATACGCATAGTTATCGTAATTTTCTCCTTGATAGCATACCAGATGCCGAATGTTCTCGGATGTTAGATCCCAGTCTGTGGCATCAGCGTTTGCCTGCCTAACTTGATGTCTATGACTATGAAACGCCTCGTCGTAGTTGCCAATTTCAAACTTTACTGGATCATATGCGTTAACAATTCGGTCGGCAAGATCATCTGACCCATCGTCCCACAAATAAACATAATAATCTACTTTTAGATTACCACAGGTTTTCGGAAAAACCTTTTCTCTATTCCAGAATCCTGACTGCTGTACGTGCCTAGCTTGTCCCGTAATTAGTACAGCTATTCTCATTTGTGCGTGCCTTTTATCCTATAGGTAGTTCAGTGTCTGGCGTATGAAAGTTTTTCTTACGCATTACTGTTTTTGCAACCAAGTCCAATTCTTTATTATTATTGTCCCAGTTTAACACAAACGGTACATTAACGTCACTGCGCATGTCTTTGATAACAGCCTCGGCATCTGGACCCATCTGTGCGATTTGCTTTCCATACTTAGTATAAGCGTCTTTGAACAAAATAGCAAGCTCTTTTAACGTGATTTGTTGTTTATTTCGTGTATCATTCGCTCTGTCCAAGAAGTGCCTGGTGAACTCAACGTCCATGCCAAGATTCTTAAACAACGCATCAAGATACTCTTCTAACTTGTTTAGCATAATCTGTGTGATTTCTTTAGCATTTGCTTCATCTTCTGTGACTGAGAATTCATCACGATACATTTTCTCTAATTCTTTTGGGTTAAATCCAAACTCACGAGAAATTTGAAATGCGTAGCCGCCAATGCCCTGTCGATTACCGTCCGAACTCACTAGATCATGTAATGATTGTAACATACTGTTAATAAATCGCTGTTTTTGCGCAGCATTTAATTTATTAATCAGTTCATCTTTACTGATGGCTTCTGATAGTTCTGGAATATTATTTTCGATAAGTTCTGATAGTTTCATAGTCATTGTCCTTAGCCGTGTTCAAATCTTGCTGCTGATTGTGGTACATTATTGATGTTCTCACAATACTGTTTCCAGTAAGCATTTCTTTCGTTAGTACTCGCTCTGCGGTCCTCGTGCTCTTTACATTTCTTTATATAATGTACCCTATCTATTGTCATTATTTAACTCCAATATTTTGGCAAGTTCTCTGATCTTGTCACTTGCGTATGTTTCAAAGTAACGAGGAGCAAACATGTGAACAAGTATCGCTAGTTCTGCTTTTTTAAGTTCGACTAGGAACCCAAAGGCAAACTTAAAATGTTGCCACCGTGACATATTTACATCTTCCAGATGTGATTTGCATTTCTTACTGAACATTATAATTCCTTCATCAACTTACTAAGACGTGGTTTGAATAATTTCTGATCGCCTTTGGTAGTCTTCAATACTGGTTGATTATGGTCATCTTTGCTAAAGCCTTTGACTTCTGCTTTACGGTTCTTAAACTTACCAACCATCACTTCGTCGCCCACACTAATCTTTGGTAGCGTTAGTGTGTCTTCTGCTTCTGCTACTGTTGATTCAGACTTGGATGCGTCAGAGTAATCAACGACCTTCTTGCCATTATTATCCCATGCGCTCATTTTCATGACTTGTTCTTTGGCATACCATTTAGGACTATATGTCTCGTGCCATTCCCAATTTTCACTTTGTGGATCCCATTCAAACACTAACCATGCGCCTTTGTGACCGATGTCGCCAGTTTTCATATTCGTATCATAAAACTTTTCAATACGAAATTTACGAGTAGGAAAGGCAATCTCCATCTCTCCGTCATTGCCAACTCTTTTCCATCTCGGCATTGCGTTGGTTGTTGCTTCCGCTACACTTTCATTATACTCCGCAGGTATCTCACCATTTGGTCCTAGTTTGCCGTCGTCTAGTGCGTCAAAATAACCAGCTGGGCGCTCTACTGGTTTAGGATTTACCAAGTTAAAGAATTCGGTAGTGTCGTTGCCTGTACTACTTTGCTGTAAACTCCAGCCTAGCTGACTAGCAAGTTTTTTAGCAAATCTCGAATACAGTCTTGCTCTGCCGTCACTAGCATGTTCTTCTTTATTAGCAGCAAAATCAAAAGCTTCTACATGTTCAATGCCTACTACACTGATCCACTTATTCATCATTGCAACTACAGTAGCAAATACTCTAAACTGGTCGCCAGCATCTGTTTTGCCCATTTCATTTCCAATTGCAAAATCAATACTAAAGTCATCATATCCACCATCAAACTCCATAACTAACTCGCCGTTTGGTGTTTGCGCTTTTGCAAAATAGGTGTTGTCCGTATTTGGGCCACTTAATTTGAATGGATAGGGATTGTCCAATGCTTCTGTAACTGTTGCTTCTTGTACTTTTTTGACCAGTGTAAAGTCATCTCTGTTGCCAGCATCTTGTACATCAACTGTATATCCTAAACCACCTGCAAAACGCTGTACTATTTTTTGATACAAGTTTGTTCTACTGTTGCCAGCATCTTTAGCGGCATCAAAGTAAATCTCTTTTGGTGAGTGATCTTGGATAAACTTCTTTAGCATTGCAAGCACTGTAGTCATTGTGCGTTGTCCGTCGCCTTTGCCTGTTAAGTCGTATGTGGTGTTATTGGGAGTGTCTGCATTTGCTGTTTTAAAATCTATACCCCAGCCAGTGTCAACATTTGTTGCTAGGAAAGAAATAATTATGTTATTATCTGTTACTGCTTGCGCTTGCCATCTGTTATTATTGTTTTCAGTGACTTTAAACTTATATGGATTGTCAAATGCTTCGTTAAATGCTGTAGTTGCTGCGGCGTTAGCACTTGCGCCCTTGGGGTGTTTTGGATTAATGCCAACAACTTCACCATTCATTAGTTCACTGATATTAGCACTCTTGCTAATCTTATCTAGTAACTTATGTAGCTTGTCATCTGCGTCATATCCGTTAGTTTCGTATCCTGCTTTGCCACGAACCTCAGTACGTTTGCCAGTTACTGTATCAGTAATGTTTAACACCATCATATCAGTGTCACGCTCTAACTGTAGCTTATAACCTTCGTTGATGCCTTCGTTCGTTTGTGGGTAGCGGATCATTGTTTCTCTAAAGCGGAAGTCTTTGTTGCGACCTTTGTTTGGTACAAAACCAAAACGCTTGTAAAACTTGATTAATCTATTCTTGTTTCCACCGAATGCGTCATCTGGTGTTAGCGCAATAACTGCGCCTTCCCTATCCATTCTATCAACAATGTCTTGCATTGCTTGAGTACCCTGACCAGCATTACGCTCATCGCCTGATACTTCAATCTTAGATAGTGTATAGCCTTTTTCAGCATCGCCATATAGTGATACTTCTACTTCTTCATTTAATGATTCTTTCAAGTATGGTAAACTAAACCACAACTTAAACCATTCAGGAGTACCAGGCTCGACATTCTTTTCACGTTCAATATCATGAATGCGCTTGCTTGTGTAGCTGATATTTTCTGCTATTTCGTTAATCTTCATAGCTTGTTCTCCCATAATGGTCCGTTAACTACCACGTCATCCTGGCTAATCAGATGCTTCTTTATAAACGATTCTATCTCGGGTGTCAAGTGTCTCGCACGATTAACACTGTTGCTATTGAAAAATAAATGTACTTCAACCGACTCATCACCGAATGCTTTCATAATAGCCAACATACGATTGCGTCCTTCATGTCCAGTAACTTGTGCTGGTTCATCTGTTCCATCAACTTTAATAGATAGAAACGGACTAGCAATAGATCCACCATTTTTAATATAGTCAATCATTTCGTCTTTTGGTTCTCTGCCTAGTTTAGATGCCAACGCAATAAATGTACTGGGCTTCATCTTAACACGCATACCAAAGTAGTCTACCTGGGCGTTATTAGGTGTTGCGCCTCTGCCGTCTTTGTTATCAATGTTAACACTTTCATTCGTCATGCCTAGATTAAATGCCGTATTTGGACTAGCACCGGGAACACCAAGTGGCTTGGGTTTGCCATTGCCACCAAAGAACTTTTTGGCTTGACGTTCTGTTTCGCCAGGCTTAACATCTACCGTGGTGTTAACGCCTTTTACAATACGCCCATCTTCATTTATGATATCAGTTATCTTCATAGTGATATTTATGCCTTCTTCGTCACTGATGGCAACGCGGCGATAAGATTTGGTTTATCTTTTGGCGTTGCTCTCGCTAAAGTAGGCGATGGCGCTGGAGAAGATAATGCCGGATCATTCAATACTGGACCCATTGGAGCAGATGCCGGAGGAGTAACCGGAGTAACTGGCTGTGGTGCTGCTACTGGTGCTGCCGGAGTAACTGGTTTTGGTGCTGCCGGAGTAACTGGTTTTGGTGCTGCCGGAGTAACTGGTTTTGGTGCTGCCGGAGTAACTGGTTTTGGTTTTGGTGCTGCTACTGGCGGAGTAACTGGTTTTGGTGCTGCTACTGGCGGAGTAGTCGGAGTAGATACGGGCGGAGTAGTCATGGGTGTTGCTCCTTTAGTATCAAATCTTTTCGTGGGTATTGTCGGAGGAGTAGACGCTAATGCACCAGCCTTTGGGGCGATTGTCGCTGGCGCTGTGCCGCCTGTTGCTACAGATGACCCTGGTCCACTGTATGATGGAGGAGTAGATGCCAATGCGCCTGCTTTTGCTATTGTCGGCGATGTCGTGACACTTGGAGTATCTAACGCACCTGCTGTCGGGGTACTCGGCGTGGCAGGAGTAACTGGCGTTGTTGTCGCCTGGGACGTAAAGATATTCTTCATCGCTCCGATTGTTTGATTGCCTGCTATCGCATCCTGCTGTAATCCAAAGTCGCTCTGAAATTGTTTTACTGCTGCTGCGGTATTTTTACCATATCTGCCATCGGCTCCTGTACTACCAATATCATAGCCCAGCGATGTCAGCCCCTGTTGTAAATTTGTTACATTTGGGCCACTGGAGCCTTGTTTCATATTGAAATTACTTGTGCCTACTTTTCCCAATGTTCCGATACTAGCGGTACTGCGGTCAATCGCGGTAGTAGGAGCAGTGAATAATGGAGGCTTGGTGATTGGTGCGACGGTTGGTGACGGAGTAAAGGATGCTGGCTTAGGATCTAACGCGCCAGCCTGTGTACTAAAATCGGTCATTGTGTTGCTTGGTCCAGTGAGACTAGCATACTGTGTGTTGTTCGGCATTGGTGAACCAGATGGGTCGAATGGCTCCGCCTTTAGTGATGTATCAAGAATATTGGCAAAGTCGCTTCTGTTTTTTAATCCGGCGGATCTGTATTGTGGATCATTTAGTCTCCATCTGATATAGTCGTTGCCCAATACATTAGTGGCAGTAGCATCATCAATATTAGGATTATTCAAGAATTCATTCTTTGTGTCGGCATATGACGGATTATTTTCAATTTCGCTGCGAACAAATCCAGCCTGTGCGTCTAGTGTTGCCTGCCCTGGTATCATATTACCAGTATCGTCTAATACGCCAGCGTTTCCTAAAAAGTTCATAAGCTCGGGTTTGCGATCCCCCTGCCAACTAATCATTCCCACATTTTGTGCGTTATTTGCTGGATCACTGTGTGTGCCATAAATTAAATCAGCGTTCATTGAATTTTCTCTGCCTACCTCAGCAGTAAATGCTCTAGCTTGAGCATCGCTAAATCCATTATTTCTGAATGCGTTGTATATACCACGAGCCATAGATTGCTGCCGCGCTGTTCCTGCTTCACTGAGTAATTCGTGTAGTCTCATATTATCTTCCTTGAGTTAACATTGTCATTAGCTGTAATAGGACATGTGGCGATAGTGTTTTTCTAGCAGCGCCCAATGATGATATCGCATTGCGAATCTGGTCAGCATATTCTGGAGTAAATTGTTGCTTGCTTTCCATGTCGTTAACAAAATTTAATATTGCGTTAGCGTCTATTGGCATTATCTCTTCTTGTGGTTGAGGAGCTTGTGCCATTGGTTGTTCTTCAGCTTCAGTATGTACTTCTGGATGTAACGCCTGTCCACTAATATCTTTGAATGGCACATTTGCTCTTGTCAATATCGCTGTTAGCTTGTCAACTTCTTCCTGATTGGAAAGTGTTATCATCATGTCACTTTCGCTCTGTCCAAATTCCTCTGGCGGTTGTTGATTTAATGTAGGAAAATGCTGACCGATCTTACTCCAATCTAATTCTCCAGGCGTATCAATAACAAGAGTGAATTGTGGATTCGACAACAGAGTTTGCTGACCCGAGAAATCAGTGTCGCTGACATCACTGGCATCTTCACCCATAACTTTATCTGATAAAGCAACTCCAGCCCTCTTGGCTATTTTTCTAAGAGAATTAATACCTTTGCCAGTTTTGACCGCTGCTTTAATCATTGCCATCATAACTGGCGCAGCAAGTCCGGCAACTGCCGCCATTGCGGCAATATCAGATAAGCCCGCAACATCTTCGCTGACATCACTAGCATCTTCTTCGATGGGAGTTGGCTCAAATCTAGCCTTTTTGGCGAATGAGAGACCGAAGTTCTCCTCGGATAAAGCTGAAGTGAACTCGTTAATCTTGACCATGATGAAATCCTTATCTTATATTATATACTAATATTTATGCGATATTACTTGACACGTGGGTTCTCTTGTGATATACTATAATAGTAAGGTGCTTTGGATGACAAATAATGCTTGACAAGCAAGGCGCCATGGTGTATAATATATGTACAGCAACAAAGAAAACGAATCAGCATGAATATCTATCCCTCTTATACCTATCATATTTCCTGGACAAAGCAGGACAAACACTATTATGGTGTTCGTGTAGCGAATCAATGTCAGCCAGAAGAAGACTTATGGATAGAGTATCATACTTCCTCCAATATTGTCAAGTCATTTCGTGAAGAATACGGCGAACCAGATATTATTCGTATAGACCAGACATTTGACACCCGTGAGGCAGCAGGCGAATATGAGATTCAATTCCTAACCGAGAATGAGTGTGTGTTCTCACCGAAATGGCTGAATATGGCAGCCTGGCCGATGGTTGACAATCGCGGTGAAAATCATTACCTGTATGGAAAAACTCGTTCCAAAGAAACCAAAAGAAAAATGTCTGAGGCGAAGAAGGGAAAAAATCATCCCATGTATGGAAAAACTCATTCCGAAGAAGCCAAAAGAAAACAGTCCGAGGCGAAGAAGGGAAAAACTCCTTCCGAAGAACACAGAAGAAAATTATCTGAGGCGAGCAAGGGTAAACCACAATCCGAAGAACACTCAAGAAAAATATCTGAGGGGCTGATGGGAAAACCACAAGAAAAAGTTACATGCCCCCACTGTAAGAAGACAGGTGGTGTTTCCGGTATGACAAGATATCATAACGATAACTGTAAGAAAAAAGTCAAGTAGAGAAAGATTCTACTTGACAATTAGGCATTAGTGTGTTACCACTTCTTACATGACCAATAACGCGCGGCTGTTTTGGGTCCTGGGTTCTCGCAGTTGTGTCTGGCTCGAAAACTTTTCCGAGCAGCAGGATTATCTTTGCGGATTCTCATAGTCTTTTCATTACCCTTGCCCTGATGTCCAAATCTGACCATCTTGACCTTGTCACCATCTTTGACATATACTTTGAATTTCTTCGATTCGTCTTTTCCGGTGGAAATAGGCTTATTTAATTTTACAGTGCGTCCGCGATATTCCGCTTCAAATAAATCATTTTCATCTTCGCTGTAGCCCAAATATCCAAACTCCTCGTGGAAGCATTGGTCGTCTTCTAGTACAATCTCTTCTTCAGCGACACAGTTATTAACACGAGTGTCGCCCTTACTGTTCATTTTGGTTTTCGGCTCTCCGATTTTATATCCGTCTTGACAGCTAGGATCCAGCCTTGTTTTGGTCTTCTTTGCTTCGATTACTTCATTAATTTTCATTGTTATATTCCCATACATCTTGTGCTGTCTGTTCTAACCACGGGAATTTATTAAAGAATTCCTTATTAGTGACTTTATATATTGTAAGTGGTAAATTCTTTTGGTCTACATATTGCTTGATGGCATTCATTACTTTAGAACCAGTGCCACCACCACGCTCGGAGGTAGATATTTGTGACATTAGGATTTTATTTGGACGATAGCTTGCTGCCGCATCTAATAGTATATGTCCAAAGTCACCCTTTAGCATATATGTGCCGCCACCACCTATCATTTCTGTACCTGACCACGGAACGCCTACTTTGCCCCAACTGGTCCAGCTAGTGGCGCCAATGGCATTGCCTACATGCTTAATGAGAGGATAATCATCATCCAATGGCCACCATTTCTTATCAAACTCGATATCAACGTATCCATTTTGGATAGCATCGAATTCTTCTTTTGAAACTTCTGATATAATTTCTTCGATTAGCATCCACAAAAAATCCCTGATAAAACTCTATAATATTATTAATATTTATACGTTTACCAGGGATGAAGTTTGTTGTATTGTCGTTTCTTATTATAGTTCGCCGCCCGGCACTTCCTGCATGCCATTGCCGACTAGGACAGTTCCTGCTAGACGTACAGTACCTGTGCCTACTACGATTGCGTTCTTCATAACAAATGTATCTCCGACTGAATACGGACTGTTGTCGCCGCTCAGATCATAAAATTTCCACTCAGTATCTCCTAGTGATACAATTTCGTATTCACGCGCGGGTAATGCATCTATTAAGCCAATTTCTGCGCCGCCCGCTTCTTCAGTCTGGGCCGCACCGTCAAAATTACTTGCCTCGAATGTCCAAGGATACATTTCACCGTCGTCGGCTCGTACTTTATGAGCTGAAATCTTTTCAACTTGTACAGCGTTTTGCGCATCGGTGAGAATTGTTATTGTCATTTCGCCTATCGCAGCATCTTCTGGTGCGTTTGGATGCGAAGCGGCAACTGCGCCGTCTTTGTTTGACAACATGCATTCAAACTCATTTGTGCCGTCTGTACAGAGGAATTTTTTACTGCCTGTTTGCTTTATAATCCAGCCTTGTACACTAGCGAAGCCGTTCCAGAATGTTACTCTAATCTCGTTTCCAGCATCCGTTGGTGGGCCGAAATATCTTTTGTTTAATGGTCTACCCATTTGTTTTCTCCTTCAAGAAGTCCTATGCGGGTTCAAGCCGCTACGGGGTGGTGTCCCCATAAACTCTATTGAGCATAACAGTATTTATCACTATTCAAGGAAGAAATTCTTGACATGTAGATGAGAACTCTCGCCGATGATGTTTATCCCCATCTTGGATTTAACAACATTAATTTCTACACCTTCATTAATCATTCGGGAAAACTGTTGTAGAAACGGACTATGTTTTCGTTCGACTGTTATCTGGACGGCTCCTATTTCGCTACTACAAATAAAGCAATGTACCAGTTTATGTGAATAACTGAATTCATTTTTCACAACAATTTTTCTATTTGCGTAATGACTTGAATCAAATCTGGTAGTATAATCTGCCATATTGTTATCGTCTAATGAATGATTTGGCTTAACATCTTTGCCAAGATCCATCACAGAGTTATTAAAATAACTAACGTAGTTGTTATAAGGAAGAATCCCCAACAAATGGTCTGCTTTTCGTTCCATCTCTCGTGGTGTCATATCCCCATTAATGCGTTGAACACTGGTATCCACCCGATACATCAATTCGAGATATCTAGACAGTTTAATGCCCTCAATAATAGTTCTTTTAGTATGAGATACATCGCCGCCTATAAATTCACTAAGACTTGTCCTGAATGGCGTCAGCATTGTTTTTGCTAATTTTGCCTGAATAAAGAGTTGCCGATAATACTGCCAGATTACATTACACTGTCCAGCTGTTAGTTCAGGATTACATAAACAAAATATTTCAAAGCTGGAAGTATATTTTGGAGCACACTCGAATTTTCTATCGTTACTCTTATCGAAAACGAATTCGCGTGACAATTCGCCAGTAGTTGGGTCTACAATATCAGAGTCAAAGTCATAGTCATGCGGGGTTCTCATCGGGTGTCTTCTACAAACTCACCATCAACGATTTTCATAACCTTACAGGGAACACTCAAGTCTCCAGCACGTTTGAAGTATGATCTACCACCATCTACTGCGCAATCGCCAACGTGTCGATAGTCATGTCTATGCTGTGAATACTCCCAACCATTAGGACCTTCAAGCATACCAAACTCAAGTGTTTCAATCATATCCGCATCGGTGATCATAATACCACCACGAACGCCACCATAGTTGTTTGCATTATACAATCCAAAGTAGCGATTGCCAAACTCGGGATGCGGTGTCTCACGATAGAAGATGTCTGCCGCATAATCAGCATGTTCATTCGGTGCAGAAGTGCAGACATACTTTACTGACACTCCATCCTTTTCACTGTAGAGTTTTTCTGCTCTTGCTGTGTCAAAAATTGGGTGGTGTTTAATGTTCATTGTGTTTCCTCTTCGAATGGAATACTTGCTAGATTTTTACATTTTGATTCGCACATTATGTCCGCGATTTCACGAAAACTGCCTGCCCATTCATTTACTGCTTTATTCCACATATAGTCACTGTGTGCTCGTAGCTTGCCTTTTTTGTATCCATTTTCATAAAGATGTTTGAAGTCTGGAGCTGTGTTAGGGTCTTGATCTGGCAAATGCTCTTCTCTGCTCTGACTATAGTGTATAGCTGGTCGAACACCACGCCAACTGTCAATCACACGCTTAACACGGTCATCATCTGGCATAATATATTCGGCTTCGCGGCAAACATGGTGATGAATATCTAGCACAAGCGCCACGTCTTTAGCCAACTCGAGGCTGTCACTAATTCCCCACTTGTTTTCGTCGTTTTCAATAGTGATACAGTTTCGTGCTTCTGGTGACAATCGTTGAAGCGCTGCTTTGATACCGGCTGGACCTTGTCGGCCCGAGATGTGGACGTTACACTTGAAGTCTTGCCACTTCTTACCGTAACCCATGTACCTGATGATATCCGTGTGATATTCAAACTCCTCAATGCTACTTTCTACGATGGATGGTGTATCACTTGCTAGGACGACAAACTGACCTGGGTGCATAGATAGCCGAACATCTAGTTGTCTTGCTTTCTCGCCAACCTTTGCTAGTTCTCGTTCACAGTAATCAACCACATGAGACTGGCGCCAAAAGTCACGCCAATCAGGGTGAGTATAGACTGGAAAAACTTCGCTGCCCAATCGGACCATGCGAAGTTGTGGTGCTAAGCTGCCAACATAACCAATCAGATTGCCAAGACTAGAGATATTATGTACCATAATATCCCACAGGCGTTCTTCGGCAACAGCACGATCCTGGCGATTAAGCCATTGTACCGTGGTAGATCGACCGTTGAATGGACGTTGGATTTCTTCTAGTAATTTTTTCTTGAGTGATTGGTCATTGTGCATATACTTACATGCGAAGCCCACTCGACGGATATCATTATCAAACATCATGTCATTTCTTCTACTTCGCAACCTTCTGCGAACAACATCAACTCTGCTGCCAAGTTACGAGCCTGCTCTTTAGTCAACTGTAGGCTATCGAAGAAACGGGCAGATGTGGACAACGGTTTGTCGCTGTCACGCTTTTGTGTTATCTGTATACAGGACAAACGATCCTTGCCACCCCAGAAACGTGTCTGAGTCAATTGATTCTGTGCCTCACAGTTTGGAACATTACGCAGTTGAGTTGACATATTGATTCGCTTTCTTTGTTGCTATACGTATAATATACACCAAGGCATCTTGGTTGTCAAGTGTTAATTTACCTAAAACCCAGAGTTTTCGGGTTGGTCATCAAAACACGCGGTGATATCTGCTACTTCTATCATCTGCTTCATGTGTATTTCGGTGACCAAGCTGCCAACGGATACTGGGTCACTGAAATGGGCAATAAAATCGTGGACCATGTCCGCCAGCACTCGCGGGCTTAAAGGCGATATCGGCGACAGACATTGCGCCGGCTGGCGAATTTTTATTGTCTCCTGGTCCGCATACTAAAACATTAATCATTGTTATTTCTTTCTATTAGTTTTTCTAGTTGGGTGAGCGATGTATTAAGATAAGAAATCTGCTTTCAAGCGATCAATCATTGCGACCGCTTCGCCACGAGCCTCGTCAACGGCTTCTTCTACCATATCTGCTAGGTAACCGCCGATGCCGTTGTTGATATCTTCTTCTGCTGAACAATCAAGAGCATAGCACGAACCTAGGCTAGACAAGCCCATAAGGTTGTCGTCGTATGATACTCGGGTCACTACCATATAGTGAGTGTCGATGCCTGCTTCTAGGCGGCGTTCCATCTCGACAAAATCTTCTTCAGTTTCATCATGAAGATCACGAACTGATTCGTTTTCATACGCCCATGACACCTCTACGTCGAACTGGTCTACTTTGAAATTCTTTACTACTATGAATTGATTAAACATGATGATTCTCTTTTCTCTGTTGCTATACATATAATATACACTAAGGCATATTGGTTGTCAAGCATTAAATTAAAAAAGAGTTAAAATTTAGATTTATTTTTTGCGTAATGATCCAGTAGTTCTTTATCTTCTACTGCTCGTACACGGCGATAACTTTCTGGTAGATCGTCCCATGGTCTCATCGCAGGATGTGTATGTTCAGTCAAATCTAAATTTAATCCGTAACGCCATCCCTTGTTTTGTTGTTCTGTTATCCAGATATTATGGTGATGTCTTGCTAGATCCTGGTGGATTATTTCTCTAGCACCTTCGTCCATGCGAATGTCATATTCAAACGGATGACCAAAGTCGGCATCAGCACGATATACATTGCTTGCTTCAATAGAGAAATCATGCTCTGTTACTCGCATATATCCTTCGACAATACGTTCAGCCTCGTGTGATTCCAGATGTCTTGTTAATGGTAGGATATACAAATAATCTTCTTCTTGCATTCCCAACATTAACAAATCAGTATCATCATCTCCTGCGAGAATACCGCTGGGTGCTAGCATTTCAACTGTTTGGTACCATTTACGAGCCCCCAACGCATCTATCGGTTGCTCTACTCTCTGAAGGATATAAAAATCTTGCACTGTGTTTCCTCAATCTTATGTTATTTATTTCTTCGGCTTGACCCTACATATAGACCGAACCAAGCTGCGCCTGCTCCAACAACTATACTTACTAGTCCGCTTTGTTCCATGTTTGGATCAGGCAATGTCATAAACCATATTACTACTTTATATAACAAAATAATATAAACAGTAATAAAGGCTCTTGGAAAAATTCTCCAGCTATCAATTGCTTTTGCCAAATGTATCCATTTAACAAACGGGTTTGGTCCTAGATCCTTGGTAGTAGTATCGATTTCCAGGTCTAGTTTAACTTTTTTTGTAGTGCCATTTTCATTCATTGTGATTACTGTGCCAGCATCGTAATCATCGTTCTTAGCACTACTACTTTTTGCTACGGGCTCGTCATTCCATTCATCGTCGTCGTACTTATCTGCCATTAGGTTACCTCCAAGCACTCTCACATGCTAACAGTATTTAGTTGGATTTAGGCAACAAAAAAGGGTCCAATGGACCCTTTGATGCTTTAACTATGAGTTAAGTTTACTCTTCAAATGTTGCTGTAAGTTCTACAGTTGCGGCAGCAAAGTAATCACCAGTTACAACTGATGGAGCGCCTGTGCCTTGAAGTGCTACGAGAACAGATGTAGAAACGTCTGCTTCAAACGCAGCAATACCTGCTACTGTGAATGCGTCAGGTGTTGTGTCGCCAGTTACCAAAGATGCACCAGAAGTTACACCGGCAAGAAAGCCGTCTAGTTGTGCCTGTGTGATTGCTCCGCCGCCAACTGCGAAAGTTACGACCATTGTTTTTCCGCCAAGGCCATTGCCTGCACGATTTGTTGCTGTTGTAGTTACCATTTTATTTTCTCCTAATAATGGGTTTGCGTTATGCACGCATATACTTATTTATCAAATTAATGTGTGATGACTACGGTTTTGACAAAGCCTGTCCAGCGAATTGTATCATTATTACCAGTCACCGTAACGGCAATAGCATCATTGATATCATCTGCTGTAACGGATACTACCCATGTAGCGTCTGTTTGTGCCACTACTGTTTCGTTGACTGTGTTGATTACTACCGTGGTTGCGTTGGTCTTGTCAATAACACCCTGTAATCTAAAGGCACAATGATCTGTGCCAGTACTTTCTCTACCAACAATATCTGCTTCAAACATCATTGTGGTATCGTCGGTCAATGTAATGCGTGTACTAGCACCATCGGAGAATAGTTCCGTCGGAGTATTATCTGTTGTTGTGTTATACAATACATGAAGTTTATAAGATGCGAAGGTACTCGCGCCATTTTCCACTGTGAGCGTACCTTGGCTGAATACACTATCTTCGGATGACCCTGATCCACCGTTAGAGCCGCCATCAAAATAAATCGCCTGAGTACCGCTTAACTTAAAGAATACTGGAATCCTGCGTTCGCTCAGTGTCGGTAGTGTGTCTGTTACTTTGCCAGGATTGTTATTGTCGAAATAATAATATGGTCCTGTTCCTGCGATTACTGTGTCAATCAACTCACCGGCTGGATTAATTTTAAAGGTATCAGGTGCGATAATCTCGGCTACTGTACCAAGAATTAGCTCATCGGTCGTTTCGAATAATTTATATTTTCCAGTAACAATATCATATGTGATCAAGTCACCGAGTTGAGGAGTTAATAAGTCAGGCACCCCCTGTACGATTGTCACTAGTTCAGGTGCGGAATCAACAGTAATGGTATCTGCTGTACTGGTAAGTGTTACGCCTCTACCAGCAACTATTGATTTGAATTCTAAGTCATAGTCAGTTTTCTGCGCAAATACAGCTTCACCTGCGCCCAAGTTACTAGCTGTGTTAATTTCTGCTGTATTGAGAAATTTAATCTCATTATTGTCAGTTGTTACAGTAAGATTGATATTGCCTGTTGCTGTAGTCAAGCTGCGGAATTCTAAGTCATAGTCAGTTTTTTGAACAAATACAGCTTCGCCCGCACCTAAGTTACTAGCTGTGTTAATTTCTGCTGTATTAACGAATTCAATCTCGTTGTTGTCAGTTGTTACAGTAAGATTGATATTATTTGTGCCAGTAGTCAAGCTGCGGAATTCTAAGTCATAGTCAGTTTTCTGCGCAAATACAGCTTCGCCAGTACCTACATTACTAGCTGTGTTAATTTCTGCTGTATTAACGAATTCAATCTCGTTGTTGTCAGTTGTTACAGTAAGATTGATATTATTTGTGCCAGTAGTTAAACTGCGAAATTCTAAGTCATAGTCAGTTTTTTGAACAAATACAGCTTCGCCTGCGCCTACATTACTAGCTGTGTTAATTTCTGCTGTATTGACGAATTTAATCTCATTATTGTCAGTTGCTACGGTGAGATTGATATTATTTGTACCAGTAGTTAAACTGCGGAATTCTAAGTCATAGTCAGTTTTTTGAACAAATACAGCTTCGCCTGCGCCTACATTACTAGCTGTGTTGATTTCTGCTGTATTAACGAATTCAATTTTGTCACCGTTTTGCGATACAGTGAGATTGATATTATTTGTGCCAGTAAATAGAGTGCGGAATTGAAATTCATCAACTACCTTGCCCGAAAACACTTCCACGCCGCCAGCTAAATTGGAAGCAGTCATTGACTGATCTGCTGCGGTGATTGTTAATTCTGTACCTGTACTAGTTAATGTGACATAATCGCCAGCAACTATTGATTTGAATTCTAAAACATTCGCAGGATTTTCACGAATAAAAATATTCTCGCCGGTGCCTAAACTAATACCGCCTAATACAAAGTCGGCGTTCGCAAGAGAGAGTTGTTGATTTTCAAACTTACCAGTTGTTGCGTTGTACTGTAAAACTTGATCTTGGGTCAGCGTTGTGTGATCTACATCTACCAGTGGTATTGTAAGATTTCTTAGTGTTGAACTTTGGGCATATATCGGCATGAATTTTCCTATAAACTGTTGGTATTATGCAGTATTTATAGGTTTAAGAGAATCTTGTTGATCTTGCCATGTAGCGATATATCATATTCCGCAGGAATTGGAACAATCGCACTACGGTCCACTCGGGCCCGCAACCACAAGATATTAGCACGGAATGTCCATGCCTCTACTGTAGTGTCGCCTAGTCCGTTTGTGCCGCTTGGGGCTAAATCAACAGGATACTGTCTAAAACTATTACCGCTGGTTAGATAGATCGGGAACCAATCGCCTTCTGTTGGCTCAGTAGCAAGGCTGGCTTCAAGATGAAGACGCCCAACAAAATTTGTTAAACTTGCGCTTACCGTATGTAGACCATCAGTCTGGCCGTAATACCCATCTGCTTTAACTTTTTCACCTGAATAACTAAGTTCTTCGATGTGAGTTAATATTGTTACACTTGTTGCGCTCATTCTACTATAATTTCTACCAATTTGCCCGCTCCAACTAACTCTTGGATGACTTGTTCAATACTATTTATTGTTTCCGCATCAAGAATTTGCGCTGCTTCGGAATCATCCTTTAATAGTTCACTTACTTTTACGACGATCATGCTCTCATTTAATTTTGCCATTGCTATTTGCTCCTAAATATAGTAGTATTTATTACAATTCTTCAATTAATATTATTTTTGTGGAAGAGTCAATGTGTTCTTTGTACATTAGATGTAACATACATACATCATCGTAATTCTTTAAGTATACCGTTCCAGTAGCTCTCCATGGCAATACTGGCCAATGCCGCATTGAGGACAAACTTCGTCCAACATTCGCAGAATCTATTTCGTTTAATCGTCTGTAACTGCGTAAGGCACTATTACATCGGTATATGTTAGCATCAAACGAATCTAAAATAAAATCATGAACCTCGCCAAATACTTCCATATCACGACGATATTTCATCATGCTAATTTTATATCTAAATTCACCGTAATATAATCTGTCACGCAATATGGTGGTTTCATCATTTACCAGCAGTGACGCATGAGATGGAGTCGCTGGTCCCATAATTTCAATAACAGCACCGCCAAACGAGTTCAATAAATCGGACACTGCCTCGGGTGTTTGGAGATATATACAGAAATTATGTCCGCCCCACCGAGATTTATACGGATGCTGGTTCTGTATCAATAGTGCTGCATATTTGTTAATATGAAGTCTCTCGAATAAGTTATCTCCGTCAAACTTAATTCGATAGGTGTAGTTTCGGTACCATGCCCGTGATGTGACATGGTACCGTGAGTCTGATTTAAGTTGTGTGAATAACAATTTTGTCATCCACTATCTCAATCTTTACACTAGTTACATTATCGCCAAACAACAGTGTTTTTGCGAGTGGCTTCTTGATTTGTTCGTTAATCAATCTTGCCATTGGTCTAGCTCCCATTGTTTCCGTAAAGCCATTATCGGTGAGCCATGTCAATACTTTAGCACTATACGCCAGTTTGATACTGCGAGGCTTTAGCATATCCGACAAATCACCCATAAACTTCTTGGTAACCCGCTTCATAAGTGTTTTATCCAACTTGTCGAATTTCACCGTAGCATCCAACCGATTGCGGAATTCAGGGCTAAAGTAACGCTTTACCGCATCATCGCTTGCGCTTGTGTTTGTATTATCACCAAAGCCAATCATATTCTTCTCGGCATCACGGGCGCCAAGATTACTGGTTAGGATAAGAATAGCATTACGAGCACTAACACTTTTACCTTCACTGTTGGCAATCATTCCATTATCCATTAATGCGAGTAATACATTACTGATATCTGGGTGAGCTTTTTCGATTTCATCAAACAATAGAATACAGTTGGGATGTTCTTCCAGTTTATTAACCAATAGACCAGATCCTTGACCACCACTGCCGTATCCAACATAGCCAGGAGGAGCACCGATTAGTTTAGCAACACTATGGCTCTCTTGGTATTCACTCATATCAAAGCGAACAAGTTCCATACTCATTGCTTCACTAAGTTGCTTAGCAGTTTCAGTTTTACCAACACCAGTAGGTCCAGTAAACAGGTAACAACCAACAGGCTTTTGTGGATCTTTAAGTCCTGCTTTGGCGATATAAATGCTGTCGGCAAGTCTAGTAATGGCATCATCTTGGCCAAATACTTTCTTCTTAACAACTGCCTCGATATCAACAGGCTTTTCTTTTTTGTATTCGCTGTCCTTGGTCAGTACAAGTTGATCAACTGGAATACGGGTCATTTTTGCGACTTCGTATCGTACTTCATCCAGACTAATAATGCTTTTACGATCCTCTTGTGGTAGTAACTGTTGACGAGCAGCGGCGGCATCTAATACATCAAATGCTTTGTCTGGCAACTGTCTGTTATGCCAATATTGGTGAGTAAGGTCAACAGCACCGTCCATGGCTTGTTTCTCGAATACTAGTTCGTGAAACAATTCATATGCGGGAATAGTTGCTCGGACAATGCGCTTGGCATCTTCTACACTTGGCTCAGCGATGTCCACTTTATGGAAGCGACGATTAAGAGCCTTATCTTTTTCAAACTTTTCTCTGTATTCTTCATATGTTGTTGAACCGATACAGCGCAGATTGCCCTTTTGTAACGCAGGCTTTAGTAGATTAGCAATATCCATGCCGCCACTTCCAGCACTACCGGCTCCCATGATCATATGAATTTCATCAATAAACAAGATAGCATCGCCGCGTGTTTCAAGAGCATCCAATACTTCTTTAAGACGCTCTTCGAAGTCACCTCTGAATTTGGTACCAGCAAGCAGTGCGCCGATGTCTAGGCTATAGATTGTGTTATGTGCGATAACTTCAGGAACACGATCTTCATTGATAAGACAGGCAAGACCTTCGGCGATTGCTGTTTTACCAACTCCACTTTCGCCAACCAGAATAACATTGTTTTTCTTACGGCGGGCAATAGTCTGTACAAGTGCTTCCAGTTCTGGCTCACGACCGATGATTGGATCAATTTTGCCATGAAAAGCAAGCTCATTCAGATTGTCACAATATTTGTTCAGAATCCTGTCTTGTTTGTTTGGCTTGTGGTCAACACTGGTACCAGGAGTATCGAAATCATCCATCGACTGTGATAGATTAACTGCTTGGTCACGGGTAATACCATCAAGAAAATGTAGCGCAGGAGTATTTTCCTCTGATAGAATACTAAGGAAGATGTCAAGTGGTGTCAAATCGTGTCTACCGCTAAACATTGCCTGAGTGAGTGCTCGTTGGAATACTCGTTCTAGCATTGCTGTTTTCTTTGGCTGAATGTTATTTGAATCACCATCCATTTTGTCAATTTCTTTTTCTAAAAAGAGTTCGACGTTTTCTAAAATAACTCTTGGATCTTTTTCTAAGTCAATCAGCAAGTCTTCGATTTCTTCGTCACGGATCAACACAAGCAATAGATGCTCAAGTGTTACGTATTCGTGTTTATATCCGCGTGTCAGTTCGAAAAGCTCTTCTACTAATTGGTTAATTCTGGCGTTTTTGGACATTATAATTCTCTTTGCTTATTTAAGTAAGTTGTTCTTATACTATACTGTATAATTTCATGTTTGTCAATACTAAATTAAATCTTTTAGTGGCTTGTCTAAGTCTTCTGTGGTTAACGCTGGAATAGTTACATGTATTTCCACATATAGATTTCCTTTAGTATTAGATTGATGCGCTAGTCCACTATCTGGTATTCGTAATCTTGTACCACTTTGTGTGCCAGGTTTAATATGTAGTTTTAGGGTTCTGTTATCAAGTGTGTGTATGGTTCGCTCTGTGCCTACCATTGCTTCTAGTATACTAATACTTAACACTTTTGTCAAGTCATATTCTGAAACTTTGTATTCAGGATGTGCATTAATCTTAAATGTAACGAATAAGTTACCTGCTTGTCCAGGTCTGGTATTGTCGCCAAAGCCCGCGAATCTAACTTTGGCATCGTGTGTTGCTCCTTTCGGAATAGTTATTTCTACTTGGCGAGTATTGCCGTTACCTAGATTAATACTGATTGTTTTTGATGAACGATGATACACATCTTCTAGATCGGCATATACTGTAACACTCACATCTCTGTTGCGTGGTGTTCTGCCAAACTGATGAGAGAACATATCTTCAAATTTGAATCCAGCATGATGTGCTTGTCGATGTGCTTGATGAGTTTGTGCTTGCTGAAATTCTGATCTGGCATCTGCGCTTTTGATAGTGTCATACGCAGCATTGATCTGGGCAAACCTCTCGCCGTCGCCGCCGGTGTCAGGATGATGTTCCTTTACCAACTTACGATAAGCAGATTTTATCTCCGCCTCACTTGCGCCAGGAGTTACTCCGAGCATACTGTATGGATCTGTCATTAATTCACTGTTTGATTGTATTCGTCTAGTGTATCTTCCGCATCCTTATAGTAGCGGTCGTATGCTGCCATGATTGCTTGCTGTTGCTGAATGTATGCCCTAAGATCACTTAGATTGAGACTGATATTTTCATATCCTTCGTCCGTTAGCGCAAATAATACAACAGGTCGGCCCGACTTTTCAATATCGGCTAACACTTGTTCTACATTGTCAGCGGTTACAACAACCCAATCAACATCACGCAAGTTGAGTTCTTGTGCCATAGGCAATACAAGTTCTGGCTTATCAATAGGACTAGCACTAACTTCTAATAATTTTGGTTGATTAAGGCTGCAACCCATTAGAAATAACGAGGTCATTGTAAAGGTAAGGACATTCACTGTTGAACGCATTTTCATTTTTAGCATCTCTTTCTGTTGTTGTAAGTTCCGCACCTGATAGTAACTCAAAGCATCTTAGCGCCTTAGCACTCGCACGATCAATGATTCTTTCAACTAGTGCTGGCTTTGCTTCGCCCAATAATCCGATATCATGATCTCTTAGTTTGTCTTCTAACACGCTATTTTGTCTACGAATGGTAGCAAATTCCGTGTTTACTTGGGCGAGTTCTTCATTTATTTTTTTCTGGTCTTCTTTTAGGCTAGTAACTGCCTGTTCACTGAGTTGAATAGCTGTTTCTAGCTTGGCGTTATTAAAGGTAAGGGCTGATATTTTTGCCTGACTTGAACTATAGTACCAGTAACCTATTCCTAGTAACACTAGTATAACACATAATAATATTCCCGCAAGTCTCATTTTAAATATTTATCCACTAATTTCTTTCCAACATATAACACTGATACTACTGTTATCAATATGCCGGCTTCTAAGTAAAGATTACCAGTACTACTGTCTACTGATATTCCATCGGTGCTTATTTCAATCCGACATGTTTGGCAATCTGTTTCAGATAGCATCAGATGCCAGCAAGATGCCTAATGCGATTTATGGCTTCGTTTGTTGTTTCAGCATTGTTTCTCATTACATATTCGTCTTTGTCTGTAATGATAAATTCTTCTAGATTTTCCTCAGTTAGGTCGACTGTCTCGTTGCCCTTGAAGTAGTTGAATTTCCATTCTGTAATACCAGTAACATTACTTACTGTTCTGACAATTCCAGCAATCTTTTCATTTAATTCTTCATTGCGTTCAAATTCTACAAACACAAGATACTTGCCGTCCTCATCTGGACCAGTGCTGATATCAACGTCTAGATTTTCAACTACGTCTGTCTCAATAAGATTGCTTAAATCCTTTGCTGAACGCTCGAAAGAAACTTCGAATGCTAATACCACATTCTCATTCTCTTCGCCGATTTTTGGCGTATATTGATCAATGCTAATAACTGGGGTTACGAGATTTTCCATCTCACCATATTTTACTGTCATTCTAACTCGTCCATTATTTCGTTTTTGTCAGGAGCAATATCGTTGTCCTGGTCTGAATCATATGCGCCGTCTACTTCGCTCATGTCAATGTCTACGCCGTTGATAGTGATCTTGTCACTTTCAAATTCGTCAACAAATTCTCTTGGCATTTCGATAACTACGACCCACACTTTTGATTTCTTCATCTTGGGTTTACGTCGACCTGTTTTTGGATCAGCTGGACCCAAATCTTCTGGCTTCGTAATTTTAATACCTTCTTCTAATTCGTCCTGATAAAAGAACACCCGCGCTCCATGCTTGATTAAGCGCAATGCTCCATCTGGGTCAGGCATCTTCTTATACGGATAAAGCAGAGACACCGTGATCCAATAACGTGTCACTTCTGGACCAGCCAAAATTTCGCCATCTGCCCAGTTTGCGTAACTGTATACGTGCAGAGCATCAAGGACCTCTTCGAATTCCATCAGAACATCTAGGTTACTGCTGGAGTCTACGATGCTGTCTAATGCGTCTTTGATTTGCTGGAGTTCTACGCTCATGTGGTGTCTTCCTTCGTTATACAAGTATTTATCACTGCGGTTACTCTTTCTAATTCTGGAGCCGTTTCTGCGCTTTTTCGTCCAGGCCTGATAAGTATTAGTGTACGACGACTAGGGCGCAAACAATAACACAACCTTGGAGTAAATATATTGACCAAACGTGCAAGAAAAACAAAAGATAAAGACAAAAAGCGTGGATTTGACAATTCAGTTGTTGAATTTAAGAACTATCAGAATAAAACCAAAAAAATAACTATTCTGCCTAGAAATGTTCACCAAGAAGATTATATCGATCTTCTCTCAGATTCCAACAAAAGCATAGTATTCGCTACTGGTCCAGCAGGCACCGGTAAAACAATGCTTGCTGTTCAAATGGGTATCAAACAGTTCGACGAAGGCATTGTTAAGAAAATTGTGATAACTCGTCCAGCAGTGAGTGTGGACGAACAACATGGTTTCCTACCGGGAACACTTGAGCAAAAAATGGCTCCGTGGACCCGCCCTGTATTCGATCTTCTCGAAGAGCACTACGGTGTGAAACGTGTAGAGCAAATGATCGAAAACAAAGAACTTGAAATAGCACCACTTGCGTATATGCGTGGTAGAACATTCAAGGAGTGCTGGATCGTCGCTGACGAGATGCAGAACGCAACACCAGAACAAATGAAAATGCTTCTAACTCGCATTGGCACTGGATCTAAAATAGTTGTAACCGGTGACCTAGCACAGCATGATCGAGGCTTCGATGGCAATGGTTTGAAAGATTTCACAATCAGAATTTCTAATAAAAATTCCCGATCTATCGGGTGTGTACACTTTGACAGGCAAGATGTTGAAAGACATCACGCCGTGATCGAAGTACTCAATCTCTACGACGACGAATAATTTAAGAAATCGTCTTCAGCCACCTGCGCCCTGGTTGTCTACATTTTTAACTCTTTCGCTTCCCTCGACTCTTTGGGTTGTTAGCCCAGTATACCGTATTCGGCGGCAATATTCCCCACATAAACCACGCATTACCAAAGTGCGGTGCTCCACCGCCGGTAAAGTCCACTCGGTTATTGTACACCAATGTAGACATACCATAATCCATAAACATCTGCCCACGTTTGCCACCTTGGAATGATGCTACAGGTAGGAATAACGCAAATGGTTTTTTCAATGAATAGCAATGCGCAATAAATTTATCCTTTAGACTGTATGGTGGATTTGTGATGATCCCGTCATGTACATCCTCGCTGGTACACTCAAAGAAATCTTTGCCGTTGCTGCCCACCATATTATAGCCGTGCTTGTGGAACCCGTCAAGTACATTAGACGAAATTCCACTGGTTGCCTCATAGTAGGTCTTGTCTTTGTCAAGATATTCCAATAGAGGAATTACTTGGTCAGATGGCGTATAGCATTCATCACTTTCAGCATTCCGTGATGTGCGCTTTATCATTTCGAGGTTACTCATGATTATCCCTCGAATACAATATGATTATACAACTCTTTCCAGGTTGTAACTTTTTTCATACCATCTGGTACTACTTCACTCATATTCCAGCCATGTTCGATCAGAATAGGGTTCATGCCCACAGCCTGTCCTGCGACAGCGTTGGAAAACTTATCTTCAATCCAGTAGTAACCTGTATCACGATATTTCTCAAGTGCCTCTTCTTTATCAGCACCAGTGTCCAAGCATTCCAATACCGGAAACGCGGTGACACCAAACAGTTTGTCTAGGTTCATCTGCCGTAGTTTTTTGGCATTTGGATCAAGGCTCATACTAGTCACACAATGAAACACATAACCATGCTCCTCGTGTAGCCGTTTTACATAATAACGGGCGTCACGCAATGCTGGCAAAAAGCCCATCGCAGCGCTCTCGTTAAAGATAATAACCTTCGCAATAGCCTCGTCTAGACTAATACCAAATCGTTTACCGATGTTATACTCCATGTTACCATTTTCGATTTGAGTATAACCGTGCTGTTCCATATAGCAGCAAAAGGCGTATTCCCAATTCAAGAGAACGCCGTCACAGTCTGTTACGATAATTTTTTTCATTCTTATATTCCTTTATTAAACTTTATGATTAGTGTATACAGTTTCCATATCTTTTTTACAAGATAGGATAAACTTACGCTCAAATTCGCTGAAGTCTTTCCACTTTTTACCAAAGGGAAGACCAACTGATTCTAGGTCGTCTGAGATACGGCACAACACATTCGCAAGTTCGTAGTTGCCATTGCTGCTAGTGCTATGCGATAATTCGCTCATATAACGAGCGACTGCTGGGGCATTAATCATTGTGATTCTCTTTCTTTGTTTCTATACTGCAGTTATACACCAAGGCGCATTGAATGTCAAGCAAAAAGCGCAACAAATAATGCTGCGCTTTCAATTGATTATAAAATAGTTTAGGTTAGCTCTTTGATGGTGCCGCTAGCTTATATGAAAGATAGAACCAAATAAACGGGTTAAGCAATAACGTTCTGGTCACCGAGTGGTATTTCTCCTTGTCTGCCTCATTCTTGGCAGAAATTATTTCTTTTTTCTCTGGCGATTTGAGTGCCCAGCGCACAAGTGTGTACACGAATAATATCAGGGTCACTGCTAGATAAATTTTTCCAAAGGTAGCGTGAGCAATAACAAATTCAGATATCATCTTAGGCAGATAGGAATGAGAAATTAGATATACCATCATATCCCAAAAGGAGTCTACTACAGCGAAAATTGGATCAAAGATAAAGATTGGACCAATCTCTAACTTGTGGCTATTCGGGATGATATAATTTCTTATATCTTCTGCCTCCCAAAAATAACACAGTGCCCAGAAATGATAATAGAAGAATATAATTCCGGTAAGGTATCCACCAGAGTGGCGAATAATCCATTTGCTAAACTGCCAGCCTAGATATAATGGAAAAATAATAAAGAAGAAAAACAGCACAAAACTACCTGCCGTTTCTTTAAAGCCATTTGGCTCAGGAATTGGATTGTAATTTGGATCATCGTTTTGTGCTTGCCACTGGGCAATCGACCGTGTGTCTAGTCCACTATAATTACTCATCTGTGATTCTCCTTCTTGTGTCTATACGTATAATATACACCAAGGCGCCTTACTTGTCAAGCAAATAATTCACTATTTTGAAAAATAATTTCAGTATCAACTGAGGTAATATCATCGCCCCAGTCCTCTACCATCTGTAATGCTGCATCAAATTTTGGATGATTGTAATCTTGTAGAATTTCGGCAAGTGCGCCAATCGTCGCGCCGATTGTGGTGGATTCGATTTCATTAATTTTCACTTGTATTTCCTTCAAGTTTGTTGATGATAAGGTTTTCACGGCGCTGTTCTAGCAACCGTGTTTCTGGTTCGTATGCGCTACATTTGGCGAGTTTTGCTTCAATGTACCAATACAGTTCGTATAAATCTTTCTTACATTTCCACTTGGCATAACCATCCATGCGTGGGTCAGATTCGGCCCAGGCGATTTTATCCACCTCGGCCGCAATAATTGGAACATTCCAATCAATTATCATCAGAACATAGTTTCCAGTTCATTCTCGAAGTCCTCTACCTCGCGAACTTTTGCTTTGAGCATTTTGCGCAGGCTATGAAGTGCTGCCCGCTTCTCGTCACTGGCACCCTCATCCAATGCTACAAGAACATTCTGTAGTGTTTCGATATCCTTAAAAGTGTCGATCATTCTAATTCTCCTTCTTCTGCCCATTTAATTTTTGTAATAGTATATTGGTCGACGCTCCATTTTTCAGGAGCACCGTATTTTACAATGGATTTAGAAATTACTTGTGTTTCATCCATAGCATATTCGTAACCTAGGAAATTAGTATCTGCGCTTACCATCCATGTTCGTTCTATAGCAAACATTATTGTACCGCCTTTACTGCTGCCGTATAGATTGGAGTATCTTTAACTTTGTCCATTACATCAAGCAGCATAGCCATCTCTTTGCGGTATAATACATTGAAGCTAGGATCATTGGCACCAATGTCACCTGCGTTGTCTATGATGTCGGCACACTTAACGAACTGGGCCTCGTATGTTGCCTCCGCGCTATGCTCTCTGTCCATTGCTTTACGTACTGCACGATTGCCGTCTTCAGGCACACTAACATCAGTAAGACCATCAACAATAAGTGCTACATCTGGACCAAACATATCTTGTATGTCTTCTATGCTTACGCCAGTATCTTCAACAACATCGTGCAAGTATGCAGCAGAAATCATATCATCCGTACCGCCACACTTTGAAACGGTTACTGCGACACGAGCAGGGTGTACAATGTACGGCTCGTCCGTGTACTTACGCCGTTGACCAACAGCAGCGTGAGCCGCAGTTGCGTATGCGTATGCTGTTAGTGCTTGGAGTTCTATCATGTTTATACAGTCTCCATTTCTACTTTTTTGAAACCCATAACTGCGACTTTGTAGACAACGCCATCAGCAACGAAGCGGTCATTCATCATTGAACTACGCTGACCCATGCCGTCTGGACGCTGGCGAAGAACGGTAACATTCTCATTGTAGTCGCCGTTGTGGGCTGGCTCACCTTTGCGAGTAGGTAAATACTCTTCTTTGATTGACCAAGAACCCATTACATTGTTTGTCCAACGATAAGCATATTCAAGGCACTCTGTTTGGGTGCCGAATGCTGAGATTTCTACGGGGATAGCAACTTCTGCTACTGGTGTGTAACCAAGAACTGTGCCTGTTTGATTGTCGAAGTCGGCGTGTTGTACGATGATTTTCATAGTGATTCTCTTTTCTCTGTTGCTATACATATAATATACACCAAGGCGCCTTAGATGTCAAGCACTAAATCACATATTAATCATTTCTTTCTCCAACGCCCCAGCATTTGTTTTCATGTTGTCTTAGATTTCCCTTACCTAAAATTTCTTTATTACAACAACTACAAATATAAGTGTTATCTGCTATCCACTCTGGACTATTCCTAGTATTAATGCGTTTTTGGTCTGCTTTTTGCCTAATCGATAAACCATCTTCTTCAGAAATGCTCATTGAATGAGCACCTTTGCGAGACGCGGCTTGATGAATGGTTAACCCATTTTCTTGAATTTGAGATTTGGTTTTTTCACCTTTGATAGAAGATCGTTCGGCATTTGTTAACCCGTCGGGTCCAACCGTCATTTTAGTTATTGAACATTTTTTACTTGCTTTTTCCATTGAAGTCGTCCCATCTTCGTCTGTTAAACGTTTTGTCATGACGCCCTTTTGCGCTGAAATTTTCCTCCCCACTTCGCCCATAGTTTCTATTTGTTTTTTTCTACCTCTTTGAAATGAATTCAATCCATCTTTTCCTATAAGAAGTTTTTTCTCTATTATGCGATTCATTATTTTAGGATTTTGCGCTGGATTTTCAATACCCCAATTATTGTTAGATTCGTTATAAAATAATGGGTTCATTGCTGCGTTTATTTTTTGAAGAAATCTTGTTTCAAAAGAAAGAGCATTATTCATATGTATTAATTTACAAACTTCGAATCTTTCGGTTCCATGTTCTTGAATAAGATCATTAATAATCGAAGATGAAGTGAAATAACCGTTTTCTTTCCAAAATAACGACGAATTTGCGTCCTTTCCATATTTTGAACCAGAATAATACTGACCTGTTACGATGTCACGTATTCTATAATAGTATTGAGAATAAATATTAGACATAATGCATATACCTCCGTGTTTGCATTGTGGTGAAAGGAGATGTTACTTGGCGGTTCATCTCCTTTCTCTTATTTATTCAATAATCTCTTACACCAACGCCCCACGCGATCACAACTGGAAATCGAGGAATTCCATCGGGTGTGGGAGTAAAGTAACGCAGTGTGGCCCATGTTGGTTTTTCGTCTGATTCGAATAGTTCCTTCAACTTTTTCTGTGTACCCTTGACACCAGCGCCGACAAATCTGCCGTCCGGCATTTCAAGAACAAACCGCTTAACGCAGCCAGACCAATTTCCCTGACCTTCTTCTACGCTAATAACTTTGAATTCTTCAGTGATAAACTCTTTCCGTTTTAGCAGACTGCCGCTGCGTTTGTTTGGTTCATACACCTTATTTCGGCGCAACATTTGGCCTTCCCAGCCACTTTCAAGATAGTCGGCATAAAGAGAATTACAGTGGTCGTCGTCCATTACAAAGACGGTAGGCACCTCAATCACCATCTTATTACTTTTTTTACTATGACCAATCATTATTACGATTTTCTTATGGCGTTCACTGAATTCAATATCTGGATTTTGCTTGTCGTACATATCATAAACATGATACTGTACCAGCTTTGCCGTCGTTTCGAAGAATTCATCGGTCAACTTGGTAGTCCGTCGAACCATGCTAGTGATCTCGTTGAAGTTATCTTTGTAGACATGATTATAAAGTTCGCCATCTAGAATCAAGTCGGGGTGTTCTTCGAAGATAGGAGCAAGTTCCTGTTCAATATGTGGAATACTAATAATACGTTTACCGCTGCGTGACCATACTCCGTCGGCACGGGCGATACAGCGAATACCATCCAACTTGGGCTGAGAATAAATCTTCTTCTCGGTATACTGAAGAGGCTCTTTTAGTTTAGCATAATCAGCCGCCAACATAGGCTCAAACTTGGTGTAACTATCAACGGCGGCGACATCATCAAAGTATTCTTTTTCGATATTGATATCCCAAACACTTTGTGCCTCGGATTGTGCCTGTCGGTGACTATTCGTGGCATTTGATCGACCAACGTTTTTGGCTTCACTCAAATTCCATACACTAGTAACTTTCTTGCCATCAACAAGTCCAGAGATGGTACGAGTACCAGCAATATCATCGTCGTCCCATCCAACCTGTACGGTCCATTCTCGTACCTTGCCTTTTGAATCTCGTTTATAGAGTGTCGGCAATGAAGAAATATTCATCATATCTTATGATCCTGTTTCTAGTGACAATGTGCCGTCGTCTTGAAGCTCAAAGTTTTCGATGTAATGGTGATGTGTGCCGCTCTGCTTGATACAGCTATTAGCAGCCGCCCAAAGGTCTTGAACACTACCGCTTGCTGCGAATGCTGATACTTCTGCTTCTGTACGCTTGCCGCTATCCATCAGGTCAGCCCACAGGTCGTCTTGTGTAGAACCAGGACGAACAAATGTATATACTACACGGTACTGCTTATTGCCTAACAACATCTTATCAGCAGACATACAGCCACCATCCCAAATGCTCCAAGTGCTGTCCATGTTGAGTTCATCACGGAGTTCGTCGAAGTGTCTCATAGCAAGTGTGTCAGCATCTACATCTGTGAATACAACATCTTCCATTGCGATTGTTTCTGCGTCTACATCTGTGAATTGTACATTCGAATCAAACATTATATTACCTCGTTTTGTTTCTGTCTATACTGCAGTTATACACCAAGGCACCTTGGTTGTCAAGTGTTAATTTGCCTTTTAGCGAATTAATTTACGCTGCTTTCTCTGTGAACATATGGGGCGCGTTGATCATGCCAATAGCAACATCAAACAAGCCCAGGGCAACTCGTGTGCGCTGCGGAACATTGTGTTCTACTAAGTGTGCGCTAGTGTCACGCATAAAGCATTTAATTGGGTCTTTGTGATCGTTGGTAAGATCGGTGCTATATTTCTTGTCAATTAAGTTTTCATAAGCCCGCCGCGCTTTAAACATTTCTTTCAAGTGTGTCCTATTCAGACGCTTGTTGCTGATCAACTCCTTGGATGCAAGAAGCATATCTTCTTCTGCTGAACTAACATTATAGTTGGCATTTGAGTTCAATTCAATTACAACTTCAGCTAGTTTAACAAATACGTTTACGGTGGCGTTTGTGTTAAGTTTTGACATGGTGATTCTCTTTTCTATGTTGTTCTGTTTGTTTCTATACTGCAGTTATACACCAAGGCACCTTGGTTGTCAAGTGTTAATTTGCGTTTTTTGAAATTATTATAAGCCAGCCCAGCTAATCTTGTATTTGCTGAAGATATTGCCACGAGAAAAGTTGCGAACTGGTGAATTAAATCCAGCAGGTTTAAGAATATCACCACGCTTGAATTTCGCATCATTGTCACAGTTGACAACAAAACCCCAAACACATCCTCCATTACGTTGAGTAATTTTGATGTACTTTTTGCCTTCTGAGAAACCAATATCTGTATTAAATTCTTCGATCATTTTCAGGCGAATATCACTCACAGATTTGCCAGAACGCAAGGACCAAGTTGAATAATCTTCTTTAATAGCCTCTATCAATTCTTGAACTGCTACTTCGGTTACAATTTCAACTGCTTCTGGTGTCATGATATGTGTCATAGTGATTCTCTTTTCTCTGTTGCTATACATATAATATACACCAAGGTATCTTGGTTGTCAAGTGAAAAGCGCCCCGAAAGGCGATTTTATGTAAAAATTATTCAATCCGAAGGGCGATTATTTTATACCATTCCACACCGCGAATATCTCAGATGCTTTTTTCCTAGACCCAGCAGAAGCAGAGATACTTCTAGTTACCGAAATTTGTTGAAACTTTGCGCCCTTATACAATGTTCGTGCCATCGGAACATCGTGATTGGAAACAACGACTCTGACACCATTGCTTGCCAATGATTGGCAAATATCTGCCAACTCTTCTTGCTGTTCCATGCTAAATCCTTCTTTGGTGTAAGCAGTGAAATTCGCAGTCTCAGACGCGGGAAGATACGGAGGGTCAAAATAAACAACATCTCCTTCACCCAAATCGGTGTAATAAGATGGATCATTGAACGATGTATTTTTGAATGTTACACCACTAAACTTGTTCTTGAAATTTTTTATTTCTTCTTCTGGGAAATGTACTTTGTCATACGCACCAAATGGTGAATTGTAATTTCCACTTTTATTATATCGTGTTAGTCCGTTGAAACAATGTCTGTTCAAATACAAAAACAAGTAAGGTGAACGAGTTTCATTGAACTCGTCTCGTATCTTATTGAACTTTTCTCGGTCTATGCCATTAATGTAATACTGCTTGGCGGTGTCTATAAAATTCTCGTCAAATAAAACCGCATTGTATAAATCGATGATGTCAGAGTTAATATCTCCAATTCTATATTCAGTTGCGGAGGTGTTCAAGGACACGACAAAAGAACCGCCAAACGGTTCAACAAATGTATTTGGGTTGCCGATGTGTTGCTGCAACGCATCCATAACACGAATTTTATTGCCTAGCCATTTTAGTATTGATTTTTTATATGTCATAAAGTTAGTATACCCTATATAATGCATTTTTGCAATGGTATTTATTTACGTTCAAGATCATAGTCATAGTGATTCTCTTTTCTCTGTTGCTATACATATAATATACACTAAGTTACCTCGGTTGTCAAGCAAAAAGCGCAACAATAAATGCTGCGCTTTCAATAACTTATAAAATAGTCTGAGATTTATTCGAATAAACTATTAAAGTGTTCCTGTTTTTGTTGTTCTTTCACTTCATCGTCGTATGGATGCGAATCGTCAAAGCGATAATGATAGCGTAGTCCGTCGGCACACACAATATTCTGCTCCACGATATGGCGTAGATCCTCTCGCCCACATAGCAATCTGTCCTGACACAATTTAACATTGTCTGGCATTAGGTCTACGCCATAAGTGGTGCTTAACGCAGTTTCAAAGTCATGCTCGTTTTGTAGTTTGCGATATAACACACTAGCGAGAAACTGACCGTCACCACACGCTGGGTCTAGGAATGTTTTGGTAGAATCAATAAACAATTCAGCATCCATCTTGTCTAGTATTTCTTCTACAAGAGGAGTAGGTGTAAACACCTCGCCAGTTGCCTTAACACGACTATGCTCACGGTCTGTGCCGCTCATATATTCTCTGTCGAATAAGTGACTGTGTATATCAGTAATCATAGTTATCCATTCTGATGCTTTTCATTGCTCCTAGTGTCATGTTATTCATTCCTCCACATGCGCCCAATGCTTGACTTACAAATTCGGGCGTTTTCATATATTCAGTCAGATATTTTGCTTCTTCGTGTGTGTCCACAAACGCCAGGTTTACTCCATTAGTAGCTACTGCTGTTCCGTCACATATCACGATTTCAGTATTTGTCCAACCATCACGCTGAATCTGTTGTGGCATAATGACAGCATAACCATCCTGCGGAAAAAACTTCAACGTAGAAATATTTTCACTTGTCGTTGACTGTGTTAATCCTTTGCCGTTTATTTTATGGTAAACAGTATAAGGACCAGGCGTATCAGTCAACAAGTGCTTTTCTGTTGTCACGTTTACTTTGCCTTTCGCCCATTTAACTTTTTGTTCTGGAAGTTCTTTCAAATCTGCCCAGTCGATGTGCTCAACGTTAGTCTCGCTATTATCTTTTATTAAGCACCACGTTGATATATTGACATCAAACGTGCCATCATCTACTGACATTATCTTATTCGTGTTCTCTCGGATAAAGGAGTTAAATATGGTGTGCTGTCTACTAGTGTTCGGCACAATCATTATCACAGTATCCGCCATTGCTGTCGCCATTTTGTAAAACGCCGGGTATAGGTTGGGCGCTCTGCCTTTTTTACCAGTTTTATTTCCTGCTAAACTATAGGGTGGGTTGGCTACTATTGCATCGAATTGTACGTCCTTCAAATCAAAAAACTCCTGGTATGTAATGTAGTTTATATCTAACATAATTTTCAAACAACTCCTTAACTTCGTCATTAGTCCATTTTTTATTTTTATCAAACGGCGGAACATATTTTAAAGCATCATTAAACCCTGTATTATATAATTTTTTCCACTTATCCATGTGATCTAAAAAATACTGGCTGAATAAAAATGATTTAATGTTTTCTATCTGCTCGTCGTTTTCTATTTCTATAATAACATATTGTGTTTCAAAGTCTAAGTGCGATATTTGAATAATCTCTTCTTTAAAACTTTTACTTCTAGAAATGCTCATTTTTTCTTACCAGTAAACCACGGCTCTCTTTTACTGTACGCACTTAGTATTAGTTCGTCGTCTTTTACTTTATATGCAGGATAGATATGATCTGCTGTTTTTGTTTTATTATAAGCAGGTCCGTGATTGTTCTGTTTAAATGCTCTATCTGCAATAGGTAATTTTCCTAAAGCCTGTGCTAGTTCTGCAAACTTAATATCAGTTACTGAAGGATCAAATACAGAAGTACCAAATTTGACATAATCAACACCAGCATCTGAAATTACTTTGATGTCGCCGCTATATGTTTTGTCTACGATCCAGCTACATATTTTTGCTCCAACATTAAAATGTTTATCGGCAGTAAAGTCAATTTCTTTTACACCGTGCGTTTCTGTTAATGCAAATCTTTTAGAAAGATTAGCTACAGCAACAGGAGTAACAAAGTTAACTGTGCCTGTTTCACTTACAAGCTCTATTGCTTTTTTAGAAAACTGGTTATAAATTTTATTTTGCTGATTGTCTTTGATGCTGTTATCCTGATAGGGTGGATTGCCGATCACTGCGTCAAATTGTACGTCCTTCAAATCAAAATACTCCTGTTGTGTAATGTAGTTTATATTCAATGCCGATTCGTCAATGCCGTTTGCCCGAAAATACATGGACCAACGTTTCTGTGATAATCTATTTTCCAAATACACCCAGTCGCCAAGTTTGATAGTTTTCACTTGGGCCTTAATGTGCAGATTGCTATAAACATGTAGTGTTTTCATGGCCACTTATCTCTTGATAATTTTTACTTACTACTATACTATACACCAAGGCACCTCGGTTGTCAAGTGTTATTTGATATGTGATTCAATGTATTTTATTCATTTTACCATGCCCCGTCTATCAATCTTGCCAATGGTTTCTTTTTCGGTGTCGCTTAGTTTATAAATATCCATGATTTCATCATCTGTCATTTCTACAGTCACCTCGGGATGTAAATACAATGCTGACCAGAAATTATGATACCATCTTTTATCTAGAACAACAAATCCATCCCACGCAACTCGCGCAAACATATTGGTTTTTAACAAACGCTTTAATTTTTCGGGTTCATCATGTGTCCAATATAAGTTGGTATCTTTCGCAGTGTTATCAAACGTTAGGTAGCCATATCTTGAAGTGGAAAATCCCTTAGTTGTTAAATCTTTATCACGCGCAATTGAAATAGGGGCTTTATTATTAATAATTTTTTCTGCAACTGATTGTAGTTCACATTCGTTGGTATAAAATCCAACATCATTAAAATTGGTCATCTTATTGTTAATAGTTGCGCCCACAATATCCTCTGTTTTAATTCCAATAAAATAACAGATTTTAATACCTACTGTAAAGTAGCTAGAAACATCTGTTTCGGCTTTTAAAATATTGATACCTTTCATACCAGAAATAGCAGTGCCACATTGACCATAAACAGTTGTTTTGAATATAGCGGACGGCACAACTAACGCAACAATTCCGTCATCTTTTAATAAATTCGATATTTTTTCCATAACAGAAACATACATCTTTTTTCCGCCACCTTGGTTCGTTTTTTTGTTGGCACGAACTGGATTCTGGTACGGAGGATTACCAACTACAGCATCAAATTTCATATTCATTAATTCCTTAATCATAATATACTTATATCCTAGATGCTCCGTGATTTTTTTTGTTTCTGGACAAAAATTCTCAGTAGCAACAGTGACATTTTTTGCTCCTCGGTCGAATAATTCAGCCGCGAATTCAACAGCGAACAACACCAAGAAACTTTCGTGTTTGTGACTGATCGAATCTAACATTCTACGAACAAGTCGGCTGGGCGTATATGGCACCGGATTATTGGTGAATGTCGGGCCCTTTGCACCAGATCTCAATGTACAAATGACCCCACCCTCTTCATTGCTAATTATATTTCTAAACTTGCTTTTCTCAGATAATAGGCCCATAGTGATTCTCTTTTTTTGTTTCTATACTGCAGTTATACACCAAGGCACCTCGGTTGTCAAGCGAAAAATAAAATTAAAGCTTGGCTAATAGATCATCTTCTTCTTTTAATTTATTCTGCATAGTTTCCCATTCTGGATCCTTGGGTCCGTTAATAAGTAATGGCATTATGCCGAGTTTTTTACGGAATTCATTCCAAAAGAATGGATTTCCATTAATTTTTTTACTAATTTTCTTGTAGTTTATCACTTCGATATCGCCGAAGGTATTCGCTTCTAGTTTATAATGTAATCCTTTGGCAGTAGTAAAAAGAATATAACGAGCAAAGCATCCTTGACCAGACATTCTGGCATGTCCTTGGGCATTGCCGAAAAAGTTCATGACTCTGCTGCCATCATTGGTGGTATGCTCTTTTGTTGGATTTAAGCTACCCTTAACTTGAAGATATACTGGGCTTCCAGATTTCGAAATCTTGCGAATTCTTTTACCATAAGATTTTTCTTGGGATGTATTTGCTGTTGCGTCATATCCCGTGTCTTCTAGATCCTCGTCGATTGTATCCATACTGATATAACTTCCTAAATTATAATCACTGAGTCCGAAAGTTTCAAAGAATACTTCACTCAATGCCTCTACCCCTGCTCCGAAATATCTTGGTGCCTTGATGCTTTTATTATCCTCGTCTGTATGTGACATCCGTAAATCCTCACGATACGGAATTAATGCATCAATATTGTTTGATTGTTTTTTTAGAGCAAGAAGGAACTTATCTAATTTCTGAATTTTATCGAATGCGGTAGTATCAATACAATACTTAAACCAACTATGTTTATTTGACATTATTGTACTTCCTTCGCTGATGTATCAAACAATTCCCAGAATAATGCGTCCTGGCCTTCTGTTACTAGAATATCGGTTGCTTCCTTATAAATTGCATCATCACGATCCATCAACTCACCGCCTGGCGTCGGCATATTATGTTGATCCTCAACATCTGCCCAGAACTCAGCAAGATCATAGCCACCTTGCTCAAACATGGCAGCATAGGTAGATAAATTGGAATCACCTGCCCATTCTCCGTTGAATCTGGCAATAGTAACAATACATTCTGTCTTGATTCGATTCTTGCGAAGTTCTCCGGCAAGAGCACCAGACTTGATAATATCAGCGTTTGCCGCACGGCACCCACGGCCGATTGTCTGAATTGCTTTTACCATGCCAAGACCGCGCAAGATCAACACTCCGCCGATGCCGTCAACATCAATGCCTTCGGCTAATGTATCACAATGCATGATGATAGAAGGATTAGGATTTTTAGCAAAGTCGGCAACTAGCGCATCTCGGTCCATCTGTAGGCTACCGTTCTTCACTGCTGTATCAGCAGTAACATAATAAAGATCAATATCGTTATTTCCTACAATATTGCGAATCTCACTCAATTCGTTCGCAATATCCGAAAAGTTCATGGTATTGGGCATTGCTACCAACATCTTATGAACGAAATCCTTATGCGCAAATGTCAGTTGGTCCTTAAACGCCGCGGCGATAGCAGATACATAATCTTCGGTATTGCCGTTATCAGTACTGAGAACATTTACAGTACGAATTCGCGGGCGGACAATATATCCGTTAGGAATAAGTTCTTTTGGCGATACATCAGCAATCACTGGTCCAAATAGTTCAACATTATCCATACTCGCTTCTGCTGCTGCCATACGAACGGGCGTACCAGTATAGAACAGTGTCTTTGATTTAAACAGATGCATATTCTCGCGCAGGTCAGATTGTACTAGATAGTGCGCTTCATCACAGATGATAAGATCAAAGTTCATAGCAGCGATACGATGTAAACTTTTATAACTTGAAAATGTTATATGCGCTCCATTATGAGAATTCATAATTTCTTGCAACACGTTCGTATCTGTAGTGGATACATTCTTCTTATCGTTCAGAGTATGCGTCTTTGCTTGACCGCTATGAAAGTTCGTAAACTCAATTCCCATGCCGGCGAATGTTTTAGCAAAACGATTTTGCTGATTCTGGCTTAGTGCTATACGTGGATGAACTACAAGAATACGTGCTGCGCCGTGAGACATAGCAGTAACTACTTTCATAATTAAATCTTGAAAAACTTCTGTTTTGCCGCCGCCAGTAGCACATAAAATAGTGCCACGGGTAGCATCAGGATCAGACATGAATTTATCTTGTGCCTGTATCATGCGAACTTGGTATGGTCTAAACTTCATAGTCATAACGATTCTCTTTTCTTTGTTTCTATACTGCAGTTATACACCAAGGCGCATTGGTTGTCAAGTGTTAAATGACATTATTATTAAAAAAAGTTATACTGCTTCCTTTGATGAAACAATCTCTTTGCCGAACTTGCTAGTCCCAATAAGAGTATAGTTATTGCGGATATTCTCTGGTGTTGCTGGAACGCCGTCGAAGTAACTTACGCCATCTACATACCAGTCTAATGGAAACTCATACGTCTCGACAACCATATTGTCGTTCATGCCTCCAGCATCGGCGACACTACAAATAGCATCTTTGATTGACTGGTCGTTCAACTTATCAAACACACGCTGATGAACAATAAACTCTACGGCGCATCCGCCATCTGCGTCATGTGTGATATTAGGACTGATACGCAACCCAGTCTGTTCTAGTAGGGCAGAATATACTTCGTGAATGTCGCGGTAGCATTCGGCTGCTGTTGTGTAAATCTTAACTTGTTTTGTAGTAGTCATAGTGATTCTCTTTTCTTTGTTTCTATACTGCAGTTATACAGTAAGGCATCTTGGTTGTCAAGTGTTAATTTTAACTTACTGGAGATAACATGCTAGCTGTTACCTTCCATGTAACTGTGCCGGCATCGACAACTACTGTCTTTTGATTGACTTTGGTAATACGTCCACGCACTGTCTGACCATCACGTTTCCGGAATTGTACCATGTCGCCTTTGACCATTTCGTTAGCTGCTTGACGAGCAAGGTATGTGCGGCGCAATTTAATTGCGTCTACAGCACGGTTCAGTTCTTCTGCGTTCATACGACCAATTTGATCTACTACTGTGTTTAACATTGCCATGGTGATTCTCTTTTCTCTGTTGCTATACATATACAATACACCAAGGCGCATTGGATGTCAAGCAAAAAGCGCAACAATAAATGCTGCGCTTTCAAGTACTTGTAATTTAGTTTATGCTATTTACTCTGGTAGTGCGTCTATCAAAGTTTTGAAATCAGCAAA
>Ga0208643_1000025_pt1 | contig 90570 bp, 95 predicted proteins | sample VirMetDEL_Nov_12_FD_184516 | JGI IMG/M metagenome (GOLD analysis project Ga0208643, IMG submission 184516) | Aqueous microbial communities from the Delaware River and Bay under freshwater to marine salinity gradient to study organic matter... | ecosystem: Environmental > Aquatic > Marine >...
GACTATGTCTCAAAAAAAAAAAAAAAATAAAAAATTTCAGCTATAACACTCATTTCATTTAGGGCCTATTTAAGCGTACATTTATGTATGATCAAGATAGCCACTAAAATATTCTGTACAGCTGTATATCTGCTTGGTGGTACAGTCAGGATTGAGTTGGTTATACTTCCTAGGACACTGGCAATGTTATCTTTCTTTTATTTTATATACATAGTGTTTCCTTTGATAAAGCTTGGCTATTATTATTTATTTACTTACATTTGGGCATGAATTGGAAAGATTACTTAACATCTAAAGGCTTCATATACAATGAGAAGAAGGATTCCTGGATCAAGGGTAAAGGGTGGGGTAAGTCTTATTCAGTTTCTATGATAATGAAAGGATTGTTTGAAATAAAGGATGCTGGAGATGTAGTATTCTCTGATTACGTAAATAGTCTTGAAGAATTTAAGGCATTAATTAAAAAATACATAGATGAGTAAATACGAATTTAACGACTTAATAGATGGATCTATCAGCACAACATCAAACCCAATTCTAACCCAGACCCATAGCTACTTAAATGGTATACAAGTTAATCATACTGGTATCAATAATCATACTAGTATCAATACAAATTATTTAATTAGTATTCCGGATGGTGAGATTACATTTGAGGAATTAAATAAAACTATGAATACTTTGTCTAATGCAGTTGTCCATATGCAAACCAAGATAAAGGATTTAGAAAAAAAGAAAGAATCTGAAAAGATTAATAAAAGAAATATATTTAAAAAATAAAATATGATATTATTTATAGAAGCAGTAATAGTACTTGGCTTAATTGCATTTCCAATAGTAAAGACTTACTTTAAGGGTGCTGTAGAATGGATGTGGATAAGTGGACTAGTTCTTGGAATTAATGCAGGAGCAGTAATGTTTAGTGCAATGATTGATGATGAAAAAAGGATCTTTAAGATGTATACTTTTCAATTCCACCTTTTTCTAATAACAGTAAGCATGGCCTTTTCAATAGAGAAGCCAGATTATGAACTTGAAGAAGAAGAAGAGTAATGGAGACAGAAGATTACAACTCAAAAGATTACACCTTGTACAACTCATTCCTAGAAGCTGCAGCTGACTTTGTAACAGAACAAGACGAAGAGTGGATAGCTAAAGAAGTAGATAAGACTGTAGATTACTTAAAAGCCATGGAGCCTTCAAAGACTGCAAAAAGAAATCTTCCTTGGAAGACATCAAAAGATGGTGATATCTAAATTTGGATTATAGGTAAATAAGATATATCTTTACAAAATAGTTATTACAGTGTTTTAACTGATATAAAATCTGCAGCTAATCAATCAACACATATTGAAAGGGTACAGATGATCAGGGAGGTTTAAGTAATAATGTTGAATACACAGGAAACCTTTTATACTATACGCTTAAGATTGGACTGGATATGGAACAAGTAATTCCTTCTGAAATAACAGATGTTATCAGTCCTTGGCAATTTTACACTGTCTTAAGGAAGGTATAAAGAAAACTGTTCCAGAGAACACTAACCCAGTGATTCTCAAGGGATTTGTGTTTTTAATCGTTAATATTAATAAAGTTGTTTCACAAATATAATGTCTAGAGAATAATACCTCTAGGCATTTTTTTATGGAATATATTAGGATTTAGGTTTTTTTTAATATATATTTGGAAAAACCTAAAAGAAAATGAGTACAGAAAAAGAGCCTAAAGAAATTACAGTTGAAGACATTAAACAACAAATGACTGCTGATGACCTGGCAAAAACCTTAAGGCTTGCTCCTTCTAAAAGAGTAATACTTGGTCTAACAAATGACCACCTAGTAAAACACAACGCACTTATATTCCACAAAGGATCTTCCTTATCATCTGCACAACGCAAAATGGTACAGGAGAGAGTTGCCTATGGATTAAACAAAGGAACTATTACTACTGAGCAAGTTGCGGGAGAGATCAATAAACTAAATGCTCTTATTCAAGGAGAATTAATAAAAATTACTAAAGATGACAGTATCACTGAGCACTCAGTTTCAGATAAGGAAGAAACTGGAGAAGATTCTTGATCTTGCAAAAGAAAGAGAAACTACCTGCATAACAATAATGACAAACAGAGATTGGCACATAAAAGTGTTTAATTTCTTTTTAAATCATGATAAGATAGGATGGATGAAGATTGGAGGAAACACAATCTTTATAATTAAAGAAATGAGAATAGAACTTAAACCAATAGACTTTTATATATGAGTAGATTTAGTCAAATAGTAAGTGGATACAAAAACTTAGTTAAATCTAAGTTAGGGTTGTCCGATGAAAAAGATGAAGAGATCTTTGAAGCAAGAAGAACAATATGCAACGCATGTAAGTTTAAGTCTGCATTAGATAGATGTTTAAAGTGTGGATGCCCATTAGGAGCAAAGACAAGAAGTCTTGATAGTGATAATGGTTGTCCAGAAAAACACTGGTAATATGATATTAACAATAAATCTACATCCGGAAGTAGTAAAGTTTCTTGAAGAAACAGGAACAGTCTATTTTGACAATACAGGAGAGAAGTCCTATATAGTTAATGGCACTATGTATAAAGAAACAAATGAAGAAGGATTATACACAACACAATTCATACAAGATTAATGACAGAAATTAAGTTTGACCAGGAAGTAAGAGATGGCATCAAGGCCGGAGTAGATGCCTTGGCCAATGCAGTAAAAGTAACCTTGGGCCCAAGAGGACTCAATGTAATTATACAGAGACACAATCAAGATCCTCAAGTTACTAAAGATGGAGTTACTGTAGCAAAAGAGATTGAGCTAGAAGATCCTATACAAAACATGGGAGCAACTGTAGTTAAGAGAGTGGCAGAGAAATCTAACGATGATGCTGGTGACGGAACTACAACAGCTACTGTCTTGGCCCAAGCAATTCTAAGTGAAGGGCTAAAGCTTGTAGCTGCCGGATATAATCCTGTAGAAATTAAAAGAGGAATAGATAAAGCTACACAGGTAATAGTAGGTCACCTTAACAGTTCGGCCATACCGGTAACACACGGATCAGACATGATAGAGCACATTGCTACTATCTCTGCAAACAATGATCCTGAAATAGGTAAGATTGTTGCAGAGGCATTTAGAAGAGTAGGGTCAGATGGAGCTGTGAGTGTTGAAGAAGGTGCAGGTTTTGAGACTGTAGTTCACAGAGTAGACGGATTACAATTTGATAGAGGAATGGCCTCATCATTCTTCTCTACTTCTCCTGATAAGGCAGAAGCAACAATGAGGAACCCCTTAATACTAGTAGTAGAGGGAAAGGTAACAACCAAAGAACAAATAATGGCGGTACTAGAACCGGTAATAAAACTAGGGAAACCTTTAGTTATAATAGCGGAGGACATTGCCGGAGATGCATTGTCAACACTTATACTAAACAAGTTAAAGGGTGGGCATAGTCTTGCAGCAGTAAAGGCACCAGGATTTGGATCATTAAGAACAGACCTAACTAAAGACATAGCAATCATTGTAGGAGCACAAGTAGTTCCTGCTGATATGGTGGCTGATATAACATCAGAATACATTGAACAACTATTAGGCACGGCAACAACAGTTAAGATTGAAGGTATGTCTACTGTGATAATGGGTGGGAAAAGAAGTGAAGAAGAGGTAGCTGATAGGATAAAAGAAATTGAGGCAAAGATAGCTGACAATAAGATAACTAAATTTGAGGTAGACAAACTACTTGAAAGAAAGGCAAAATTAGGTGGAGGCGTAGCAATTATAGAAGTTGGGGCAAAGTCTGAGATTGACATGAAAGAAAAGAAGGATAGAGTTGATGATGCAAAGGAAGCAGTAATATCAGCACTTGAAGAAGGAGTTGTGTTAGGCGGAGGATGTGCACTACTCAACTGCAAAGACTTAGTAGTGAACGTGTTAGAAAATACCGATGAAAAAATAGGGGTGCAACTAATAATGAAAGCTATAGAGGCACCATTCAGAACAATATGCGATAACGCAGGTGTTAGTTCAGATTTGAAAATAGAAGGGGTAATGTCTAGGCCTACAGGAACCGGATACAATGCAAAAACAGATGAATATGTAGAAATGATTGACGCAGGTATACTTGATCCAAAAAAGGTTACAAGAATAGCACTAGAAAGTGCTGCTAGCGTTTCAGGCACATTGCTCACTACAGCATGTGCCATAACAATAAAATAAGATGAAACATGAAGAACTGATTCGAGAAATTGAAAGAAGAGAACAGCAAAATCAAATGGCTCCTTTTCCAATGCATGACACGGAAGTAATTAACGATTTAAAAATACTTAATATGATGACAGCAAAAGAAGGATACGAGCAAGAGCCGGTTACCTATTGCAAAACGTGTATGTCTATACACATTAAAACTATAGAGTTTGAAGATGGGCCAGGGGGAGAAGAAAGATATGTGGACTATTGCGTTCCTTGTGGAAACACAGATTTAGATAAAGTTTATTTAGCAGAGTGGGAAGAACTTTATGCTGAGAAGTATGGTGATAAATTTCTAACCAAAAATAATAAGTAACATGAATATATTTAGTTTTGACGGATGGAAAGACAATGCTTTTAAAGCTAAATATATAGACTCTGATCTTAAGGTCCTGGAAATCAAAGCATCTTGGTTTCACAATCAAGTTGAAGAGATGAATAAACAAATGACTAAATTAAAATTATTAATAAACACAGTCATAAGTGGATCTAAAGAAAAAAACAAGTATGAGCTATCAGTTAAAATAAATCAGTATGACGGCAGGAAACAACATGAACATAAAGAGAATACACACAGACAAGAAATCAATATTTAGATATTGGTTGGCTCTTCTCAAGCCTTATCATAAATTAAGGCAAAAAGAAATAGACGCATTAGGGCTGTTGTTATATTATCGATATGAATTGACTAGAGAGATAAAGGATATAGACATGGTTGACATGATTCTATTCTCCACCCAAACTAGAACAAAAATAAGAGAAGATCTTGGAGGAATGGGTCAAAAGGTTTTTAATAACCTACTTACTTCCTTGAGAAAGAAGAGTGTCATAACAAAAGATAATAAAATAAATCCAGTATTAATTCCTAAAATGTCTGAAAATGGATTTAAGTTAATATTTGATTTTGAAGTAAAAAAATGAAACCAAAGAAAAAAACTTATGCAGATCAACTACATAGATCAAATATAGTTGATGGAGAAAAAACTAAAGAGCTAGCAAAGAAATATGACATGGATCTTGGCTTAATGAAAAAGCTCCTGGCTGCACCTTATGAGTTTATTCAGAAAAAAACAAGGGAACTTGATTTTAAAGATGGGTTGACTAAAGAAGAATTTGATAAAATAAAAAAAGACTTTAACATTCCTGCATTAGGAAAAGTTTTTGCATCAAATTACTTGTATAACGAAATACAGAAAAAAAAGAATAAAACTAAAACAATAAGAGATGATAACAGATAAAGATTATACCAGGATAGGTATCGTAGTATTTAAAGTAGCTATTGTAGCATTTGCAATAGGAGTATTAATAGGGTATTTAATTTTTAATTAATATTAAAATGGAAGAAGCTAAATTATTTGTAACAACAGAAGATCTTTTAAATAAAACTTTAAAATATCTTGGAACAAAGCCGTACATTGAAGTCGCTGGATTAATAAAAGGACTTATGGCCGCAGCACCTTACAAAACAAAAATAGAAGAAAATAATGGAGAAGCAGAATCTTAAAAGAGGTCAGGCCTCCAAGGACGTAGAAAGGCTCAAGGGAGAGGAAGCCAGAGACCTTGGAGTTGCAGACTTCTTCAATACTAGAGATAGATCTAGAAGAGGATCAGGAGGACTTGTTGAGGATACAACTAAAGTTCTTAATGATGAGGTGACAGTAAAGGAAAGGTTATACGAGGACTCTCACAATGTAAGTGCAATCCCAGCGTATGTAAATCCAATGTTTGCAGGAATCTTTCTAACAGCAAAAAGAAATAAGATAACAGAGAATGGAATATATCTTCCAACTGCATCGTATGGAAAAGGAACTGATACAGATATGGATGTAGACTTTTCTGAAAAACAATTTGTATTAGCTGTAGGGCCACACACTCAACAAGTATGTGTTGGTATGGAAGTTGTTTTAAATATGGACAACTTTAAAAAAAGACTTGAGAGTAACATGGCTCAAAAGCTAAGTAAAGAATTTGAATACATATTGCCTATAGAGGTAATTGAAGGTACAGAATACCTGTACGTAAGCGAAAGAGATATAAAGTATATCTCAAATACTAATGGAATATTAAAAATAAAAGACAATGTTTAAAGACAAAAAAAAGAAAACAAAAGAGGTTAAATCAGCAAAAGCTGTAGTACAAACTAAAGCTTATAGTGAGCAAATTCACGATATGTTGGTAGAAGCAGAATTAATGCTTGACAAAGCACCAAAAACTCTTGAAATTCGTGGAGCATCAAAGAAACTTAACATTGCAATTGCTAGTCTTGCACAGGCAGGTAAGTTTGCAGAAGTTAAAGAATAACTGAATTGTCACACACTTATTAGGATAGCTCTACTTGACAGTAGGGCTATTTTTTTGTATATTGCAATACTATGAATATATTTGAGATTGAAAACAACGTAGTAACATTCAGCCCACAAGCATTAATGATAGCACCATTTAGGGCTTTATGGGATGCTGATGATTCTAAAGATAAGATACAAGCTACATCAGAATTGTCTTATGTTTATTACATGGCAGATGAGAGAAGTGATTTTATGCACATACTTGATAATGACGAAAGAGCAGAAGAAATTATAAGAATACTAGATCCGCCTAAAGGTTTAGACAGGACAAGAAAAGATTTAATCCGTGCTATAGGATATTACACAAAAGCATCAGAAACTACAAGTACTAAGTTGCTCCAAAGCACTAGGTTAGTTATTCAAAAGATATCTGAGTTTCTTGATAATGTTAATATGGATGAAAGGGACGAAAGAACTAAAAAGCCAATCCATGACATTGGAAAAATAACAGGAGCAGTAGAAAAGATACCTAAACTCATTAAGGCAATGAATGAGATTGAGAAAGAAGTAATAAAAGAAAAAATGCTTAAGGCTCAATCTGGAAACAGAGTTAGCTCTGTGTTTGATGATGATGGAATATGAGAAAATTTAATAGTATTCAAACAGAGCTTACTGATGATCTTCTTCTTTCTATGCCAAGAGAAGAAAGGCAAGACTTGCTTGATAGTATAGACTCTATAATGTTTATACAGAATCTTACCTCTCCAAAAAGAAACAAAGTAAAAGATCTTATTAGATGGGACAATCCTTTGCTTCCAGAATCAAGTGAAGATCCTGATATGGATTTAAGATTACCAGATCCAAATGGTAGAATAGCTGTTAACTTAACAGATCCGCATATACTGGAAGACATGGACTATTTTAGACCAAGTGCTCTTTACTTTGAAAAGCATGGGTGTTACACTAAGTTGTTTCCAAACAAAAATACCAATTCACTTTATTATAAATTCTGGCAAGAAGAAGCAAGAAGATGCAGAGAAGGATTTATAAGAGAATCTGATGGAGAATGGATACCCGGTAACTATTACTTTCAATTAAACTTTGCACCACTGCTTAGAGCAGAAATTATAAAAGGAACTAAACAGGCTGACAGGCTTGAAGGCTTTGCTTACGTGTATGATGCAGATTACTGGTTCTTTCACTATTGTGAACAAGCAAGAGCACAAGGTAAGCATGGTGCCAACTTAAAACGAAGGGGTTGTGGTTATTCAGTAAAAGCATCTAACATGTTGGCCAAGAACTTTATACTTGGAGACACAGATAAAGCTAGAAAGAAAGTAAAATCATTTGCTATTGCTAATGAGAAAGAATACCTAATCAAGGATGGTATCTTAAATAAATTTGTTAACGTAATTGACTGGAATGCAACGCATACGCCATGGCCGAGAGTTAGAAGTTTAAAAGATTCTTTAAATGATATGCACTGGAGGATGGGTCGTAAAGATAACATCCGTGGTACAGAGATTGGAGTGTTAAACGAAGTGATGGGTGTTACCTTAAAGAATGATCCACAGAAAGCAAGGGGAAAAAGGGGTGCACTAGTACTTTGGGAGGAAGCAGGTAAATTCTCTGACTTCCTTACAGCTTGGAAGATTGCACAACCATCTGTTGAAGAATCTGGATATGCATTTGGATTTATGATGGCCGGTGGTACAGGTGGTGTTGAAGGTGGAGCATTTGAAGGATTAGAAGAAATATTTTATAACTCAGATGGTTATAACATTATGTCAATGCCTAATGTGTTTGACAAGAATACAAATGGTAAAGGTAAGTGTGCATTTTTCTTTGGTACGTATCTTAACTTTCGTGGAAAAATGGACAAGAATGGTAACAGTGATGTTATTGGTGCCATGATTGAAATCAATAAGAATAGATCTAAGGTAAAGTATGGGTCATCTGACTTAAACACAATTGTACAGACTAAAGCAGAGGAGCCTATTACTCCACAAGAAGCAATCATGCGTACTCAAGGTTCGGCTTTTCCTGTAGCAGATCTAAGAGATTACTTAGAAGACATAATGCCAAACATGGAAAGATTCTGTGATTCTCACTGGATAGGAAGCTTGTCTTATGATGAAGAAGGGTTTACTAAGTGGGTAAACAGCACTGATCAGAATCCTATTAGAGAGTTTCCATTTAAAGTAAAAGGAAACACTAGTGCTGATGGAGCTATTGAGATATTTGAAATGCCTAACAAAGATAGAGACGGTAATGTGTTTCAAAATAGATACATTGGCGGAATAGATCCAATTGATAATGATTACACAATTGGTGGGTCATTAGCGTCTATACTTATATTTGATTTATGGACAGACAAGATTGTTGCGGAATATACTGGTCGTCCAAGATTGGCAGATGAGTTTTATGAAACATGCTTAAGACTAACTTCATTTTATAACGCACAATCAAATTACGAGAATAACCTGAAAGGATTGTTTTCTTACTTCTCCAATCGTAATGCTTTGTATCTGCTTGCAGATAGTCCAGAGATTTTGCGTGACATGGACATTGTAAAGAGTGCTCTCTTTGGCAATAGGGCAAAAGGTACTAGAACAACCAAAGAAGTAATTAAGCTCGGTAAAACGCTTCAGAGACAATGGCAACTTGCTCCGTATGAAGAAGAAAGATATGATGAAGAAACTGGAGAGTCTAGTAACTTTACAATTCCTAATCTAAGAAGGATTAGAAGCATTGGATATATAAAAGAGTGCATTGCATGGAATCCAGATATAAACACGGATAGGGTATCTGCAATGGACATGGTTATGATATTAAGAGAAGATAGGGCAAAGATGACAGATGCTTTTGAAGATCAAACTGAAGTAGACTCAAATACTTATTTTCATGACGATCCTTTTCTTGATGAAAACTGGAAAAATGCAGTTACCAAAATGTCCACAGGCTCAGGCCCCAACAAGAGCTTCATTAATGGGTTTTAGCTATAATATTAAAACAAATAAAGGAAGAATATTGATTAAATTTACAGAATATATTTAGATATGTCAGATACAAAAAACTTTCCTAGTCAAAAAATACCTTTTAGTAGAAAGGGTAAGCAGTGGCGTAAAGACCACATGGACTGGGCAGACCATAACAGTTACTTAAGCAACTCAAAGGTTCGTAGAAAATTAAAGCAAAAAAGAATTAACCTCAACCTATACAACGGTAAGGTAGATGTTAATGATATGAAATTGATTCTAAACCCAGGAGGTATGGAACAATTTTTTGTGCCTGATGCTATACAACATTATCCAATTATAACTCCTAGAGTTAATGTATTAGTTGGAGAAGAAAAGAGAAGAAAGTTTGACTGGTCTGTACAGATAGTTAATCCTGATACTTTATCTAAAATTAAAGAAGACAAGAAAAAGCTAGTTGATGCTAGACTTATGGAGATGCTACAATCGGAAGTGTCTGATGAGGAGCTTGAGCAAGAGTTAATAAAATATGGTGATTACATTAATTTTGATTACCAAGATATGCGTGAAAAAAGAGCTAATCTTTTAATGAAGCATTACATTGGTAAACTTGACATGAAAATTCAATTCCAACAAGGTTTCAAGGATGCCTTAATAATGGGAGAAGAAGTTTACATGTTTGACATAGTTAATGGAGAAGTAACATTTGAAAAGCTTAATCCATTAAAAGTACATACGCTACGTGGAGGATTCTCTAACAAGATTGAAGACTCAGACGTAATTGTTCTTGATGACTTCTGGTCACCTGGTAAAATACAAGATCATTTCTATAATGACCTAAGTGACCTTGATGTAAAAAAATTAGATGAAGGAGAATGGGCTGGAGACAACGTCAACTTAGATGGTGTTACAGAAGCTGTTGATGATGTGGCCGGATTAAAACTTCTTGATAGAGAAGGAATGGATTCTTACATAGACTCAACTGGAATATACGACAAGGCAGATCAAGCAGGAAGAAACACATATAAAGATGGGAATGGAAACATTCGTGTACTTAGAATGTTTTGGAGATCTATGAAGAAGGTTATAAAGGTAACTTACTTTGATGAGCTAGGAAAAGAACAAACAAAATTTAGGTCTGAAGATTATATCATCGATAAAGAGATGGGAGAAACTGCAAAGACCTTGTGGGTTCCTCAGTGGTGGAAAGGTGTTAAGATAGGTGAAGATACTTACTTACAGATTAAGCCAAGAGAAATACAATACAATAAATTAGATCAGCCAAGCTACAATTCATGTGGTATTGTTGGTCAAGTATATAATACAGGTGACGAAGAAGCAGTTACAATGGTGGATAGAGCAAAACCTTTCCAATACCTTTATGACATTTCTTGGTACAGAGTAAATGAAGCTTTAAGTAAATACTTAGGTTCTATCGTTGAATTAGATTTAGCAAAAGTTCCAACTGGATGGTCAGTGACTAAATGGTTGTACTTTGCACGTAAGTCTGGAATATCTGTAGTAGATAGTTTCAAGGAAGGACAAAAAGGAATGGCAAAAGGAAGACTAGCAGGATCAGTAGGTAATACAACTGGTAGAGTTCTTGAGCAAAGAGTTGGAGACTTCATACAAACTCACATCGATATGATGGAGTTTGCTAAATCACAAATGGACGAAATAACAGGTGTTTCTAGACAACGTCTAGGACAAGTCGAGAACAGGGAGACTGTCGGCGGAATAGAAAGAGCTGTTAGCCAGTCCAATCACATTACAGAAGAAATCTTTACACTGCATGACTATTGTAAGAAAAGATGTTTTCAAATACTTATTGAGACAGCTAAAATAGCACTCAAAGGTAAAGACATAAAGTTTTCTTACATTGGAGACGACATGACTCGTCAACTAGCAGAAATTGATGGAGATCAGTTTGCTGAAGAAGAATACGGATTAATGGTATCTAATGATGATGAGATAAATAGATTAGAGCAAAAGTTAGATGGAATGGTACAGATGGGATTACAAAACCAGATGCTTTCTTTCTCTACTGCTATTAAAATCTACAACTCTCCATCAGTAAGAGAAATTCAGAGACTCATTGAAAGAGGCGAGAATGACATGAAGGAAGCTCAGTCTAAACAAGGGGAAGAAGAGAACAAAAGATTCCAACAGCAAATAGAAGAGACTAAGAGACTTGACGAAGAGAACAAAAGAATAGAGTTAGAGAAGTTTAATAGAACAGACGAAACTAAAAGATATATTGCCGAGCTTAATGCTGAAACAGCTAGAATACAAAAAGAGCAAGGTGATACAGGGCTTGAAAATGATGATGATTTTGAAAAGTTTGAAGAAGAGCTTGGGATAAAAAGACAGGCACTATCTAACGACATGTTAAAGCATGATGATAATATGTCAATGAAAGCTAAAGAATTAGATATTAAAAGAAGTCAAGCAGCAAAAGCATCACAAACTAAAAAGTAAAACAAGATGGCAATAAAGTTAACACAAAACCAATTCTATGGAGATGAACTTGAGAAACCAATTTCATCAATTCCGGGTACTTTATTTATTGCAACAGACACTAATAAAATGTTTCTTTACAATGATCTAGGAGTTCCTGTGTTGGTTACTTCTCAAGGAGATTTTGGAGTTCCTTATACTGGAGCTGTACAAGATCTAGACATGGGAGTTAATGGAGTTATAGCTCAAAGTCTTCAAGTATCTGGTGGTGCAGGAGGAGAAGGCTCACTAACTTGGAATGCAACAGAAGCTACAATGGATCTACAGAGTGGTGGAGTTACTTATCAGTTAGGACAAGAAATTGCACCATTGGTAAGAAACACTACAGGTAATACAATAGCAAATGGAACGCCTGTTAGGTTTGCAGGAACAAATGGTAATTCAGGAAGAATATTAGTTGCACCTGCAATAGCAGATGGAACAATCCCTTCCTCTTACATCTTAGGAGTATCTACGGAAGAGATACTTAACGGAGCAGATGGACACGTAACTTGGTTTGGAAAAGTTAGAGGAATACCCACTAATGGTTCAAATTATGGACAGACTTGGATTAATGGAGATTTAATTTATGTAAGTGAAGTAACAGCAGGATTTTTAACAAACGTAAAGCCAGAAGCACCAAACGCACAAATATTTATTGGGGTTGTTGTTAATGCTAGTCCATCTAATGGAACTTTGTTTGTGAGACCATCTTGGAGAGGACTACTTATAGATTTAGAAGATGTTAATGGTCCTGCAACAACTACAGGTCAAATTCCAGTATGGAATGACACTCTTAAAGTATTTCAATTTTCAGAAAATATTCTTAAGTACAGTAAATTAGGAACTACAGGCACGCCATTTTTATTAGAGGCTACTCCAAGTGGAACATCATCTTACTCAGATTCTAATGGTGTAGTATATCTTAATTGGGTAGGAGCTTCAGGACAATACGACCTTACGCTTCCATCTGCAGCAATAGAACCTTATAGAGTAATAAGATTTATTAACGATGGGACTATAGGGGCTAACGACAAAGTAAATTTAGTTGCTCCTGGTGCTGAAACAATTGATGGACAACCTGGGTACATATTAAATAAACCTTATGGTGGAGTTCAAGCTTGGTCAGATGGAACCAATTGGATTATAATGCAAGCAAAGGGATAATCAAAAATGAAGCAAACACAAAACCAGTTTTTTGGATTTGATAGAAAAAAAGCTCGTAAAGCCAACCCTGGTACAATATACGTTGCTTCAGATACTAGGAAGCTTTATATTTATGATGAAAATGGAGATCCTAGAACAGTAAATGCAACTGCTAGTGGTAGTGCAACAATAGTTGATAGGTATTCTGATTTAGATTCAATTGCTGACGAAGGATCTATTGCTTTTGTCTTATACGATACAGGTACAGCTTGGCTTCCTGGATCTTTAGGAGGAACATACTACCCTATGGGATGGTATGCTTTTTTAGGAAATGTATGGGTATCTGATAGTAAGTTTATAGATCAGCAGCTAGCCCAAAATGAAATACTAATAGCAGCTAATACTTCAAGTATTAGTAATCATATAGCTGACTTAGAAAATCCTCATCAAGTAGACAAGACTGATGTAGGTTTAGGTAATGTAGATAATACTTCTGATGTAAATAAACCTATAGGTTCATTAACTCAATTAGCCCTAGATGGTAAAGCAGATACAGACCATAATCATGTAAAAGCTGATATAACAGATTTTAATGATGCAGATTACGCAACTGCTGCACAAGGTGCCTTGGCAGATACTGCTATACAGTCTGGGGATAATATTTCTGAGTTGTTTAACGATGAAGTGTATTTGCAGGCAACTGACAATGTATCGGCTCTAACAAATGATGCTGGGTATATTTCAGGAAACACATTAACTGATTATAGAAGTGATGCAGATGGAACTACTGTTTATAGTGGCTATTTATTAAACAGTGTAATTACAATAAAAAAATGTATTGACGGTGTTGAAACATTTGGACAAAACTTGACTAATCTAGAAACAGATTGGACAAATAGATTGAGTTTAACGTACATATAATTGTACTTAACTATATATATATATTATTAATTAATTAACAACAAGAAACAATTATGGCATTCGTAGCATTAGATTGGAGTATTACAAGGAATGGGGCCGCATTAGACGTTCGCTATATTGGCGATACGCACACAGGAACCACTCCTTCTTACGCCACAACAATTGAGCTCCACAGGGCTCTAGGAGATTTCGCAGATCAAGAGCAAGACTCTGGAGATGACGAACTTTCGATTATCAACAAAACACCTTCGGATCGTGGGGGTGCGGATACAAACATCACGTTATTAAACGGATGTAATTTAGACGATGCGTCTGTAGAATACATCTACGATGGATCATTAACTCAAGACGCAGGAGATACTATCTATGATGGTATTCAGACGTTTGGTAACGCAACTAGTATTCAGGTAATACAAAATGGTGCTAGACTTACTAATGACTTCTGGAACGAAGCAAAAATGATTGCTGCTGTATCAGATGCACTATCTTCTACATCTCACAGGTTCTTAGTTAAAGTAAGAACAGGTGGATCTGATATTGATGGTCGTAGACTTATTGGTACTCAAAGAGTATTAGGAACTGCCTACACAGAATTCTCTATTGGTGGTGGAACAAACAGAGGTAACAACACATTAGCACTTACTGCCAACACGGATGGAAACAACCAGACTGCAGAAGGTACTATTGCTACTTGGACTGACATTGTAAATGACAAAGAAGGTTATTCTGCAATTGATGCTGATGGTAACACAGTAGATGAATTTTACTACTCTAACTGGGAACTTGGATCAAGAAGTAAGAATGAGTTTTACGAAAGATCAAAGTGGATTCAACGTGAAGGTTCAGCTGAAACTATATATGGTCTTAATGGTGATATCTTTAGAGGTATTACTCATCAAATCAATATAGATGGTCCAACAGGAACATTTGTAGAACCAGAAGCTTTGTCTTGGTCAGGTGGTACTGGTCAATTGTTAGCAATTGATTCTGTAACAGCAGGTACTCAGATGTGGATTCAATTACTTTCTGGAGTTATACCAACAAACGATCAAGTAATAACTGGTGCTTCTACAGCAACAGCTACTGTTAATGTGACAATTACACCTAGACTTATTCCAGCTACATTTGTAGGAACATCTACAGGTACAGCAATTAACCCAGCAGCCTATGGTATTGGTATTGGTTCGGATGATTTAACTCAGAATGATCTTCTTGAAGATTTAACTGGAACTAACAGAACTCCTCCAAACAATATTAGTTACACTGTAAACAACACTGTTTCTGGAGATTATGTTATTACATCTAACAATGCAGCAGGAGACTTTGATTTAACTCAATTGTCTATTACTAATGCAGAAGCAGGAGCCTCAGTAACATCAATAGTATTTGATGAAACTATTGCATCTGATACTCCAAGACCAGGAGGTACAGTTCGTGTAGAACAGTCTAACGGAAGTTATAGAAGAATTGCTTATACAAGCATTACTACTACTACCGTTACTGATGATACAATAAACTTCTCTGCACTTGATTTCTCAGGTACAGGAGCAGATCTAGTAATTGGAGGTAACGCATTTGTTACCTACATTGATAGAGTTGCAACAGGAGTTACTGAAGCTGTAACTTACGTATTTAGTTCTCCAAGAACATTATTTACAAGAGTAAGAAATGCTACTCCAGGAAGTGAAATCAAAACCTTTGAAACAACTGCTTTAGTTGGAGCAGGTGGTGGTGCATCTACTGTTGGTAGAATTGATGACTTCTAGTAGTAACTAGTAAACAACAATACCGTCTCATTCGATTGAGGCGGTATAACTAATAATAATCAGGCTCACTCTTTGTTGGGTGGGCCTTTTTTTAGTATATTTAAAAAAAAATAAATGGCAGCACCTACATATACAACAGACTTAGCAACAATAAACCTCATGACAGGATCTCATGTAGAGCTTACGGGTGCAACGGATGGTAGGATTACTAATAACGATCCAGACAACTTTATTGCTGGTACAAATTGTGCAACGTCACAAACACGTACTGGTGGTGATGTATCAATAGGACATCCATCAAATACAGTTACAATACCAGCAGGTTCTGCTGTTTTTTCTTGGACTTATCACGGAGCAATGCCTACGGTAGATACGTTTGCTAATGATGGCATAAGAATATGTATAGGAAACTCATCTGCCAATTATAACCAATTTACTATTTATGGTAGAGACACTCTTCCAAAAGGAGGATGGTATAGCTCTGCAGTAGATCCAACAAGCACTCCGGATTTAACACAAGGAAGTCCAACGTCAGTTACCAGCACTTTTGGCTCAAGAACTTTTATGACTGCAGCAGTAAGTAAGGGTAATCCATTTGCTATTGATTATTCAAGATACGGAAGATCCTTAATAGTAGATGAGGGAGAGATTGCAATTCCTGCAACTTTTTTAGGAGCAGCAACTCAAAATGATTTAGTGGCTAATAAGTGGGGTTTGTTTGAAGTATCTGCAGGTGGTTTTTCACATAAAGGTTTGTTTCAAATTGGAACAGTTGCATCAGCAGCTTTCTTTGAGGATAGTAATAAAAATATAGTTTTAGAAGATAATATTCATTGTGCTGCAGGATTTACAGAATATGAAGTAATAAATACAGGAACAAAAGTTATATGGACAGGTATTCAGATATCTGCATTAGGAACTACTACTAGAGGTTTATTTACAGTAACAGATAATGCAGTAGTAGAAATAACTGACTGTACTTTTAACGACATGTCAGATTTTAGTTTTCTTTCTAACACAGCAGTTGTAGGAACTGTTTTTAGAAGATGTAATTTAGTAACCCAGGGAGGTTCATCTATAACTAGCTCTACTTTCTCAAATAGTACAGCTGCAACTTCTTTATTGGCTAGTGACATGACGTTAGTTACAGGAAATAGTTTTGTCTCTGATGGATCTAATCATGCTGTAGAAATAACTTCTATTGGAGGAGGGTCTATAGATTGGGATAATCAATTGTCTGGATATGTAGCTGGAGTAGCAGCATCACCAGTTACTGCAACCTCAACAGGAAATGAAGCGATATATGTCAATGTAGCTTCCGGAACACTTACTATAAATGTTGCAGCAGGTGCATCAGTGCCATCTATAAGATCCGCAGGAGCAATAGTAAATGTTGTAGCAGGAGCTGTAACATACAAAATAACAGTACAAGACACGGCAGGTACAGCAATACAAGATGCGAGAGTATTTTTTCCAGTAGCAGCTGGAGGATCATTATTTTTTCAAGCATCTGTAACAATTGCAAGAATTGGAACTGTAGCAACAGTAACTCACACTGCTCATGGATTAGCAAATGGAGATAAAGTAGTAATAAGAGGAGTTGATCAAAGTGAATATTATGGAATACATACAGTTTCAAATGTTACGACAAACACTTATGATTATACAGTAGCTGGTTCTCCTACTACTCCTGCAACAGGAACTATAACGTCAACTTATGTTCTTATTAGTGCACTAACAGATGTGTTAGGTGTAGTTCAAGGGTCTAAGACATTTGCAACAAATCAACCAATTGGAGGGAATGTTAGAAAGTCTTCTGCTTCTCCTTACTACAAGACGGGAGCAATTGTTGGAAGTATAAACAAAGACACTGGACTAGATTTAACTATCACTTTATTAAGTGACGAATAAACAAAAAAACAATGGCTGTAACAATAGACTGGGCTACTAGAATAATAAGTGTGTCTAAAGACTTTACTGACTTAGTTCAAACAACACCTCAAGAAATAAGGCAATTAAGTTTGAACACTTTTAGATTGGCTTTAAAAGACTTGGAGGATGATGCTGAGGGTATGACTTTTTTAGATACTCATACGCACAACACTGAAGTTTTACTAGGAGGTATTGTGTATGCAAGAGTAGTTGAGATAATAAATGATTACACTATTACATTTGAAGATGGACAATATGCTGTCAATTTATTTGGAGCAAACAGTAATGTTGGTGATAAAGTAAATGTAAATCAAGTATCTGTAAGAACAGCAAATTCAGCAGGACTGATATCTAACCAAGCAATTGAATATTCTTCTTTTGGTAATGCTGTTCATATAAATGAAAACAGTGGAGTAACAGGAACTGAATTTCCAAAAGGAACACCTCAATCTCCTGTAAACAACATGGCCGATGCTAAACTGATTGCAGACCTTAGAGGATTTAATACTATTAGAGTTAGTGGTAACTTTACGTTTGGATTAGGAGATGACTTAGAGAACTTTTTAATCTTTGGCCAGAATCCAAATAAAAGTTTATTGACATTTCAATCAGGTGCATTAACTCAAGATGTAGATTTACATAACGCAACAGTACAAGGAGACTTTGATAACCAAGCAACTTTTGTAGACTGCAGATTATTAGATATAAATTTTGTACAAGGATTTGCAGACAGGTGTGTACTGGCAGGAACATTTGTTTTATCTGGATCTGGTGAAACTGGTTTCTACGATTGTTTTGATGGATATGCTCAAGAATCAATTTTACCAATAATAGATTGTGGAGGATCAGGAAGAAATGTTTCAATAAGAAATTACCAAGGAGATTTAAAGCTTGTAAATAAAACAGGACCAGAATTTGTAGAAATTAATGGTAATTCTGGAGGAACTATTATTTTAGATAGTACTATTTCAAATGGAACAGTAAGGCTTACTGGTCTCTTAAAAGTAGATGACAGCTCAGTAGCTCCAGCAATAATTGATATATCAGAAGTTAGTTTTCCAGATTTAGCACAGTACTCAGCATTTGAAGAAAATAGTGTTTGGTTAGACGAAAGTTCTGGCTTCTCAGGAACAAAGTTTCCAACAGGAACTGCTAGACAGCCTGTTAACAATGATGCAGATGCTCAAGTAATAGCAGAAGATTTTGCTCATTTTAATATACACATAGACGCTGCAGCTACAATAAATGCAAATCATTCAAACATAACATTTATAGGTAGGTCTGCTAGAAATACTCAATTAACTATAGCTGGGACTTCATCTTTATCTGGTTGTGAGTTCAAGACAATGCTATTAACGGGTGACTTAAATGGAAATGGATCTGCATATTATACAACGGTAGCAATGAAAAATTTAATCGGTGTTTATGGACACGCTGAAGGTTGTGTGTTTAGAGAAGGTACTATTACTTTGGCACCTAACGCTATATTAATGGCTAACAGATGTGCCTCTGTAGCTGCACAAGATCCTGGAGGAGATGTACCTATAATAGACTGCAATGGATCTGGAAGAATAGCAATGAGAGAATTTAGCGGAGAAGTTATCATAAAAAATAAAACATCTGGAGCCAATTGTTCTTTAGGATTGTCTGGAGCTGAAGTAACTTTAGACTCAACAATTACATCTGGAACTTGGAGAGTGTTTGGAGTAGGAACGCTAACAGACAACAGCATAGGATCAGCAGTAGTTGATAGCAGTGGTTTAGTTTCTAAAGAATGGACTCAAACAGAAATAGATGAATCATTAGCTTACAGTAAAAAAGCAAGTGATAATGCGGAGCAAGTTAATTTAAAAATAACTTAATACATACTTTAGCTATAATATAGAAGTTCCCTTTTTGAAAAAAAAGGGTATTTTTGTTTATACGACAATTTCACAATGGGCCTAATAACACTAGACATATCAGCTAAACTTAATCAGCGACCAAACTCTTCTGGGTGGGTATCTATTAATATAGACAATGGGGCTATACATACATTCACTCTTGCAAATTTTACTACAGAAACAAATCCTGCGTACGGTGACCCTGAAGGAGATCCATTAGAATCAATAAATATTCTTAGCCTACCTTCACAAGGAGTTTTAAAACTTTCTGCAGTTGCAGTAACTGTGCCTCAGATAGTAACGTCAGCAGAATTAGTAGCTGGTGATTTAACCTATGAGTCAGATGTTTTAGATACTGATGGATACACTGACAGTTATATGTACTTTGTAGTTTCTGATACTGGATCTAGTTTGTTTACACTTAAGTCAAACCCTGTTTCACTTAGAGTAGCAACATCTATAAACCTTGCACCAAATCAAGTTGGAAATACAGAAATAACAATTCCTCATGGATCAACAACAGTTATAACTACAGCAATGCTTACTACGGGGTTAAACCCACCATACGAGGATCCAGAAGGAGATGCAGCGTCTATGTTATTAATTGAGAGTTTGCCTATATACGGTGTTCTTCTTCTTAATGGTATTAGAGTTTATGTTGATCAAGAGATATCATTTACTGATATAACTTCAGGATTATTTACTTATGTAAATAGCAACTTAGAAGAAAAAGGAATAAAAGAAGAATTTAATTTTAAAATCTCTGACGCTGGTTCAGGGGAATACAGAGGATAATGGCAAATTTTATATTTAATATAGAAGAATCATCGTTTAAAGTAAAACAACTAGCTAGTGTAGTTACTGAGTGTGCAACAATATTTTCATTTCAACTTACTGCAACTGTAGGAAACAGTGTAAGAATAAGTTTAGACAATGCAGTTCAGACTACCCTAAATTATGACAATGCATTTTTTACTATACTAGGAGTAGACACGCCTTGGGATGGTGCTGATAAAGTATTTACGTATAGTACTCCTATATCCTTCTCCTACTCAATTTCCAATTCAGGAACTCCTGGGTTGTTTAAAAAAGTAAAAGCTGAAGCATGGGATGATACTACTGTTGATCCTTTTAACTATTGGAATCAAATTACAGAAAGATCCAACGATAATTTACCCTGTGACAATCCAACTGGAGTAGGTGCTACTTATGATGAATTAATAGACACTCCAACAAACAAAACTGGAAGTGCACTAAAACTAGTTAGAGTTAATGCCGCTGAAGATGCACATGAATATGTAGATGCAGGATTACTTGGTGTTGACCTCAATTACACGCACGTGCAAGCAAGTAGTGCTTCTTGGGTAATAGCACATAACTTAGGAAAGATACCTTCTGTAACAGTACAGGATGGGGCAGGCAATAGAGTTCATGGAGATGTAGCCTACACAGATTTAAACAATTTAACAATAACATTTAACATAGCATTTGCTGGAACGGCTTATCTTAATTAATGGAGAAACTAGGAACAGATCTTGACCTTAATGGCAACCATATAAAACAGCTAAAGGTTGAACCTTTGTTGGCACTACCAACAGGATTGGGTGCGAGTGATGCAGGTACAATAGTATTTATATCTCCTGTAGTTGCTTTTTATGGATGGGACGGAACGATGTGGACTAAACTAACAAATGAATAGATGAGCGAAATATTTAACAAAGACGTAAGTATATTAGGAGATACTACTACTTCAGGAAAGCTTGGAGTTGGTGTTCCTAACCCTGTTGAAAAGGTAGAAGTAGATGGTAAAGTAAAGTCTGATGCTTTTATAACAGGCGGAGGTACTAGTACTGATTTTGTGAAAGGTGATGGAACACTGGATACAAATACTTATCTAGTACAAGCAGATGTAGATACTTACATACATGATCAAGGCTTACCAAATTCAGTCTGGACAATAACACATAATCTTGACAACTATCCAAGCGTTACGGTTGTGGATACAGCTAACACGGTAGTAATAGGTCAAGTAGATTACGTATCATTAAATTCTATAACAATAACATTTAGTAGTGGCTTTTCTGGTAAAGCCTACTTAAATTAATAATAAATAAATAATAAAAAATGGCAGATATTAAATTTTTAGTAGATTTAGATTTATCAAAAAATCAACTACTTAATGCAGTAGTTCAAAACTTAGCTACGGCCCCTTCAACACCTGCAGATGGTCAGATATACTGGGATACAGATGACAATACGCTTTATGTGTATAATGCAGATGGTCCAGCTTGGATTGATTTAGGAGAAAGCGGTATTACAAATCTTGGCTACACAGCAGGAGTATCTAATGGAACTGTAACATCAAGTTCAGGAACTAACGCAACTATTCCTTTAGCAGATGGTACTAATGCAGGTCTTCTTACTGCAGCTGAAAAAACTGTCATAGGAAACACAACAAACATAAACAGCGGAGATAACGCAACTAACTCACAGTATAGTGGATTAGTTTCTAACGTAAGCACAAACTTATCTGAAGGTACAACCACCTTAACAACTGTTGATGTAAATTCTTCAGACGGAACAAACGCAACTTTGGCATCAGCATCTACTTCAAGAGCAGGTGTAATGAGCAAAGCTAAATTTGACGAAGTAGTAGCCAACAACGCTAAAGTTTCTGACATTAATCACAATGTAACTACAAACCTTAGTGAAGGTACAACTACAACTACTACTGTAGTAGTAGAGTCTTCAGATGGTACTGACGCTACATTAGCACAAGCATCTTCAAGTAGAGCTGGTTTATTAAGCTCAGCAAAGTTTGACGAAATAGTTGCCAACTCATTAAAAGTAAGTGACATTCCTGATAACGTCACTACTAACTTATCTGTTACCACAACTTCAACAACAAATACTGTTGTATCTAGTGATGGTACAAATGCAACTCTTCCAGCAGCAACTACTACAGTAGCCGGTGTAATGACAGGTGCAGACAAGTTAAAGCTAAATCTCATTGAACCTTTAGCAGATGTAACGGATGCAACAAATGTAAATGCAGCAGGAGCTGTAATGAATTCAGATTCAACAACCGCATCAATGAGCTTTGTAATTGACGAAGATGCTATGACATCTGACTCAGCAACTAAAGTTCCAACACAACAAAGTGTTAAGGCTTATGTAGACACTGAGGTTGGAGCAGTAGTTCCTAACTCACCTACAGCATTAAGTACAGGTACCGTTACCAACACAACTTACGGTATTACTTCTGACGGATCTGCCAATGATGTTATAATAGCAGCAGCAACTATATCTGCATCTGGTGTAATGACTGGAACTGACAAAACTAAGCTTAATACAATAGAGACAGGAGCAAACGTTACTGACGCTACCAATGTTAATGCTGCCGGAGCAGTTATGAATAGTGATACTAGTACAGCGGCTATGTCATTTGTTATTGATGAAGATGCCATGGGAAGTAACTCTTCTACTAAGGTTCCTACTCAACAATCTGTTAAAGCTTATGTAGATGCAAACTTAGCAGCTAATGATGCAATGATATTTAAAGGTACAATCGGTACAGGTGGTACTTTAACACTAGCAGCATTTAATGCTCTAGTTGTTTATGATGCAGGTTGGTCTTACAAAGTTATTACAGCAGGAACTTACAAAGGAGTTGTTTCTGAGATTGGAGATATGTTTATAGCTACAGTTGATAGAGCTTCTGGTGGAATTAATGCAGACTGGACAGTAGTTCAAGCTAATCTTGACGGAGCAGTAATTGGGCCAGCTTCAGCAGGGTCTGGAAATGTGGCTACATTTGACGGAACATCTGGAAAATTAATACAAGATTCAGGATTAACATTAACAGGATCAAATACAGGTGATGAGCCTAATGCTAGTACTACTGAAAGAGGTATTATTGAAATAGCAACAATTGCTGAGACTAATACAGGAACAGATGCTACTAGAGCAGTTTCTCCTGATGGATTAGATGGATGGACAGGTTCTGCACAAGTAACCACAGTTGGAACAATAGCTGCTGGAACTTGGCAAGGTACTGCTATAAACCAAACTTACTTAGTTGGTCAAAGTGGAACTAACACTGGTGATGAGCCACCAGCTTCAACAACTGTAGCTGGTATTTCTGAACTAGCTACAAACACAGAAGCTAATACAGGTACTGCTACTAACAGAGTTCTTACTCCAGCAAACCTTAGGAGTGTTCTTGGAACAACAGGAACTCTTTCTACTGTATTAAAATATACTGAGTTAATTGGAGATGCAGCAGCTACCACAATAGTAGTTACCCACTCAATAGGACAAAAGCATGTTCAATCAACAGTGCTTGTTGAATCTACAGGAGATGTAGTAATTTGCGAAGTAGAAAATACAAGTACAACTACAACAACTTTTAAATTCAATGTTGCTCCAACATTAAATCAGTACAGAGTAATTATAGTAGGATAATATATGGCCATACAGAAAATCTTAACAGACTTGGAAGTTTCAGGTGCCGTGACAATTGACTCAGATACAGATACAATCTTGAAGCTGAACTCAACAGACAACGGTGCACTCTATGTAAATTACGCTAGAAGTGACGACAGGCATGCCTATGTTGGATTTGGTGGGGCTAGTGATAACTTTACTATAATGAGTGAAGAGGTTGGCGGTCAGTTAATACTAGGAACTGCGGCAACTACAAGAATGACTATTGATGAGACTGGAAATGTAGGTGTAGGTACAGATCCTCAATCTAAATTTCACGTCAGATCTTCAAGTTCAGGAGCTTCAACTCATGCAGGAACTTTAATTGTAGAGGCAGGTTCAGCTCCTTCTATACAGATTCTTTCAGCAAATACACAAACACAAAGTATTAAGTTTGGAGATGCCGAAGATGGAGATGTGGGAAGAATTACATATAGTCATGCTACTAATGAAATGACACTAGTTACTGCAGCAGCAACTAGAATGACTATTGATAGTGTTGGCCATGTAGGTATAAATGAAACAAATCCTTCTGAAGAATTACACGTAACAGGTAGAGCTATAATAACTGATAGGTTAGGAATTGGTGGAGACTTTGTTCCACAAAAAGCTCTTCACTTAAAAAATGCTGCTCCTATATTTAGGATGGAAGATACTGATACAGCAAGTTATGCTGAGTTTGTAAAAACTTCAAGTAGATTTACAATTAGATTAGATCCAACTGATACAGAGACAGCAAGCGAGATAACACTTGAATTAGATGGAACTGAAAGGTTTGTGGTAAAACCTGATGGTGTAGGAGTAGGAGTGACAAATCCAAAATCAGCACTAGATGTTAATGGAGGAGTTAAAGTAGCTAATGACCCGGCTACTACTGCTTTAGATACAAAAGTAGGAACTATAAGATATAGAGTTCTTAATAGCATTTCGTATATGGAAATGTGTATGCAAACAGATGGAAGTACGTATGAGTGGGTTATCATTGTTAAAAATGATTGGACTTTATAAAATAAAGCTATGGGAGCAAAAATATTTAATGCAGATAAATTTATTGTAGATGGAGGAACATCTGGTCAGTTTTTAAAAGCTGATGGATCAACACAAGCAATAACACCATTAACTACTGCGGAAGAAATACAAGACATAGTTGGTGCTATGGTTAATGGAAATGTAGAAACTAACATCTCTGTAACATACAGTGATGGAGATGGTAAGTTAAATTTTGTAGGTAATCCTACAGATACATTTTTAGAAGCTGTTGGGACACCAGTTGCAAAACAATTGGGAATTTGGAGTACTGCAGGTACATTAGAAGGAGACTCAGATCTTACATATAATTCAACAACAACAACACTTACTGTATCAGGAGAAATATCAACTTCACAATATAACTTAACAGCAATGCAAATAGTTCCTCTTGCTAGAAATGCAACAGGAGTTTTAGGGGAGATAAGAATAAATGCAACAGGTATATATGTATGCAGTGCTACAAATTCCTGGAGCAAAGTAACCTTGGCAACTTCTTGGTAGTTTTTTCCTACTTTTCCAAAATCTATTTTAGCTATAATAAATAAATAAAAACTAATCCATTCTTACATATATTTGTATAGACGTACACACTTAATATCATGAAATCAACAATGCTTTTTTTTAAAGAAATGACAGTAGGCAAAAGTCTTCTGCTGTCTTTGAGTCCCGTCCTAATAATGATATTAAGCATGAAAACAATTTTATTCGCATTATTTATAATTATAATAATTGACCTTTTAACTGGAATAAGAAAATCACATTATACAGAAGGTGTTTTATTTCAACCATTTAAAAAAGAATTCTGGAAAGTAATAAAGTCAAAAGAACTTCGCAGGACTTGGACTAAAGCAGTTGAATATATAACAGGAATTATAGCTTTCACAATCTTAGATACAATGGTTCTAGGAAGCTCTAGTATACAGATGCTAGGAAATGATTACTCAATAGCAGAACTAGCAGTAACAGTTGCCTGCTTAGTTGAAGTGTACAGCATTTATGAAAACATGGAAGCTGTTAGTGGAAACAATTTATTTAAAAAGATTCTTGGATTCTTACCAAGAGCATTTAAGTCTGCATTCGCACCTAGGAGAAGAAGGGGACAAGATGAAAAATAGACTAGAAATATCAAGATTCTCAGAAGATGAGTTTCAAACATTAGCTAAGTTCTTTGTGCTTGACGATTGTGAACTAGAAGTGCTTGAAGGATACATACTAGAGCTACCAGATAAAGACAATAAGACTAGCATATCAAGAATTCCACAAGGATCTTATACTTGTGTAAAAAGAAATTCCCCAAAGTATGGTGATCACTTTCACGTATTAGACGTTGAAGAAAGAAGCTACATACTTATACATCACGGAAATTATAACACTGATACAAGAGGATGTCTACTTCCAGGAAAAGATCTTATAGATATAAATGGAGATGGATTAAAAGACGTTACAAGTAGTAAAAAAACTATGGCAAAGCTTAATGAATTATTGCCAGATGAATTTGAACTATGTATCATAAATGAATTTAAAGATGAGTCAAAATAATGATAACCCAAAGTTAAAAAAAAATGGAGGCTCTGGCACTAATGTAGGTAATGCACTTAGATTCCTTGTTAAGCAAGGTAAAGAAGTAGCTCCTGAACTATTAGATCTTGCTGGAAGTCTTACGGGTATTAAACAATTAAACTCATTAGGAACGGCCATAAGAGGTGACAAGAGCCTTAGTGAACCAGACAAAAGTATTCTTCTTCAAGAAATGGAGAATGATATGATTGAGATGGTTGAGGTTACCAAGCGTTTACAGATAGATAGTGAGCACGCTATTACTAGAATGATTAGACCTGTAAGCTATGCAGCTATGTTTGTTTTATTTATGTCTGTAGTATTACTAGATGGTAACTTAGGAGCTTTTACAATAGATAAAGCATACGTACCTGTGATACAATCCTTATTTGGAACTATGACTATATTTTATTTTGGCTCAAGAGGTATTGAAAAAGTAATGAAGACTCTTAAGAAATCAGAATGAGTAGGTTAGAAACCTTTCTTAAAGACAATATAATATTTGTTGTCACTTTTGTTTTTTCTTGTGGAATAATGTATTCTGAAATTCAAAGCTTAAGAACTGTAGAAGATAGATTAGGCAAAAAAATTAAAGTAATATCACAAATGTCTGGTCAAATAAATGAATTAGAAAATAGAATAATTGTTTTAGAGACTACCAAGTGTAATTAGCTTATTAAATATTTTAGCTATAACATATAATAGCGTTGACTTACATTATGTTATACTTTTGTTGAAGGAGAATAATATAAAAATATTTCAATGGAAGAATTAAATTTAGGAGATTTGAATTTTGACACGGACACTCTTCAGTTATTTGATGAGTCAACAGGAGTGCAAGAACCAAAAGCAGACGGGACTACTCCTCCGTCAACAACAGTTGCAGATGCTGCAGTAGCTAATGTAACAAACGATACAAACACTGATGGTGAAGGTGATGATCCAGTGGATCCAAACCTAGAGAGCGTAGCTGATCAGAGTAAAGACAAAAATCAAGTTCAGGCAGGTAAAACACCTAATGGAAAAGAAGGCAGCGATTCTTCCTCTCCTAAACTGAATGAGACTGAACAGCTTTATTCAAACTTAGCTGCCGAATTCAAAGCCAAAGGTATTTTACCTGAGCTTGATGATGTTTCTTCTATAAAGTCTATGAAAGACATAGAAGAAGCAATTAAGAAATCAGTCGATTCTAGACTAACAGAACGACAGAAAGTTATTGAAGATGCACAGAAAGCTGGAGCACCAATAACAGAGGTTTCTCAAAAAGTAGACACCATAGATAAACTTAAGCAGGTTACTCCTGAGTTTATTAGAGATGACAATAACATTCAGTTTAGAAAGACTGCAATTGTTCAAGATTTCATTGAAAAAGGATATGGTGCTGAAAGAGCTGAAGCAATGGCTCAAAGAAGTATTGATGCTGGTACAGATATTGAAGATGCAGAATTTGCATTAGAGAGTCTTATTAAATCAGAAGAGGCTTCTTTAAAAATTATAATTGATAATGCAAAGGCTGGAGAAAAAGAAAGCCTAAATAACATTAAAGATTATATTGCTAAAACATCAGAAGTAATTCCTGGTATTGAATTAACTGATTCTCAAAAGGATGAGTTATACAATCAGATTACTACTGACTTAGGTAATAAGGACAACGCATTTATGGTTGCCCAAAAAGCTGATCCAATTGGATCTAGAATTAAACTCGAAGCTTTATTTTACTTAACTGGTGGTCTAAAAGACTTTTCTATATTTGGAAACAAAGCAGAAAGTAAGATTACTAATAACATAGAAAATTTATTAAGAGGTGCTAATTTTACGCAAGAAGGTTCAGTAGATACTAATGTAGCTGATGGAAATTCTAACTTTAAATTATCAGATCTTAAGGATTTAACAATAGAGTAAACAACTTTTTAAAAACAATTAAATTATGCAATTAGGACGGTTCCAAGTAACTGACGCAAAAGCGTTTGCTGGTATGATTAATCCTGAAAACACATTAGGTGCTATCTGGAAAACATCTCCAACAAAGATTAATGATGCTATGATCAAATTGTTAGCAATCAATAGAGGTAAGTCTCTAGAGAACATGCTAGCTAAATTTGAGACTAAGCAAGTAGAGAATGACAATGAGTTCTATTGGGAGCTTATAGGCTCTTCTCGTAGAAACATTCCATTAGTGGAAGCTTCTTTCAAAGGTGCAACTGTTACAGGTAGTGACAACAACATTGGAGAAGGTGGCCAAGAATTTGAATTAACATTTGACGAGCAGTGGTTCTTCAAAGGTGAATTGATTGTTGGTGAAAAAAATGAAGTGTATCCAATTAGACTATTAGATGATGGTTATCCATCAGGAAGTCAGTGGGTTCATACTGCAGAAATTGCAGGTTCAGATCGTTCAGGTATCCCTGGTTCTGAATTGGTAGCTGGAAAAAGATTTACTGAAGAGTTCGCTCCTGTAGGTAAAGGTTTATCTCGTGAAGTAGGTGGAATTCGTAGAGTTACTCCTGTCGCTATGAGAGGTGAGTTAACTACTATTCGTATTGACCACAAACTTCCAGGTGATGCTACAAACAAGCAAGTTGTAATGGGTCTTCCTGTTATTGACAAGGCTGGTAACAAAAAAGTATTTGGTGCATTATCATTATACGAGGATTGGTTAGTAGAGCAAGAATTTTCTCTTTACAAAAACAAATTCCTTATGTATGGTAAGACAAACAGAACTTCTGATGGTCAGTACCATAACAAAGATGTTTCTGGACGTAGTATCAAAATTGGATCAGGTATCCGTGAGCAAATGGAGCAATCTAACACTTACTTCTACAATGATTTCTCAATTGAGTTATTAGAAGAAATCCTTTTCGGATTATCAGAAGGTAAGTTAGGATTCAACCAACGTGTTTTCATTCTTCGTACAGGAGAAAGAGGAGCTGCAGAATTCCACAAAGCTGTCTTACAGACAACTTCAGGATGGTCAGCTAACATGAGTACTCCAGGAACTAACCCTGCAACTGTAAAAAGCACTAGCTCTGAGTTACATAGTAACGCAATGGCTGCTGGATTCCAGTTCGTAGAGTATATGGCTCCAAACGGTGTAACTGTTAAGTTAGAAGTAGATGATTTCTATGATGATAAAATTCGTAACACAATCAAGATCCCTGGATCTAATGGTGTAGCTGAATCTTACAGATTTGATATCTTTTACATGGGTACTATGGAAGATCCAAACATCCAAAAAGTACAAGTTAAAGGTAAGGAAGAGTACCGTGGATATCAGTATGGTTTCAGAAATCCTTTTACAGGAGCTGTAAACAACGAGAACATGGGAACTTTAGAGGACAGTGGAACTATCACCAAATGGTGTCAGTTAGGAGTTGTGGTTTATGACCCAAGTCGTACCGCTTCAATCATCCCTTACGTATTAGCGTAATTGATAAAGACTTAATTACCCTCGTTTGTTCGATGAGGGTAATTATTTTAAAGTAACAGTTGGGAGATCTGTAAACACTCCCAAACATAAGGAAGGAAGAATCATAAATAAGATAACATGGCAACAGCTAAAAAAAGTGCAGCTTCAAATGAATCTGCAAAACAAATAAGAACTGATTTCTTAGAAGATAGGATAGTATCAGTAAAGCATATTCCAAATGAGACAAATGGAATTAAAGATATTAAGCACGTAGCATACGGAGGCTTATTGAATGGAGCAGAGGTAGCAATACCAGCACCAACAATGGATAATGGGAAGATGAAAAATCTTCTTACCAATGTAGAGAAAGAAGGATTAGAGCACGTATTGAATGGGGTTGACTTATCAATATACGGGCCATTCTGGAAAACTGGAGGAGATGCATATAGCATGGGTATTCTTCCTATATACTTAGGTAAAGATGAATTAAGATTAGACTTGTCTGATCCTTATGATTACATCAAGTACAAAGTGTTATTAGCATGTCCAGTAGTTGCAAACACTCTTGATGAGATTAAGCACAGGGCTACTAACAAATTTGTACTAACATCAGCTTCTGAGCAAATGGCTAAAGAAATTGATAAAGTTGGAAACAAAGTACAAGCATACAAGTTGTATGTAAAGTATGAAGAAGACAAAGAAATATTAAGATACACTTTAAGAAACCTTGGTAGAAATACTAACAGATCTCATAAGCTAGATTTCTTGCAGTCTGAATTACATAAAGAACTTGAGAAGAACCCAAGTTTACTTTGTTCTATTATGGGTGATGATTTTCTAAAAATGAAAGTGTTGTTAGAATCTTGTTACGAATTTGGAGCAATTAATAAAGTAGAGAAGAAGTTTTATACTTTAGATGATGAGCCTATTTCTGATGGAGATGCTCCAATCCTACAAACTGCTGCTGAATTTTTAGCATCTAATTTAGGACAAGAAATGAGGTTAGCATTGCAAGCAAAGCTTAAGCATAACTTAAAGTAGGATATAGACAATGACTGCATCAGAAACAAAAGAAGAGTTTAATTTAAGATATAACAATGCACTGGAAGGTGCACCTGGTTTAGACACTTTTGAAATAAGTTCTTACTTAACTATTGCACAAGAGCAATTTGTAAAGCTTATGTATGATGCGTCAAAAGATCCTGCTAATTCTTTTGAACTTCACGAGAGAGCTCGTAGATCATTAAATGAGTTGGTTGTAAACGAGAAGGTAACACTTCCGGTTGCGTCTGCTAGAGGATTAGTTGATGAGTCGGTATTTTATGAGATAGGTGCAGGTGGTGGTATTCAAGCTGCTGAGGTTAGAACTCCAATGTATATTGTTTTAGAGACAGTAAGGATAGATGTTAAACGAGGTAGTAATGAAGAGTTTAATTACTCAAACAGAGTAATACCTGTATTGCCAACAACTCATGATGAGTTTATGATTAACTATAGAAATCCATTTAGAAAGCCAAACAATAATAAAGTATGGCGTGTAGATCTTTCTAAAGAAAACTCTAAGACTACTGTAGAATTAGTAGCAACAGTGGCTATTAAGGAATACAATGTCCGATATATTGCTTATCCTTTTCCTATCATAGTGGAAAACTTAAGTACAGCTGAGGATACTGCTGGACTTGGATTGTCAATTAATGGTAAGGTAGCACAAGCTGCATGTCAGTTAAATGAGGCAGCTCAAAGAGAGATAATTAACATTGCTGTAGAAAATGCAGTTCTAGATTATAGAGACGGAACTTTACAGTCTAGAATGTCATTAGACGCAAGAGTATAATAAATTAAAAAATATTAGGAGGTTTGATACGTCCACCTTATATTTACATAAACGATTGTATCAAAAACAATTTATATTAATTAAACACAATTTTTATTATGGGATTAGCCGGTCAAAATCAGGTTAGACACATGTACGTAGGTGCTCCAGTAGACGTAGCAACTGTAGCTTTATTAAAAGCTGAAGCTGTAAATAGCTTGCAACTTTTAGGAGCAACAGGTGAAGCAGTAGCAGCTGGAAAAGCTTTTAAAATGTACCAAAAGGATGCACTAGGAAACATTATCTCTAGTGATACCATTAAGCCAGATAATGTAACTCATGTAGCATCAGTAGCTTACCAAGCTGCAACAGACAAAGCTGTAACAATTTCTGCTTTAACAGTAGACGTTAACAGTCTTTATACTGTATCTATCGAGATAGTAGGACATGGTTCTTTGTCTCCAGAAGACACTTACCTAAAGCAAGCTTTTTACAAAGCAGTTGCAGGTGATGATCAAGAAGCTATCGTTGATGGTTTAATTGCATCTTTGAATCGTAACTTTTCTCGTGAGATTGGAGCAACAGCAACAAGCAACCCTGCATTTGCATTTAGCAAAACTGGAACTGGAGCTGCAGCAGCTTTAGTAGTTACAGGTAAAGCTCAATCAGCAGGATTTGATGGAAACAAAAAGACTCGTGTATACGATGCTTTTGAAGTAGATATCAAATGTGAAACTTATCCAACTGTAGCAGTTACTACTCCAGCATTTGCAGGTGTAGGAACAGGATTCCAAATTGTTGAGATGGAATACTTCCTTCTTGGTGAAAGAGGAGATGCTTACAGAACTAATGGTTACCCGTTCAACCTAGTTGGGCCAGACCTAGTTTCTAACGCAGCTGGAACTTACAACATCATTGAGATTGTTTATTTTGATGAAGGTAGAGATGAAGCTAAGAAGTCTAAGAAAGGTTTAACTATCGTTGCACCATTCACTAACTTAGCAGGTAATGCAGCTTTAAACACTGTAATTGCAGATCTTAATACTATATTAGGAGCAGGTTCAGTAGACGCACTAGCAGAAGCATAGTAGTCTAAACTAAACTAAAATTACCAAAGGGACTGGAATTTAATTTTCCCAGTCCCTTTTTTTTATTCATTATAACAAAAAAAACATTATGTCAATAACAGTAAATACATTTATGGTCTCTAATGACCTTAGTACTATACAGCTTGACGTAGAAGTAACTGCTGGCCAAGTTGTAGATAATTTACTACTATGGGATCAGGATACCTACAAGAACCCAGCTACTGCGGTAAGTCTAACATCTTTAATTTCTGGTGCTAGCAATGTTGAGAGTATTGAAATTACAGCAGCACAAGCAGGTGTTTCATCTTTTAGTGGTATTTATTTTCTACAAATAGAAACAGATGACGAAGAGGCTATTGTTGTAGCTACATTTAATCTAACACAATACTATATAATTCAAGCTAAGCTTATTGCAAACATTGACTTGTCTTGCTTAAACTGTAATGGCAACTTTCAGAATGCAATCTTATTTGACATGTACTTGGAAGCAACTAAACAGTCATTAGTACTTGGAAGATTCCAAGATGCTATTGACAATCTAAAAAAATTAATAATCACAGTAGACACATCTGATTGTGACACTTGTAATGATATAGAGCCATTGGTTTCAACGGCAGGAAATATTGTATCAGTAGGTGTTATAGATTGCTTACTTACAGAAACACCTTAAGATGAAAGAAAAAGATGCGAGAATATTTGTCACATCAGTATCTAATGCTTCTAAAAGGTTAGAGTATTATGGTGATGCACAAATAGAAGGAATAACTTTACTTAAGTTAATATATAAGTATGCAAGTTATTGTACAACATATAAGCAGCTACAACGCCTTAACTCTATGGTTTCAACACTACAGACCACTGATCATTTAATATGCATGGAGTATCAAGCACTTCCTGCTTACAATGTGCCTTTAAGCGGAACAGGAGAAGTAGTGATAGGTGCAGGAAGCCCTAATCAGCCTCCTACACTTGGAGATATATCAATAACTCTTCTTGAAGGAATAACTGCGTTTGGATTTGCAGATGTAGTGTTGTATGAAAATTATGTAGATGATGCTGGTGGTTCTCCATCAGGCTTTGTAATAAAAACACTTCCTGCTAACGGAGGATTATATTATGGTAATGAGATAGTAACTTTAAATACTATATTGCCTATTTCTGCTTTCTTAATATTTGAAAGATATCCAGATGGAATATCAGGAGTGGATGATGCATATGTAACTACGTTTACATTTTCAGCATTTGATGACAACACACAACTTCCACTTGAATCTAACATAGCAACAGTAACAGTCAATGTAGACGCATTAGGAGTAACAAATGAACCAGCAACAGTGGGAGATAGAGCACAGTATTCAGACAACAGAGCTACAACAGTATTTACAGTAGCTGATTTTACAGTTAATGCAATAGCACCATACTTTGATCCAGAAGGAAATGATCTTGATGCAATTCGTATTGATGAGGTGTCAGACGCTAACACTGGAGTTTATTATTTCTTTGATGCTGAAGTAACTGTAGGACAAGTTATAACCAATGCAGAAATAGCTGCAGGTGCTTTTTATCACGTTGCAGCAGATCAGAATGAAATATCAACAGACACGTTTGAGGCAAGTGTAAGAGACACTGGCTCTATGATATGGGTAAGTTAATTTAAAACAAATAAAATAATGTTATATACACTAACTAATGGTGGGCTTCAAAATGGTAGGCCCACCGCAATAGGATCAGTTTCAATAGGAATGAGCTCTGTACAAACTCATGTATTTACTGTTGCTAATTTTACAACAGAGACATCTCCTGCTTATTCTGACCCTGAAAATGATCCATTAGCATACATAAAAATATTAAGTCTACCAGACACAGGAACTTTAGCTGTACAGGGTATTATATCTCAAGCAGTTACTGTTGGAACTCTTATTCAAGTAGGAGTTATCACATCAGGAAATTTTGTATACATAGCCACAGGTGTTGAAAGCTATACTAGTACTTGGAACTTTGATGCTGCTGATACGGGATCTAATTCACTTAGTGGATTAAATTCAGGTACTGTAGCAATGGCTGTAATAGGAGTGGCTAATGAAAAGCCATCTCTTGTTGGAGACAATACTATAGCAAAAAATTACTCAGAGTCACACGTGTTTAGCTTAGCAGATTTTACAAGTAATACTACGCCAGCTTACACTGACCCGGAAGGTGATTTACCACAAGCTGTAAAGATATTAAGCATCCCTTCAAATGGATCTCTTCAGTTTAATGGTTCTAACGTAATAGTTAACCAGATAATAAAAGCCAATGAAGTTGACTTAGGTTATTTGGTATACGTGCCTAACCTGGCCACCACTACAGTTCAAACTTTAACTTTTAACTTTGCAGTATCTGATGTAGGATCTGGAGAATTTACAGAATAATATGGGAGTAATGACATTGTTTATTGGAGAAGAATATATAGTAGGAACTGGACAGCATGGTGATATAGATACGGTAATAAGTACTGTGTCTGTATGCGAAGGAGTATGGAGTCTTCAAGTTGTTTGTACCTCATCATTGTGGGTTGAGTTTGATTTGTCAGATGCATTTTGCACTGTGACAAGAGCAGATAATGATCCTTTTGTGAATGGAGAAACACTTACTGGAAACAGAGAATACATTATATCTATCACTGGCTTTCAATCATTTGCTGGTCAACAAAATACTACTGAGTCACAAGTAGTGTGTACTGTAAAGAATACTGAACTTGGAGCAGAGATAAACTCTTCAGAAATGACTAGGCTTCATGCTAGTTTAAATTGTAATTAATAAAGGTGTATCACTTGTTTGTGATATGCCTACTTGACTTCTCTATTTAATTTTTATATATTTGTTACATGGAAGATAAAATTATTAAAGACTTTTTACTGAGCAAAAGAGGATACCTCAAAAAAGGAAATGTAACAATCCAAGCTGCACTGGCAAAAAAATATGGGATGGCATTTCATACAGATGACATTAGAAGCTGCAAGAAGGCAGTCAAGAAATCACTTAAGAAAATAAGAAACCTTGATGTAATTACAGAAGACTTTAGAGAGAATATACAAAGAGTAGAGGCCATGGTTTTTACTCCAATTAAAAAAGCTCCTAAGGTAGCATTAAGTACAAACATAGCACCGGATATTGCAGATCAAGAAGGAATGCATATACTAATGGGATGTAATCATGTTCCATTTCATCATAAAAGATTACATGATGGAATAAGAAAGATGATGCTTGATCATTCAGATAAGATCGTAGGCTTTCATCTAATGGGTGATTTTGCAGACATTAATACTTTGTCATCACATGACAAAGGAAGGTTCACTGCGGTGCCTGGATTAACTCTTGACGATGAGTATGCAGCTTGTAATGATGAGCTAGATATGTTTGCTCAAGCAATGAGTCCAAATGTATGGAAAACATATTTATATGGTAACCATGAAGACAGACATAATAGATGGATGTCTAATATGGATAATGCTAAAACACCATTAACTGCTCCTAGAGAAGGTATGGATTTAGTAGAAAGAGGTTACCATGTTAAAAACAAATGGTCACAAGATTACTTTACACTTGGTAATGATTTTGAGATTTTTCACGGAATTTACTTTAGCATACATAATGCTAAGGCTCACCTAGACAAACTAAGAACATCTTGTGCTTATGTACATACTCATAGAATCCAGAACTACCGTGAAGGAAGGATGGCCGCCTTTAATATTGGTGCGTGTGCAGACTTTACGACCTCAGCCTTTAATTATGCCACGAGACCAATGAAGGCTCAATGGGCTAATGGTTTTGCTATTAACATGATTGACCATAAAGGTAATTCAAACATAACACAAATTAATGTAAATCCTGACGGAAGATTTTGGTTCGGAGGAATACGTTACTAATAAATAACAAATGGTTAAAAGAGAGCTTATATATACAATATTTGAAAAGCTAAACATCAACAGTGACGACACACATGTTACTGAAGAATTAGTTAGCTCACTTATTGATACAAAGAGAGCAATGTTGTTAAAGCAGCAATATGCAAAGAATGCTTGGCACATGCCAATTGAAATTAAGCAAGAGCTTTGCCTAGATTTAGAACTCGTTAACAATGTTAGTGGGTATTCTTGTGCTGGAAAGGTACTCTCTACTAAACTGGAACTACCTAGGTCTATTAAGATTAAAGGTAAAGAAGGTCCATTAATAGTAAGGAAAGAAGATGGAGGAGAAATAGCAATAAACATTGTGCCAATAGAAAGGGTTCCATTCTTATTCTCTAATAAATTTACGCAACATTTAATATACTGTGCAGTTGATTATAATGGAAAGTTATTTTTAATGTCTAATGACAACAAGATTAAGTTTTTAAAAAGCATAAAAGTAACTGATGTATTTGAGCAACCAGATATTGCAAGACAACTTACTTGTACTTATGATAACACTGTAGAGGTGTGGGACGCTGACTATCCTGTAGAGTCAGCAATGTCAGATGTAATTGTACAAATGGTAGTACAAGATTTAACTAGGTCTCTTCAAGTACCTGCAGATGTTACTAATAACGCTTCTGATGACAGAGAGGAGCAAGCACTTCCACAATATGCAAGAAGACCACAACGACAAAGAAGAAGATAAAAGAAACCATAAGATAAAGACTGACTATGGTAGCGGTGATTACTACAAGCACTTTATAAAAGAGACTGGAGCAACACACATATCAAGAGCAATGTTTGGATCAATAATCCGAGAATTCAATACTCATATAAGAGATAGAATTTCTACTAGAGGTGCTGAATATATTCTTCCCCAACGAGTAGGAAAGATTGAACTAAGGAAGGTAAAGACTGAAGTTAAGATAGATGAGGATGGTATTATTATAAACAACCTTCCAGTAAATTGGAAAGCAACAAGAGAGTTGTGGGCTGAAAACTCAAAGGCGAAGGAAAGGAAAGTAAAGATTAGGTATACTAACGAGCATACTGATGGTCACACTTTTAGAATATATTACAGAAAGTCAAAAGCTAACTTTAAAAATAAAAGCATCTACAAGATGCAATTTAATAGAACTATGAAGCGTCAGTTGTCTGCATCTATATTTGCAGGAAAGATTGATGCTTTCTTAAATTAAACAATATGGCAAGCACAGGGAATTTAGTTAGCATCAAAATGATTGCTGATAGGTTATTTCAAAATCCTTTGATGAAGGATCTTAATTATGAATTTATTGTGGATAATGCAATTGAAGTTCTTAGAATACTAGATGCTCCGGCAATTTATGTAACAAGAAGAGAAGCTATCAATGTAGAAAACTTTAGAGCACTTAAGCCTATTGACATGGTAAAGGTTGAAGGAATAGTAAGAACTGACAGAAATGGCCACCCGGAAACATTAAGCCACAGTGAAGATATATCACAAGAATTCTTTCATGTTGGAAATAAACTACCATCAAGAGATGACGGCACATATACATTAAACAGTAAGTACGTTAATGTAAACTTTGAAAAAGGAGTAATCAATGTAATATACAAAGCTATTGCAACTGATGAGGAGTGCTATCCATTAATACTTGACAACGCAATCTTATTAAGATGTGTGCAAAGTTATATTAAATGGAAATGGTTTGACATCATGAACGATATGGATATGATATCAAATCAAAAGCTAAGCAAAGCTGAGATTGATTATTGTTTTAATGTTGCTCAAGCTGATGCAAATCTTAAGCTTCCAAGCATAGATGAGATGGAGTCTTTAACAAATATGATAACCCAAATACTACCAAGTAGAACTGAATTCAAAAGAAGATTTGAATTTCTAGGTGCTCAAGAGTATACAAGAATACACTAATATGATAAAGCAACACGAGGGAAAGTACTTAGGAATGAGCAAGGATGTCGCAAGTGACTTGCAAATTGATAAGTATTTTGATGCAAAGAATATACGTATTATTGCAACTGATCAAAAAAGTTCTTTTGCACTTACTAATGAAGTAGGTAATGAACTTATTTTTTCTATTCCCATACCTGAATTAAACTTACTAACTACTAGTATAGATTATGTTGTTTCAAATCAGTTTGCAGCAAATCAAACTAAAAAACTTTTTTACTCTACATCAACTGGACTTGATGGTGCTACACCTCCAAGGTGTGAGATAGAGAGAACGTATCAGGGACTAACTTCTGGAACCCAAGTAATCATAGGTACAAAAGAACTTAGGAACTCAGCGTTAATTATATCAACTGATAACAATGGGTTTGATTGTTTTTGGGAAGTGACCAACTTAAATGGAAGTCAATTTGAACTTGAATTGTTGTACATGGGTGACTTAGACTTATCTACTCAAAATTTAGTTCAGATATTATATAACTATGAGAATTCAGTTATAGAAAAAGTGTATTTTGTTGATGGCATACATCAAATAAGATTCATGAATATTCGTCAAAGTATTGATAATGGAGATTCAAGAAACCTAATTGACGTTAGCCCTAATGCACTTGATGTAGTAGGTACGTTTGATTTATCTCAACCATCAATTGAAGGAATTGTTTCTGGTGGTACTCATACTTCAGGTAAGATACAGTATGCTTATGGACTCTATGTTCTTAATGGTGCTCAAACAACTATATCACCTGTGTCTGAATTAGTATCAATTGATAAAGGTCCAGGAGAAGGAGGAGGAGATGTGAACGAAGTGTTAGGAAGATCTGTTAGAATAAAGATTCCTAATCTTGACAATCAATTTAGTCACGTAAAAATATATTCTATAAAGTATACATCTCTTGACCAGTTGCCAGAAGTAAAAATTGTAGCTGACAAAGAGATTGATGATTTTGAAGAATTCTCATTTACTGATGACAACTCTTCTTTAGAAGGAATATCATTAGAAGCTTTCTTATTCCTAGGCTCAGCACCTATTATACCACAGCACATCGTAACTAAAGACAATAGATTATTTCCTATAAACATTAAAGAGGTGCCATTTGACATTGACTTAGATACAAGGGCCTATTCATTTGATGATCAACAACAAGCCTTTGTTATAGATTCCCCATACGTTGATGACAACTTAGAGCTTCAAGGAAATACTCAGGATGCATCAAATTTTCTTTTATCAAGATCTCTTGATTCAATTAATGCAGATTATGGTGCACAAAAATATCAAAGCGATGGAATTACTTTAGGTGCTACAGGTCTTTACACAGAAGTAGAAATAATACAAAATACTGATCTTACAGAGTCACAGATAGATGAACTCCAGTTTTTTAAAGATAGAGAACTATACAGGATAGGTATTAAGTTTTACAACAGAAGAGGACAAAGCTCAGAGCCTTCTTGGATAATGGATTTAAGAGCACCTGGAGAATCAAACTTATTTGGAAAATATAGTCAACTAAAAGTTACACTAACACCAGAATTCTATACATGGCTAAACACATCTTCTAATTTTGCATCAGAAGATGAAAAGCCAGTTGGGTATAAGATATTAAGGGCTGACAGAAAACTAAGTGATCAGACAATACATTCTCAAGGAATGATAAATCCAATGATTGCAAACTGGTTGTCTAATGACAAGCCACAGAGTAAGCCTGATTGGAAAGAAATAGTTAATGGAGGTGGATCAAACAAAGTAGACATACTTCCTTCGATGACAAGGATGTTTCAAAATATAGTTCCATTTAATGCATGTGAAGATTACTTACCATTAGTAGTAGATAACTTAGGTGGTGGTAATATATTAGGTCAAGGAACATTTAGAGAAGGATTCTATGCAAATAATACTGAAGATAATTTAGCAATGAATTTTCAGCACAGCAGAATGATGCAGTATTTTAGCCCAGAAGTTTCATTTAGAAATAATGTTATTGATGCTAGTTATATATTAAATATTGTTGGACTAGAAAGACAATCAGAGATAGAATGCTGGTCAACAGAGACAAATCCAATTAGTGCAGTATCTTCAACAGAAGTTATATTTAGAAATGGAATAAACATAGACTCTCCTGGGGTTGATTCTAGTGAAGTTTTTTCAGGAAGTGCAACTAATCTAGATGATTATGGTTTCTTTGGCCCAGCTAACGATGATACAGCAGCTACTACTCACCAAGTATATAGAGAGTTTTTGTCAGACTTTGCTCCTGCTTCAGGTCCTCTTGAGAATAGACAGTGGGAAGTTTATGGATCTCCTGAAATTACACAAGAAGGTGCAGACTTTAAAGAGTATAATGGTAATCCAAAGTTAAGATACTCAAACAATTTAAAGACAATGAAGGTTGACAACTTCACTGGAGATGATGGACCAAACAATGATTCTGATGTAAGAATAAAAGGATGTAACACCATTGGTGCAAAGTGTATTACTTTTGCTTTAGGTGCTGCTGATTTAGAATTAGATCAGAGACCTAGTATTGAACAAATACATCAACAGGCACAAACAGTTTCAGGTGTAACAAATAATATTGCTAATGATGGAGTTTTAATTGCTGAATTTGTAAGACCAGAATACTTGTTGTATACTGGAGGGTTTTATGGCGGAATGTCTAGTGAAGCTAAAGGAGTGTCAAGCTATATAGAAATAGGATCTTATACAGGGATAGATCAAAACACAGTTACAATAGAATCTCCTGGAGATACTTTTGTAAACGTCTTTAAATTTGCAAAAATGACAAAGGCTGACTTAGAAATTCAAAGTCAAGATTATAACATAATGTCAGAAATAGTTTCTGTAAGACTTGAGACAACAGTTGATCTTAAAAATAGAAATGACTTATCTTTAATTAATTGGGACAATAGATGGCAACCAAGAATGGAAGAGTACAACAACTACAATACTGTATACTCTCAACAGCCAACATTAATAAAATCTGTAGACACCGGAACTAAGCTTAAAAAGATTAAAGAGTTTGATGCAAGGTTAGTAGCTTCAAAAGAAAAGATACCTGGAGAATTCATTGATAGTTGGACAGACTTTTTAGAAAATGAAGTGATGGATCTTGATGGAAAGTACGGACCAATTAATGCAGTCGTAAACTTAAAGGATGAAATATTTTGTCTTCAAGATACTGCTGTTGCACAAATATCTATAAACCCTAGAGTTCAAATACAAGGAAATGATGGCTTATCTTTAGAGTTAGGTACCGGAGGAGTTCTTAATGATTACTCTTATAGAACAACAACTGTTGGTTGCTTAAACAAATTTGGAGTAGTAACATCAGAGATGGCATTCTATTTTATTGATGTAATTAACCGGGGCATAATGACTTTTGATGGACAAAAGATTGGTAGGTTAACAGACTCTAAAGGACTTCACTACGAGATGTTAGAAAGAATGAATTACGAAGAGTTAATAAAAGATAATGCTGTATTAGGAACAGGTGTTTCACTTGGTTACAATCCTGTAAATGCAGATGTGTACTTTACATTCTTACAACCAGGAGATAACTTTACGTTAGGATTTAACGAAAAGATGTCAGAGTTTGTTTCTTTTTATGATTACACTCCTGCTTGGTATATAAACAAAGGATCTGTATTAATTAGTACAAACCCAAATAGTGTTTCATTATGGGAGCACTTTAAAGGTAAGCCTAATTACTTTTATGGAACTCATTATCCTAGTAGTGTTACATTACATGTTGCACCAGCAGGAAATGAAATCATACTTAACAATGCAGGATACAAGATGGAACTTGTAGATGAATCTACAGGATTAGAAATCCCAAACAAAGGATTAACTGGAGTAAGAGTCTATAATGACTATCAAGATTCAGGACTAGTTGACTTACAATTAAGAAAGAATGTGTTTAAAAGGTTTAGAAACTGGAAGATTAATTTCCCAAGACAAGCTGGCTCTAGAGATAGAGTACGCAGTGCATGGGGCTTTGCTGAGTTTGTCTTTGAAAACACGGATGGTAACAAATTAACCTTACATAACATATCAATATTTTACACACAGTATTAATTCTGTATGATACCAAATATTGACAACAGAGTATAGATAACTTATATTTGCATTATGGCATTAGAAAAAGATCCAAAAAATAATAAACCTTCATTTAACGTGAAGGCTTATAAGCATGCCATCTCTATGATAGAATCTAATGGAGGTAAATTACTAGAAGCAGGCAGGAGCAAAACAACTGGAGAACTATTATCATCTGCAGCTGGTAAGTATCATTTTCTTTATGATGAAATAATGCATGATCCTTCTATGAAGGGTGTATCTAAAAGAGAGTTTATAAATGATCCTGAACTTCAGGAAGAAATAATGGACAAGGCTCTTAATGGAAACCTTAAGGGATACACTTATGGAATAGATTACGCAAAACAATTAAAAGAAGAATTTAACACAAATCATACTGCAGAAGAGCTTGCAGCTTTAACTCATTTCTTAGGAGCAGGAGGAGTTAAGACTTACTTAAGAGATCCTGATTATGTAGTTCCGGGAGAATTAAATGCAACAGGTCAACAATACGCAGATAGGTTTACAAAGAATTATAACACTTATACTCCTCCTGAAGAAGAGGCTTTAATAGAAGGTGCACCTGTAGATACACCTGTAGCTGAGCCTACACAAGCTTTACCTAATCAACCTATGCAATCAAGAAGGAGAAGTAGTAGAGATGCAGCACAATCAAGTAGGCCAAGAATAGAAAATTTACCCATGAGCTCTAGAAATCTCATGAAGAAAAATATTACCATACAAGATTTGCCACCAATGCAAGGTATGAATCCAGTGCAAGCTATGGATCCAATGTCAAATCCTCTTCAGTTTGGAGGTTATAATAAACTTGTAATGGGAGGTCCCACAGGTGCAGATGATGCAGCAGAAGATGCATCAGGCCCTGGTGCTGGTGCTTATGTAGCAGCTGCAGGAACTGCAATGGAATTAGGTAATATGGCGTTTGGAGCCACAGGTATTAGTAGAGATGGATCAACCCCTCCACCAGATGTTCCTTCTCAAGGAGCAGCAGCAGCAGCAGGTATGTTAAAGGGTGCAGCAGCAGGTGCAGCATTTGGGCCATGGGGTGCAGCAATAGGAGGTGGAGTTGGAGCAGTAGCAGGATTTGTTGGACAAGGAAAACAAAAAGATGATGCAGCTGAGGCTGCGTTTCAATACGAAGCAAACATGCATAACCAAGCAAGTAATAGTTATGCTAAAGGTGGTATGTTAAAAAGAGCTGATGGTTCTTATTCTAAAAGAGGGCTATGGGATAACATAAGAGATAATAAAGGATCTGGAAAGAAACCTACTGAACAAATGTTAGCTCAAGAAAGAAAGATAAACAGCAAGGAAGAAGGTGGGCCATTAGATCCTCTTACTAATACTGGAACTAAGACTCTTGAAGACAAAAAACCAAAACCAGCATATACTGAACAACAAGAGAAAGCTATACAGGACTCAATAAAAGCAATCAAGCAAATATATGGTGAAAATGTTGATCAAGGAACTATCAATACTATACTAAGTAATATAGAAATTGAAACTGGATTTAGAGATCTAAGAGAAAAGGCTTATTCATTTGATAGAATTAAAGAGTTAGGAGATGGTGACTTATACAGTGCTAACAAGAACTTAGATAAATGGGGTAAAGGTAAAGCTGCCTATAACAAACTTAGCAAACCAGAAAGAATATCTGTTATGTATTATGGTGATACAGATCACGCAGACATTGCTGGAGGTACTGGTGTATTACAATTAACTAGTGCTAACTATGGTGGTAACAGCAAAACAGAAGATGAAATAACCAAAGCTTCTAATCAGCTAGGCTTAAGTAATAGCAAGTTAGCTGACAACTTCTATGACAGTACATTGTTAACTCTTCAAGTAATGAAAGATAGAGGCCATGACTTTTCTGGTTTTGGTAATGCAAAAGATGCAAGATTCTCTGTAGTTAATCCTGGACAGAATTATGATAAGATGGACGCAAAAAAGCAAGCTATACTTGATAATGATTACTCTAGCTATTATGGAAACATGAACCAGTCAGTTGACCCAAGTATCATAACAAACAATACTGGATTAGATCAAAGTACTAAAGATAGATTTTTAAAAACAAATGAAGCGACAGGACTCACTCCTGACATAGTTGAAAAGCTAACTCAGCAAGCACCAATAAGGGAAACAAATCCAATGCTAGCTGCATTCACATCAGACCCTAACAAAGACTTATTCTCAGGAATAGGAATGAACTACCAAAAGCAAAAAATGTCTTCTTACGAAGAAGATGAGATGATGAAAAATATTCAAGGGCAAAATCAAAATCAATTTATGAGTGGTGGAGAAATGAACTCTCAAGTAAGACCAGGAGGAGGAGCATCAGAATTAGTTACTTTGTTTGAGAACGGAGGTTCACATAGTCAAAACTCTTTAGGCGGAATACCTCAAGGTGTAGGTGCTAATGGTAAACCAAACTTAGTAGAAGAAGGAGAAACAAAATGGAATGATTACATATTTTCAAACTCTATTGACATGGATGGTAACTTTACTGGTGAAGATGGAAAGAAAACTAATGTATTTAAAAAGAATAAAGAAAAAAATTCTTTTAATATTGAAAACTTTAAATTATAATAACTAAGATGAAACAAACGCAAAATCAATTTTACGGAAAACTGGAAGAGCTTAAAGATCTTCCAACTGGATCAACATTCTTAGACGTAGAGTCAGGAGATATGTATTACGGTGTGGCAGGAACAATGGTAAAGGCTGGGAACTTTGTAGCTAACTCTACCATAGGAGAACCTACGGGATCTAGTCCAGTACTTAATGCAGTATCACTCACTCAGGCAGAGTACAATGCAGGAACTCCATTAAATGGAACCTTGTATATGATAACAGACGCATAAGCTATGAGTCTAAAACTAAAGTCTACGGACATAAATAAGTTATACCTGGGGGATGCCAGTATTAACAGAGCTTACTTAGGGACTAACCTTGCATTTGGAGAAGAGAACTTATTTAGTTTTGAAGCTGTCACCACAGAAGCGACTCAATCATTTCACATGCCATTACTATCTACTAGTACAGTTAATGCAACTGTAGACTGGGGAGATGGTACTATAAACACAATCACATCATACGATGATCCTAATGCAATTCATGAATATGCCGTGGCAGACACATACAATGTAGTCGTTACTGGCGAATTGAATGGATGGTCATTTGGAGAGTATAAGGCAGCAGGAGATAATGATCCAGCTCCTGTTTCATTTGAAGATGTACAAATAGGTTCTGGATTAACACTTACACTTGATGACGGCACTAGTACTGACTTCGAAGTTGATATAACTGCTGCAAATGGTGGAACTCCAATAACTTTACCGGCAGGAAATTATTGGATAAGTTTTGCACCTAGAGTAACGGGTGCTTCTGCTGGTTCTGGACGTTGGAACTGGAATGGTTCTGATTATGTTGCTCCCTATGAAGGAGTATTAATTGATCCGGGTAATTTATTTGGAGGAGGATTTACCTCTTGGACTGGTCTTGAATCAACAATAGGTACTGGTTATAATTCTTTGAATGGAGTGTTAACTGATTCTTTGGGTAATGATTTATACAACGTTACACCAAATACCGCTGGTATAATTTCTACTAATGGATCAACTGATGATGGTGTACTATGTAGTACTTATATCACGCTTACACAAGAAGCAACATTAGGTACATTTTCAGTTCAGGGGATGATGAGTGGGGTTGACAATACTATAGCCGCCCTATTGACTGGTGCAGACTTCTTTATATATGAAGATGCAAATTTAGGAGTTCCGGTTACTCCAGGTACTAGCTTATACTCTACCCTTATAGGTGACGTTTCAAATTGGGGACAATTTGATATTACTGAACCAGGTGCCTTTTCTCAATGTGTTAACATGACAATTACAGCTACAGACACGCCCAGCATCTCAGGAGATAGTCTTGCAGATACATTTAGTAACTGCGCTAGCTTAACAACCATACCTAGTATTGGTTACTGGAATGTTTCAAATGTACTATACATGAATTCCTGCTTTAATGATTGTTCTATAACCAATATAAATGATATAAACAACTGGGGTTCTACTACATCTAACGTTGTAGATGCAACATCTATGTTTTCAGTTTTAAATGCAACATCACTAAACCTATCAAGCTGGGACGTATCAAGTCTTACTAATATAAGTGATATGTTTTTTAATAGTAGTTTAGTTTCAATTAATCTTACAAACTGGAGTTCAAATGTTATAACTAACTTTATTAGTGCTTTTCAAGGTTGTAATTCCCTAACAACAGTGACAGGTATTGAAACATTAATTAATAGTAACGCAACAGATATAAGCACACTATTTGATGACTGTAGTTCTTTAGCTGCCATAAACGCAAGTGCATGGGATACAAGTAGTGTTGTAACTGCAACACAGGTTTTCAATAGGTGTACAAGTTTGACGTCAATAAATATGTCTAATTTGGATTTATCAAGTATGACGAATATGTCACAGATGTTTCGCAACTGTTCTTCCTTAACTACACTAGATGTATCAGGATGGAAAAATGGTGGTTCAATTATTATGGCTTTTTTATTTTCAAACGCTTCACAGTTAGTATCTATTGATTTAAGTGCTTCAGTTTGTACTCCATCAAATACATCAGGTATGTATTCTGGTTGTACAAATCTTGTATCAACTGATATGACAGGTTGGGACTTTACTAATACTGTTGCAGTTTCAAGCATGTTTTCTAATGCTAGTAACCTCGAAACAATAACAGGTCATGAAGACTTTAGATTTACTGGGCTCACTACAAGCATGAACTATATGTTCACCAATTGCTCTAGCTTAACTACACTTGACACTTCACTATGGGCTGTCACAGGAGTTACGAGTTTTCAATATACTTTTAGTGGGTGCACAGTATTAACGGCTCTTGATTTATCAGGCTGGAATACAACTAACGCTACTGACATGACTTGGACATTTGCTCAAATGCAGAGTCTAGTTTCATTAGATTTAACTGGATGGGATACCAGTAATGTAACTACCACACTAGCTGCATTCTATGACCTTAGATCTGTAACCTCTACATCCTTAATAGGATTTGAAGATTTAGATGTGTCTTCTGTTGTAAATGCTGAATTTATGTTTGGTGGCACTACGCAAAATGACGGGTTCCCTTCAGGAGGAGGAAATAACTTTGATCTTAGTAACTGGAGATTTACATCTCTGGTAAATGGAAATCAAATGTTTAAAAATAATAGATTGATTTCAACGTTGGATGTCTCTAATTGGGATATGAGTCTCGTAACAAACATAGATAGTATTTTTGAAACATTAGATTTTTGTACTTCAATGATAGGATTAAATACTTGGAACACAGGTCTTGTACAAAATTTTGAGGCTGCATTCCAGAACAATAAGATTAACCCAAATATTGATATAGCTGGATGGGATGTAAGTTCTGCTACCAATATGAAAGACATGGTGTATGATTGTGATTTATTTGATCAAGATCTTTCAGGATGGGATATAAATCAAGTTAGTAATTTTACTTCCTTTATGACTAATTCTTCAGGAATGTCAACAGCTAACTATGATGCAACCTTAATTGGTTGGGCTGCACAGATTCCATTGGCTTACAATGGTACTCTAGACTTTGGTGGATCACAATATACTTTAGGTGGAGCAGCAGCTACAGCTCACGCAAACTTAATTACAGATGTAGGAGCTATCTCAGACGGTGGTGGAATATAAAATTAAAAATATTTTAAAAAAAAGATTATGGATATAATGTCAAAGTTTAACTTGCCTAAATATGTAAAAGGAAAATCCTTTTCTGAGGCAAGTGCTATTATTGCAAAAAAGTTTGAGGACAGGTCTGATCCAGAATCTGTTGCAACACTTAATGACCTACAAGGAAGACTTCAACAAGCTCAAGAGTTTGTAAAAGCTGAACAAGAAAAAGCATCTCAACCAGAAGGAGCACCAGCAGAAGGAGCAGCTCAACATCAAATGCCTGATGGCAGTATGATGCCAGGAGCAGAGCATGGTGGTCAAGGTGGTGCAGAAGAACTTGCTGCAATGGCTGCAATGCAAGGAGGCCCAGGTCAAATGCCTCAGCAACCTATGGGACAAGAAGCTATGCCACAAGCTATGCCACAAGATCCAAACATGATGACATACGGAGGTATGAAGTACATGTACGGAGGTAAAAAATATATGTCTGGAGGAAAGATGTACAAGAGTGGTGGAAGCATGCTAGCTAATATGTATGATGATGGAGGGCCAGTTCACAATGCTACTCCTCATCCACATTCTGAACAACAAAGGCCAATGATTGATGCACCTTATGCTATTCCTGATTCAGATGGAATATCTACAATGGGTTTTAATACACCTGAAATGCCTACTATAGCAAATTCTCCTTCTAAATTAGACTCTTACGGAATATCAGATAGTCTTAATAATGTTATGGAAACACCTAACGAGCTGTTTCAAAAAGATCAAGAAACTATTGCTAAAGAATATGCACAACATTTAAAAGATAAAAAGAAATCAGATAGAGAAAAAAAGACTAAATTTAACCCGGCAGAAGCTTTAAGGTATGCTCCAACATTAATGAGTGCTTTTAAACTAGCAGATTTAAAAAAGCCTACGCAAGTAGGAATGGATAGATTAGGAAATAGATACAACGAACAATTAGTTGATGAAAGAGGATTACAGAACGCTGTTCAACAAGGTGCAATAAATCAAAGAGATGCAATACTTGGTTCCTCTGGTGGTTCTGGAGCTGCAGCTAGAGCTAACTTGTTAGCTAGTCAGTTGCAATCACAGAAAGGACTGTCAGCTGCAAACATGCAGGCAACAGAAATGAATAGAGCAGAGAATAGAGCTGGTCAAACGTTTAATAGAGATACAGATAAAGCTAATCTACAGCAATCTAATATGCAAACTGAATTTCAATTAGAACAGGATGCAGCATACGATAAAAACAGATCTAAACTTCTTGCTCAAATAGGAGCAGATTTAGGAGGAATAGGTCAAGAAGAATTATTTAAAAGATACCCTGAGTTAATGGGACTTAGCTACAGCTCAAGAGGTAAACATATAAAACCATAATAAAAACAATCATGGCTGGACGTACATACGAAGAAGTTACATCAGGATTTAAACCATTATCACTAGACGAGATAATGGCAATTCCATTAGCAAAGCAAGCTCAAGAAGACGCATCTCAATTGTATTTTGATGATCTTCAATTGCTAGAAGAAAATGCATTAGCATCAGATAAAGATTATGTTCAAGGACAAGTTGGTGCATTGAAAGATGAGGCTACTAGTCTTTCTGATCAAATGATGGAGCAAGGTGTAGACAGAGGCTTTATGAATAAAGTTAAGGGATTACGCACTAGAAAGAATAGAGAGTTTAGTGCAAGTGGTAAAACAGGAAAAGCTAATGCTGCTTATAATGAGTTTCAAGCTAATAAGCAAAACATTATGAATCGTAAAGATTTAAGTGATGCTCAAAAAAGAGCAGGTTTGCAAAGAGCACAAGACAACTATACAGGTGTAGAGGCAGGAGGAGAATATGAAGAATACATAGGTACGGCAGAAGTAGATCTTATGGATAAAGGAAGAAAGATTGTAGCACAAATGACTCCAGTAGAAAGAGCAAGTGCTCTAGGTATGAGTTATGATCCGGAAACTGGAATATACTCAAGAGGTAGTTATGAAACAAGACAATTAGAGCCTGCTGATATGCAAAGGATTGTTTATAATGCATTAAAAAATGATCAAGGAGTAGCAGATTATTTATCAGAAGTAGACTCTCTAGGAATAGGAAACTCAGAACAGATGCTTATTACAGCTTCACAATCTGCAGGAGAAGTAGGAAATGTGGATGTTTATAAAGAAACATTTACTCCTCTTCCAGCAAATTCTGCAGTTTACGGACAAGGAACTCCAACTGGAGATTTAAGAGAAAAGTGGGACACTAAAACATTGTACCAAGGAAGAGGATTGTGGGCTAATGAGGATACTTTTAATTTAGATGTAGCAGGAAAGCCATCTAAGTATTTTAAAGATGGAAATGTTATTCCAGTAATGGCTTCATACGATGAAGGATATGAAGAAGCATTAGTGAAAAAAAGAGCAAATTTTGAAGAAATATTACGTAAAAGTAATATGAGTACAAAAGAAAAGACTTATCAAAGAATGGCTTTTGATAATAACAACAAATCTGCAGATCAAATTGAAAAAGATCGCTTAAGACTAAAAGAAACTATTGACAAGATAAGAGAAAGCTATACAACTATTAAAGGAAATAATCCTGCATCAGCAAGACCAGCAGTAGGAAGTCCAGGAAGTAGAACGTACACTCCAGCAGTTGAAGCAAGTCCATATACAGATCAAGAGATATATGATATATACACTCAAGGTGCTGAAAAAGCAGAGGCTTCTTACACTACAGCTATAGCTCCTTTAAATCCAAGTAACTTGTATTATGGTCAACAAGACATGATAAAAGGAACAGAAGATGCTCCTGGAACATTTGCTAGTTCTACTTTAAAAATAGCTGGATTCCCATCGGGAGGTGCTGATGTTATAGCTAAGCAATTAGGTATGTCTGAAGAGGAGTTTACAGCTCAGGTAGGGAAAACAGGTGCTCATCTTGGTTTTGCTCCAGGACATGTTGATATGCCAGGAGCACATGCTATGCAATTTAAACACAAAGATGGGTCTAGTTTTATACTTTATGTACAAAATGGAGGAGAATCAAAAGCTGTTCTTGAGCCAGTAAGTTGGATGAATAAAGCAATACAAGAAACTAAGCCTTTTACAACTTACAAAAGAAGGGCTCCAAGTGGAAAAATTAGATATGATCATATTATTACTGACCTTAATCCTAATACAAAAAGTTTTGACGCTTATACTGTAAGAACTACAGGTGAATATACTGAAAAAGAAATATCTGATATGAAATTTCAATATCTTCCAAAATTTAACGCACAAGTTGCTGTAGATGATCAAGGCTTTCCCAAAGTTCCTCATGTATTAAAAAGAAACTACGATCAAGAAATGCAGTGGGCTACTGACGAAATTACAACTATGTATGACACAAATGCTCATGGCAAAACATCAAAAACTTTAGCTAGCAAAAACTAGTAAATAATAATAGAAATCAAATTAGTATGCTTGAAGAAAACTTAATTGGTATAGATGAATTGCTAGATAGCAGTCTTGAGATTGTTGAGGACCCACGTGACGATTTAATTAGTGATGAAGAGTATCAAGAGTTATCAAATTACGGAATACAAAAAAAGGGTGCTCAATGGAGAGAAAACATTGACGTAGGTGATACTGGATTTGGAGATTCTCAATGGGATGAAGGAGCTACTATAGAAGAAGTTCAAGGAACCGCAGGTACTGCAGGACTACAGGGCAGAAGATCTACTCTTCAGCCTTGGCAAGACCAGCTTGCTAATGCGGTAACCCAAGCAGTTGTTGGAGAGATAATTGGTGGTACTATAGAAGGAGTTGGTTATTTATTAGACTGGCAAGGTATGGCCAACTTGGCTAATGGTTCAGAAAAAGAATACACTAACTGGTTTTCAAATATAGGAAAAGGAATAAGAGAAAAAACTCAAGATCTTACTCAGATACATGAAAGATCTCCAGGAGAGATGGATCTATTTGATTCTGGATACTGGTTTAAAAACTCTGTATCTGTTGCATCTACTTTGTCTATGATGTTGCCTTCTATGGCTGCAGCTAAGGGGTTAGGTATGCTTGGTAGAGGAGCAAGTAAGCTTATTGGTAAAGGAATGGCTAGAGGAGCCAAAAAGATTGGTAGAGAACTTTCTGAAGAAGCTTTTGATGTAGCTACTAAAATGGGCGTTCAAGCTGAATGGATGACTAGTGGTATTAGTGAAGCTGTTGTTTCTAGACATATAGAAAACAGCATGGAAGCTTCAGGTACATTTGAAGAAATTTATGAAGAAAGATTAAAACAAGTTAATCCAAAAACAGGAGCATACTTTACAGAAGGTGAAGCAAGACAAAGTGCTGCAAATGCAGCTTCCGAAAATTACAAAAATGGTTGGGCAATGCTTGCACAAGATATGTTACAGTACTTATCTATTGGTAAAGTATTTAATCCCGTTACAAGACAGATGGAAGTTGCTAGAAAATTTACAACAGCATCAAAAGCACCTGCATGGTTAAAGAAAGCTGGAGCTGTTACAGGAACATTTGCATCAGAAGCAGGGGAAGAAGGATACCAACATTTTATAGCATCTAAAGCTGCATTAAACAGCGAGTTAAATGCTGGATTAATATCTGAAGAAGAATACAAATCTCAACTTGGAGAAGTAATGAGTTCTGACGAAGCTATGACATCAATGTTATTTGGTGGATTAGGTGGTTCTGTATTTCAAATGGTTGGACCAAAAGCAAACCAGCTATTTAAGTCTAAAAGTAAAAAGGAATTTGAAGAAAATGCAGGTCAATTATTTTCTACTGCTTTAGAAAACAGAGCTAAGATTCATGCTGCATTGCAAGTTCAGAAAAATAATGCAGAAGAATTTGGTACTGAAGAAGAAATACAGGCAGCACAAGATGACATTATATTAAACATGGTTCTTGACGGAATTGATACTGATAATGTAGAAATGACAATGGAGGCTATGAAAAATGAGCCTGAAATGACTGCTGAAGAAATAGCAAAATTTAAAGAGGAGACTGACCTTGAATGGGATCCAGCTGTTGCAAAAGCAGGAGCAGAAAGAGCACTTGAAGTTGCTGCACGAGTTAAAGAAATTCATTACAGGAATAGAAACAAAGCTAAGAATAAAAATGTAGCTCCATCTATTGTTCAAGACATGACTCGTATTGAATTCCAGAATGAAGAGTATGGAAAACAAATTACGAAGATTAAAAAAGATAACAAGAAAAGAATAGATGATATTCAGTTTGATTCTTTTCTTAAGCCAATGGATAATTTCCGTGAGAAAAAAGATCTTGAAGCAAAAATTGCTGCTACTAAAGAAGTTATAGGACGTACAGAAGAAAGGCTTGCAAAAAGTAAAGATGAAGATTCTATAAAAACCAAAAAGGATTTAATAAAGTCACACAACTCTAATCTTCTTAAGATGCAAAATAGAGTAAGTGAGATAGGAAAAGAAGATATAGACCCTAAAACTGGAAAGACAAATAGAGATGCTGATCAAATAGAAGCAAACAAAAAAGGAGAAGTTGTTTACAATGATGGTTTAATGGCAGAAATTGCTGGAGGGTATTTAAGAGAGCTTCAGTTAAATGATGCTATTACTGAAAATCAAAACAGTTTAAAAAGACTTAATGACAAAGCCTTTCAAAAACAAAAGGTTGTAAAAGATGGTATAAGAGGAATTAAAGAAGCAACCGATATATCAGCTTTAGAAAACTATCAAGCTGGTATTGAATCTGGTCAAGTACAAGGGTATGAAAATGCTGAAGACAAGAAAAAAATAGATGAAGCTATAAAAGAAAAAATAGCAGAGCTTAAAGAGAAAGAATTAAAAGACAACCAGGCAATTGAGGAAGAAAAAATAAAAGCTGAGCTTTTGGCTAAAGCTGCTGCAGAAAATGCAAAACTTAATTCAGTTGGAGAAACTGTAACTACACCTGTAGATGAAGCAGTTGAAGATACATTCTTTTTTGAAGAAGCTTTAATTGAAGAAGAATTACAAGATAAAGCTGAAGAGCACACTGAAGTGTTAACAGGTAATGGAAAAACTGTATCTCCTTTAGATGACAATGAAAACACTAGTGGCCCATATAGAGAATGGATTCACAATGGGTTTGACAAGATAGGCACAGTAATTACCTATGCTTCTCATACTAGAAGAGGGTTTCATAGAGCTTATCAAAACAGAAAGACTCCAGCAGGTAGAGCATACAATACTTATAATGATCTTTTAGAGAGAGCAAAAAAAGGAGAAAAAATTACAGTACCACAAAATGTATATGACAACTTACCAATTGCAGCTAATGTAGGAGAGGTTGGAGGAAGTATATATACGGTTATGCCTTCTTATCCACGTAAGACAAAACAAGATGGCCCAAAAAGATATGCAGAAAAATTAAGAAAGTATCAAGAAAACTACGCAGCAGAAAGAAAGCACATAATTGATGCAATGCTTGCCAATGAAGGTAAAGCAGAAACAACTATTAAGCACACTGGTGGAGGTGAGTTACAAATACAGCCTAGTGTAAAAGGAGTTAAGGCAGAGAATAACATAAAAGATCTTAAGCAGGTTAAGGCAGAACAGAAAAAAGGTAATCCTCCTAGAATATTATTTTCTGATATAGATGGAGCGTTAAATGAAATAGATGAAAGTAAGAGTACTCTTGCTAATGAGTTTAGAAAAATAAAACTTGTTGCTGGAAACAATTCAGAAGGCCAGAAAGTCCCATACAAAGGTGGTTTATTTCTTGTATTAAAGAAAGCTGATGGAACTCCTTTTCCTGTACGTCTAAACTTAAAATACAATACTAAAGATCAATCAGAGGTATTGGCTGACTTGCTTTTGGATGTTAGTGTTCCTGGAAAAATAGGAGAGAAAACCAAATACTCACTTACTGATCCACTATCATTCCTTGACCAAGACTTACAAGATAGGATTAAATTAGAAATGGGACCTGAAATAGAAATGCTTGGTGGTGTTTCAAGCGATCCAACTTTGACTGACATAATAAATGCTTTTGTATTTGTTAATGAAAGCACTCAGGGATCTAAGTCTCAATTGTTTATGAAGTCTGGTGAATTGCACTTTGGAGAAATGGGTAACAGTATTTCAGCAGAGAGTGCATTAGGAAGAAGAGAAGAGTTAGTTACGTTTTTAACAGAAGTTAAAAGAAGACAGTTTAGTATTAAGATGTGGAATGACACTGAAAACTATCCTGGATATAGAGATTTTATGATGGACAATGGTATTATAAATACTAATGTTGTTGTTGGCCAAGATGAATTTCAATCAAGTCAGCCTGAAGAAGGTACAGGAAAAGTAGCCAGAAGAGTTCAGATATACATGGCACCTCTTGCACCAGTAGCGTCAGATAAGCCAGCAGAAGTTGTTCAAAATAAAGAATCAGTTACTAAAACTGTTGTTGATTCATCTAACAGCTTACCTAGTGATCCTTCTACAGATGTTAAAGAAAAGACTGAGCCAGCACCATTTGAAGTAAATGCTGCTATTAAAAAGAAGTTTAAAGGTATTCTGTATCTTGACGGTAAGTTTGTGCAACTTCAGGGAATGAAGGAAGTGACTGACAAAGAAACTCTTAAAGAGCTTAACAAGATTAAAGACGATTTATTTAAAGACTTTAATGACAAAAAAGAAAAAGCAAAAAAAGTTGTAACTGAAGCTAAAGAAAAAGAGATAGCTTCTGAAATGACAGAAAAAGAAACGTCATTAAAAGATGCTAAAGATCAACTAGATTTTGAAATAGAAAGATTAGATGACATAGATACTTCTGAAGAAGCAAACATAGTAAGCAAAGATGAGGTTGCAGAAAAGAAGAGACAAGCTAGAGAGAGATATGTTCAGAAAGTACAAGAGATAAAAAAGGAATATGCTCCTGCACCTGTAACGCCAGCTCCATCTGAAAAGCAAACAATTACAAAGAAAATCTTTGATGTAATGGGTAATGAAGAAATGGGTTATGATGTCATGGAACTTACTGAGGATGGTTTAATCACTGATGGCCAAGGATCCCTTAGTAAGGATGAGGCAGAAGAGTATGCAGCTAAGCTTCAGTATGATGCAAACAAGGCACCAACACCACAAACTAGTGAGGTTGAAACAAATGAGGCTAAGATAAAAGAGTTAAGGGATCAAGAACAAAATGAGTTACTTGACGCTATTCCTAACGCTGAAAAGTATCTTACAAATGGAAAAGTAGACAAGACTAAAATAAAAAATAAAAAGTACATAGCTAAGTTTGAAAAGATATACAACAAGTATGATAAGCTTATATCTCCTTTAATGGTAGAAGAGACATCTCCAGCTAATGAAACCTCTACAACTACTATAGAAAGGTTAAAAGAAATAGGGTTTGTATATCCTTTTTCAGAAAATGACAAAAGTGGTGCGTATTATGAGAACCATCCTGAATATAAAATAACTATAGACGGTACTAAAGTTACAACTTTTCCATGGTCTGAAAGCACTAGTGAAGCAAACATCTCTGACAATAGCCAAAAAGTAACATCTGGAAAAGCTGTTGATGATAGCAATCCTACTGTATACAAATTTGACACAGCTGCAGAAGCTAGATTAAAAGCAGAAGAGTTGTCTAGAATAACCCCAAAAGCTGATGATACCAAAATTAGTAAGAAAGACAGTAAAGACTTACCTTTAACAAATAATAGAAAAGTAAGAAAGCAATCTAATTCTAGTTCATTAATAGTAGATACCGGTGCTTCTAGAAGAAGACCTAGAAATACTGAAGAAGTAACTGATGATGATGTTAAACCTAAAGATGAAAAGAAAAATATAGAATGTACTCCAGGAGGAGGGCAAATGAAAATAGATTTTTAAAACTTAATATATAATGAAATACTGTAGCGTTAAAAACCCGGCAAATGGGAAAAAATCCGAATTGCACGAACAATTAGCAGATGTATTTAAAGACCTTCAATTAGCTGAAACTGCATACGCAGAAGTAACAGGTCCAACTTTTAAAGAAAGGTTTGGAGACTGGGAAAAAGCTTTTAAAGAGGGCTACCCTGATGGTCTTAAAGACATAGGGTTAGTAGACCCAAAAAATGGAGAGCCAGTCTTGAAGAAAAATTTAGCTAATGGAATGTGGTATTACACAGAAGCTGATGGCATAACAAAAGATTACTTAAACATGGTATCTCTTGCTGCTTTTACTGCACAACAAATAGAAGAGGTTACTGATCATCTTTTATTTAGATTTATATTAGACGGAGGGCCTAGCAAATCTTTAAATGAATACAATCCAAACGAGCTTGAGAAAGGTCGTGTAATGGAGTCTATTGAGCAAAGTATAGCAGCATATAAAGAATCTATAAAAGACAAACCTAACAGGGCTGAGTTGCTAGAAAAGATAGAGCTAGTTGAAAGTAATAAAGAAGAGTATAGAAAAAATCTAATTTCATACATAGAGTCTTTAGGTATGAAAGTTAGAGAAAGAGTTACTGATGCCCAGGGTAATCCAGTAACTGAAGTATCAGCTGAAGATAAAGGAGGAGGATTGAACATGCAAGATTCTTTTGAAACCAACTCTAAAGATACAGCAAGCGTAAACACAAAAATATTTCTATCTCAAATTGAAAATAGAGTTTACGGAGAAGTAATAGATCCAGAAACAGGAAAGACCTTACTTAAAGAAGACGGAACACCAGACTTACAGTCTATTCCATTATCTAATGGATATCTAGAAACAGAATCATTTGCTAAATTTGATGACGTATGGGATACACTAAAAAGTGTTCTTACAGACGAAGTTGGTTATGGCTATGGGGAAAATGTTGTTGATATATTTGATGTAATGTACAACAAGCTTGACAACATAAAAGAGTCTAAGCTTTGGATGCACGACTTGCTAGATAAGCTTGACAGGATGAGAAGTGATCCTAATTCTAGGAACAAAATTACTCAGTTTGTACAGGCAATGACAGGGACACAAGTAAACTTCTATGTAACACAACACGATAACGGTAACTACACTGTTATGAATGCTACTTCTACAAATAGCAAGCAAAGTAAAGTTACAAATAAATGGTATAATTCTTTTGACGCAAGGTATTTAACCGAGGGTGTATTAAAAGAAAATGAAAGAGCACAACTAGAAAAGGAATATGATGAGCTTGTTTATCTTCAAGAACAATACAATGAAGATATAGCAAAGATAGGTATAAAGGCTAACACTCCTCTTACTGAAATACAGGAGGAGCAAAGAAGAATAGCAGTTAATTATGCAGCATTAGATCTTTCTACTGTCTATAACAAATTAGGAGCTGACGAGGTTAGACCTAAAGATTTCCAAACAATGTTTAACTTAAATGGAGGAGATAATAAGGCAATAGACATTCTTGATGACCAATACAAAAGAGCATTATACTTGTTTAAAACTATATTAGATAAAGATTTTAAGTTTAAAGATGCAGAAGGTAATCAAGAAAATATATTTAACAAAGAAGTGTCTACTAAGCTTCTAGCAAATGCTATTGGTTGGGATACTGGAGACATGTCTGAAATGTCTGTATTATTAACTAATGGTAAAACAGGTTACGCAGTAACAAATCCTACTTATGTTTCTAATAAAATTAATGAATGGAAAAAAGATCCAACTGAATTAGAAAATTTATTGCTAGATAAAGGAAAGCAAAACTCTAGATGGATTAATTACTTGCTTGCAAAGGATGAGCCAAACAGGAATAAAAGAAAAGTAAAGATGCAAAAAAGACTTGATGATTTTGGCCATGGGCTTGACTCTGCATTTAAGTCTAAAGGAAAAAATGACGGTGTTTCTAATGTAGAGATTACTTTAAATGACCAGATTAATGCTAATATGGTTCAGATGCTTAATGACAAATTAGGAGCAAATGAAAAGTCATTTTTTCCAACAATAATTGCTGCTGACAAATCAAGAAGAATATTATTCTCAGGTATTAAATCATTTGATTCAGGTATAAGAAAAAGCCCACAAGGTGATATTTACATATCTCCTAGCTCTATTAATGTTGCTTTTGGGTATTTCCTAGATGAATACAACAGAATGAAAAGGGTTAATCGTGAAAACAACGACCCAAATATAAAGAAAGCCATTCACTATCACGCTAGAATAGTTGATGGTAAGGTAGAAGATATTGGAAATGGACAAAGATCCCAAATATTTCCTCAGTTTGACAAAGACAGCAAGGATCCAAAATATGCAGATTTAAGAAGAATGCTTTATGGTGATTCGTTTAAGGATGATAAGTTTGACAAACTTAGTTCATCTCAAGAAGAAATTGTAAAGAAACACATTAAAGAAAGTATTCAAGAAAGAGTACAAGAAACTGCAGATAGACTTAAAGGAATTAGCGGAACTAGTAAAGCTTTAATAAAGCACTATGGTATTAATGAGGGAGGCCTTGACCCTGATTACACAACATTAGCTGGTGATTATTTTATGAATGGGCTTATATCTTCTGTTGAGTATACTAAAATGTTTTCAGGTGATCCAGCTTATTACAAAAACAATGCGGATTTAATTAAGCGTATTCCTGCTACTTACACAGATGGACTACAGCTTAGAATAGATAGTAAAGATGCACTTATATTTAACCAAGCAACAATAAATGGTGTTGAAGTTGCTTCAAGATATGTTGACAAGATATTAGCTTCTGTTACAGATAAATCTATTGCACTAGCTTATGGTAAGACTGTAGATGAGAAGGGTAATCCAATAGGAAACAATGTTAATACTACTGATGCACAAGCATGGATTACTCCACGTAGATGGAGATTCATTAAGCAAAAGCTTGGCCAGTGGGGACCTCAGCATGATAAGGTTTATAAGAAAATGAGAGAAGGTAAGCAGCTAGAGCCTAATGAGGCAAAATTAGCAGCACAGCCTCTTAAAGGTGTTTACTTTGAAATTAATGAAGGAAGACCAGTGTATTTAAAGTATTCTCAAGCTGTATTAATACCTTCTTTAGTTAAAGGTACTCCAATGCAAGCTTTGTATGATAAAATGACAAAAGATCCTGAGACTGGAAAAGAGTACGCAGACAATGAGGCTCACTTAGAGATCCATGAAGTTGTAACTTTAGATGGTATAAAAGTAGGTGCTATTGAACCAACAACTATCAACAAGCCAGGAACAACTGAATTAGCAGATGAGTTTGAATTAAATCCTCAAGTGTTAAACAACAGGGGATGGAAGCTTCAACAGGATTTGCCTATTAAAAACATGAAAGAAACAAATGTTGGTTCTCAAATTCAAAAGAATATTTTTGAAGGAATGGACATGACTGGTGAGTATGTTGTAAATGGGAAAACAGTAGATGGAACTACATTAGCTCAAAATATGCATGATGCTGTATCTAGATTATCTGATTTAGGTAAGGAAAAATTAATAGAAGACTACGGCATTGATGCAAATGGAAAAATTACAAACAAAGATAAAATATACGCTGCACTCATAAGAGAGTTTAAAGATAGGGGAGGTAATGACAATATTGTTACTGCACTTGAAAAAGGAACTCCATTTGATGCAATGCCTCAAATTAGAGGTAAAGTTGAAAGTATCTTTATGTCTATAATGAACAGGGCACTTACCAAGATTACCACACAAGGTGGTAGCTTTATTCAGGTATCTCCATTTGGATTTGAAAAGATAGATCCAAAAGATTCTGGAATTATAGTAGTGTCAGAAGACTACAATGGTGAAGGTCTACTTCCCCCAAGAATTGTAGATGGCAAAGTATTACCTGGCCAAGCAATGATACCTCACTCACAAGCTATAAAGCTTTTGAAAAAGCACGGTATTACATTAGAAGGTAAGACTATGAAGTCTGCAATGTCATTGTTAGATCCTAGTGTATTAGAGTTAGTTACATATAGAATACCTAACCAAGGGATGTCTTCTAATGACTACTTACAGATAGTTGGTGTATTGCCACAAGGTGTTGGAGATAGTATATTAGTGTACGATGGATTGCCTGCAAAGACAGGTAGTGATTTTGATATTGACAAATTGTTTGTAATGCAAAACAATATTGTATACGATACAGAAACAGGAAAAGTAACAAAGCTAACTAGAGAAAACTCACATCTTGCTGTTAAGACTTTAGGTAAGCGTGCATACACTGACAAGAAAACTGGAAAGAAAGTTCCAGCTACTCCAGACATTATGTACAGTAGTGTTGAAATAGAAAAAATGCTAGTTCAAAATGACCTTGTAGCAAACTATAAGGCTGTATTGAACTCTCCAAAAAACTATGACGCAATGATGAGGTCTATTGATGGAGCTCAACTAAAAGATGATATTGTAGGTACTAAAAAGAATGGGTTTAAAGATGGATTATTTCCTGCACCTGTAATGAAAAATATGGAGTTGTTTTCTCCACTTGTACAGCTTGAAACTAAAAACGCTTATTTATCAGGTAAAATGGGCGTAGGGCAGACTGCCAATCATTTAGTTGACCATGTAATGAATCAATCATTAAATATTGAGTTCAATAGATGGATAGGAGTAGGAAACGTAAGATACGAGAAGATTACCACAGGAAAAAGAAAAGGCCAAATGAAGCCAATAACTTTCTTTGATCGTGAAACAACAGATAAGCATTCAATTGCTGATAATCTATCTGCATTCCTTAATGCTTATGTTGATATTGCAAAAGATCCTTATATTTCTCGTGCTAACCACAACTCTATTACAGCAAACACATCTTTTATGTTGCTTAGAGCAGGTGCTAGCATGAAGTTTGTAAACAGATTTATTGGACAGCCAATACTAAGAGAACTTGTACAGTTGCAAATGGAGCAGCAAAGTATTACTGCTTCAGAATTAACTAATATGGATGAACAAGGAAACAAGGATCCATTTAAAGTAGCTCCAATGGATGCTATACTTTCTAAGTATTTTGGTAATCGTAAGATTCCATCAGTAGTTAGTGGTAAAACTGTAGCTGACCTTAGTGACTCTAAATTAGAAGCAAACATAAAAAACAGAGATGCAGGTTCTGAAATGGAGTTTAATGTATTAAAAGCTTGGTCAATGCTTCAGGAGCAAGGTAAAATATTTGGTGAAGCAGTAATTGCTGCCAAATCTGACACTGCTGGTGCAGGTGGTTCTAATGTTGACAGAATGGTTAATGAAAACAAAATAAAAAAAATTATTAGTACAGGTGAAGTAGTTAACTTTTCTGAAAAGTACAAGGACACTATGCTTGGAACTTATAAAGAAAATACTCTAGACTGGGTTAAAAGTGTAGTAAAAAATTCTGATTTATTTTTATCAGGAACTCAGATGGCTGAAAATGTATTTAATAACATATCATCTTTAACTGCAAATGGAGAATACCTTGTAGATGCAAAGCTTGGTAAGTCTATTGATGCTGGGTTTTACTCATACATAATGTCTGGAACTAAATTATTTAAGGATAGTTTTAAAAAGTATAATTCAATAACTACAAATGTACCTTTATCAGTAGAAAAGAAACAAGAAGGTATAATAGCAGGAACTGAAGAAAGAAATCATCTTATAGAAAATTTAGAAATTGAAATACGTAAGGGAAAAAAATACTTAGGAATAAACAATAAAGATAAACCAAAGCATTACCAAGAGCAAATATATAGAGGATGGATGCAGCTGTACAATAAATTTTACAAGAATGAAGACGGCAGTATAAATAAAGATAAAATACATCCTGATAGAAAGTTAGCTTTAGATCTTGCTAGGTATTCATTTATTGGATCTGGATTTCAAAATAATCTAACTCAATTCTTTACACATATACCTCATCAAATACTTAAAGACAATAACTTAAATAAAGAGATTAAAGACATCATAAGAAATAACAATAATGAAAATAATCTAGAAAGTGACTCTGAGTTTGTTGATCAACTATTAAGACATAGTATAAAAGATCCAAAAGTAATTAAAAGTCTTAAGATTAAGAACATGGATGGTTCAGCAACTGCTTTTACATATAAACCAGCTAAAATTAAAAGTCAAGAGTTTGGTAATGTTCAAAACAATGAAAGAATATTTCCTAAATTTGTAGCAGGAAGAGTAGGTTATGATTCTTTTTTGTACGAAATGAAAGGTACTGTAGAAAAAACAGATGCTGATGGAGGTACTATGAGAGTTCCAGTTTATATTCGTACATTTACACTAGGAACTAAAGAGGGAAAATATAATACTGTTGAGTATAGTAGAGGGACTAAAATTAGTGAGTCTAATAATAATGCAAACAACGTTCTGCCATCAATTCAATTGAAAGCCCAGGAATACTTAGATAACATAATGATTAACAACAAGACTTTCAAAGACATGAATGGAAATCCTTTAGACAGTATTTCTATAGAAAGTATTAATCAGATAAGAAAAAGTAATGTAGAGGCTGTTGTTGAGAATTTAGATCAAATAATAGAGGATAATAATATTAAATGTGTGCTATAATGAGTTGTAAAAGCGGAAGATACGAGTTTAAAGGAGTTAAGATGAGTGAAAAAGACCTTGTTAGGTTTCTTTCACAAAAACAAGATATAGTTAATGCTTATAAAGCTCAAGAGGAAAGAATGAGCGATGACTATAAAGCAGAAGATAGAGCTACATTTGAAAAAAAGACTGCTGCTTTACAGGCAACTATGAATGTTGAGGTTGTATATGATGACCAAGTTGAAACATCAAGATTGTTGGGGAAGAATGACCCAAGAACTAAAGCTGCAGGAAAGCCCGTAATAGTTATTAATCCTAATCAATTATACAAAACTACTGCAATTCATGAGTTTGGCCATGTATTTATTGATTCACTTCCAGGAGGCATAAACAACCCAAGAATACAGAAAGCTCTTAATGAGCTTAGAGGCACACCATTATGGGCAGAAATATCAGAACTGTATCCAGATTTATCTCAAGATATGCTTGAAAAAGAAATACTTGTAACTGCTATTGGTAGAGAAGGTTCTGAGATATGGGCTGACAATGAAAAAGCTTCCATGTGGGAGTCTTTTTTAGCTTGGTTTAACGATTACATCAAAAGAACTTTTGGCCTTGAGAGAAGTGAGGTAACAGCCTTAACTAAAGATTTACTAAGCAATCGGGTGAAAGATATCTCTGTTTCTAAATTAGAAGAAATTGATCAACAAATGAGATTGCCTATTACTCTAAAGGATAAAAATAAAAAAGTTACTCAAGCTGAAATAGATCTTGCTATAGAGACAAAACAGATAGATAGGAGTTATCAAAAATTATTAGGAACAGTTACAAAAGTTCTTAAGAATGAAAAAAGTCTTATTACAACTCCTCAACAGCGTAAAAAAGAAAACAAAAAACAAGAAGAACTTTCTAAATTACCTGTTCCTCAAAAAACAAGGCTAGAGTCAATCAAACAACTTGAAAAAGCATTAAAAGATTTTGAGGATGTAGACAAAGCCAAAGGATTTACAGAGTATTTAAACTGGTCTTTAGGTCAATTGTATTTTATGAAAAATACACTAGAGAGTAGAACAGAAATGGAGAAAATAGATGAAGAAAGATTAAAAAAATCTTTTAACTGGTTGTCTTCTTTTAATGTTGTAGATGAAACACAAATTGCTCTAAAAGAATTATCTGATCAAGGAATAATGACTCCAGATCAAATTGCCACAATGTCACAGGTAATTAATGCTATTCAGGGTTTAAAAAGAGACATCAATGCTAGTCTTATAAAAAATGCACGTAGTGCTTATGTTGGAATGTTAATGAAAAATGACGTTAGAACTGATGAGACCTATAAAGACTTAATTAAAGAGGAGTACAAAGAGCTTAAGGCTGTTAATGGTACTGATTTAACAGAAGGAGAATACTTGATCCAAGAATTGCAAGCTAGGCAAGTAGAGATAATGGATACAAAAAGAGAAATTGCAGTAGAGAGATCTTTAACTTCTACTACAGCTCTAGGGATGTTGTCTTATACCTTACTAACTGAAAAAGAAATGAAGTCAGAAGATGTAGCACTTATATCTAGTCTTCTTGACGCTGCTAGCAACAACATTGAAATTTACTCTGTAACAAAAGCTACTGAGGAAGATGCTTTCTTAAAAAAGTTTAATGAAATTCCTGGAACAAACACCAGGAACATGAAAAAGAAATACAAAGGAATGTTTACTGTATCTTCTAGTGGAGTTTCGTATTACACTGGAGAATATAACCCAGACTTTCTTGAAAGACACAATGAGCTAGCTAGAGAGCAAGGTGATTCTGAAATACATAATGAAATGTATAAAGACACAAAGGTTACTTTAGGTTTAAACGATCAAGGACAAAAAGAGTATTACTATACATCAAACATAGAAGATCCTAAAACAGGAAAAACAGAATCTACTAAACTTGAAATATTTGATGCTGAAATGACTATTCCTGGTATTGAAAATTTAGATCCAGATGAAAGACCAGTGCATGTTTCATACCAGTACAAAAATGAACAAAAGCACACAGTTACTTTAGAAGAAGCAATTGCTAGAAGTGAGTATTCTAGGTGGTTAAGAATAAATACTGCTAAGAAAACATGGACTAACAAAGAAGGAATGCAGGTTACAGGAAAAAGACCTATTGCTGAATGGGAAAGTCAAGAGTATAAAGACTTAGAAGCAGATAAAACTCCTGCGGGAATACAGAAATTTGAAGAACTTGATAGGCTTAAAAGAGACCAAGTAGCTACTGATAAGATGTATGGAGCTAAAAATTCTCTTATTGATAATTGGAGAGCTGTAAAATTCATAAGACTTCCAGGGGTAATGAAGACAGCTGCATCAAGAGTTGTAGAGGGTCAGTCTATAAAAACAATGGGTAAGCAAGCTATAAGTGAATTGACAGAAACTCAAGCAGATGAATTTGATGTTGAATCAGGACCTAAGCAATACACTGATTACTCAGAAGGAGAAACATTAAGAGCCCCTACTCCTTATAGAAAAGCTTTACAGGAAAATGACCAATCTTATGACTTGCACACAATAGGATTACTTCACGCAATCATGGGTAAGAACCATCAAGAGAAGAGTCAAGTTGAAGCTGCTTTAACTGTTATTACAGAAGTAATGAAAGAAAAGCAATATCCTGTATTAGACAGTCAAGGTAATCAAAAATTAGACAAACAAAGTAATTTACCATTAACTGAAAGTGGATCAAAATCTAATGAGTTAGCAAAAGTAAAATCTGTTGCTGAAAATAGGCTTTATGGCCTTACTACAAAAGATTCAGGTTCATTTAAGGTTCCTGGAACCAAAAAGGTTGTTGAGGTAAATCAAGTAGGAAAAGCTGCATTAAAGTATTTTGGTTCTGTATCACTTGTATTTAATTACGCAAACAGTATTGTGAATACTGGTACTGGAACAATTTCAAATCTTATTGAAGCTATTGGAGGTGGACTTTATAGTTTAAAAGATTACAGAGCTGCACAGAAAATGTACAACTTTGATTTAAAAAACATAATGGCTGACATGGGGGCAAATGTTCAGACTTCTAAAACAAATTTATTTATGAACTTCTTTAATGCAATGGGGCCAAATGCATTAAATAATGAATTTGAAAAAGGAAGTAAGATGGAGACTCTTGCTAACATGAATAGTTTACGACCACTTGCAAACATGGGAGAACACATGATGCAGGGAAAGGTTATGTATGCTATATTAAATTCAATAAAAGTACAGGATAAAAACGGTACTTTTTTAGACATTAATGGAAAGCCCACTAAAGATAAGAAGAGAGCTGCTAGTTTAAACGACATGATTACTTTTAAGAAGAATAAAAATGGAGGTATGGAAATGGTCCTTCATCCTTCAGTTATGAATACAACATTCACAACTACAGGAAAGCAAGCAGATATAATTCTAGAGACTCGTAATTTAATAAGAAGTAAAATTGATGAATTACACGGTCAGTATACTACTGACATTCAAGCTCATGCACAGAGATACATGCTTGGTAAGATGGGATTCTTTTTAAGAAAATGGATGGTACCAGGTTACATTCGTAGATATAGAGGTATAAGTAATTTTTATAAGCCTGCAGATGCTGAGTTATCTGAAGCTGATTCATTTTACAGTCAAGATCAAAAAAGAAACATGGAAGGGTATTACGTATCTACTTCAAGATTTATAGCCAAAATAATTAATGACACTAGAGAGGATAAGTTTAATATTGTAAAAAGCTGGAAAGAATTAACTACTGATCAAAAAGCTGGTGTTAGAAAAACTATGGCTGATGTAGCATTTATGATAGCAGTTACAATAGCATACAATCTCTTAGCAGGAGATGGAGACCTAGAAGATGATGAGGTATTGATGGCGTATTTATTAAGAAGACAGCAATCTGAATTGTTATTCTTTGCTTTACCTAGTGAAGCGTTTAAAATTGCTCAGACACCTACAGCTGCGGTTGGTAACTTAGGTAACATGCTTAAAGTTAGTAATCATATATTTCCTTGGAATTATGGACAAAGATATGAAACTGGAAAGTATAAAGGAGAGTTAAAACTAAAGCATAGACTTAAAAAGCTTAGACCAAATATTAAAGATACTGATGATTTTAGAAAAGCACTTGACTTTTTGAATTCAAACATAGGTAAACAGTAAATTAGGTAAAAAAAAGTCAACTAAAAACCCCTTTGTACATTGTACTTAGGGGTTTTCTCATCAACATAATTATTAATCCAAATCACTAAATTAATAAATTCTTAATCAAACATTTCTTCTTGCTCATCATTTGTCATTCCTGTGATTAGGAACTCTCTGTCTTTTACACTTAAATTTGGCATTGCATCTTGTATTAATGCTCCTCTTTTCCAAGTGTCGTATTGTTCTTGAGTTATTGGTAAACTTCTTGTAGATGTTTTACCTGATATGATGCTAGTTCTAGATACTTCTAATTTTTTGTCCATAAATAACCATTCTTTTTTATTCATTAATTTTTCATTTTATTGTACAGACGCTCGTATTCTGCGTCAATTGCTGCAACACACTTCATAACATCCTTCAAGTCTGTTTGACTATAAAGGATGTTATTTAGTGGCTTAAAAGGAACTCCTTTTTGAACAAATATTCTTACAAGATTAGAGTTATGAGATTGTGCAGAAACATAGATTGTTAAACCTTGCTCATTACACCATGTCATAGCTTCCCAGTTTCTAGAAAAATACCTAGTCTCTATTTCCTTCTCCTGTTGAGCTTTCAGTATTTTCTCTTGAGCACTCTTTACAACTTTGTTCATGTTCACATTCTTTTATCATTTCATGAAGGGTTATCTGTTTTCCCATTCAAATGTATTTACACCTAAGATAGAGTTAATCTTTCCTGCTGTACCTTCTTTAGCCCATCGTACAAGATGATCAGACTTTGCCTCTATTTCTCCATTGCTTAGTAAAGATAATGAATCTACAGGCACCATATAGCTTGTTTTCTTTTTAAGCAAACTATCAGCAGCATAGCCATTTCTTCCGTCTTTTTGAACAGTAAGTGGTAAGACTTGAACAATTCCATCAAAACTTGTTTTCTTTCCTACATACACCATTGTGCAATCTGCTAGAAAAACCTGATTGCAATATGCACCCTTTCTTAAATCACTTCCAATAATATCACCATAATCGTTGACTATTTTGTAGTGTACTATTGAATTTTCTTTGTAGTATTCTGATTTTTTCATTTGTTCAATTACGCTATTCTTTATAGAGCATATTGTGCCTACTTCTGCAGGTCTTACTTGTTTTCTTTTAAATATCATTTTGTGATTTTTTAATTATGTTAATTATTATAGGGGCTGTTACGCCCCTATTTATTTTAATGAAATACTTTATTTTTCAAAGACAATGAATAAGGTCTAAGTCTATTTTGAATAAACTCTTCTCTATTCTGGTCTGTCCATCCTTCAAAGTATTCAAGTATTGGTTTTACGTCAGCAAAGCTTTTTATTTCTTTTTGTAAATTGCTAACTTCTTCCCTCTGTTCAAAAATATTTGTTCTTAACTCGGCTATAAGCAATTCATATTTTGCTTTTATAATATCTACGTCTGTAATTTCTTCTATTTCAATAGACAAAGATTGTGCTTTGTTGTTTTCTATTAATTCAGAAAATACACCTAAACATTTATTATAGATTCTAGCATCATAATCTAGTATAGCATGAAATGATTTTTCATGATGTATTATAGTGGCGTGATTGTGCCCTATAGCATCTCCTATTGCTTGATATGGATATCCAAAATCTCTTCCTAACCTTGAAAAAACTTTCTTAGCATATACAATTTGTCGAGACCTACTTTTTTTCATTATTGAAAATCCGTAGTATTCTTCGACAAGTTGCTTTAGCCTAATGAGTTCATCTGCTTTTCTAGATTGCATTATCTACTTTTTCCATTAAGTATCTTAATTGACTTCTCTCGAAGATGCCTATTACTACATCATTAATTTCAAGAGAAAAGTAATCTTTCCTGTGAGTTTTCTTAAGTTCTACATTTAATTCGTCCATGGGTTATCTAGTTTTACTGTTAATATATCGATGTGATTCTCTACCACTTCGTCTTCATGATTGGGAGGAGCAGACACAACATCAGGAACTCCCTTATCTAATATGTCAGAAATTCTTTTACTATTACTAAACCCTCTTGATTTAATATAGTCTAGTATTTCTAACTTTTGCTTGTCCGTATAGTCTTTATACTCTCCTCTGACAAACTTCTCTCTTGCCTTCTTCATCTCCAATGTCAACTTAAATTTGTAGACAACGTGTTCTCCAAAATCTGCATGTCCAACATATAATGGATCTTCCATCAGCCTTCCCTCGTATTTGAGAAATTGTTGATTGCTGCTCCAGTTATACATTACACAAAATAGTTCGTCTCCATCTGCAAAAGATACGTAAGTATTTTCTAAAAACTGAAACAAATCAAAATTAACTTTTGAATGAAGCAAAGGTAACATATAAGTTAAACTCTTGTTCTTACTTATGTTTATTTTAAATCTTGGCTTCATTTATTAGTTATTGAATTATACGTCATTTCTACTATTCCATCTGATTGGATTTCATCATAATTGTATGGAGAATTATTATTACGAACACTGTAATAGTAATCATCTAACAAATCACACACACCTCTGTATTTGTATCCATGCCTATCTGTAAATCCATTCAATGATGCTGTATGCATGTCTTCTGACACACGAAACTTCATTGGTCTATCTGGATTAAGTTTAGATATGTACACAAACTCAAATGGCTTTACAATGTATCCTGACAATTCAAAATCATTGTCTACAATAGTCTTTATTGCTTCTCTGTATAGTGTTCCTTGAATATAATACCTATGAGTGGTATACAATATAGGAAAATCTTTACAGGGAGACTCGCCTGTCTTTAAATCAATTGGAAAAATAAGCTTAAGGTCGTGGTTTATTACTAAACAATCTAACATACCCTTGCATCTTCTGCCATTAACTATTGTATCAAACTTGTATTGATAAATAATTTCAATTCCAGGAACTCCAGTAGCAAAATATTTAGCTGTGTATGGATGTTGAATTAACGTAGCAGCTGTATGTGCTGCATGCAACCACATCTCAGGCTTAATTAAATTCTTACCTCTAGACTTAACCTTGTCTTTAAAGTATTCAGAACCTGCTTTAACAACTGTTTCTTTTAATTTATCGACACCATAACTCTTGTAAATACCTAGCTTAGTTGCGTGTAATTCAAACTCAGAACTATAAGTACTTAGTTTAGAAGATATCTTTGAAGACTTTCTTCTTCCTAGTGCAGTAATCCCGGTTGCAATTTCTCCTTCTTTGCCATCTAATCCTTGAAGAATTAGGTCACAAATATTCTTAACATTTGTTGTTGGTGGTTTAGCAGCGACACCTTTATGGAATGTTTCTTCAACCCTTTCTGGTTCAAAACACATCATGTCAACTAAACTACCAAACTTTAAATTGAAGCTCTGTTTCACGCCTCCTACTACATCTACTCCTTGCTTATCTATTGCAGCAAGCATAGAGTAAGATGGCAGCTCTAGATCCCTGTACGTCTGTTCAGAAATTGCTAGATTGTGATCTTGTATTGCCATATTAAAATATATATCTTATTGATTCTACATTAAACAACTCAGAATATTCTTCTTTGAATATTCTTATTGCTTTTCTTTTTAATTCTAATGGGTACCTCATAACTCCTGATGTATTCTTAACTTCGTTAGAATGACTCATTAGTTCTTTAGCTTCTCCATTAGACTTTTTCATTTGCAATGGGTGATTAGTTAGAAATATAACTTCACACTTAGTCTCCCCCGCAATATCATTAACCATCTTAAACAGATTTCTATACTCTGTTCTAAACCCATCATATAAAATGACTGGAGAATAGTTAATGTGCACTTCCCATCCTAGCTTTCTTAACCTGTTTATATCTTCTATCCTTGACTGTATGCTTTGCATTTTTGGTTCAAGAATATCTGAATATATCTGAGGCATTACACTGACTCTAATCCTTGGTTTCTTATTAAAGTGATTAACATCAAGCTTTAACAACCCGGGATACTTAGTGGCCATAGTACTGTTTAATTCATCATGGTCATCATACATCTTAAGGTAATCTATAAGAGGTATTGGACAATGTTTCTGCATAAGAACTAAATCTGTATTGCATGCAACATCTACCATTTTGTAAACAGGATCCTGCTGATCAGGAACTTTCTTATAATTCTTAGCCCACTCATAAACAGAGCTGACTATGTCTAATACATTTGTATTAACAAATACTCTGACTCCATTGTATCTAGACATATAACAATAAGTGTCAACGCAACCTCCAAAGCATCCGTAGATTAAATTTGGAGCAATTGCGTTGGCACTATTGTCATTAGGTTTAGTTACAAGAGTTTTAGTAACTTGGTATCTTATCATACACTTCCGGAAGGTATTAACTTAATATCTATTGTGCTTATATCTCCAAACTCTATTCCTAGAAATACATCTGACTCAGTCATTTGATCTCTAAATAAGTGTCCAGGTAAAGATTCTACTTCTTTAAATAAAGCTCTGCCACTAAATGTGGCTCTACCTGTATCTCTTAATTGTTTAAATAATCTCATTCCATATTGATGTACATCCTCCTCATCAGAAATAAGCCACTCAATAAATTCCTTAGTTGTTATAGTATACTTCTTTTTATTTGACATATTAAAATAATTTAATATAAACTCCAGGATTTTCCTTATCTACTGAGTAGAGTGGGAACTTTCTTGGGTCTGATTGATTAATTAATTCTCCTGTTATACTCATAGGAACAGGAAATACAAATCTGACATTATCATCCTCAATAAAATCATGAGCAGTCATTAAGTCTTGTAGTATTTCAACACTGTTACTAAAGTCAAAGAGTCTTTTGCTATTACGCACTTGATGATATCCTATTATAATAGGATCATCTTTACCTGATTTCATTCCATCAAACGCAGCTCTCATAGCTTCAAATTGATTAGGCCTTTTTGGGTCTACATATCCTTTAACTGTCTTTTTACGAGAGTTAAATCCTTGTATGCCTATAGATCTAAGAAATTTAGAAACAGTAGGAGACGAGAAGATTCCTCTACTCGTCTTTACCTTACTGTTCTTTAAGCTTGGGATGTTGCCCGGGATAAAAATCATGTCTTTTATCTGCTTTCTTTTTAACATTAATGTTCAGTTTTTTGTTTACAATAATTAAATTTACTTGTGTTGCTGTCATAAGCTACACACTGGCCAGCACTTCTGTATTGATCAAATGATGTATCACTATAACCTGAGTCAAATGTGGTTCCACCAATACCAATCCAGAATGCTTGCTTACTATAAGTATTGCAATTGTCATAACCATCTGTAATAATAACACTGTTGTTACCATTAAGTTTGATCATTTCAACTACTTTATTAAAGTTAGTTCCACCAGATTTAGAAAAACTAAGAATTGTAACTTCATTGACATTGTCTATTTTGTATAGACTTCCATCAAAGAAATATAAATTCTCAATCATTCCCATTCTATGTAAAACCATAGCAATACCTTTTGCAAGGTCAATCATTCTAATATTAGCTCCTTCAAAGCATTCTTCAGATGTCATAGAGCCAGAGCAGTCAAGATATAAATCTATCTTACCCTTGTATATTCTACTTTCATTACCTGCACTCATGATCTCAGCATTTTTAAATACTGGGTGAAGAAATTCAAGACCAAATAGATCTTCGCATTCTTCACAATCAAATAAAGATTCTTCAACTCTCTTGAATTTAGTAGAGAAGTAGTTCATAGACTCATTAAGTATTTTCTCTAAAACTTTACGGATACTATCCTTGTTTATAGAAACGCTATTTAATCTGCCTTTTAACTCTTCAATTTTCTCTAAGAACTCAGGATCATTATTCATAAGATCCTTCATTGCTTCCTTTCCCAATTGAGACTCCAAGTCTTTAATTTTATCATCAGCAGAGTTCTTTGCATTTTCAATCCTCTTAGTATTCTCGTCCAAGATTTTGTCAATCATGTCTTCAACAGAACTTCTGTTAGATGAACCAGACTCTTTACTTGCACCAGTACTAGGATCTCCAGGACTATCATTACCTTGACCTTCTCCCTTTCCTTCTCCATCATCTTTCTGATTAGGATCCATTTTAGATTCTAAACCTTCAGATCCATCACCACTACCATTTTGCTGTTGCTCCTCCCTTATCTCATCATCAACTATCTGCAATGCTAATGCAAGTTCTCTAGTTAGAATCTGTGTATATAAAGGTGAATCAACTGTAACAATTTTTGTAAGAGAATCATATACTTTGTCAAGCACTTTATGTCTTACTCCGTTGTCATTGTTGGTAGGTCTTCTCTTAACATCTTTGTTTACGTAAATACTGTAAACATCATTGATAAGATCTTGTGATAGAGTGCATTCTTTGTTAGTCTCTTTCTCAACATAATCTCTAATCTTCTTAAGTCTCATTTCTTCGTATGCTGTTACGCCAGGTAACACAACGTGCTTGTCTTTTCTGTATCCAAATACACCTTCCTCAGCGTTTTGGAATCTCGCATAAGGATCATAGGAGGGGAATGATCCCCCTCCTAATTCATCCTTCTTTCTATTAAAGATACTCATTAGTAAGCTGTATCTTGAGCTTGAGACAATACACTTTCATCGTCAGATGACTTTAAGAAACTTAATTTAGCTTCCTCTTCAGCAATTCTAATTTGTAGATCTGCTTGATCATGCTCAGTAATGTTACCAGCTTTGCTAGCTACACCATAAGCAATCTCAAGTTGATCGTATTTAGAATTGTACTCTTCAGTACTCATACACTGACCAATAGCATCAACTAGATCATATAGTTCTCTAACTTCTTTAGGAACTAGCGTCTTAGCTAATTCTTTTGCAACAGCTTTACCTACTAACAACTCAGCGGTTTTAACTAAACCTCTGTCTTCATTCATTCCCCAAACAATCATAACATTCTTAACAAGCGTAGGTAAAAATGATAGAGCTCTGTCTGATAACTCACTATGAGCTACATCTAGAACTTTCTTAAGCTTACCTGAACTTAATGTTATTGCATCAATGTCAGAAGATTCTGGCAATCGAATATCTTGAGACTGAGTAAAAGCTTTACCGCCTTTGTCGTAGTATCCTAGCATGTCTGCTTGAGACAATCTAGTAACTTCATGCGTAATTAGAAATCTATCCCAGAATGGTGAGTCAACCTCATCATCAGGAATTTCATTACAAGTAGCAATAAAGTTTGTCCATTGACATGGCACTTTCTCTGTACCATTAAATAAAACACGCTCGTTCATAATACCTAGCAAGCTGTTTCTTAAAGAGGCTGATGCTTTGTCAATCTCGTTAATAACAACTACTTTGGCATTAGTAATAGGTGAATTAATTTTGTATTTGTTAGTCGTAGTAAGGGCTTCTAAATCAATATTACCCTTCACTGCATTACTTCTAGTTCCTTCATCTGTTTCTAATAGAAACAAATCTGATGAATTAAGTTTTCCTAGTGAACCTTTTGCAAAGTCAATTACAGCTGCTGTTTTAGCAACTCCAGGAGGTCCTATTAGTAATATTGGCGTTCTTACAGCCTCACCTAGAGCCATGACTCTAAATGTTTCTTCTTTCTTCAATAAATTGGTATTAATAACTCTTTTAATCATGATTTGGTTTTTTAATTACATTATTTGCTTTAATTCCTCTTGTCTCAATTGTTCTTTTATAAGTCTTAAGAGTAATTCTTTTAAGCTTTCACCATCATACATCTCTATATAGTCTGACGGATCTTTCGCTTGGTATTTATTGGGTATTTCAATCTGTAGGAATCCAGTTTGTTCTGATAATTTCAGACCTCCTTTTCTTCCTGGGTTATTAGGATTATCAAAGTCATTGTCATACAAGACAAAAACTTCTTTAAATCTACTTCTTAGCTCGTCTACTACATTATCTTTAGGTTTAACACCTTCGCTCTGCAATGAGCATGATGTGACGAAATTAGAAGGGAATAGACTTTTGATAACAGCAGCATCTTTCCTGCTACTTGTTATTATACACATATTTCCTGTATCAGGTAATTGTGTCCATAACTCCCATGTTGAATAATCATTATTATTCATCCACTTATTTTCTTTATCTGCATTTGGCTGATAAATCTTAAAAGTTTGATTACCATCTTTTTCTTCCACAAAAGCATAGGATAAATCCTGTGCAAGTGTGCAAGCACCATTAACAAAGTAATGAGATATTGGATATATGTTACAATACTCTAATTGAGCTTTTGTTAATCCATATTTACTTTGCCAATAATCTTTATCTCTAAGTTTCCAGTCTCTAACAGTAACACTTATTTTGAGTCTTGAATGCTTAACCGTAGTTGCAGTATTCTTTTTATCAACATAACTCACTATTGGAGAAGAATCAGAAGATGAATCAACTAATTGAAATTGACTTAAATTAAAGTCTCTTGCAATTTTGTTAAACACATCTGTTTTCTTTTGTATATTAAATAGTCTCATCACAAATAAGAAACAATCTCCAGATTCACCTGTGGCAAAATCTTTAAAGAATATCTTATCATGCTTTTTACTATGGAATACACTAAATGATGGTTTTGTATCCTCTCTTAAAGGACTGCTAATTGGTTTTCTAGGAACTCCTCCTAAATAAAATTCAAATATTTCAAAGTCTGAAAGACAACCCATAATATCATTAGCATTGGGCAAATATTTTATTACTTGACTTTTTCCAAAGGCCATAAGAAATTATGTTTAAAATAAAAAGGGACTGTAAAAATACAATCCCTTTTAAAATTAGTATTTAGTTAAATTTAGCTTAACCAATCATCTGAATTATCGACATCAGCGTCAGAAGTATCTGCTGTTGCAAATACATCTGCTTGGTCAGTATTTCCAGAAGAAATGCTAGTTGGAATTAATTCAAATTCACGAACTGAAAGATCTCTTGCACCGAAATCTACATTACCAAAAGCACCTGCTGCAACTGCTTCATCCAAATCCTTAAGGATATAGGTGAATTTAGAAGCTTTAGCACTTGGTATTGTGTATTGACGCAAAGTATGACGGTTGAATGTAGTTTGCACTAGTTTACCGTCTCCTTTAGTTTTAACACCTAACAATACTCCAACTTTGTTGTTTGTACTACCAATTACATTACGTAATAGTGTTACATCTCCAGCAAAGATAGTTTTCCATTCTTCTTTAGAAATCTTAGCATAACACTCAGATGGATCACTAACCTTACTTGTATCCCAAGGAAGATTTAGTAAGTTAACTAAGAAAGAAATCAATTCAACTTCTCCACGCTTAGCAACTTTTACTCCATCGTTGTTGTACCACTGCATGTTTGGTGGCATGTTTCCACTCTTGATAGACTCTTCTGTTAACCAGGTGTCTTTACCAAATGAATTTATAACCTTAAACTTTCCAGTTTGAGATTTGTGATGTGTATTTCCAACATAGAACTGAATCTTTGTCTTTAAATCACCTTCTTCATTTGATAGATAGAAATCTAATCTAATCTGTGGAACTTCTCTTTCTCCATCTCCATCAGAAACTGTTGTTGTTCCGACATACTCTGGATCAAAGTTAATCTCACGGCCATATATTTCTTCCAACTCATCTTTAGAAGGATTAACTCCTACTACTTTAAAGTTTTCTGCCCCTGTGTATAACTTCTTTGCACTACCTGCAGTTACTTCTTGTCCTGCTCCAAATCCTGTACTCATATTTTATATGTATTTAAAATTTGAGGGTCTTTTAAGGCGACCCTCTTTACCTATAGTTAATTAATAATTAAACCCATTCGTTAGTTTCTACTGCCTCTTGTACTGGCTCATCTGGCTGTACTTCTGGCTCTACTTCTTCCATAATTGGATCATTGAGTTCAGCAGTTGCTACCTCGTTAATAACAGAATTAGTAACTTCTTCTACAGACATCTCGCCAGTATTAGTTTCAATAATATCTGATGAAGAAACTATAGGAGATAAAGCATAAGCTTCAACTTCTGTAGAATCAAACTCAGTTAATTTAAACTCAATATTAGTAGAGTCATCTCTTTCTAAGAAATTAAATATCTCGTTACAAGCATGAGTAGAGCTAATAGCCTTACCTTTCTCTGATGTATCTTCTCCAAAAGAAACTCTGTTTTTAGAAGTCTTGTAAGTTACATCAACTTCTGATCCTAGGTTAGCTGCATTGGCAAGCAATACTCTCTTTGGAGAATTATCACCCATCTCTACAGATGCAAGAACAAGTTGTTGAACTGTTCCAACTTCACAATTTAGCAATTCTGCTGCTTTAGTGTTCAATAGTATTCTTCTTGATTTCTTAGCACCTTTCTGGCCTTCTATAGTAACCACTGCTAAATCTGCGTATTTATCATTTGTTGTTGTTGTCGGATTTTGACCTAGTCTTTTAGTTCCGAAAATAATTGTTGCATTCATAATCTTTGTTGTTTTTTAATATTAGTTTTTAATTTATTTTAATTTACTATCCTTCTTCGTACTTTGTAATAGCATCTAGTACTGCAAGCATATCGTTATCTACGACATCTCCTGCAAACATACCATCAGGACTCTTTGCCATATTAGTTGTATTGTTTTGAGTCATGAATCCGTAATGGATATCATTACCTTTCTTCTCAACAATAGTCTCTAGTATTACACCGAACATACCTTCTGGCTTAACTACATCTTGTACTAATTTACCACCTGGTACACCAAATACAGTTTTGTCTACTCCATTAAAAGATTTAGTCTCTGTGTGTGCCATAACTATTACAGTTAGATCTTCACGTAAAGGGTCAATACCTTTTAATGTTTTGTATACATTTTCTCCCATTTCTGTGAACTTTGCATAACCAACTGTTTTAGCTTTGTCCATAAACTCGCCAATCATAGCATAAGTAATAGTGTCTATTACAATTGTTTTGATATCAGCTCTGTTTTTACTTACAAATGACATAGCTGCTCTAATTTTCTCCCAATTTGTAGTTTTCAAATAATTACAAGTGTTAGGATTAAACATACCTGCTTCATCTTTCATTATGTAATTCTTCTTCCAACCTCTAAATGGAGGTGCTTTCTCGTCAGGACATATAATAAATGTCGTTGTTGGGTCTAATGTTCTCAGTGCATAGGTTTTACCTGTACCACTGTAACCCGTAATCAATAGTTTGTTTGCCATTTTTTAAGTTGTTTTGGTTTTTAATTTATTTTCACTCTCTTCGTAAGCAGCAGTCAGTAGATCTTTTGACATTAAGAATGCAAGCTCTCTTTTAGAGAATGCTCTTTCTATCTTTTGTGCTACATATGCTACTGGGTTTTCATTGTCAGAATCTATTACTAGATCTGTAAACAAACCTGCATGTCTTTCTTTAAAAGATTCAAGATCTGTAATCCCACAGGATACCAAATCACTTTCAAAGTTAGTCATATCATAGTCTGCATGTTCTGGAATTTCAGGATCATCCTTACTTTCCTTTCTATTAAAAAAATCACTCATTTGTATTTTTATTTTACTTATTTGTTAACGATTTTTGTGTTGGTAAATATACCACTTTTTTTACTTATTGACAAGGTTATTAACAGATTTATACTATATTTAGTTGTCTAATTTTATCTACTAAATCTTCGATAGAACCGTCATTTTCTATTACATAGTCAAATCCATCATAATCATCTAAAGCTGTTTCTGATAGGTGAGGGTTTACATCAATAGCTCTTGTACCATTATCTCTATTAATCCTAATAACAATACCACCTCTATCTTTAATACCTTCAACTTCATTAGGAAATCTAACATCTGTTATTATCCATTTAGGATAAACCCAAGAGCCTTTTATATTTTTACCTGCAGAACCTTTATAGTCAAATCCTAAAGGGTTATAATCAGCAAACAAAGCATTTACCCATATATTAGGGTGAATAATCTGTCTACCTGCTTCAGTACCTAAAAGTTGTAAGAGTTTACGAGGTGTTAATAATGAAGAAAATGTACTTTCTTCTTTACAAACTAAATCACAATTATCATCGTTAAAATATTGCCTCCACTCTTCCCCTAGTTCTTTATCCTTAAACTCTCTATCTTCTAGTTGACGTATATCACATCCTATCAAAACTGATACTATCCATTTAATAGGATAAGCAAACTTTTTATTTTCATACTTTCTATGAACAAAAAATGCATTAGACATATAATCTGAAAAGTTTTTCCAATCATCTTCTTGAGCTAAATAGCCTAATATATGAAACATTAGGTCTTTTCCTGATCCGATTTTACCGGATATTCCTATAAGACTACTCATTACTTATCAAGTCTAAATCCATACATAACCGGGTGTCTTGGAACTCCTGTATCAGAGTATTCAAAGAATCTTAACTCACAAGTCTTGCCGATGTGCTTAGCTTTATTTGCTAGCAAGTCTACAGCTTCCTCATGTGATAATGATAATCCTGCACCTAACTCATTGTTTTCTGCACCTTCCCAAGCAAATATAGGCTTACCGTGTGTAGGCCTTTTCTCTGACGGTATTACATCTAACAATGGTAAAGCCAAGTCAGTAAAGTCTTTAAGCTTTAACAAACTAGAACTTCTTCCATTAAGTTTGTATCCTTCATCACCATGACGAACAATAGTACCTTCGTATCCTCTAGAAATATTGTAGCAATGAAAATCCAATAACTCTTCTCTATTATTAATAGGAACAGTTTCTACTAACTCTATACCTGGATGTCCTTCAACGTATTCTCTAAGTGTTAAGTATCTCTCAATAAATGGAGCGTCCATGATCATATCATATACATGATGCTTAACATTTATTGTATCAGGTCTTATCTTTTTGATAACTCTCATATTCTCTTGAAAACTTAATCCATGAGCATACAATTCTCCATCAATGACAACTTCATGCAATATGTCATGGTCAGTAATCTTAACGTGTGGTACTGTAGTTATCGCATTACCTGATCTAGAAATTAGTGTTCCAAATGAGCTGTTTAAGGCTCTCATTCCATCTAACTTAGGTTGGGCGTAGCAAGGATATGATACTTTCTTTTCTTCTTTACCAAACACTTTGGCCAGCATTGGAAGTATTACTACTTCATCAATTGCCTCTTGTTGTGCTTTAAAGTATCCTTCTTTAAGCTTCTTTATGTATTTAGCTTTAGCTTCTATCTCTGCTTGTCTTTCAGCTGTAGTCTCATTGGCTCTCCCAATATTCTTAGCTTCACACTGACTAACATTAGTGACATGCTTACCATCTAAAATACCAGACACCTGAACAATTGTTGAACCATCTGTAGTAATATCTAAGAACCTAATCTTACCTTTACTGTCTTTTTTGTATAATAACATTTTTTAGTTTTTAAATTATTGTCCGAAATTTTTGACAGCTCTAGGTTTACTTACTCTACCTAAAAGTCTATCTGCTGTATCATAAAAAGGTTGTAGCCTTGCGGGCTCATTACTTCTTGGCAACTCTTTAAATCTATTAGTTGCACCGTCAAATAAATAATGAAAATATTTATTAGGTGCTCCAAATCTATTTTTAAGTATTTTAGTTGCTCTGAAACAGTCTCTGAATCTTCTGATATCATATCCATGATAATCTTCAAATCCATATCTATCAGGTGAATAAACACCAATTACCACTTTTGCATCACGCTGAATTTCCTTATTGTTAGCGAAATTTGCCAAAGAAGGTTCAGTCTTTTTCTGAACACTATCACCCTTGTTAGTAAATTGCTCTTTCTCGCCTGATTGCTCTTGTTGTATTACATTTACAACAGCCCAATTCCAATGCTTAGTAACTTGCTTCAAAGCATAGTTAGTACTCCATTGTGCCATGGTCTGATGTTGAGTCATCATGTTTGAACTTCCTTTCATTTTCTCAGAAGTCAACAAACTCATGTGGTCAACTACAACTATAGTAAATGCATTTGGATCATTAGGAATATAGTGACTGTACACTTTTACTGTTTCTTTCTTAGTGTATTTCGTACCATCTTCATTAACTTTCTTCTTTATAAACTCTTTGTCTTCAAAGATATGTGTACCATTTTTGTCAGCATAATCTCTACAGTATTTGTAGATGCCGGTTGGATTGTACACTGAGTCTATAATTTCTACATTCTCTAGTAAGGTCTCTACATCATCAATGTTAGATTCTATTAGATTCATTAAGTTCTGGTCAAGAGATTTTTCTCTAAAACCTTGAAGTGTCAATAAATCCATTTCAATCTGACATCTTGATGATATAAAATTACATATCATTGTATCGATAAATTCTTGTTCCGACTCTTCGAGTGCAAAATAGAATATCTTTAAGTTGATATTGTGCTTTAACGCATACTCTAGAGGCTCTCTAACATAAAGAGCTTTAGTCAATTGAGTTTTACCAACACCTGAACCTGCAGTAACCATCTGTATCATACCTGGAACTACTCCTGGTACAGACTTTGAAAGCTTAGGATAATTTTCAAATGGAATACAAAATATTGCACCATTGTCTTTATCATCTTTAATCTTCTTGAGCTGTTCTACCCTTCTTTTTACTTTTCCTATTACTTTTTCTATCATAAATTATTTGGATTTTGTATTGGGTCTATAACTTCTGTCATTGTACATACATGGCCATCATTCCAATTTGGACTAGGTGGTATATAATTACCAACACTAGTAAATCCAGTACCACATTCTTTACATCTATATCTTTTCATTTACATATAATCTTCGTTTTCATACTTGTTTTCTCCTGTATCACTGTCTAGAAGGTATGAATACTTCTCGTGATAACCCTCGTTCAACCATCGGGTAGCCTCGACCATGTATTCTAGGTCGCCTGACTTTGTCTTGTCCTTAACCTCTAGTTCAAGTACTCTAATTGCAACTTCTTGCTTTTGAGCATTATTCCTAAATATTAATTCCCATTTCTTTCTTAGTTTTTTACCCAACATTGTATCAGCTGCAGCAGGCGATAAAGCCCTCTGACCACCGTGTTTTTTACGAACTGAAGTTGGATATGTCCTAAGCCATTTGATAAATAAATCGTCATCTAAGACAAAGAATATAGATGCTTTTTCTCTAAGAAATAAGCCATCTTTACTCACTTTAATAAATCCTTTGCTTTCTAAATTTGTCAATGATTCTAGACTAGTATCTAAGATACCGGTTATTACAAAACCGTTGGCAATATTATATAATATTAAGTATTCATTAATTGATATCTTGTTCTTGACAATATCACCAATCGGCAGTGTTATATTATCCATGATATGTTATGTATTTTTTATTAAAATTTTCCATTGATTTTCTAAAGTAAACCTCGTCCTGTGTATTCTGAACTACAAGTAAATGCATTTCAGGAAACTCATGTCTAAGGCACCTACCTAACATTTGAAAGAAAGATCCAATTCCACTATCTAATTGTGTTATTATTCCTCTCTCTATATTTGTTAAGTTTACTCCCTCTCTTAGCATCTTTACCGCAAATAATTCAGTACACTCTTCGTTGTTGAAGCAGTCAATCAATTGTTGATTTAACTTATCATCATTCTTAGAGTGTACTGCACTATCAGAGCCTAGCTCTTTAACTTGCTTTATGGATCCTGTGAAGCATATAAACCTTGCATTATCTAATCTAAATTGCTTTACCAGATCTTTAACAGGATGCGTCTTAACTTCAGCAATGAATTTCTTCCTTGTTGATGCTATGTTTAGGAACTTGTTCCTGCATCCTACTCTCACTGGGTAGGGTATTTTTAGATCTTCTGATAATTCTTGATAATAAACCATTTGTTTAGTCAGTGCTGTATAAGTTTCTTGCTCAGTTCCTTGACATATAATACCCCAAGCTTTTGGAGTATTTTTTAAGGTCATGAACAGATCTTTATGACTACACTTTTTAAACTTACCTGTTTTCTTATCTTTTGGCATTCTTGCTTTGTATTCCCATAATTTGCCACGGACAATCTTATCGTTGAGGTATATTTTGTGAACCACCAATGATGGTTCAGGCAATAACTTCAATTCAAATGCTTTGTCCAGAGAAATAGTATAATAATGAACTTTTTTACAAAGTCTATTTATTAATTCCTTTTTCTCTTTGGGTATAGTAGCAGAAAGAAAGATGAGCTTGGTGCCTTTTTGTAGCACTTGTCTTAAATGCTTTATCCTTAACGGAGTTAAAGCATGACACTCATCTAACACAACAAAATCAGCCTTGTCATTTTGATTCTTAAGAGATGCATACAATATAGTTTTCATGGATTTTTCCACTTTACTCATTTTGTGCTTCTTAATATCTAACAACCAATTCTTTTTGTGTGTACTTTCTTTGCAAATTAAATAACCTTTAGCTTTAGGGTTACTCTTTAATATATCATTTACAATCTTAACGGCAGCAAGGGTTTTACCCGTACCAGTTGACCATTCAAGACAGATAAATCTGTTTTTCCTGCTTAACTGTACTGCCTTAGATTGTATTGAATCTTTAGGAGTCATCATCGTCTGATCTCATTCCTTTAATCATATTTTCTACAATATCATCAATCTCTTCATCAGTGATGTTTTCAATGTCTTTTGCATTGATCGCTAATCCTTTGTCACCATTAGGAAGATCAACATTCTTTGAACGTCTATTTTCAATTCCTTCAAATAGTTTATTCATTGGTGTGTTCTCTTCTTTATGGAGCTTTGATGCAACTAATTGTAACAACATAGCAAAATGATCGTTACTTCTAGCTGACGCTACTAATGCTTTCTCAAGATCCCCTGCGTTACCTTGTATTAATGTGCTTCCACCTTCACTGGTTGAAACTACCATCATGATGCTAATAGACTTGTCATTTTCTGTTATGTCTCTAACATCATCTACAAGGTTATTCAGACGTTCAACATTTGTGATATCATTTTTATCACGTGTTATCTCGTCTGGTTTTTCTTTTTTTACTTCTTCTACTTTTGGTTTTTTTCTACTAAATAATCCCATAATTTCTAATCTGTTGTAAAGTTAAAATCTAAATAAGGTAATACCTCTGTTGTTGTTTGAAATCTATTGATAAAGTCAGTCACTGAGACGTGTCTATCTATAATGTCTTTCATTCCTTTTAAAGCCTCATTATTTGCTTTCCTCTGTAATCCTTGTATTAACTTTTTGGCTAATCCAGGTGGCATTCCTGCTGATTGCTCAGTGATGGCTTCAATACCTTCTTGAGTTTTCTTCTGAAATTTTTCTTTGGCTTTAATGATATTAGTACACATTCTGTATTCTTCTTTGGCCATGTTCAGTACTGACTCAAATTCATCAATACTAATTGCGTTTTTAAAGTCTTTAAATGCTGGTTCATTGTTTGTGTCTTCCATTTTTAATTTGTTTTAGTTGTTAATGTTCTATATTCTAATTCTAACTGCAATGTATTAAGATTCGATGTTCCGTATCCTTCTTTTCTAGCTTTCTTGATAGTATTCTTAATGTGATTCTCATCCATATCACATAATAAGACAGATTTACCATTGGATCTAATCCAGGTAAAACTCTGTCTTACTTTCATGTGCTCTTCAAAGTGTGAAGCTTTAAACTTAATACCTCTTCTTTTTCTTAGCTCCATATTAATAGTTTACATAATTAATATTGGATCTAACTTCCGCTGCATTCTTATGCCTCTTGTCATACAACTTACCACGCAAATGTGGATTTACTTCTTGTATTTTCTGTCTAGCTCTTCTTATTGCTTCTGGAGAGGTTCTTTTACCACCGCCAAACTCAATAAGGAACTCTTTAAAAGTAGATGCACTTGATTCACTCCACCATATTTTAGAGATAAGTTTATTATCATCATCTCTAAGATATGGTAGAGTCTCAAGAAGAAACTCTACTTTATCTTTAGTTTTCATTATTGATTCTAACATTTGTAGGTTTTATAGTTCGTCTATTTTGTTTTGTATATCATCTATTGCATTTAAAATATGAATACATTTTTCTTTTGTATTGTTTTTTAAAATGCAATTATATACTTCGTCTAGTTTTCTTTGAATTTCATCCATGTGTTACCATTTATCAAACATGTCTCCGGATAAAGTGACTACAAACCATCTTATGGCTAGAAATCCTAATACCCAGAATATCATGTATTTCTTTTCTTTTTATGATACCAACTATTGTCCATTTTCTGAGAACACTGACATTTCTGACATGACCCATGAAATCTTTCAAAACTTTCTAGTTCTTCTAAACAAGAGTTGCATACATACACATATTTCTCTTCTTCTCGTTGAAGCTCTCTTCCCTTTAATAATGATTTTAATACAAAGATCAATAATACAAGGCAAAATATAAGCTCCAATATGATAAATATTTTCATTCCTGTGTCGTCCATAATAAATATTTTTATACTTGTGCTATCCATCATATCCATCGGTGTTATCGTAAACTGAAACTTTGTCTACTTTGGTTAAATGAGCAATTTTTGATATTATATCTTTTGATATCATTCTAAAGAATCCAGGTGCAAAAATAGGCCTCTTGCCATCTTCTTGTAATCTGTCTAACTCTAGTTCTAGTTCAGTAACGTGGGTTGCTAATGCATCCACTATAAATCCTGCTTCGTATTCTGTAAATTTCATTATATTCTGTCGTTATAAGTGTCTAGTAATAGTCGTTCAACTCTGCGTCTTAGGTAGTAGGTTAATTCATCTACTACCTCACAGCCTTTGTCATTGCATACGCTGTGTATTTCTACATCAGGTGCATAAGGTGCTTCTTCGTAACTTCCTGCGAAGCCACCACCAACATATCCTTTTATGATATGAGGTATTCCTTCTAAATCAAATTCTATTTCTAATTCCATTAGAATTCTGATTTTGTATGGTCACTGTTTTTATCCTCCTCCAATTTGTCATAAAGTGATGCCATACTAACTAAAGTAAAGACAACACCCATTCCAAATAAGAACTGAATTAACTCTACAGACCAGTGTGAATCAGGAGTTAATATAGTATTTAATGCAAAGAAACCAATAAGGCATATTGCAAGTAAAATCCATCTATTTTTCATATTGTTTGTGTTATTGGTTAGTATTAATTAATCACAAGGAACATCAATGTAGTAACAACACCCTTGACTAGGTGATGGATTCTCTCTAATGATTAACTCTACACATTCCTTGTCAGGTTCACATGATGCAAACATTGCAAGCATCATAGTTGATAATAATATTACTTTTTTCATATTGTTTTTGTTTTAATTGTTATCTATTGTATTTTGAACTATTATGTTCCTGTGCTTTCTCTTTAGCTCCTTTTAAAGCATTAATCTGTTCTTGATCAAAACCTGAAGCTTCAAGATTAGATATTGCAGAGTCTAGACTCTTACTTACCATAGCATCTGACTTTTTCATTGCTGCTAATAACTTTTCAGTTGCATTATCTAGTTCTTGTTGATTAATATCTAGTCCTTCATTTTTTTTTATAGAACAACTTAATCGTTGTGACAAAGCCAAAGCTTCTGTGTCTGTTAAATTTACTATCATATTGTTTATTTATTAGTATTTATTTAATTGTTATTTATCTATTTGTGTTGAGTCTTCTACATGGAGGCTCTTTATCCAATCTGAATTTTCTCTTTGGTATTTCTTAAAAAATTTTGAACACTCTTCTCTTTCTTGAGCAGTAATGTTTTGTTTCTTAAGCATTTTAAGGTATTTAGATCTAAGTATTCTTTGCTCTGAATAACCCATTAATCTAAATCTTTATACCAGTAGTATATTGATGCTACAAATCCAAAAGGTATAATACGAGATAGAAATTGTTTTTTAGTTTGTATTTCCTTGTCTTTGTTGAATTCTTCATGTGAATCTTCTGATAATGTAACACATGTTGTAAATATTTGTATAACCCACACTACTACTATTAGTGCTATTAAAAATGCCATCATAATTTATTTGTTTTAATTGATTATTAAATACAAGCTGGAGCCCCCTATAGAGGCCCACTATTAAGCTTGCTGTTTTATCTCGTTCACTTCAATACCTATCTTATTCGATAGATAATCCCATGTATGGCTGACGATATCCGCAGTTTATCCAATTTGCAGTTTTAGAATATCTGGTTATTAATTATTCTTGTTTGTTATCTAAGTACTGCTTACATCTTATTAGCTGTTACTTGGTAATCGAGTCATTAACTATATAGCTCTTTTATAGTCACTAATAATATTTTGAGGTAGCTGTAATTCACTACCTCTAGCTTGAGATTATCTCTAGCCCATTTTATTTGATTCTCACTACAGCTTTATGTGTAACGTGATTATCTTTAAGTTCAAAATCATCCGGTAATACACCTTTGTATCTTCCGTACAATACACAGTGTTTGTTGCTTACTCTTGCAACTAGTGTATCTCCTACTTTACTTATGTAATTAGAGTCTGCAAGCGTCATGGTTCTTCCATCTGTTACAGATTCTACTACAACTAATGTTGATTCACAGCTTGTTAATGACAATACTGCTATCAATAATATAATATAATTTTTCATTTTGTTTGTGTTAGATTATTAATTATTCATTTTCTTCTAGTTCTTCAGTAAACACGGCATTGTCTAAACAAGCACCACATCTATCGTCACTTAAGTAACTTGGTTCAGCTCCACAGCAATCACTATATAACATAGTATTTTGTATTTAAGGTGTTAAAGTTAATCCAAGGATATACTCCCCAGCAGTTTTTAAAGCAGGAATTATTCCTTTATGCTTCCTTGGATTGTTTGAAAAGCCTGCTGTCTAAAGGTTCAGGTACACTCTGTATTAGACTTTAACGGTATCATTCAGTAGAGCATTAAAAAGGCATGACTGAAGTATTGTGTACGCACCCAGCAGGGCTTTATTGTATATCATATCACACTATTATTGTGTGACATGATATCTATGCTAGTGATAGTTTACCATATATGTGGTTGTCCATATCATCTTGATCAATAGAAGCTATTTGAATATCTTCTGTATTAAAATTAATTGATCCGGTTTCCTGAAAAAATATTTCTCCATTCATAATTTAAGTGATTTGTTAGTTAATGATTTGTTTTAGTTATTAAAGTTTACTTGTAAAGTGTTTCTCGAACATTAGTATTCCTGATGCTCCTATTAAAAAACCTATTACTTTTATAGTTAGTATTGTAAGAAGCCTAATGTGGCCAATTGTATTGTCGATTATTTCTGGAAGAATATACTTAGATGGTATAATCAATAATGCATAACCAATAAAGATTATGCATATTGATACTACTAAATAGATTCCTAGCCTATTTTCTAATTTCATATTAATGATTGAACGATTTATTTATGGTTAATGCTTCTTGCAAAGAATATGCTGCTATAACTCTACCGTTGATTACAAATTTACTCATAGTTTTTTGTATTTATATGTTAATTTAAAAAGTTATTGTAATGTTGTGTCAGGTCATTACTTCACCTGTAGATTTACACACCTTACTACCATAGTGTGTATCAGCTTTATTTACGTAGAACCACAAAGGGCTAAAGACTGTCTTACACAAACAATGTAAGATTTAATAGTTAGAATGAAGGGGATTGAACCCTTATTAATACTATATTAATTTGTATTGTAATACTTATACTACATTCTAATTTAAACAGGAAGGAAGCTCACTCCAGAAATGTCAATTACTTTAAATGAGCTTCACAATTAATCCTGCCTAGTAAGTACTGCTTACACTTACTGTACCGTGTACCCGGTTGACGGTTCCTGTTTGCATATTCCACAGGCAAGTCATTCACAATATGGTCGACCAGACTTTCATATTGCACTCTGCATACAGTGGGTCAATTCTGTCTTACAAATCAGCTTATTCCCTGCTTAAGGTAAGATATTAGACTCAATCGGTGTCTAGTTATCAGTTCAACCGTCCTCCTCACTACCCACTTTGGGTGCTAGAGGCATCTCTATTTTCTGTATTCATGTTTAGTATGGATAGGTACATACTGTCATTTCATATTCCTATCGTTAATACTCCCCTAGAACAATGGTTCCTTAGTGGGGAATAATAAGGTACTAGTCAAGGCTACTATGATGAGTCTATTGTATGCAGTTTACATACACATGGGCTTATGAATAGTCTAACTATTCTACCTTCAACTTACCGTTATATATCCGCAGATAGCCAACACTGCTTTTAATGACTAGTATTTTAATTTTGTAAAAATATATATTATACTTGCACCGACCTTAAGAGTCTGCACTTCCTACCTTGTAGGATATGCGTGTTTTGTGGTAATT
>Ga0208643_1000026_pt1 | contig 89305 bp, 125 predicted proteins | sample VirMetDEL_Nov_12_FD_184516 | JGI IMG/M metagenome (GOLD analysis project Ga0208643, IMG submission 184516) | Aqueous microbial communities from the Delaware River and Bay under freshwater to marine salinity gradient to study organic matter... | ecosystem: Environmental > Aquatic > Marine >...
ATGGTTTAAATACTGGAATTCCAAATTCTTTGACAAGTGCCAGTTTTAGCGAAAGTGGTGGGCAGTTAAAAGGGTTAACAATAGGCTACAGAACAGATGAAACAACTGCTGTTATTGCCGCAAGAACTGCAACAGGTGATATAGCTTTTATGGGTTATAATGGTGGATGGTTAGAAACTGCAAGATTTACAAACGATAATAGATTAGGAATTGGAACGACTTCACCTACTTCAAAATTATCAATATTTGGTTCGCAAGCTGCTATAGATATAACAAGAGGTAATTCTGGAGATTCTAAATGGGAATTTTCTTCTGATTCAACTGCATTATATTTTTCAGAAATGTCAACTGGCACTCGTGCCTATATGATGGCTATAAAAGAAACAACTGGAAATGTAGGAATCGGAACGACTTCGCCTGATAATATTTTACATATAGAAACTTCTAACGCTGGTGGTCCACAAATACAATTAGAAAGCACATCTGGTACAGCTAGTGCAGCTTTTATTAATTTTGATAGTACTAGTTTACAATTGTCTACTCAAAGAGATATGGTAGATGGAGATTGGTATGATACATCAAAATCTTGGGGCGGAATAAATATACAAGGTCCAGCAAGCGGCTCTTTTATTACTTTTCACACAGCAGGAGCATCAAACACCAGCCCTACAGAAAGAATGCGTATAGTTCCTGCTGGTGCAGTTGGAATTAATAATAGTTCCCCTGATAGTTTTAGTGGTGGTGGAAGCACAGCCGCATCATTAGTTATAGGTAAAGGAACAAGTGGTGTTTCACCGCATATAACATTGTGGCAAGGTAATTCAGCTCAAGCCGCTATATCTTTTGCAAGTGCTAACACTGGTGCTGGTCAATATGAAGGTAGGATTCGTTATACAAGAGATACTGGTGTAATGGATTTTAGAACTAATGGTGTAGCTAATGTGTTGGTTTTAAATGCTAGTGGCAACGTAGGAATTGGAACGACTTCGCCTAATGAAAAATTACAACTTGCTGGTAATCTTAATGCATATGCTCCTGGTGGTATTGATGCTGGTTTATTCGCAAGTACGGCCGCAGGTTCTACAACTATTGCAATAAGATCAAGTGGTGTAACTCATTTTAATGGTGGTAACGTCGGGATCGGGACGGCTACGCCTGGAAGAGGTTTAACTATTGATAAATCTAATCAATATGCTGCACTTGAAATAATAAAAAATAATACAACTAACCAAATTGTTTATTTAGGTACTGGTTCCAGTGCAGGAACTGATGATCCTATTCTGCAAATGAAACATAATGGCACAGAAAATATTAGATTATATGCGACTGGTAATAGTTGGATTAATGGCGGCAACGTAGGAATAGGAACTGATTCGCCTGGGGCTAAATTAGTAGTTTCAAATAGTGGGGCATTAGGATATGAAATAGACCCTTTAAATGCAAGTGGAGAAGTAGTTTCTATATTTTCTTACAATAGGTCAACTGCAGCTTGGAAAACAACTAGATATTCATCACTAGACCATAGATTTGAAATCAATGGTACTACAGAAGCAATGCGTATTACAAGTGGGGGGAAAGTTAATATTGGACAAGGAACAAGTATTACAGGATTTTTAAATATTGAACAATCAGGAAATCATATTCATTTAAGAAATGGTGCTGCAGCATCTGGCAAATATTGGAATTTTGATGTAGCCAGTCAAAATAGATTATACATACTTAACAATGGAGATACAGGTGTTTATATAACAGATGGTGGCACGTCTTGGACTGCAAATTCTGATGAAACTTTAAAAGAAAATATTAAACCTTTAAATAATGTTTTAGATAAAATAAAAGATTATAGATGTGTTGAATATAATTTAAAAAATGTACCTAATGATAAAAAAATAGGTTTTATTGCACAAGATTGGGTGGATGATTTTGCCCCAATAGTTAATAAAGAAGATGATGGATTGTTAGGAATGAAATATACAGAAACAATTCCTGTCTTATTAAAAGCAATCCAAGAACTAAAAGCAGAAATAGAATTATTAAAAAATAAATAATTATCTTTGTAAAAATATTAAACAATGGCAAATTTTTATAAGTGGACAATAAATCAAATGAATGCCCGTATTGAAGAAGATGGGAATCAAAATGTAATCTACACAGTACATTGGACGTATACCGCACAAGACGACAAAGATCCTAAGTATATCGCTAGCCAAATAGGAGCTTACTCTTTACAGTACGATCCGTCTTCACCTTTTGTTCCTTATGCAGATGATGAGGCATTTGAGAATGTAGTAATTGGATGGTTAAAAGATGGATTGCCTGTTGCTGAAATGGAAGCAAGTTTATCTAAACAAATAGATTTAGAAAAAAAACCTGTGGATGAAGACTTATATTTTACTTGGGACAATCCACCAGTACCACCTATTGAAGAATAATATTATTTTACTATATTTGTTTTTTATAACTTAAATTAAATCTAATACAATGGCAAAAAAAATTACAGAAGAAGAATTAAAAAGACTTCAAGGCATGAATGCTGAGTTTACAAAAACTAAACTAGCACTCGCAGATTCATTACTTCAACAAAAAGAATTAATGGTTCAAATGGACAACCTAAGATCTGCGTTTAAAGTAGATGAAAAAAATCTAATGGAAGCTTATGGAAAAGATGTTTCTATAGATTTAGCAACTGGAGAAATAAAAGAAAACGTAGAAGAGGCACAAACTGTAGAAGAATAAAAAATGGCAAGAATAAGTAACACTAGCGTTTATCCAAATATTAATCCTGTATTGTCAGATTACTTTGTATTGACTGATGCTAATGACGACTTATCTACTAAAACTTGTACACTAGAGTCCCTACAACAACTTTATAATGTTGATGTAGTTTCAAAATCTATAACAGTTTCTCCACTTTATTTAAATGTTTTAGCAACTCAAGACTTTGAAATACTTCCTGCACCAGGTTCTGCATACGTATATGACATACAAAGAATTTTAGTTTTTATGGATCCAGGCTCTACAGTGTATGATTTTGCAACAGATTTACCATCATTTGATATGGGATCACGATCACTTAATGACATTCAACTAACCACTATGAATTCTGCAACAGATGTTGTTGAAGTAATTTGGACTGGAGGCACAAATAACTTTGTGTTACCAACTAATACTTCGGTGGTTTTGTCTAAAGCTGGTAGCAACCCTACACAAGGCAATGGAACACTTTATGTCAATATTTCTTACAGAAAACTAAAGTTAAATTCAACTTTCTAGTCAAATGGACATCCGTAAGATTTCCATAGGAGCAGATTACAAGTCTGGTGCCATGCATTATATTGTAGGGCAGAATGTTTTAGGAGGCTCTTATATTATTCATTTAATTCAACACGATGCAAATTCTAATTCATTTAAAATATGGATAGAAAAGAATCAAGAATTAATTATGTGGAAGGAGTTTAAAAACACAATGCCTATTTCTGTAGAATATAATCTAAACTTTTAATGCAGTCACCACATTCTTTCATAGTTCGACCAGTAAAAGGGAGAAGGTATGATAATATAAAAGACATTGGTGGTATTGACTTTATAACCAGTGTTTCTAAAGAAGACCATAAAGCATCTAATAGACATGCAGAAGTTGTGTCTACACCAGTAAATTATTCTGGAGATATAAAAAAAGGAGATATACTTTTAGTTCATCACAATGTTTTTAAATTTTATTTTGACATGAAGGGTAGAGAAAAAAGTGGTAAAAGTTTTTTTAAAGATGATTTATTTTTTATTGACAATGATCAGTTTTTTTTATATAACAAAAAAGGTAAATGGTATGGTCATGACAAATATTGTTTTGTAAAACCTATTCCTAAAAAAGATTTTTATTTAAAAGGCATTGGTGTTAAGGAAGAACCCTTACATGGTGTAATAAAATACTCAAACAAACAATTAGAACAATTAGGTGTTAATGAAGGGGATGAAGTCTGTTTCACTCCTGATAGTGAATATGAGTTTTATGTTGATGATGAAAAATTATATCGTATGTTTACCAACAACATAGCATTAACATTATGATGGATAGTAAAAAAATAAAAGAAGAAATAATTAAAGCTGGTGAAAAAGCAGTTATACAATTAATAAAAGTAGCAAAAGAAGATATTATTAAATACGAAAAAGATGATGAGTTGGCAGCTGACAGATTGAAAAATGCAGCCGCTACAAAAAAACTTGCTATCTTTGATGCATTCGAGATATTAAAAAGAATTGAAGATGAAAAGCAATTAATAGATGGAATTGATATAGTAAAAAATAATACACCTAAAGGATTTGCAGAATCAAGATCAAAATAGTTTATATAGAAAATTGTACAAAATTGTGCCGAACAATGTTATGGCAACAAAAAACAGAGCTCGTACATGGCTATATGGTTATAATCCTAAATATGATTTTGTAGTTATTTCTAAAACTGGGCAAATTGACCAAATAATAAATATAAATGGTTTAAATATAGCCTTACCTAAACCTCCCGCGCGCGTGCACACGCGAGACAAAAAAAACAAAGAACAGTACTGGGAGCCACATGTTTTACCTAAAGAATTAAAAAAAATACAATCTATATTTCATTGGCATGAAACCCCACCTCAATTTAAAAATAAATGGGTAGATTATATAGAACAAGAGTTTGATAGAAGAGAAGAAGGTTTTTGGTTTATGAATAATGGGGAGCCAACCTATATAACTGGCACTCATTATATGTATCTGCAATGGACAAAAATTGATGTTGGTCATCCAGATTTTAGAGAAGCGAATAGACTTTTTTATATATTTTGGGAAGCATCTAAAGCTGACAAAAGAAGTTTTGGTATGTGTTATTTAAAAATAAGACGTTCAGGATTTTCTTTTATGAGTTCATGTGAAGGTGTTAACACTGCAACAATTACTAAAGATTCTAGAATAGGTATATTATCTAAAACTGGTGCCGATGCTAAAAAAATGTTTACAGATAAAATAGTTCCAATATCTAACAACTATCCGTTCTTTTTTAAACCCATACAAGATGGTATGGATAAACCTAAAACAGAATTAGCTTATCGAGTTCCTGCTTCTAAGATTACTAAAAAAAATATGTATGTTATAGATGAGGAAGAATTAGAAGGCTTAGATACAACCATTGACTGGAAGAATACATCTGACAATAGTTATGATGGTGAGAAGTTACAACTTCTACTTCATGATGAAAGTGGTAAATGGGAAAGGCCAGAAAACATATTAAACAACTGGAGGGTAACTAAAACATGTCTTAGACTAGGTAGTAAAGTTATAGGTAAGTGTATGATGGGTTCAACTTCTAATGCTCTAGATAAAGGGGGTGCAAATTTTAAATCCCTATATGAAGATTCTGATTGTATGAAAAGAAATTCCAATGGACAAACAAAAAGTGGTTTGTATAATCTGTTTGTGCCTATGGAATGGAATATGGAAGGGTTTATTGACAGACATGGAATGCCAGTGTTAAAAAACCCACAAGAACCTATTATGGGTATAGATGGCGAATTAATATATCAAGGTGCAATTAATTATTGGGAGAATGAGGTAGAGTCATTAAAAAATGATCCAGATGCATTGAATGAATTTTATAGACAATTCCCTAGGTCTGAGTCTCATGCATTTAGAGATGAAAGTAAACAGTCATTATTTAATTTGACAAAAATATATCAACAAATAGATTACAATGACTCATTAATAATGCAACATCATGTAACTCAAGGTGGGTTTCATTGGAAAGATGGAATTAAAGATTCTAAGGTAATATGGAGCCCAAATAAAAGAGGAAGATTTTTTGTAACTTACATTCCAAAGGCTTCGCTTCAAAATAACGTTATAGAAAGAGGAGGGCAGAAACGACCAGGGAACGAACATCTTGGCTCGTTTGGTTGTGACTCTTATGATATTTCTGGAGTAGTTGTTGGGAAAGGTTCTAATGGATCATTACATGGGCTTACTAAATTTAATATGGATGATGCACCTAGTAATGAATTTTTTCTTGAATATATAGCCAGACCACAAACAGCTGAGATATTTTTTGAAGAAGTCTTGATGGCTTGTGTTTTTTATGGTATGCCAATTTTATGTGAAAATAATAAACCACGTTTATTATATCATTTTAAAAATAGAGGATATAGAGGGTATTGTTTAAATAGACCAGATAAAAAATATAATAAGTTGTCAAAAACAGAAAGAGAATTAGGTGGTATACCTAATAGCTCAGAAGATGTAAAACAATCTCATGCATCTGCAATTGAATCTTATATAGAAAAACATATAGGATTGGATTTAGAAGAAACATATAGAGATAAAGATATAATGGGAAGTATGTATTTTCAAAGAACTTTAGAAGATTGGGCAAAATTTGACATAAACAACAGAACACGATTTGATGCTGCTATTAGTTCAGGGTTAGCAATTATGTCTAATCAAAAACACCTATATACCCCAACTCAAAAACAATCAAAAATAAGCATTAACTTTGCAAGATATAATAACAAAAGTTCAGTTAGTCAATTACTTAAAAGATGAAAGACGTTACAATTAATATACAATCTGCTGCTTTTCCTGATCAATTTGTTTCAGACTCAACAAAAGACACAGTAGAATATGGTTTACAGATAGGACAAGCAATACAATATGAATGGTTTAGAAGAGATAATGGTTCATGTAGATTTTATGATCAATGGGGTGAGTTCATGCGCCTGCGCCTGTACGCGCGAGGGGAACAGTCTATTGCTAAATATAAAAACGAATTAGCTATAGATGGTGATTTATCTTATTTAAATTTAGACTGGACTCCTGTCCCAATTATACCAAAGTTTGTTGACATCGTTGTAAATGGCATGTCTGACAGACTTTTTAAAGTAAAAGCATATGCCGAAGACGCAATGTCTGCCGAAAAAAGAAATGAGTTTCAAAAACAAATAGAAGGTGAAGTAATTGCAAAACCTTTATTTAATCAGATACAAGAAGAGTTTGGCATAAATGTATTTCAAACCGATCCTGATCAATTGCCTGAATCAGATGAGGAAATGGAATTGTATATGAATATGAAATATAAACCAGCTGTAGAAATTGCTGAAGAGGTTGCAATAAATACATTGTTTTCTGAAAATCATTATAACGACATTAGAAATAGAGTTGATTATGATTTAACTACATTAGGCATAGGAATAACCAAACATGAATTTCTGTTAGGACAAGGTGTAAAACTAGATTATGTTGATCCTGCTAATGTAGTGTATAGTTATACTGAAGATCCTTATTTCAAAGATTGTTTTTATTGGGGTGAAATTAAAACAGTACCTATGACGGAATTAATAAAAATTGATCCATCATTAACTAATTCAGATTTAAATGAGATAGCTAAATATAGTCAATCATGGTATAATTATTTTAATACATCACAGTTTTATGAAAACAGTATGTTTTATAGAGATACTGCAACATTATTATATTTTAATTATAAAACCACACACTCATTTGTATATAAAAGAAAAAAATTATCTGATGGCTCGTACAAGACTGTACAGAAAGATGACCAATTTAATCCGCCACAAGAAATGATGGAGGAAGGTAATTTTGAAAAAGTAGAAAAAAGAATTGATGTATGGTATACTGGTGTAATGGTAATGGGTACTAATATTGTTTTAGAATGGAAATTAGCCGAAAACATGGTAAGACCAAAATCAGCAAATCAATTTGCTATGCCAAATTATGTTGCATGTGCGCCAAGAATGTATAAAGGACAGTTAGAGTCTTTAGTTAGAAGAATGATTCCTTTTGCTGATTTGATACAAATGACTCATTTAAAAATTCAACAAGTAGTTTCTAGAATTGTACCAGATGGTGTTTTTATTGATGCTGATGGATTAAATGAAGTTGATTTAGGAACAGGTAATGCATATAATCCAGAAGATGCTTTGAGGTTATATTTCCAAACTGGTAGTGTTATTGGTAGAAGTTATACTCAAGATGGTGAATTTAATAATGCTAAAGTACCTATACAACAACTAACTGCTAACAGTGGTTCTAGTAAAATGCAAATGTTAATAGCAAATTATAATCATTATTTAGACATGATTAGATCAGTAACAGGTTTGAATGAAGCCAGAGACGGATCAACACCAGATCCTAACTCTTTAGTCGGTGTTCAAAAATTAGCAGCTTTAAATTCTAATACAGCAACTAGACATATATTAGATGGTAGTTTATTTATAACCAGAACTTTAGCAGAGTGTTTATCTATAAGGACAGCTGATATATTAGAATTTGCAGATTTCAAAGATGAATTTGTCATGCAAATAGGTAAATATAATTCTGGTATTTTAGAAGAAATAAAAGATTTATACATTTATGATTTCGGTATATTTATTGAGATGTCTCCTGATGAAGAAGAAAAAGCGATGTTAGAAGCTAATATTCAAATGGCATTATCAAAAGAAAATATAAGTTTAGAAGATGCTATTGATATTAGAGAGATTAACAATCTTAAAATGGCTAATCAATTATTAAAATTGAAACGTAAACAGAAGCAGGAGCAAGAGCAACAACAAAGAATGCAAGAGCAACAAATGGCCGCACAGATGCAAATGCAGGCTGAACAAGCTAAAGCTCAACTTGAGGCACAAAAAGTCCAAATGGAAACTCAATCTAAAATGCAAGTTAAACAAGCTGAAATAAGTTTCGAAATAGAGAAACTTAAAAATGAAGCAATGTTGAAAGAACAACTTATGCAGACAGAGTTTCAATTTCAAATGCAGTTAAAAGGTGTTGAGCAACAAGGTTTACAGTCAAGAGAAACTGAAAGAGAAAATGCTAAAGATGCGCGTATAAGTCAACAGTCAACACAAACATCTAAAATGATAGAACAAAAGAAAAGAGATTTACCTGCAATAAATTTTGAATCAAATGAAGATAGTTTAGATGGTTTTGATTTAGCAGAGTTTGAGCCAAGATAAGCTTAAAAAGATATTTAAATTTTGTTTAACTTTGTTTAAAATTTAATCTAATTTAATATTATGGAAATAAAAGTAAGAGACTTAGGGCATAAAGAAGAAAAGTCCAAAGCTGAAATTGAAGAGTCATTGTTACAAAAACATGAAGAGAAGTTTGAAGACAGTGAGCAACAAGAAGAACAAACAGATACAGTAAAGGTTTCAAACGAAAACGATACTGAAAAAGAAACTCCCTCATCAGAGACAATTGGTGAAACTCCCTCATCAGAGTTAAATGATGAAAACGTTCTTTCTTATATTAGAGATAGATACAACAAAGATATAAATTCAGTTGATGAATTGTTTGAGGAAAAAGAAGCAAACGAAGAATTACCTGAAGATGTGTCTGCGTATTTAAAGTACAAAAAAGACACTGGACGTGGAATCCAAGATTTCTATAATTTACAGAAAGATTACGATTCTATGGAAGATGACTCTGTACTTGCTAGTTATTATAGTATAACCGAAGATGGGTTAGATGATATTGACATTCAAGATATTATTGAGGAAAAATTTAGTTTTGATGAAGAATTAGATGAGCCTCGCGATATTAAGAGAGTAAAACTAGCAAAAAAACGAGAACTTGCGAAAGCGAAAAAGTTTTTGAATGAGCACAAAGATAAATACAAAATGCCTCTTGAGTCAAGCGGGGATCAGTTATCTAATGATCAACAAGAAAATTTAAATGCTTATGAAAGTTATCTTAAAGAATCTAAATCTATTGAGGAGCAAAACAAAAAGAAGTATAATTACTTCCTAGATAAAACCGATGAGGTTTTTAACAATGAATTCAAAGGTTTTGAGTTTAATGTGGGAGATAATAATATAACTTTTAAACCTGGGACAGGTGAAGAGCTTAAAAATGTGCAGTCCGATTTTAACAATTTTGTTAATAAATACATGGACAAACAAACAGGGTTAATCGCCGATCCAAAGGGATATCATCGTTCACTAGCAGTAGCTATGAACCCTGAAAAATTTGCTCAATTTTTTTACGACCAAGGTGTTTCGGCAACTGTGGATAATGTTTCTAGAAAATCTAAAAACATAAACATGGACATTAGAAACGCTGCTCAACAAACTGTCACAAAAGATGGTATGAGAATAAGGGCTGTAGGAGATACCAATAGTGGAAGAGGACTTAAAATTAGAAGTATTAAAAAAGTTTAACAAATTAAAAATTTAAATTATTATGGCAGTACAAGCGGTACCCGGATTCGATTTACAACCGAGTTCACAACAAGTCCCTGTATCAACTAATTATCTGTCTTCGGCAGACTTTACTTGGTTACAGCAATATCTTCCTGACACTTACGAAAAAGAATTCGAAAGATACGGGAATAGAACAGTAGCATCATTCTTAAGAATGGTAGGCGCTGAAATGCCTTCTAACTCTGACCTTATCAAATGGGCAGAACAAGGAAGGTTACACAATAAATACCAAGGTTTAACAACTGGATCAGGAGCAGGTTCTGATACAGCAGTATTCGTTATTCCAGCAGCAGATTTTAATCCAGCATTAGCTTCGCCAAATTTGGCAGCTCTTAGAGCAGGACAAACAGTAATGTTAAGTTCTTCTGTAGCAGGATCTACATTATCAGCTAAAGGAATTGTAACTGTAGCACCTACTGGAGCTGGAGCTGGAGCTAGAACTTTTAGTGTAGGATTTTATGAAGCAGCAGGTATGCCTGCATTTACTTCAGGTTCTATAGATTGTTTTATATATGGTTCTGAATTTGCAAAAGGAACAAATGGAATGGTTGGTTCTAATGAGGCAGATGATTTTATCTTTCAAAACAAACCTATTATTATCAAAGACAAGTATGCAGTGTCTGGTTCTGATATGGCTCAAATTGGTTGGATTGAAATCCAGTCTGAAAACGGAGCTAATGGATATTTATGGTATCTTAAATCTGAGCACGAAACGAGACTTAGATTTGAAGACTATTTAGAAACAGCTATGGTGGAAGCAGTTCCAGCTGAAGCAGGTTCAGATGCAGGTAATTATCTGCAAGGTTTATTAGCAGGTGGTGCATCAGCAGCAGAAAAATCTGGTTCTGATGGTATCTTCTATGTTGTTGAAAATAGAGGTAATGTTTTTGGTGGAGGTAATCCAACAAGTTTAGCTCAGTTTGATAGTGTTATACAAAGACTAGACAAGCAAGGAGCTATTGAAGAAAATGTTATTTTCTTAAACAGAAACTTCTCGTTTGATATTGATGATATGTTAGCACAACAAAACTCTTATGGAGGTGGTGGTACATCATATGGTCTATTTGACAATGATAAAGACATGGCTTTAAATCTTGGATTTACAGGATTTAGAAGAGGTTATGACTTTTATAAGTCTGACTGGAAGTACCTAAACGATCCTACAATGAGAGGTGGTTTAGTTGGTGGAGCAGTTAATGGATTATTAGTTCCAGCTGGTTCAACTACTGTATATGACCAAATCTTAGGAAAGAATGCTAAAAGACCATTCTTACACGTTAGATATAGAGCTTCTGAAACTGAAGATAGAAGATATAAAACTTGGATTACTGGTTCTGCTGGTGGTGCAAGAACTTCTGACTTAGATGCGATGGAAGTCAATTTCTTAAGTGAAAGAGCTGTATGTACTTTAGGTGCAAACAACTTCTTTATCTTTAAGGATTAATATTATTGTAAATTTTACCCCTACTTAGGTGGGGGTAATATTTATTTTTTACTGGAATTAAATTAAATTAAATTAAATACAATGAAAAAAAAAGCAAATTACGTTACTAAAATATATAAGCTTACTGGTAACAAAGCACCTCTCTCATACATGTTAGCATCAAGGCATTCTCAAAGATCTCCTTTGTTATATTTTGATGAAGAACAAGGAATTAATAGACCATTAAGATACGCAAGAAATCAAAAAAGTCCATTTGAAGACAAACAAGACGGTAATGCAATTCTAGAACCTATAGTGTTCGATGATGGTATGCTAGTAGCTCAAAAAGAAGACCAAGTACTACAAGAGTTTTTACATTATCATCCTGGTAATGGGAAAGTGTTTGTAGAGGTTAATAAAGAGCAAGATGCATTGAATGAGCTTTCAGATGCTGAAAGTGTTTTAGAAGCCCAAATAATAGCAAAAGAATTGTCTAGTAATACTCAGAAATTATTACAAGTATCTAGAGTTTTATTAGGTAATGTGGTTGACAACATGACTATTCCAGAGTTAAAAAGGGATTTGTTAATATACTCAAAGAATAATCCAGAAGACTTTATTAATACGATAAACGATCCAATGTTACAATTACAAGATGATGTTTATCAAATATTTAAAGCTGGGTTCTTACAAACACGAAACAATGGTAAAGAGGTTTATTATAACCTTCCTAACAATAAAAAAAGATTAATATCTGTTCCTTTCGGAGAAGATGCTAATTGGATTGTTGGTTCGTTTTTTCAATCAGATGATGGTGTTGAAATATATAAGCTACTTAAAAATCGCTTAAAAAAATCAGAATAAAATAATTATCTTTGTATAATTGTTTAACCCCATAAATTTATAAGATATGGAAAAATTTTTAAAAGTAACTGTAAGTGATCAAGATTATTTAATTAATGTTAATCACATTCTTACAGTAGAACAAGGATCAGGAACTGGAGCTGTAGACATTTTATATGATATAGTCGGACATTCAGCAACTGGTGCAAGTGAGGTAATAGGTGTTACATTAACTGCTTCAACAGCAGATGATACAGCTAAAAAGAAAGAGCAAATTGGTAGCATCGTAGAGGCTATTGAAGATGCGCTATCTACAAGTTGGAACAGACCTATTTTCAGTATTTCACCGAAATATCCTGTTACAAGCGTTGCTCAAGTAGAAAAAGCATGGGCATAGTTTAATCTATTAGACTTAAATTAAGAAGAGGCTTAAACAATTGAGCCTCTTTTTTTTTGTTTATATTTGTAAAAAGAACTAGAATGATTAATTCAGTTAGAAATACAGTACAAGCAATCGCAAACAAGAATAATTATGGATATATATCTCCACAAGATTTTAATTTGTACGCACAACAAGCACAAATGGATTTGTTTGAAGACTATTTTTATCAATACAATAGTTGGATAAATAAACAAAACCAAAGAGTGTCTGGTACTGGTTATGCAGATATAGTAAAAAGTTTAGTAGAAGTAATTGATAGTTTTTCAGTAACTAAAGGATTAATTAAACAAGCAAATAATATGTTTAATCTGCCTGCAGATTACTATTATATAAATAAAATAAATTATTACCCCAACTTTGTGGACAGTGGATTCACTACTGCCGCAGGAGTATCTAATCGTTTAACAGACTCAGCTGCTCAGTTTTCTACTAGTGGTGTCGTTAAAGTAGGGCAATTAATAACAAACACAACATCATCCAGTGATTATGCTGGATTTAGTGCATTTATAGTAAGTATTGATAGCAATACACAATTAACATTAAGCACAAATATATTTCCTATAGGTGGAGCTGGTGGTGACACATATTCTACATACAATACAACTGGTATTGTAGAGGTTGAACGAGTTAATCAAAATAAAATATTTTATTTGAACAACTCACCACTTACTGCTCCTACAACTGGTTTTCCTGCTTATGTGTTAGGTGGTGCAACAAGTGGTATTGTAGGATCGAGTGATTCTGCACAAGGTCAGTTAGGTAATACTGTTACAGTATATCCAACTACTATAAGCACTGCAGGATCTGTTATTACTGATTATGTAAGATATCCTTTGCCTCCTAAATGGACATACCAAACTGTAGGTGGGACTTCAGGAAGCCCAGAGTTTGATTCTAACCAAGCTGATTATCAAGATTTTGAATTACCATTATCTGATGAACCTGGTATAGTAGCAAAAATTTGTCAGTATGTAGGTATTGAAATAAGAGAAGCTGATGTGTATCAGTTTGGAAAACAAGAAATAGTTGAAGACAATCAAATACAAATATAGATTATGGCGTATTTAAACGATTATCAATATTATGCAAATGAAGGTGGCACTCCTAAAGATAAAAATTGGGGTTCATATCAATATGTTACTTTAGATGAAATAGTTAACAATTTCATGTTAATGTATCAAGGTAATAATGAATTGATAAATAATATTACACGATATAAAGTTTTATTTCATGCAAAAAGAGGGATACAAGAGTTGAACTATGATGCAATGAAAGAAATAAAAATATTACAATTAGCTTTAGATGATTCATTATTATTTGTTTTACCTCATGATTATGTAAACTGGGTTAGAGTGTCAATGTTTCAAAATGGAGTGTTATTTCCACTTACTGAAAATATACAAACACAATGGGCTAGTACTTATTTACAAGACAACAATAATAATATACTGTTTGATCAAAATGGAAATGTTCTAAAGCCACAAGATTCACCATTGGATTTATCAAAAAAAACAATCTATTTAAATAACGAAAGCCTATACGACGGGTGTGAAGGTTATTGTGTAGATGGTTTATGGTATTTTGATTTTGCTATTGGTGGACATTTTGGATTAAACACTGAAACTGCTAACACTAATCCTACTTTTTCTATAGATAAACAAAGAGGTGTTATCAATTTTAGCTCTATTGCATCTGGGCAGTCTATTGTATTAGAATATGTTTCTGATGGAATGGAGAAAGGCAACGATGCTGACATTAGTGTAAATAAGTTATTTGAAGAATTTATTTATGCATATATTAAATACTCTATATTAAATGGTAAATTAGGAGTTCAAGAATATGTTGTAAACAGAGCTAGAAAAGATAAGTCTTCTTTATTAAGAAACGCAAAAATTAGATTAAGTAATATACACCCTGGTCGACTTTTAATGAATATGAGAGGTCAGGCTAAATGGATTAAGTAATATGCCAATAGTAACTACAAATTTTGTACGCGGAAGAATGAATAAAAGCGTGGATGAGAGACTTCTTCCTCCAGGCGAATATGTCAATGCTATAAATGTTAGGCTAGGATCAACTGAAACCACAGAAATAGGAGCTGTAGAAAATTCTAAAGGAAATACTAAACTTACAACATTACAATATGAAGGTGCTGATTTAACAAATGCAACTTGTATTGGTGCATATGATGATGGAGCTAATGAAACTATATATTGGTTTATAACATCAACAACTGTAGATATGATTGTTTCTTTTGATACAAAAAATGAACTAATCACTTATCACGTAGTTTCTGTAAGCGTTTTAAATTTTAACACTACAAACCTAATTAATAGTGTAAACAAAATAGGTAATTTATTGTTTTTTACTGATGATGTAAATCCACCACGAAAAATTAATGTTACCAGAAATTATCCTAGTCCACTATCTGGTGCAGATGTTGTAACAGATAAAGAGTTAAATGTCATTGTTCAGCCACCTTTAGCGGCACCTACATTTAATTTAATATCACAGGCGACTGAAGCGAATTATATGGAAACTCGTATGATTTCTTTTGCTTATAGATATAAATATCAAGATGATGAGTATAGTGCACTATCACAATTTACTGACATAGCCTTTGTTCCTGGAGTTTTTAAGCTAGATATAGCCACAAATCTAAACAGTGGTATGAAAAACATTTATAATGCAGTAGAGCTTAGTTTTAACACTGGAGACTCTAATGTAGTTGGGGTTGATTTAATTTTTAAATTTGCAGACTCTAACGTATTAAATGTTATTGAAAGATTTAACAAGTCTAATTATGGATGGCCAGATAATACAATTCAGACACAAACATTTAGTAATAGTAAAATATATACAATACTACCAGATAGTGAATTATTAAGGCTTTATGATAATGTGCCAAGAACTGCAAAAGCACAAACTTTAATGGGTAATAGGTTGGTGTATGGTAACTATGTAGATGGTTACGATATGGTAGATAGTGATGGCAATAGTTGTCAAATGACTTTTGAAGCAGAAAGAGTTAGTAGTAATATAGAAACAAATGATTTCACTCCTACTTTAGTAAGTGGAGCACAATACACTATTGACACTCCACAAACTATAGCTAATAGTACTGTTTCTATAGATTTATCTGATATTGCCACAAAATTAAAAAGTGGAGCTGTATTAGATTTTGATTTTACATTTATTCATTCTACATTTTCTGGCAATAGTGGTTCAACAACCACATCACAACCTTCAACTGACATCTCTACAATATTTACATTAGCACAAGATTTTAATAGTGTTTATGAAATGGTAAATAGTGTTGATTTTAAAACCAGAATTGGAAGTGAACCTGCATACTTTACAACTGTTGCTAATGCTTGTTCTAATGGAACAAGTTTTACCGATACATTTAATTGTGCTGTAACTAATCCTGGTGATAGTAATTCTAACATTGGTTGGTCAAAAAGCGAAAGTGGTATTTCTGGTTTAAATCAAGGAATTAGAATAACATCACAACCAGGTTCAAATGTAGTTACATTTCAAATACCAGCAATGAAGTTTGTTGATTCTGATCCTTCAATAGGAACTTCAGCACCTTTATATGAATATTATAAATTTACTTCTGGCGAGGTGTTGTTTTTAGGAAATGGTAACACTAAAAGTTTACATAGTAACAGAAATTACGAAGTAGGGGTGGTTTATATGGATGAATATTTAAGAAGTTCTACCGCTTTAGTCTCACCAGACAATACAATATTTACACCTGCATCAACATCAGCTCAAAAAAATCAAATTAAAGTTACTATACCAATTACTCAAAAACCTCCTTACTGGGCAAGTAAGTATAAATTTGTAGTAAAAAGAGCTGAGGGGCCTTATGAAACTATTTATAGTAATTTTTATTACAGAGACACTACCACTAATACAGTGTATTTTAAATTAGAAGGGCAAAATCAAACTAAAGTAAAAACTGGGGATATATTAAGGGTAAAAGCTGATACATTTGGAGCTTTATCTACTTATCAAACACAAGAAGTTTTGAGTGTAGATGCAAAAGAACAAAACTTTTTAACTCCTGCGGCAAATATAGAAACAGGTGGAATTGCTCCTTATATTTCTGAATTAGCAGGATTATACATGGAGTTAAAACCAACTAATTTCAATATAGACACATCAGAAGACTCTTCTGCATGGAGCTCTGGAACTGAATCTGATCAGTCGAAAAGAAATTACCCAAGTATTCAAATACCTTGTTTTAGAAACAGAACGAGTGGAGATACAAACGTTGTGTTGCCAGAAGGGAGTTTAGTAACATTTGATTTTGAGTTTTTTAGAAGCGAAAGAAATAACCGAGCAGGTTCAGAAATATACAACTATAATAAAACTTTTCAAGCATCTAATGATTACGATAATTTATATGATTTTGTAGTTGGTGAGGCTATTGATTTTACTGGTGGTGTAGACACAAGCACAGATGATTCTGGTGCAAATCAAAATATATTTATTAATGAAAATCCATTACCATCTAAAAGTATACCTGGAAGAATACAAGGTAAGAATCAATATAGGTTTTCTACAACTAATGGAAATACACCATCTACAGGAACAGGACAAACTAATTTTTTATATTTAGCATTAAAAAGTGGTACACAAGGAGTTGGAGGACACCCATCAAGAGTAAAAGGTAGGATATCTGTACAAGTTGCAAATTCAATAATAACTTTTGAGTCAATACCAGTAGATGTTGATAATGACATATATTATGAAGACGATGCATGTTATGATATAACAGGTGGTTTTCACACTGGAACAACACAAACACAAACTAGCACACTACCAGCTATTAGTACTTTAGGCTTTTTTGATTGTTTTTCATTTGGTAATGGTGTAGAAAGTTTTAAAGTAGAAGATTCTCTTATAGGACAATCGTTCACTCTAGGACAAAGAGTGACATCTGTATCGGACCAAGACTATAAAGAAGCAGATAGGTTTGCAGGAATGACTTACAGTGGCTTATACAGTGAAGAATCTAATGTAAATAGACTAAATGAGTTTAATTTAGGTTTAGCGAACTTCAAAGACTGTGAGGTTACTTATGGTCCAATTCAGGTTTTACATGCAAGAGAAACAGATATAATGTGTTTACAAGAAGACAAAATATCTTATGTGTTGGCACAAAAAGATGTTTTAACAACTGCGGATGGTGGGGGTGCAATATCAGCTTCTCCTTTAGTCTTAGGACAACAAGTAGCAAGAATAGAGGAATATGGTATAAGTAGCAACCCTGAAAGTTTTGCCTCACATGGTGATTCTATGTATTTTACAGATGCTAAAAGAAATGCAGTAATACAGTTAAAAGGAGCAGGAAGACAACAAGCATTAGTTGTTATATCTGAACTAGGAATGAGGTCTTATTTTAGAGATTTATTTACACAAAATTTTAATAAACAAAAACTAGGTGGATTTGATCCGTATATGAATGAATATATATTATCTTCTACTGTAACTGATATACCATCAGTAATTGTACCATTACCATGTGGTACATTAATTTCAAGACAATCTGTTACAAATGCTTCATCTTATTCAATAGATTTTGGAACTTCTCAAGGTACTGTAGACTTTACATTTAATGTAACTGGAACGGTGACTTTACAAGTGGTTTGGGATAATAATAGTGTTATTAATCAATCAATTACTGGAAGTGGCACTGTAAGTTTTAACAAAAACAAAGCTAATCCAGCAACTGCTACAGTTACAATAACACCAAGTGGAAGTGCTACATATGATATTACACCTAATTGTCCAACAACTAATGAAATTATTGTTGTTCAAATAACTTTAGGTTCACCAGTAGATGATGGTAAGTTTATTCATAATCAATATTACTGGAACAAAGGAACATTAACAAGTCCTGTTTCAAGTGAACTTATAACTTTTAATTCTGCTGATCCTGTAGAAAGTTTTATATCAACGACTGGACAAACTTCAGTTGGGATTATGCCAGTATCTGGTTCAAGTATTACAATGCAGTCTAATAAAAAAGATTTTGATGATTTTGTTTTTGATGGAACAGTAGATAAGTTTAAATACTTAGTAAGCCCTATACAATATACTGCAAATGATTGGGCTATAATTGATGCTGCATCAACAACTGCAACACCAATAACAAATCCATCAACTGGATTGTATCAAGCATCATTTACTTATACTAATAGTAGTCCTATAACAGACAAATATTTATACATGGTATGGGATTACAGAAATGTAACTAATATAGTGCTTAGAGATGGATCGACTGATTTAACTGCATGTTGCTCTGGAAACTCTGTCAGCTATTACATAGACACAGATAGTTTTGCTACAGCTACAGCAGTATGGACAGATTCAAATTTACACACTAAAGCGCCTAATCAATTTTATCAAGCAACGAGTATTGTGAGAGAACAATCTGCAGGACTTTTATTGCCTTCAGTAACTTGTGCTCCATGTGGTACTGCTATACCATTATGCTCAAGCACTACAGGTGCTTCAGATATATGTTGTACTGGTTGCACATACTCTTCTTATTCTTCTTCTATAATGAAGTCTTTAAGGTCAGAAGCTTGTGGATTAGCTCAAGATCAAACATATTATCACAATGGAACTGGAACGACACCAGTTGTAAATAATTTTGTATATTCTAATAACACTGGAACTACTCTACTTGCAGCGGGATATTATTCTCTGAGTGCAACATCAGTAATATATGTCAATAGCTCTGGTATGGTAGAAAATTTATTAACTTGCTAAATAATGGCTACAGATAACACATATTATATAGACACGAGTTTGTTCTCAACAGCTACAGCGGTGTGGTCTGATAGTGCATTAACAACTAAAGCACCAGATGGGTGGTATCAAGCACCTACAGAAACTACAGTTACATACAGGCAACAAACAGGTGGAACTTTAGGAACTGCGGCAAACTGTGAGTGTCCAGTGCCATGTGGTAGTAATATTAGTGGAAGTGGAAATGTTGGTAGTTATATTATTGATATTGATATGGGTAACACCACGGCAGATGTGGGTGCAATAATTGTGTATTTTCAACCTTATAATATTCCAGATGGAATTTTAGCAACTTTTGATTCAACTACTTACAATACCTTAACTACTAATAATCATGGTATTGAATTAGCTACTGCTGGAGAAATAAATTTTGTAGGTACACCTACTGGAGGTTGTACAGCTAGTGATTTAGAAGGAAGTTCTACCACAGTTTCTAACTACACATATAATGGAACTGCTTTTGTAGATACGGGTACAGATACTACTATAGTCATACCAGCTTCAGGTACAGTAAACTTAAATGCTACTGGTAATATTTTTTATACTATGGTGATACCTAAACCAAATGCAACACCTTCTAATTTAAGGTTACAGTTGGTTGGGGTTTGTGGTAGTACAGCATTTCAGTTTGATGCAATATGTCCAGCGGCTTTACCTTCGTTTACTACCAATACGGTTCAAACAAATCCAGGCTTAGCTTGTAGCGCGACACAAGATCAAACATATTATTTTGCACGAAATTCATCTTCCTTAGGTCAAACTACTCCTGTGCCAGACAGCAATACAATTCCTCAAATAGGAAACTTTGTGTTTTCTAACAATACCGGTGCTACAGCTTTAGCTGATGGGTTTTATAAATTAGATGCAACAATTGTTGCTCAAGTTGTTTCTGGTGTAGTTTCTGCAACTTCAACATGTCCAACTAACACTGCATTTGCATCCTCATCAACTGGTGCATCTGTAAGTGCAGCTTGTACAGACACAATCGATCAGACATTTTATCATAATGGTTCTGGAACATTACCTACATCTGGAGATAATGCATTCTCTGATGCTGGTGGAACAACTCCATTATCAGCAGGGTACTACAAATTAAATGCAACTTCTTATATTGAAATAACTGGTTCTGCAGGACTGGTTAGTGGTCCATCTAGTTTTGCATTAGGCACATCATTCAGTTCAAGCACAAGTCAAGCTAGTGGAACCGATGCATGTGCAGCTTCATTAACAACAACATTTTATCATAATGGCTCTGGTTCATTGCCTGTAGCTAGTGACACATGTTATACAGATGCATGTAAGACCATAACATTACCCGATGGTTTATATAAAATAACAACTACCAATGGAGGTAGTTATATTACAATAACTGGAGGAAGTGGTGTAGTTGCATCTGTAACTAACTGTAATACTTGTACAGCTTACCCAAGTAGTAATCCATTAAGTTTTGGAGCAATATGTAACCCTGGTGCTACTCCATCTATAGATAACATGTATTATCATAACGGATCGGGTACATACCCAGTAACTGGAGACACAGTATATACTACTATAGGATGTAGTAATCCTTTAAATGGTGGTAATTCTTACTTTTATATTTATTCAGTAGGAACTAATAATTTTTATATACGTGTAAATTCAAGTGGTGTAGTAATTTTAGACTCAAGTTGTACACCACCTTAATAACAAACTATGGCAGCAGAGACATTAACATTTAGCGATGACAAAAGAAGCCCAGGGTGGCCATCTTTTTACACATACTATCCAGAGTATATAAAAGGTATGAATGGATATTTATATACATTTTACCAAGGAAACTTATGGAGACATAATACTAACTCATTAAGAAACAACTATTATGGTGTGCAAGGTATTTCAACCGTTACTAGTGTGTTTAATCCAGAGCCTACATTAAGTATTAAGTTATTTAAGACCATGTCTTATGAAAGTTCTCACAGTTGGGCAGTTACTGATTTAAACACTGATTTAAGCAGTGGTTCAATGCTTGAGACATATTTTGAACAAAAAGAAGGTGAATGGTATTCATATATAAGAAGTAAATCAGGAACAGTGGACTGGAAGTTAAGATCAGGAAATGGTATTGCTACTTGTACAGGAGTCACTGGTCCAGCTACTGCTACAGTAATAACATTTGCTAAATCAATTGGAAACATATTAAGTATAGGAGATATTATTTATAGTTTAGATGTAGCAGCAGGGCAGACTAATCCAGTTATAGCGGGAGCAGTTACTGCGGTAACTAGTAAAACTATTACTGTAAGTATTGACACAGCCACTGGTGGTGTTGTTCCTTCTACAGGCTTTTTTATATTGTATTATAAAAACAGTATTGCAGAGTCACATGGAGCTCGTGGATACTATATGGAGTTTACAATGACTAATGATGATACTAGTGCAGTAGAGCTATTTTCTGTAGGTAGTAATGTAATGAAAAGTTATCCTTAGAATTTGTTATCTTTGTGTGAATGGAATTACAAATAGCTCATGATGTATTAAACTCTGTAGTAGCTAGAAGAGGTTTAATGTGGGAAAAAATTGAGAATTTTCATAAAAAAGCACAGGCTTTAGAAATTTCTTTAGATCATACCGCTGGAGAACCTTATAGTCAAGAGTTTTCAGAGTTATGTCCATTAAAACAACACATCGAAGGTGGTCTCTATACAAGAGAACTTTTTATGCCTAAAGATGGGATTATAATAAGTATGATTCACAAACAACAACACCCTTCTTTTTTATTAAAGGGTAAGGTTTCGTACATCACAGATGCGGGAGAAATTAAAACAATAGTTGCTCCACACACTATTTTTACACAAATAGGGACACAAAGAGTGTTTTATGTACATGAAGACAGTAGTTTTTGTTGTGTTTATAAGGTAAAAGCTAAAACTTTTGAAGAAGCAGAAGCTGAGGTATATACTAATAATTATAGAGATTTACCTAAAAAAATAATAAATAAAATAAATAAAAAATTATGGCAGGTCCAGCAGCAATAATATTAGGAAGTATAGCAGCCGCAACAGGTTTAGCAGGCATGGGTATTGGTTTAGGTCAAGCAGGTAAACAACGAAGAGCAGCGAGTCAAGCAAAAGCTGACTCAGAAAGGTTAATGCAACAAGCAAGAAATAGAATGATGGCAGACAATTTTGAAAACATTAAGTTGCCTACAGAATCTTATGACAGAGCTTTTAGAGAAAATACTGCACAACAAAGACAAGCTATAGACTCACTACAAGGTGCTGATGCAAGAACTTTAGCAGCAGGTATAGGTAAAGTAAGTGCGGCAGGAACTGCGGCAAATGAAGAACAAAGACTTGTAATGGGTAAAGACTTATATGACTTAGAACTTAAAAAAGCACAAAACGCAGAACGAATAAAAGATGAGTTGGTAGGTATGGATGTAGGACAAGCTAGAGACTTAACAACAATGTCGGCTGACTCAAGAGAAGCTGCAGCGGCATCAACAATGGGTGCTATACAATCTGGAGTAGCTGGTGTTTCTGCACTTGCAAGTTCATTGCCAGATTACATGAAATCTGGTGCTGATAGGAAAGCTGGAACTTTTGCTGAAAGTGATGTGTTTAAAAATATGGATAAAGGCGGTAATGTTGTAATTGATAAAAATACTGGCAAAGCAGTTCAAACTGATAATCCAGCATATTTGAATAGAGCTGATGATTATAATATGGATTTAAAACCAGGAGATGCGGGATATATAGCTCCTACAATTGATTATTACCAACCATATACAGATAAACAGGCTGAACAATTAATTGGAGAAAACTACGAAAGTATATTTGGTGACAATAAAACATTTAGAGAGTTAAAAAAGGATGACTTTAAAAATTTAACTCCAGCACAATTAGCAAAAATAAAAGAAATATTAGGTCAACGATAATTATAAACTATGGCAGTAGATCCAAAAAAATACTCTTTGTATGCTCAACGAGACCTAGAAAAACAGTATGTTAACTGGGGAAAAGTAGCACAAGACATTACTACAGGAATAACAACAATAGCAGGTGAGAGACAGGCTAGGAAGGATGAGTTAGATAAATTGACTAATGAAGCCATAGAAAACTTAAGTGCTGTTCCTGATGTAGAAAGCCAAGATGCTGGCACAATGATTATTAATGCCAGTGACATGTCTAAAAAAAATCTACAAATTCAATCTGATTTGTTAAAAAGAGGGTTAATCACTCCTAAAGATTTTAAACTTTTTATGGAGAAACAAAAAACAGGATACTCTTCATATAGTACTGCAATAAAACAATGGGACGGGTGGTATCAAAAATCCCTAGAAAGGATTGATAAAGAAGAGGCGAGTGCAGGTGAAATGTATAATAACACTTCTTTAGAGGCTTTTGGTAATTTACAAAACAAAGTACTCATGACTAATCCAGCTAATGGACAATTACAGTTAGTAGAGATGGGTAAAGCACCAGATGGTACTTATACTAAAATGCCAGATTTAAAAAAGAATCCGAGCAAAGTAGTTAGTCCACATGCTATCAACCTTCGTATGAATATGAAGTCAAACAAAAAAGTTTTGACAGATGAGGCTAAAAAGCTAGTTGATCCAATGGGTAGAATTATAAAATCTTATACTGGTGAAGATGGTAAAATGTTTTCTAAAGAAGGTTTTAGGTATAGAGACAGCCAAGATGTAGAAAGAACATATAAGGATTGGCTAAATTCTTCAGCCGATGCACTTACAGCAACTAATGATGATCAAATGCAAATATTAGCAGGTCAAGGATACCATATAGCACAGAGTGTAGATGAGTTTAAAGAAAAGCATGGAGATGACACTTCTAAAATGATTTTAGTTAGTTATGCCTCTGGCACACCAGTTTATAAACTTTTAGGAGAGGGTGAAGATGGTTATAAAGGGCTAGGTATAGAAGGTGAATCAAAAAAAGTTGCGAGATTCGCGTTAGATGACCAGATAGATGACATGGTTAAGGTAGATCAAGAAGATAAGAGACCACCATCTGAAGTAGATGAGGAAGATACTCTTATTGGATTTATGGATGATGTAAATGCATTAATATCTGATGACAAAGAAACATTTGATGCCACTGCTCAAGATAGAATTATTTCTATGAACAATAGGGCTAGAGAAAAAGGGGGTAGAATGATTGACAATATTGATAGAAATGATAATCAAATTGTGGTTACTTACCAAGATGGATCAAAAGAATATGTTGAAAGAAAAGGAGACGATGGTACTCCACTGGATGCACAAACACAATCAAGAAAATTATGGAGACTAATTACTAATCTAGAAGACAGTTCGTATAGAAAAGCTATCAAATTATATGAAGATGAAGGTGGATTTAGATCTTCAGATAGAGAGGCAACAAGAGGAGAGAATAGACTATTCCTTACAACACAAAAAGCTGAAGAAGTTTTAGCTAACAAGGGTATGAACCCAGGGGATGATGGTTATGAAGATGCATTAAAAATTGAGATTGTTAATCAAGATAAATCATTAAATCCTAAAGAACTTGCTGCAATAAAACGAAGAGTGCTTAAAGGTAAAAATATTACATCATACTCTTCATTACCATCTATAGGAATGGAAGACGGTAAGTTAAAGAACAATAGCAAGAGTGTTATTGGATTTGGGGATGATGGTAAGACTATGAAAACAGGAACTGAACTTATTGAACAAGATATAGGCGCTAGAATTAGTTGGTCAAGTGATGAAACTTTAACTAATGGTATGGACAAAGTCTTAAAACTATACTTACCAAAATCATTACGAGCTGGTGCCAGAGCAACATTTGTAGACAACCCAGATGGTGATGATTTAATTATAGAATATTATGATGCAAAAGGTCAACTGCAAACAATAGGAAAAGAAGTTAATACTGGAAATTTCTTTGTGGGTGGTGCGCTAAAAGCAGCAGAAATAAATGATATTTTATATGATGCCTCTTTAGATATACTGAATCAAGAAAATGACAGAAGAAGAACAAGAAACAAAAGAGGAGTATCTAAAGAAGTAATAAAGTTCAATGGATAAGTTTAAAGAACTATATCAATACCTCGTTGATAACGAGATGACTGACTTATCTGAAGAAGATTTTAAGGTTAAATATGCTCAAGGAACAGATAATAACTCTATACTATTTACCTACCTTCAAGACAATGAATTAACTGATTTAGACCAACAAACATTTAATTCTAAATACTTTCCACAACAAACACAAGTAGATGTTGATGTTGTTACTGATGAAGTAACAGATGTAAAAGATGGTCAAGAGGTTGATTCATCTACAATGGTAGAAGAAACTGTTGCTTATGATCCTAGAGAACAAGGTATGGATGACACAATATCCTACAACAACAATGCTACTGTTTTTGAAAAATCACTAGCATATGTTACTCCAGATTTAATTGATAGGGAAGAAGAAGAGGTGGTTAACAGAATGAATTATCATTTTGGCGACTATGGTTTTACTTTTGAAGAAGGGGGAGGTATGATGTCTGGCATGGATGGAATGAGTGTTCGTGCAGAAAATGGTCAAACCATAAATGTAAACCTCGATCCAATATTTGGAGATTTATTCGGTGGTGAAACTCAAGAATCTAACAAGTTACAGGATTTTTTAAAAAAGAATAAAAAAACTAACCCAGAGCTAGAGGCTTTTAATGCTGAGAATAATCGTAAAAGAAAAAAATACTTTAGCAAGAAGGCAGTTGATGAGGATTTAGATGATTTAAAAACTAAAGCTACTTCTATAAATAAACGAGCACAAGTTTATCAAACTGAAAAAACCAAGCATGAAGAGGCTATGGATGGTTTAATGATGGTGCCTTCACAAGAAAGAGGTGCTGAGTGGCAGTTAAAATACCAACAACAGTTAGCGGTTGGTAAAAGACTAAACGAACTTAAACAAACAGTATCTAACGAACTCAAGTCATATAGAACTATAGAAAAACAAGTTCATTCTGCTGTAGGAAACTACATGGAAATGAAATTAAATGATGGAAGTGGTCCTGGAACATTTTTAAAAGGTTTTTATAATAGTGTGGTGGGAAGAGGTATTTCTCAAATTTTTGCATATGGTGCTGATTTAGGAATAGACGGATTATATGGTATAGGTCAAGCTATAAATGAGGATTTTTCTTTACGAAGTCTATCAGGTGTGACTGAAGAAGAGAAAAAAGAAAGGTATATAACTATTGCAAAAGATTTAGGTTATGATGTTCCTACTGATGTAATGGATAGTGATGAGTCTTATCAAAACTGGTTGAACAGCCTCAGTGAAGAAGATGAGATGGCACTAGATGGTGATACTGATTTATTTACTTCACAATTAAATAAAGAAGGAAGAAAGGCATTAAAAGACTCTGGAAAAGAATTAAAAAACATTAATGGTAAGTTACAATTATATAATCCTAAAGGTGGAATTTTAGGTAAAGGTGGGTATGAGGATGTTCCTGCAGACTATTTAGACAAAACCAAAAGAGACAAACTAGATAGATTAGTTTTGGATGCAGAAGTTAAGTCGGCAAAAAAACCTACTAAAGAGTTTATTAAAAAGAACTGGAATCAATTATTGTCTTTTGATGATGTTTCTGATGAAAAAATTGCTGAAATGCGAGAAGACAGTATTATAGCCGAGGGTTTATTAGGCTTAGGTGAGTCATTACCGGCTATAGGGTTGTCATTAGCTTCAAGAGGTAAAATAAAAGCAACTGGACAATTTGCTAATGTAAGAAACATAGCTGGAAGAATACTAGGGTTAGACTCTAAAGGTGGGGTAGCCCAAGTGTTAGCTTTTTCAGCTTTACAAGCTGAGGCAATGCAAGAGGAAATGGATGCTGATGAAGATTTTAAATATGTTACAGAAGGAGAAAGAAAATTAATTTTAGGCCCTACAGCATTAACAGTAGCAGTATTAGAAAGATATGGTCTAAGAAATTTATTGCGTAATAAAACTATAATGACTGGTTTAATGAATCAAGTTACTAAGACTTTACCTCAAGGTGCATCTGCCGCACTATATAAATCTACATTAGAAAAAATAGTTAAAAGTAATATTGCCAAAGGAATATACACTAATAAAGGAGTAAAGTTTAGTACTTCTGTAGCAAAAGCAGCCTTAGCTGAAGCAGAAACAGGAGGCTTACAACAGATAGCAGAAATGGGCTACAAGGATATATGGAATGATATGAACGAAAAAGACATGTTCGATCAACCAGAAATGTGGTCTAAAGAGTTTTGGCAAGAAGCTAAACATGCTGCAATGGCCGAAGCAGTAGGTGGGTTTGTTATGGGTATACCAGGGGGTATAGTAAATGCCTATAAGGTTGGTGAAACTGATAATATATCTGATGCAACATTAGAGTTGTTTGATGCAATAAGAGGTGATAATATTACCATGAAAGCATACAAAGAACAATTAAATCTTCAAGTGGCTGATGGTACAAAAACACAAAAACAAGCTAATGAAGAGTTATTGCAATTTGAAACTTTATCTGGTGCGGCAAACACTATACCAGTTGATTTAGATATAACTGCTAGAAAAAAAGCATTAGGATTAATTTTTGAAAGACAAGGTCTTGAAGCAGAAATGGAAGGGATGGATAAAGACCTAGGTTCTTACAAGAAAAAAGAAGCTAGAGTTGAAGAAATTAAAAATGAATTATCACAAATTGGAAGTGAACAAGCTGATGATTCTGCATCGCTAGAAAAGGAAAGTGAAAATATCCCTACATTTGTTTCTGAAGAAAAAATTACTAGAGAGGAATTAAATGAGCCTGATACTTTTACTCACAGAACAATGAGTAAAGATGCAATTACTAGTTGGGCTGATGGAGGTCAAGTGATTGGGAAAAAAGAAGATTTAGGAGATTTTGACTCTAGAGTACCCAATAACCCATTAGAAGCGGCATCAAAAAAAGAAGGCTTCAATAGGCAGTCTCCTAATTTCCAAAAAGGTGGTGTTTATTCTGGAAAATTAAAACCTGGAGAGTTTGTTGTTGTTGCTAAAGGAGAAAATAAATTTATACCTAGTGCAAGTTTTCAAAACAGAAAAACTTTTGAAAAAAGTGGTGGAATTTCAACTTTAAAACCAGATTCAAGAGATTTATCTAATTTTAATTTATATAAAGTAAATGAAAAAGGAGAGTTAGTAAAACAAAATTGGAACAATTATAAAACAAGTAAAAATGCCATTCAAAAGTCAAAAACAACGAGCATGGATGTACGCCAATCTTCCGGAGATGGCAAAACGATGGGAAAAGGAAACAAAGGGACCACTACCCAACAGAGCACCCAAGAAAACCAAGATGCGTCTCAAACGAAATCGGAAGAGAAAGTAACTAAAGAAGAGCAAGAAGATATTGACGCCTTTTTTGGTCAAGAGGTTGGGTTAGAGGTTGAATCTATTTCTGACAACTTATCTATAAACCGTCAACAAAAAGATGGTAGTAAGGTTAAAGACACTAAATTAAGCACACAAATCATAAGAAGAGCCAAGTTAGCTGCAAAAGCTATAAAAAAAATTGCTCCAAATGTAAAAATGGTGCTACACCAAACAACAGAAGAGTTTGAAAAGTTTGCACCTAAAGGAAATGGATATTATAATCCAAACACTAAAGTAATTCATATAAACTTAGCAACTGCAAAAAATAAAACTGTAGCTCATGAGGTATTTCATGCAGTGTTTTTAGAAAAAATTGCCGGCGGTGACAAAGGTGCAATAGCAGCAGCCGACAGATTAATTAAATCTGTAAGAAAAAGTTTGCCTAATGATTCTATGTTAGCAAAACGAATGGATGCATTTGCTAATAAATATAAAGACAGTGCGTTCCAAAATGAGGAAAGAGTAGCTGAGTTGTTTTCTTTAATGGCTACAGAGTACAAATCTTTAACTAAACCTGCTAAAAACAGAGTAGTTGAGTTTATTAAAAGTGTAGCAAAAAAATTAGGTATAAAAATTTCTAATGATTTTACAAGTTCTGATGAAGCTGTTATTGATTTTTTAAATACATTTTCTAAAAAAGTACAGTCTGGTGAAGAAGTAGTTGAGTCTGACTTAACTGCATTAGATGAAATAAATGAGCAACTAGCTCAAGATGGTACTGCACCAATTGGTAATCCAACTGAAATAAATAAACCTCAAGAGGGGAGGCAGTCTAAAATAAAGTTTAATGATAGTTATCCTTTATCCTTAGTTACTCCAGAAAATAAAATAGATATAAATAGTCTTATTGATAATATTTCTAACAAAAAACAAAAAGTTTGGTTTTGGGTTGCAGATCAGTTAGGGCTAGGTAATGTAGATGGAATTGAAATGGATGCTGGACCAAGTTTTTCTTTACAACCAGAAAACTTAAAGAAAAAAACTATATGGGCAAGTGGTTTAGATAATTCAAAATTAAGCAAAAACATAGATGCAGCCGATTATATTTTTATTATAAGTGGATCACCTGAAACTAGTAAATTGTTTAATAAAAAAGTATTTGATAGATATATTAAAGATTTAGGTGATTATGCAAAATTTAAAAAAGATGCATTAGCAACTAATCCAACAAAAGCAATAAGAGATAGTCTTGAAGAATTTGATAGTTGGTCGGCAATGAGAAAAAGTCCAAAAAGAAAAAACTTCTTAATAGCTCTAAACGAACAAAGCAGAAAGCCTAACACTAAATTTCATGCATTAATTAATAATTTAGGAGGATTTGTAAGTGCTCAATCTTTAAGAGATGGGTTTTACAGAGATAATAATTTTGCTCAAAATGATATAATGATGGTGTTAAAGCCAACAGGATTAGGAGGTAAATCAAATCATTCTACTTATTCTACAGACATCTTAGGGGATGTTGTGGGAGTTCCAGATGCAAAAATAAATGCTAGAGAAATAGTTCCAGAAAATATAAAAAAGAAAATAGAGGGAACAAATATTTCAGTGCAAACTTCTAGTATAGCTCCTTATGGCGGTTCTACTCAAACAGCAGTAAAAACCATCACTAAACCTCAAGAGGGGAGGCAACAAAGAGATACACTCGCTGAGATAAATGTGTTTTATAATATGAATAACAGTGGCTTTTTTAGTCCACAAGTCGATACATATAGATTACAAAAAGAATTAGATGCTTTAAACCAAGGTTATAAACTAAGACAGGCACCATACAATCAGTATGGTCAAGGTGGTGGATACTCTATATATGACTCTAGAGGTAAAAGAGTAAGACCACCTAAAGACAGTGAGTATAGACAGGGTAGGCAACAGAAGATGGATAAAGAAAACGACCTTCTAAAAATTATTGTTATAGGTAGGGAACAAGGTGGATTTAAAGATGGTGCTATTAAAGATTATTTAAAAAGAAGAAAAAAAGAAGTAAATGGCAAGTTAGTTCCTGCATATTCTGCAGCAGAAATAAACAATGCTATGGAGGTGGTTGAAGGATACAATGAAGATAAATATTTATTTAAATCATTTCCTAAAAGTTTTAACAACATAGAGGGAGGTTTTTTAGCTGGTCTAAAATTGTTAAAAAAGGTAAATGCATACTACAAAAGACTTGTAACAAATAACGAAAAAAAGAAATCTGTAGCTGTTAAAGGCACACCATTAACTGAAGAACAGATAAGAGAAAAAGTAATAGAGTATTTTGTTAATTTAAAAGAATATCAAAATGAAGGTGCTCAAGGTAATAGGTTGACTGCACAACAAATGGCTATGGAAAAAGATTTGTTAGAATTACTTTTACCCGATCCATTAAAAGCTAACCCACAAAGAATTAGAGCTATAAACAAAAGAATTAGAGAAATAAAGTTTGATGAAAAGAATTTAAAAAAGGTACAAATAGCATTAAGAAATTATATAAGATCGGTTCTTCCAAGAGATTTATATACTCCAGGTGAAATTGATAACTTAATTAATAAAGTAAATAGAATTAATAAAGAAAATTTTGACTCTGTTAAAAATGAGGTGTTTAAAATTGTCACTACTAAAACAAATAAATCTTTACAGGAATCTATATTTGATATATTGAACAAGAAGTATCAAACAATTCAGTCTGGTAGACTAAAAGGAGTAACAGTTGACAACGAAACTAGAAAAAAAATAGAAAGAATTAATGCAATGGTAGTAAACCCTAAAGCTACCGCTGATGAGATTATGAAAGCTAATGAAAAGCTTTTAAAAGAATACAACAAAATAACTCAAGAAGAGGTTGATATAGATAAATCTTTTGTGTTTTCTAAAAACACAAGTGAAAAAAGGACACAAGTTAAAAGCAGTTTAGATGAAGATGCATTGAGTAGATTGGCAGAAATTACTACAGCTATGCAAATAAACAATTCATTTTTAGCAGAAATGAACGATCCAAATAAAACCACTTTATTGTCTAATGTATTAAATTCTCTAAATCAAATGCAAGAGACTGGTAGAGCAAACTTAGAATATGTTCTTCTTAATGATGCAATTACTTACAGAGAAAATGAAAGGAAAGTTTTTAGAGAGATGACTGGCATAAATTTAGATGCAAAACAATCTTTAATAGACCAAGGAGTTTCTGAAAATGAAATAACAGAGGGAATGATTAATGTAGAGTTTAATAGACTTAAGCAAGATGTATCAATCGACGCTAAAAGAAAGGGTGGATTAAGACCTCCTACAGTCAGAAAAAGATTTCAAAACATAATTAATAAAATGTTAAACAGTTTTGATCGTAATGTATTTGCATCAGCTGAAGATTTAACAGGCTTAATAGATAGAATTGTAACTCAACCAGGTGAATTATTTGAAGGTGACACACAGACGATTGTACAAAAAGCAGTAAGAGAAGCTACTAGAATGTACAAGGCTAGGATGATGGGACAGAAGGATATTTTTGAAAATAAAATGACTGAATTGTTTGGCAAAAGATGGTTAAAAAACAACGCTAAAAACTCTCAACAGACTGAGATTATAATAATTAGTCAAGCTAAAAATGACCAACTAGTAAAAGAAAAGGAAAAGGTATTGGCTGATAAATCTTTAACAAGTGGTGAAAAAACAGCAAAAGTAAAAGGATTAGATGAGGCAATAGATACTAATACTATTTATATAAGTCAAAATCAGTTGATGTATTACTACTCTCAAATGCAAGATCCTTCGCTTCAAGAAAGTTTTATAAATACTTTTGCACCTACTGGTAATTATAAAAATGAATTTGAGTCTAGAATAAGAAAAGAGTTAGAGGATAAGTTAGATCCTAGATTAAAAGAATTTTCTAGTTGGATGATAAATGACTACTACCCATCTTTATATAATCACTACAACGAAACATATAAACAGATTTACCGAACAGACATGCCTTGGAATCAATTTTATGCAGGTAGAGTTTATAGAAAAAATGCCAATGATTCTGAAGGTTTAGATTTATTAGCTGACAGTAATAATTCTTGGATGACAAATGTAGGTGCTGCAAGTTCTAAAGTTAGATTACAGAACTCTAATCCAATCTCAATGGTTGATGGTATGGATGCTCTAATTAATTATACTAAAGATATGGAGTACTTTGCTGCTTATGCAGTTCCAGTAAGAAATATTAATAAAATATTTACATCTCCTGCTATTAAAGAAACAATTCAAGAAAAGTATGGTAAAGATGTGTGGCAATATATTAATGATTCGATAGAAAAAATTGCAAACAAGGGTGTGCAGAATCAAGGTGAAACTAAGGTTATAAATTTATTTAACAATACATTTTTATTATCTCGCCTTGGATTAAACCCAACTCTTACTTTAAAACAGTTGACTTCATTTGTAACCTATGGAAATGAAATAGGTTATATGAACTGGGTAAAAAACAGTGCAATAAGTTTAGCGAGTATAAAAACAAACTTCAGAGAAGTTATGGACAACTCTATAATTTTACAAGATAGATATGGTAAACCTATAACTAGAGCTGTAGAAAATTATTCTGACAGTAAATTTGAAGAACTTAATGCTAGAGATTTTTCTAATTTTGGTTTAGGTAAACAAAATTTAGATAAAATATCAAAAGTATTAATGTTTACAACTATGACTGGTGATAAGGGTGCAATCTTAATTGGTGGTATACCTAACTATGTGTATTATAAAAACCAGTATAAAAAGAAAAACCCTAATGCATCTAAACAAGAAGTAATTGATTATGCAATAAGAAAGTTTGAACAAGATACATTAAGAACTCAACAGTCTTATGACCTACAAGACAAAGACTACTTTCAAAGCAAAGGCTCTATGGTTAGAGCATTCAATATGTTCTTGACTACACCAAAACAATACTTTAGAAAAGAAATTATTGCAATGAGAAACATATATAGACTCGCATCGAGTGGAGGGTTTCTGTCTGCAAAAAACGCTAAATCAGGTAGAGGAACAATGTTCCAAAATTTACGAACACTAGGTGTTTATCATGTGGTTATGCCGGTATTCTTTCAATGGGTATCTTCTGGTTTTCCTGGATTAGCAAGAGGCTGGGATGATGAAGACACTGATGACATTGCTTTTGCAGCTATGCTTGGTAATTTAAATGCATTGTTTATATATGGTAAAATAGCTGAGACAATAGTAGATGCTGCTGCGGGTAAGCCATGGGTAAGCAAACCATCAACAATTCCAGTATTAGGGCAAATAGCTTTACTGGGTGATTTATATGTGAGAATGAATAATGCTACATCCCCTGAAAAACAAAAAGAACACTTTAATAAATTAATGGCTGAGTTAGTGGCTACTACTGGTATACCAGCTCCACAGCTAAAAAGGTTTTATGAAAATTGGAGTCAATTAGATAAAAGTAAAAGTTTTGGAGACTTTGTTTTAAAACTATTTAACTTCTCTCAATATGCTCAAAAGAAAAAGAAAAAAGGTGGAGGATTGACTAAAGCAGAACAGAAAAAATATTTTCCAGATTTATTTCCAGATGATTTAGAAGGAACAAATGAGGCAAGTGAAATAAAAAAAGAACAAAGAAGATTAAGACAAGAACTTTTAGATGATATGTTTTAATTAAACTTCATCAGACAATGACTGAATTAAATCAGCCATAAGTTTACAAACTTTTTGCGCCTTGGCTTTTGCTTCGTTGTGATCTCTCTCCATTAAGTCTTCATATAATTCGGTGATGAGGTTGTGTGAGTTGTTTGTCACAAAGTTAATATGCTTAATCGCACTCACATCGTCTTGAGATATACCGTTCATTTTTTTTTACCCATCTATACCAAATATAAAAAAATTTTAGTAAGATTCAAATGTCAGTACCTAATTCTTGGTTTATTTTAGCGATATGAATTTCTAGTCTACTAATCTCTTTAAGCAATCCTAACATGTTATGTGCAGATATAGGGATGCGTCCACCATTAGGATTATAGGTCCCAGGATAACAACAATTAATAATTAAAAATTGATATAAATTTCTTTTATATGATTTGAAATATTCTAAATCTTCGACTTTGTATATCATTTTCTAGGTTTTATGTATGAATTTAAACATATCAAATCTAAATATTCATTCATATTTATTAATGATAAGTCTGTAAGTGTTAAATACTCTCCATGTGTTTTCATCACTTCAACAGCAAAAGTAATAGGTTCATTATAATAATGTACTACACCACCTAACACATAAGTAGTAAAATTATTAGGAGAAATATCTCTTAGATTATCTTGTATAAACAAAGCTATTTTTATAGCGATAGGTTCTTCTATCTCTTCTAGTGAGGTTACAAAGTTATCTTCTACTTCATAGCCTCTATCCTTTATGTACCTCGGTTCTAAATCCATATTCTTCTAATTCTTTTAATCTATACTTCTGTAAAACTGACACCTTACCTTTCGGAGTTTTAACTTCCGAAAACAATACTTCACAGTTCGGAGGTATTGCAAGTAAATCAGGTATCCCATTTTTATTAGTCTTAATTAATTTAAGCACATAATATCCTTCAGCCTCTAGTTCTTTTATTCTTTTGCTTTGTATTTGTTGCTCTGTCATTTTTATAATCTAAATAAAAGCCTATAGCTACAATCACATTCATTCCTATTGAAGATACTAACTCAATTAAGTCATGAAAACTATGAATTGATAAATGTATGTGCCCTACAATCCAAAAAGGTATTGCTAAGTTCTGGCTTATCCAAATAAGAGTAAACTTAATAAACCTCATATTACAAATTTAGTAAATCCTTTTTGAAATGATTAAGGGTGTAATCTTTCTTCTTTATAACACTCTTGTATATGTCATCCTCAATACCACCCTCAGAAAATACCCAGTATATTTTATTATACAACCTATCTTTTGTGGTCATTCTGTCTCTTGATTGCCAGTAACTTGTAGCACTAAAGTCTATATTGTAATATACCAAGGCTTGTGCATTTTTTAAACTTATACCCTCTCTTCCTGAAACTATTTGTAGTGCAATACTTTTATTAGTAGTGTTAAACTCTTCTAGTTCTGTACACAAACCTTTACGATATACTTTTTTTAAAGCATTTAACTCTTCTTTAAACTTATAAAATATAGCAATCTTTTTACTTCTAAATTGTTTTCTGATAAATTCTGCCTTAGATAAATCTATAACCATAGACTCTCCACTTTCAAATTTAACTGTACCAGAATACAGTTGATGTAATTTTGACATAAGCTTTACTGCTGTGTCTGCCAATATTACATTCTCCGATCCTTCAACAACCCTATCTTTGGTAAGCCTTCTTACTAATGATTTTATCACACTAGTAAGTGGAACATGTAAAACTTCTTCATCAGTGTTAACTTTAAACCCAGCTTCTTTCTGAGTATATGCAATTGTATATGGTTTCATATCATCGAGTATTGATTGTAACCCATGACTCCAGTCATTTATAGTCATGGCTCCTATTTTTTTTTGTTTAACTTGTACATATTGTTTAGCAAACTTGTAAAAACTTTTATATTGATTAAAAGGATTATTTCTAATAGCATAAACCTGGTGGTACATTTGTGAGTAAGATTCTGGTGTTGGTGTACCAGATAAAAGAATTACATATGGATTATGTTTTAATATAAACTCTTTAACTGTCTTGGCTCTAAGGCTAGGTTTTGGAAATGCACCCATCGAATGTGCCTCATCACAAACTATTAAGTCCCACTTTGTCTCATGAGACACTTTATGTAGGCTTTCGTAATTTATTATAGTAATATTATAGGAAGGATTAAGCATATCATAATCTCCTTGTATACTGGAGATTGCTTTTTTCTTTGTAATAAATAAGAGGTTATGAACTGGAAGAGCAAGACTCATAGCCAAACTTGTCAAGGTTTTACCAGTCCTAACCTCCATAGCAAGATACAAAAATCCATGTTTTTTTAAAACCTCTGTACCTTTTTCTACGATGTCAGATTGATATTGTCTTAATTTCATATTATGTCTTTGCATTTATTAACCACTGCTTGAACAACATCTACAGTCACTGCATTCCCACACATCTTATATCTTTGAGTGTTGCTTACCTTTTTAGTCACCCCATCATATATACCATACTCAGTCCAGTTATCAGGAAATCCTTGTAGTCTTTCACACTCTATAGGTGTCAGTCTTCTTATAGATTCATTTTCTATTATGCCATTGGGTTCAGAGGACCTTAAAGTAAATGCATCCTCACCATCAGATTTAACTGCATTACCAAATTTATCTGAATTGCCTAGTTGTGTTGGCACAACTATACTATCTAATGGACTTGTTGTTACTGCATTAGCCACATTATCTTTTCTTGTTTCTAAATCTTTACCATTATCTCTTGTTCTCAATGCACCAGATAAAACTAAAGGAGGCATGGTGCTAATATCTTTTTCACTGTGTCTTCTTGCAGATAGACAAGGGCTATCACCCTCAGTTCTTATTCGTAGTCCTTCATCATTTCTGTAGTCTGCAGCTCTTACTATCTTAGGATCTTTATAGTCTCTTGACAACAAAGCTGGTGCAGTATCTTTAAAACCAAACTCTCTTTCAGAAAAGTTACTTACCTGGGCTACTCCTTTTTGTATTCCTTGAGTCTTGCTTGAGCTGATTTCGATAGGAAAAACTCCTTTCCAATCTCTTGGGGGGTTTGCAGAATATCCGACAAGGTAGATTCTCTCTCTGTTTTGGGGTAGAAACCACGATGTATTACACAATTGCCATTCAAGTCTATAACCCCCAATGTTGGTAAAGGCTTGGAGGATTGCCGCAAAATCTCTGCCATCGTTTGAGCTGAATGTTCCTTTAACATTTTCCCAGATAAAAATTCCTGGTCGGCATTCATCAATGAGTCTAATCGCTTCAAGGATAAGGCTCGATCTATCTCCTCCCATCCCTTTACGATTTCCAGCGACACTAAAGTCTTGGCAAGGGCTTCCAAAGGTGATAGCGTCAATTTTTGGTAACTGTGTTCCTCGAACATCTGTAACTGATCCGACATACTTACTATTTTTAAAATTATATTTATACACTGCAATGGCATGAGCATCAACTTCTGAAAAGAAAGTTTTAACTTTATAACCCGCTTTTTCAAAACCTTTGTGAAATCCACCAATTCCTGAAAAAAGGTCTAAAACAGTGATTTTCTTCATATTTTCTAAAATTCGGCTTTCATAGATGCGTTCTAAGAGACTTTCTCATAGTTAGTGATACCTACATACCCCTAAAAATCTATTTTTCCATTTTCTTCTATTTTCTGTGCATTTCTGAATACTATCCATCTACCTCCTGCTTCTCTTCCTTCTTCAGGATCGCACTTGTGCTTGTACTGGTTGTAAGCAGTTAACCATTTATAGAACCTAGTCCTTGACACTGTCATTTTAGACTTAGGTGCAAAGTCTGGATTGTCTTCAATAAAATCAAAGTACAAGTCTTGTTTAAATATTTTTGTATTGGTTGCTAACATTTTGTTCAAAGGCATTCCATCCAGTATACCACACCATTCTATAAACTCATGACATGTTTCGGCAGATAGCCTTCTAATCTTCAAGTTAACAAATTCACTCTTAACTAAACCATCTCTTAGGTAAAGCTGAAGACACTCAATCATAAAATTATCAAAAGCACACCACTCATCATCATTCCATTCTCCGAACATAAGTTTACCAAACTCTTTTACTGGAGTATGCTCTCTAGTATAATGTTGTGCTAATTCTAACTCCCACTTTCTTCGTTCAAATGATGAGCCTTTACCTCTAATTGCATAGTTTGTAGTTATTGCAACCTTTGGAGATTTAGAAAAAGGAATCTTTATAGCATCTTTGTTTTTCTTTTCCAGTGTTAATCCCTCAGTAACAACTGAGAATAATCGTTCAAAGTTAAAATGCTTACTTACATCATCAAAACATAATATTTGTGTGTCTGCACTTACTAATTGATAGGCGAATGATTTCTCAAAATTAAAAGACTTACCATCTATTACAACAACCTTCTTCATGTGTGACAAAGCATTTATAAATAAACCCTTACCAGTACCACCTTCAGGAGAATCAGATATTTGTTCATCATTAAGTATTGTAGCTGGGCTATACGATAAATTTTTCCATGCATGTAGCAAATATCCTATTGTAGACCTCATTGAATTGACTCTACTCTCATCCTTACCACATATATTAGTAATAAAACTTTTATAGTCACACTCATTAGACTCACATGAAACATAAGTTCTGTCTATTACATGGTCCTTCCAAACATATCCACCTAAATCTAGGTAGTCTATTGGTGTAACACTATTGTGTGTAACCTTTACTGCACCAGATTTATAATATAAGTATGCAGTATTCTTATTGTCTTCTATAAAATACACATCAATAGAAGATAATAAAGTTAAAAACTCTTCTCTAAAATATCTTGTATGCTCTGCAAAGTAATTATAAACTGTCAAATCATCTATTTCTAACAAGTAGTTAAGAATAAAATCTTTAATCTCTTTTTCTGATGTGTGGTCTATAAGGTTGTTTGTAACCCTTACAAATACATAACTTCTACTGCCTTCAGGATTAAATTTATAAAAACCATTCTCTTCTAAGAAACTTTTAAAAGATATGTGTACAATTTTTATAACTCCTTTATCATTCTTTGTCCAGAACTTACTATTAGATTGCTCATCCTCGAGTCTGACTAAAACATTCTCTATTGTGCCGACCTCAACATCAGACTCTTCAAGCTGGGATCGGATTTCTTTTTTTGATACACCTCTTTTTAACTTCTCTCTAACTAAGTTAACCTTGTCTTCATCCTCATAATACTTTGTACCAAAGTTTTGTTTTTGTGCATATGCAGAAGATATAGTCCTCTTAATTTCTGTAGCACTAAAATTTTGACTAGAAAAACTATTCATGACATACTCTGCTAGAGTCTGGTTAACACCAAAATCATTAAATGCTGCGGCCAATATATAGATGTTTTGATTTCTCTGACCTTCTATCATTGGGTACTTCTTTTGCCACCACTTAGTTAAAATGTCAACTATTTTATTCTCATCTGTTACTGGTATGGTAGGGATATCTACATGTTTTATAACCTCTGTATACTCTTGCTCTACAATTTTATCCCATGTACTTGAATTAGCATTAACATAAAGTAATGGATCATAAGACTCATAACAAACTCTAGATATGTTTTTACAAGTTTTATCGAAATACTCTGAGTTTACATGATGTTGCAGACTTAAGAAATAATTTTTATGATTTTCTGGCTCTTTAGGAATTTTAACAACTGCCTTTAATCCTTTGCCACTAGGTGAAATAAACAAAGCAAATATATATTTGTTTTTACTTAGCCTTTCTTTTTCCTGAAGCATGTCTTTGTTAGTCTTATAACCATCAAAGTCTAAACATATTAAGCCACTGTGACTCTGTAGTGAGGAATCATTTCTTTTTGTGAATGTCCCACTGAAACAAATGGCCGGGAGTTGTTGTTTTAATAAGTTTCTTTTTTCTTTGTCTTTCTCAGCTCGGATTCTTTTAACTAAATCTTTTGATGAGCCTTCTTGTATTCTTTTTAAGATAACATCGACCTTTCTATAGAATGGTTGTGCTGTTTCTTTAATATCTTTAAAGATGGTGATGTCCATTTGATGTCGATTTAATTTAATTTAATTTTAACTTTTACTCTGTTATGTCAATTATGTCAATATTTAATAATATATAATAATATAAAAAAATATAATACTAATTGTTATTATAGTGGTCTATAGTAAATTTTTTTTGTCATTTGTCATTTGACAAAAGAGCAGAGAAGAGAAACCACACTCTTCTCATACCCTATTGTCTTGATTGTGAGTTAGTGTGGCTTTCGCCTCCTATTTCTCACACCCAAACACACTAAAATGGAAGATCAGGACTAACCTCTTCTTCTTTCTTTGCTACTGGTGGAGCTGGCTTTTGTTCTTTAGCCTCTGGCTTCCACTCATTAATAGTCACATAGTGAGACTTACCATAATCATCTACACCATCTCTGTTTCTATTAACTTTTAGTTTAGTATACCATTTTCCTTCATACTGGAAACGGTGTTCTTGTGGTATTTCAGAAAGACAGACTGATATTTCTATCAAGCCACCATCAAACTTTTCAACACCTTTACCTACTTTAATGTAGTTCTTTTTAGTTGCTTCACTCATTTTTTACAATTTTAATGTTTTGTTCCAAAAATTTTCTTGTTACAGAAAGAATTTGTCTTCTTTCCTTCCAACTACTACAAGTGTTTGGAACATCCACTTGTAAGTGAGTTGGTCTTGTTTTCTTTTTATATAGGTTATATAATTTGCTTATCAATAAATGTGTTAACATCATGAGTTGCCTTATCACCGAAAAATTTCTCATAAATTCTAGTTGCTTGTTCTACTTTTAACTTACCTCTTTCAATAGTGTCGGCAGAAACAGGTCTCATTGACAACCTCATTGTCTGCTTGTCAATTACAAGAAACAACATTGGTTTATTAAATAATCTTTGGTATATATAGCTTTGAGCATCATAATTATAAGTAAAAAATGAGTATCTAAACTTTGTCATATCTGATGTAGTCTTTAAATCAATGACTGCACCATCACTATAGTCTATAACTTGCTCATTACCATCTTGGTCCTCTGCTATAACTTGAAAAGCAGAGTCAGTTACAATATCAGCTTTGCCTTTCCACATATTATTCATTATAGATTCTGTGCCAGGAACTTCAAAATTGTTGTCTCTACTATATATAATAGAACTCATTTCTAGACTATCCTTCATAGTAGCCACTAATTTGTCTAAATGCTCTTGCTCTTTTCTAAGCAAAAGTATTTCGCCTGGAGGACAAACTTCTTTGTATGCTTTAGTTGACCTAGATGCTACATCTACTATTTCATACTCTTTAATTCTATCTGGCTCAAGCATTGCAGTATGAAAGTAAGAACCTTCAATCAATGCTTTAGACTTTAAAGTGTCTTGCTTGAATAAATTAGGAGTAGTAAATAATACTCTGATGTCTGAGTATGATAAAAACTGCTTACCATAGTCACCATAATAATTGATGTCATCTTGGAGTTTATCCAAGACTATTGCTTGTGGATCCATAGGGCTATACATGTTTTTTAATTTCTACTTTTACATCATCACCTATTGTGTATCCACCTTCTAAGACTTCTATTATTTTTGGCAGACCTAATTCTTTATTCTTAGCAATCCATCCTAGGACCACATCCCACTTTTCATCCTCAACTTTTAAAGTCCATTTACCTTCTTTCTTGGTTTTTTTAATAACCTTAGTAGGTTTGTTTTGATTAGCTATAGCATTACCTACTTCATCTGCACTTGCTACAGATGTATCTAATCCTATACCTAAATTACCTAATGCTCTTCCCCAAGCTGAAGTCTCTGCATTTTCTACATAACTTGTTTTATTTATAAATGTAGAATTTTTAGACTCTTCGGCTAAACCTGTAGCTAAGATTCTATCTTTATCATCTTTTATAATAGCCATGACTAGTATTGATGATTCTGTTTTCTCTATAACTTCTGTAGTTAGAGAATACTTAGGATATGTGGCTCTGAAATACTTAAGTCTTTCATGAACTTCAACATAATCCTTACCTTTAATTTTAATTGATTTTAATTTATTCATAATTGTGATTTAGATTTAATTTGATTTAATTTTCTTTTATAATTAGTGAACTTAACCATGATAGCCTCTCTTCTGTTTTTTAAATTCTGAATGTGCTTATCGTTTTTTCTGGTGTTTACTTCCTTTTTAATTCTTTCTTTAATAATGTCTAGTTTATACTGACAATTACTTAATGCTAACAAGATTACTCCAACCTTCCACCCATGGATATAAAAAAAGTCATACTCATCTTTAGTGCAGATTCTAAAATAGTCTCCACCCTTACCCATATTAAGTATCTCTATCCTATCAGTAAACTTTTGGATTTTACAACCTTTGTTTATTATAGACTCTCTATTGCTAAATTCTGTAATGATAGCTCTAGGATCTTCTTTGGCTTCATTATATATCTCAATCAGAGTTCGCATCATTTGTGGCTTGGTCTATAAAATTTTTATAATCGGAATCTTGTTCAATCATTTTCTTGGCTTGATTGTAGCCATACATAATATTGGAATGAGTTATGTTGTATCCATTTTCTTGTAAAAACCTTTGGATAAAACTAACTCTAATAGGTCTTTCTTTGCAGAGATAATATAATATCTGCCTTGCTTCGACAATGTCTTGTCTCTTTGTTTTGCTAAACATTTCATCTAATGTTAGATGGAATTGAGTGGCCACAGCTTGACTATACTTATCAAATATTTCTTTTTTCATGTAATTTTTTTAGTAAATTAAAACCCACCTCTTGTATAACCAACACAAAACAAAATCAAACCATTAACAGATGTTGTGAGGTGGGATTTAACCTAGAATTAACTATCTAACTAACTTTTATATAAATAGAATCTCATCATTGTCATCTTCATCTTCTGGATCTGGAGTATAATACTTTATCATTTATTGTCTTATATTTCCTCAAAACTAGACTTTTATTTATTCAATACCTAATTTTTTGTTCCTTTTATTTATTGCCTTGGTAACTACATCCATACCATGCTTAAACTTACCTTCATGATTTTTTTCTAACCACTTAGTCAATGCAATCCATTTCACCTGGAGGACATTTAATTCTTCTTTTGTTTCTTCTAATTCCCACTTGCACTCGGCAAGTACATCTAAACTTGTTTTTCTCATTTTTTTAATTTAAAGTTATATAATTATTTAATTCCACCATTTTTTATTTGATTTATGATGTCATTTATTAACTGATGATTGACCGACCATTTGTTTGCTTCGGCTTCATCATAAGATTGTTCACACCTTGCCTTCATCATTTTAGACAAGATGTGTAACAACTCTACCATGATATCTTTAGGACTCATCCTCTTCTAGTTTTCCAATTGCACATACACAGATTGAATAAACATCATTATCTACTTCTAAATCTTCACACCAATCTTTCCAGACCTCATCATCGACATCTTCTCTATGCAGTCTAAACATTTTAGCTTTCTTATAGAACTCTACACCTTTGGGATAATATTTCTTTTCTATCACAAGATAAGAGTTCTTAAAGTCTTCTAGTTTTTCTTCAGCTTGTTCTCTTGCTTCGGTTTCCTTAGCAAGTAGCCCTTGTACATGCTTAATAATTTCAAATTGATTATCCATAATTTCTTTTTAATTTTAAGTTAATATCTTTTTTTAAGTATTCATAGTCCATTAATTGTTCTAAAGTATAGTCATCAAGGTAAAAAACATCATATACTAATTCACCATATTTCATAACTAAGTCAACTAAGTTTCCTATTATGTCTTGAATATTATCACCAGATGGTGTGGTCCAAGTTTCTCCATTATCTATTAATTCAGAATACTCTTGAATTACTTGATTATATATTTCTTCTCTATTCATAATTTATTTAATTTAAGTTAATATTTCTTTCTAATTTTGTTTTATACCATTCAACATGAACAATATCATTGTTAAACATATTGTCTGTATCTAAATCTTCTTTAGGTACATCATAGTGATATATTCCATATAACAAACCATTGTTGTTATCTTTTTTATCGGTTCTTTGTTGTTCATAATGAACTGCTAATTTTACTATCATAATTTATTTAATTTAAGTTAATATTTTTTGTACATCATAACTTAGTGCCACTAGTTCTTGAGTATCTTTTATTGATTCTAATTGATTTTTAGAATACTTATCAGTAAGATTTAGTATTCTGTTTATTGCTCTTTCTCTCATATTATTTAATTTAAGTTATACATTATTTGTTGATTCTACAATCTCTGCACAAAGTTCTGATGGAATCTTACTTCTATCAAAGTAGCTTCCTCGACCTTGAGTTCCACTTTGACTTCCTCTTGGTGCAGATACATGACAAGGATCTCCATTGTTACACATAGGTTTAGGAGTCCAATAAGTATTGTTGGTCCATATGTCTGTTGGCTTCATCCTATCATCTCCATACTGACAATAGGTTAAAGTGTGTCGGACATGGTCAACATCATTCCAATGAGGAGACTTTCTCATCTTGCCTCTTGGATTCTCTATGTACCAAATCATATTAGGATTTTTCTTAAGGAGTATATCTATAATCTTCATAGTTCTCATTAAGATGTTTATTCCTTTGACTGCATTATTTGTCTTTGGCATAAACTCATGTCCTTTCTCCCAATGATGTCCAATAGATGCTACAGAAAATGACTCACATGGTGGTGATGCCCATAACATATCTACTCTGTCAAAATTGATTGAACTAACCTGAAAATCCATAATATCACAAACATAATTTGTGTTTGGGAAATCCACACAATCAGAAGAGAAGACTTTGTGTCCTCTCTTCTCTGCCTCTTTTCCTATGCTTCGGCTTCCACTAAAAAGTTCTACCACATTCATTGTTGGTTTCTTTTATAGTGACAAAAGATTAACCACTCATCAAGTCTGTCCTCAATGTAGTGTTGTAAATCAAAACTTAAGTCAGTTAGATAGTCGGCATAGTACTTAGTGTGGTCCACTTTTTTAGAAAGTGTCTGCCAATCTTTTGGTAATCTACCATTAAAATCTCCAATGATTTCATTTTTGATTCTCTCCACTACAATAAGAGTTTGTCTTCTTACTAGTGGCATACTAAGGTGGAGATAATGCTCTTCCATAGCTTGTAAGAAATCATCTTTGTCGATAAATTCTTTGTCATAAGCATCAAGATTAAACTTTAATGCTTTCATAAATTTGCTCATAATTATTTGTATTAAGTTAAACAATGACTCCCAGATGTCTGGGAGTTTCGTAGGTGTTTAAACCTTTACTCTTCAGATTGTTCTTTCTCTACAAAGTCATACTTCTGTCTTAAGTCTCCCTCTGTACATTCTTTAGGGAATAACTCTTCCATAAGTGCTTTCTCACAACTATACATCCATTTTGTGCCCTCCTTTTTTATTTGTTCGGCTTTCCTACTGCCTACTGAGGTGTCCTTAATTAGTGTTTTATAAGTCTCAACAGAAATGTCTTTCCATAACTTCTTTAATTCTCCTTCAGAATCACACATAGTATTCCAAATGTTATTACCTTCTTTGTCATATGCAGAGTCACCTAAAATAGTTATTTTATCTCCTTGCCACCTACCGATAATGGTAGATGGTTGAGGAATTGAATCTTTGTACTCTATGTGTCCTTCTGCCAATAGTAAAGCAAGTCCTTGCAGAATCTCTCCTCTACTGCTTATAATCTCTCCTATTTTTAACCCACTACCGAAAGTATGAGGAGTAAGTAGTTCTTTTTTTGTTTTGTTTATTACTCTAAAATATTGTCCCATAATTATTGTTTTTGTTCTTTTATTAGTTTATTAATGTCTTGTACTATTTTGAATACATTGTCTCCAACATCTGCACCTTCAATAATCCATTCTATTTTTTCTATAAGTTCTTTTTTGTTCATAATTATTGCTTTTGATTTATTTTTAGATTTTTCTATTAATATTAATAAGTCATCTTGTGAATTGTTCCAATCCCAATATTCTTTAGTATTTCTCATAATTATTGTTTTTGATTTAAGATGAATTCATTTAAATGTTCTTTGTTGCTTTGGTCAAGCATCATATAGAACTCATAGAAGATTATTGTTCCAGTCATATTTCTTACAAATGGATTAGAACATTCTTCTCTTGCCTTAGTTAAGTGTGTAACCAAAGTATCCCATTTATCTTGTAGGTGGTTTGCAAGTAATGGATTGTCTGTCCAGACTCTATCAATAAAGTCATAGTGAAAATTGTTAGCATAGTAAGTAAATGCTACAATTGGGTCTTGTTTTGTTTTAGTGTGTGCCATAGTTATTTATTTAATTGTTTTTAAAATTTTAGCATCATGCCATATATGAATCATTGAGCATATAACATCATCTGTATGCTCTCCTTTATAATAGAAATTATACCAAGTTGTAAACTCTTCATCTGCTTTACAATATTCTTTTTTGAAAATCTCATATTCTTCATCACTTGTTCCGAACATATAGTTCAATGCTACATAACCATTTTTGTTGGTTTCTTTATACACCCAAAAGTCATCTACAACAAGGTGTTCAATCTTTAAAGTATTTTCCATAGTTATTTCTGTTTTTTAGATAGGTTAGTAATAATGTGTGCCATTGTATTTAAATGGTTTTCTAGTGGAGAATTTTTGTGTTCATTTCCATTCTCATCCAAGTGGATAATTGGAGATGAATTATCAAATTCCCAAGCTAGATCCTTTCCAGCTGTAGCATCCAAAACATCAATAATTCTATTACATTGATTGATTTGTGCTTGAATAATTACTTGTTGTTTAGGCAAGGTTTTTTGTCCACTTATAGTGGTGTAGTAATTCTCTTCTAATCCCTCTTTTCTATTAGAGATTAAGTCTCGAATTAAGTCTAAATCTTTAGATTCAAATTGATTCATAATTTTATTAAATTTAATTATCTGCATTATTGCATTGAGATTAGGAGAGGAATCGAGCCTCTCCTTGTTCCAAACTAATCTATAGTACCACTTGTCATTCCTCTATTCAAGTAATACTCTTTCTCCTTACTTATCTCTTCTTCTGATTGTTGAGCATCTATAGTGAATAACACATCTTCTTCAATGTAATTGTCTCTCCATTGATTTGTGTCATAGTGCAACATTGCACCACCATCATTACCCTCATCATCAGTCTGAGGAATTAAGATAGTACCATCATCTAACCATAGTGCAAGTGGAGATTTGTACCATCCAAAACTCTCACATTCTTGTGGATTTAAGTGTCTGACATTAACAATCTTTCTACCAATTAGATGTGTGAATCTTGACCTATATTTATTGTGAGGTAGATTATTTACATAATCTTGAGCATTCTTACTTAACTCTCTAAGCATTGCATTGACTTTATTTGGGTTTTTTGAATATTGTATACCATAAAGTCCTAACTTATAAGTGTTCTTAGCTTCTTTAATAAGTAGTCTATCAGTTAACCAATCTGCAATAGTATTATTGTAGTAACCTTGCTTACTGATGAATTTCTTTGGATTCTTTCCTTGAGCAATCCATACTTGTTCTCTAATGTCCTTTAGAGTAAAAGGTTTGTCATCGAATTTATTAAATAGGTTGACAAAGATTTGTTGTTTGATTTTCATTATGATGTGATTAAGTTAAAAGTTATAAATGTAATTCCTATAATATCAAAGAATAGTAATGTGTAGACTAAACAAGCTACTATAGGGTTAGTGTCATTCCAAATTGATTTGATTAAGTATTTCATAGTTAAGATATATTAGGGTTAAATTCAGTTATATAATAGTCTAGTAAATCATCTTTAGATTCTATTCTATTTTTATACAATGCATCTTGAGTTGCATAATATTTAGTGTTGGATTCAGTAATAGTGATGACATTACCATCTTCTATCCACTCATCAAACCTCTTTAAGATTTGAGAAAATTGATTATTTGTAAGTCTTATACTCATAGTTATTATTTGTTAGGGTTAATGGTTACACAATAAGAAGAACTTCTTCCATCGGTTAATAATTCTTTAAATTTTAGACTTAATTCCTCTAGTCCATCTGTACTATTTTGAGGTTGAGTCTTAATCTCCATAGACACTAGGTTAGATAATTTTGCTAAGTCTGTAAGTGTTAGTCTTGTAATCATAGTTATAGGTTTAAAGGGTTAATGTTAATGTCTAATGCTTCACTCATTGTGAATACATTCTCGATAATAATAGTTAATTCATCCATTGTATTTAATTTAATTAAGTTAGATATGAGAGGTAAGTCACTGACTATCAGTGAGTTAGGTGTAAATTGTGTGTATAGTGTGTCTCTCATAGAGTAAATATACAATAAATATCTAATATATTACTAATACTTTACTAATACTTTTAGACTAGGAGAAACAATTCTCTTTAATACTTATTTCAAATGATTACTATTTAATATTTAATTGACTAATCATAATCAAGTGTGAAATGATAGTTGAGTTTTGTTTGTGTTTTGTTTAGTTGTAATTCAGTCGGTGAGGGGGTTAAGGGAAGGCTCTCTGTCTCTTCTCTTTTGTTTAACCAATTGAAGAGGGAAGGCTACAGATAGTGGAGTAGGAGTTATGTATACACCTAATTAACAAGGGATGTGAGGAGTCACACCTACCTAGTACCTACCTATGTCATAAGGGGTGGAGGAATTCTGAAAAAATCTGAAAAAAAAAGTTGAAATCCTTTTTTAATCAAAAAAAAATAATGACTTTCTGTGGGGGTGGGGTGTGTGTATAAGCACTAATAACCCTCAACCTCTATATATCTAATAACTCAAAAAAATTTTCAGTATCTTTACTATCTAAATTTATAGCTATGAATAAATCTGATTACATTGATGGGTTGTACGTTAAGAACGGAAGACTTATAAATGAACGACCAAACAGTATGACTGGGATTCAAAAGGCAGTATCTATTAAACGATCAGTAACTAACGATCGTAAGATAAATCAAGTTGCAGAAGCGATACAGTTAGCTGAAAATAAAAAGAACTTTAACGAACTTAATTTCTAAAAAATTTTCTGTTTTCTTTTTGTTTGAATTAAGGGGTTTAGAAATAAATCTCTTTTTTTTTGCAAAGTGTATGATAACTGACACAACTATGACAACTAAAATTTAAAATCGACACAACCTAACTAACTGATTACTAGTACTTTTATTATTATAATTATTAATAATGTCGATTATGTCGAAAAAAATACTATTATAAAAATAAAAAAAAAGTAAAGTATAGTAAAATATATATAGAGTGTATAGTAGCAAAAAACATTGTCATTTGACATTTTGCTTTTTCACAAATTATACTATCTTTGTTTAGTAATCTAATTTAATTTAATCTAATGAGTGCACAAGGCTATATACCCAAAGACCTAACTTTTGATGAAGAAGGTCGTAAACAATTAATCCAAGGAATTACTGCAATATCTAAAGCTGTAAAAAGTACGCTAGGCCCACGCGGTCAGACTGTACTCATTGAATCACCCGATCATGTTGGTGGAATCACAGTGACTAAGGATGGTGTGACTGTAGCCAAGTCTATATTCCTAGACAACCCAATAGAAAACCTAGCCATACAAATGATGAAGGATGCAGCAACTAGAACTGCTAACTCTGCGGGTGATGGGACAACTACTGCAATAGTATTAACTGAAGCGATAGTAAATGCAGGACAAGAACTATTAAAAGAAAACCATAACATCACCGAGGTGATTAAAGCAATCAACAAGCATTGTGATAAAATAATTAGTATACTTGAAAAAGATGCCAAGAAGATTACTCCTGAAACTCTACTAGATGTTGCAACAATATCTGCCAACAACGACAAAGAGATAGGCCAGATAATATCTGATGCCTATAAAAAAGTTGGTGCCAATGGTATAGTTACTGTAGAAAAGTCACAGAACCACGAGACCTATGCCGAGGTGACTAATGGTATAAAAGTAGATCGAGGATACTCCTCACCTATGTTTTTGAACAATCATCGTAAAGACGAGTGTGTGCTTGAAGATGTCTTGGTCTTAGTGTGTGACATAACAATTGACAATATTCTGCAAATAGAGAATGTACTCAAACCAATCATACAACAAAACAAGAAACTACTAATCATCGCACCATGTGCTGACAATGTGGTCAACACTCTTGCGGCCAATGTGGTTCGTAATAATTTAAAAGTATGTACTGTTCTGCCTCCACAGTTTGGCTACAAAAGTCACGAGCTGATGCAAGATATAGCATTCGCGGTCGGTGCAAAAATATTCTCAGAACAAACTGGTGACGACTTAAGTCTTATAAACATGAACGACCTTGGTCATGTAGATAAAATAATAGTTGGTAAAGACTCCAGTGTGTTAATCAAGGACGCAGACATAAGCGAGGCAACACAAAACAGAATAGAAGAGCTGAAGGAACAACAACAAAATATGACAATTAAAAGCGATAAAGACTTTATAAACGAGAGAGTGGCAAGTCTAGCTGGTGCCATTGGTTGTATATATGTCGGAGCTAATAGCGACGTGGAGCAAAAAGAAAAATTTGACCGAGTCGATGACTCGGTGTGTGCAGTTCGTAGCGCCTTGCAAGAAGGCATTATTCCCGGCGGAGGACTGGCACTATTTCATTGTGCTAGGTTTTTAAAAGAATATATTAAGTCATACAAGCCATTTGAGAACGAACCCAACATACAAGTAGCTGGTGAGATATTAGCCCAAGCAATACAAGTGCCATTAAAACAAATAATTATTAATTCAGGTCAAGATGTGACTGAAATAATTAGTAAATTTCAACACATGGGAGGTAATATAGGATACGATGTTAAGAATGAAGATGTTGATGACATGTATGTGTTAGGTGTAATCGATCCACTTAAAGTAACTAAGAATGCACTGGTCAATGCAGTGTCTGTAGCCACAACAATACTATCAACTAATGCAATAATAACACATAAACGAGCATGATCCCTATAAATAAATACATTATTATCGACACAATTGAAGAGGAGATAAAGACTGACTCTGGGTTGTTATTGTCTGCAAACGACATAAAAGATTTTAGATATAAAAAAGGTAAGGTGGTGAAGCCTGGGACCAATGTAAGTGATATAGAAGAAGGGGACCTAATATACTATGACAAGATGTCTGGATATACTATGATAATTAACGACAAACAGTATACTATAATTCTTGAGAGAGATGTCGTTGTTGTTTTATAAAATCATTCATCTCAATAATCGTATTACGGTAGACCTTATCCATGTACGATGCATCATTTCTAAATAAAGGGTTAGAGTGTGCAGTCTCCGCAATCTCCTCACCATTTAATTTTTTATAAATCATTGTTATGATGCGCTTGGCCTTGTAAGTAAGCTCATAAAGTGTAGCCTTATTACCCTCACGTTTTCTCCAAACATGAATCCAGTCGTCACGAAGAAGTCTAGCAAACCTAGGATACTCCCAACTCATAACCTCTTCATACTTTTTAAACTGTTCTTTGTTGAATATATCCTCACTGTATAAAAACAATAACATCTCAAGATCAGGTGTAGATAATTTGTACTTAGCCTTAACCCAATACCTAATGACTCTCCAGTATTTTAAATAGTTGTGGGAAGGTGTAATTCTTGATGTTGCCTTGCGCTGATAGACGCCTTTAGATTTCATTAAATTAAAGTTAGTATATTTGTAAATATAATTATTTTAATAACAAAAATTATGGCTAAGAAAAAAGTAGTAAAAAAAGCAGCTCCAAAAAAAGTTGCAGTCAAATCGCCAAGCGTAAAGAAAGAAAGTAAAAGAGTTATTATCTAATAATGGCTTTAAATAATTTCGTATCTTATTTGTCGAAAGGTAAAAAGAAAAGACCTGGTGTTCATAGTAAGAATGCTTCGCGTAGTCAAAATGCTTACAAGAAGGCTTATCGTGGACAAGGTAGATAAAGTTTAATATTTTAAAAATATAATTATGCCAACAGTAAAATCAAAATCTGGTAATAAAGTATTTCCATACAATGCAGTAGGTAAAGCACAGGCTCACCAATATGCAAAAATGAATGGAGGTAAAGTAAAAAATAATCCAAACTACGGTATGGAGAAAAAAATGAACTCATCATATTAATATTATGGCTAAAAAAGATTACAACAGTATCAATTTTAAAAACAAAGACATTGATAAAATTATATCAAAAAGAAAACCAGTAAAAAAAATTAAAAGTCATTTATTACCACAAGGGGTTAAAAAAACTGCATGGACAACAGTTGGATTAAATACATATCCTAAAAATATGGATCACTTGAAAAAATAAATTATGGCTAGAAAAAAGAAAATGAAGAACCCATGTTGGAAAGGTTTTATTGCATATGGAATGAAAATGAAGAACGGAAAAGAAGTTCCAAATTGTGTTCCTAAGAAAAAGAAATAATTATGCCTATAGCAAGAACCACAGGCAAAGGAGGTAACTATAGGTCCACATCATCTGGTGCGGGTATGACTGCTAGAGGGGTGGCTGCATATAAAAGAGCCAATCCTGGATCAAACCTAAAAACTGCGGTTACTGAAAAGAAACCTAGCAAAATGAGGTCAAAAAGAAGAAAGTCTTATTGCTCTAGGTCTGCTGGTCAAATGCGTATGCACAATATTAATTGTTCTAAGACTCCAGAAAAAAGAATTTGTGCAGCTCGTAGACGTTGGAGATGTTAAATAAAAAATTATGGCTAAGAAAAAAAATGATCCTGAATATATTAGACTTCGTTCTTCAACCAAGTCTAATCAAAAAATGGGTAAGAAAAAGAAAAGTAAAACTGTTTCTGAATCCTCTAATACTCCCGCTTATGGCAATAAGCCAAATGTTTCATACAGCAAAACTACAACAAAAACTAAAGGAAATAAAACTACACAAAAAAGTAAATTTAAACAGGTTAGCGAAAACAATGGTGAATTTACTAAGTATGTTTCCAGAACCAGAAATGGTAATAGAAGAGTTAGAACAAAAAAAATATCTGCAAGTAGGGCGGAAGGAATAGCTAGAAGGTTGAAGAAAAAATATAAATAAAATATTAGTATATTTGTATATATAAATTTTTAAATTATGAAAAAACAAGGATATAATTCAAGACTAGATGAGTCTTTAGGTGCTAAGCATGGGAAAAAATCTCAATCTTATAAAGATCGTAGAGATGAATCAAAAGCTATGTCTAAAAAAGAATATGGACATTCTTACGGAGGTGACTCTGGAATGTCATACAGACATTCATCTAGTTGGAAAACTCACGGTCATTTAAAATAATGGCTAAGAACTTTATACAAAATGTTTTTCAAGGAGCAAAACGAAGAGGAACTCTTGGTGATTGCACTGGGAAAAAATTTGGCAGCAAGAGTTGTCCAGTAGGAAGTAAAAAATATAATTTTGCAAAAACAATGCGCAAAATAAATAAAAAATAATGGCTAAGAAAAAAATCAAATTAGTTAATAAAAAAATAACTAAACAAGATCCTCCTACAGCAGGCTTCGTAGAATGGCATGATAGATCACAGGAAATCAAAGATAGAATGGCTGCAAGACAGGTTGCATTAGCAAAAGAGTTTAAAAAGAAAAAATAAATGGGCAAGTTATTAGTTAAGATAGGACATTGGATTCAGAAAGTTTGGAAAAAACTTTTATGTAAATGGAACTGGTTAGTGTCAAAACTAATTATAGATGTTAAAGAATGTCCAGTCGCACAGTGTGTTTGTAAAAAATAATTATGAAATCAAGAGGCATAGGCGATAGTATAGAAAAATTTACCAAGGCTACTGGTATAAAAAAAGTAGTCGAAACAGTAACGAAAGGCGACTGTGGTTGTAACAAGCGTAGAGATACGTTGAACCGTATGTTTCCTTACGATAGATAAAGAGATTTTTAACCCTCTAAATTAAATAAAATGGCGTATCCTAAAATTACCGTTAACACGGGACAAGCACTTATAGTAGTGCCAAGTGACACAATTCCAATACCAAATCCAAACTTTATAGCAGCTACAGGCGTGGGCAATCAAGTTGACAATGGAGTAAATACTTCTGTTGTAACAAACAAACTGGTTGACACTGGTGCAACATGGACAGCAACAACTCCACCACTTCCAGTAGTTGTTGGTGATGTTGTTTATAATACAACAACTCCAGCAAATGCCGCAGTAACAGCTGTAGATTCTGCCACACAATTAGCTTTTGGTAGTAATATTTTTCAAGCAACACCCGAAAACTATTTAATAGTAAGACAAAATGCGTTAGTAGATGATGAAATAGATTTTGTAGCTAAAGGGGTTAAGCCTGGAGATATAGTTTTAAATACTGACAATCCAGGTATTGCTACAGTTTCAGCAGTCGTTGGTGTAGATGAATTAACCTTAAGTGCTAATATATTTGGTACAGACTCTACATACGATGACAACTTTAGAATATATTCACAAGCAGAAGGCGGTTCTAATTATCCAGCATATGGTGGCACAAATGGAGGTGTGGCTACAACATCAAACAACGAAGGGTGTTTAATATATGTAGGAGATGCAACTGCAGCTACTACTATAGCTACTCAGTTTTATAATGTAACAGTAAGAACTGTAGCTGGAGATATAATTACATTTCATAATTGTCAAGTAGGTTCTTACCTACCAATACAATGTGTACAAGTAATGGCAACAGGAACTACAGCAGATAAACTTATAGCAATATGGTAAATAAATATTACTACACGCAAACAAATAGTTTGTTAAACGATGAAATAGTTTTTAATTACACTTATGTAAAATAATAATAATGAAAAAATTTAATCCACAAAGTAAATTTAGTTTATCAATAAAAGAACTTATAACTGGAGCACTTGGATTAGGTTCATTATTAGCTGTTTTTTTTACTCTTAAAGCTGATATTGCATTGGCAAAACAATTGCCATTACCAGAAGTCACGAAAATTGAATTGTCTTATAAAGATGAGTTAATAAAAAATGATTTCGAAAATATGAAAGAAGATATTTCTGACATAAAAGATGACATTAAATACATAAAAGATTATATAATAAAAAATAAAAAATAACCATGGCAACTAAGATTGGTGAAGATACTAACGTACAGCTTGATTTAAAAACAATCGGCATAATTATAGCAGGAACAATTTCTTTAGCTAGTATGTGGTTTACTTTACAAAGTGATATATCAGAATTACAAAACAAAATAGATAATTTTTCTGGAGATGAGTTTGTACAACAAATGGAGTTTAAATTTAAAGATGAGTTAATTCGTTCTAACATAGTTACAATTGATAAGCTTACTGAAAATATAAAAGAAGATGTTGAAGAAAATAAAGAAGCAATAAAAGATTTAGAAGATAAAGTTTATAAAAAAAGATGAAAAATTTAATATGTGTTTTTTTTGTGTTTTTTTTGTGTTTTATAAATGCACAAGATTTAACATTAATGCATATAAATGCAAAATGGAATCAACCTAATAATTTTGATTTAAAGGGCATACAGAATTGTAAAGTGAGATATGCATTATTAGAAGATCAAGTCCCATCACTCAAAGCACAAATAAAATCTGTTCCAATAATAATTTTATTAGACAAAAATGGAAAACCAAGAGGACAATGGGTTGCTAATTTAAGTTTTAAAATAACAGCGACTAAAGAAGAAATACAAGATAGAGTAAATATTATTGCTAAAGAATAGTTAAATGAGAAACATAGATAAAATTATTGTCCACTGTTCAGCAACTCCAAAAGGAAAACATTTCAGTGCTGATACTATAAAGAAATGGCATTTAGAAAGAGGCTTCTCAGATATTGGTTATCATTATATTGTTCATATTGATGGAAGTATGGAGTATGGAAGAATGGTTAACATTCAAGGTGCTCATTGTAAAGGACAAAATAAATCTAGCATAGGTGTATGTTATATTGGGGGGATGGATGAAGATATGAATGAATGGGAAGACACAAGAACTGAAGAACAAAAATCTACACTTTTAGATTTATTAAATTTATTAAAAAAATTTCATCCAAATGCAGAAATATATGGTCACAGAGACTTTTCTACAAAAGCATGTCCTAGTTTCGATGCAAAGGAAGAATATAAATATTTAACATGAAAAAATTATTTGCAAAAATGTTTGGTGGAGCTGGAGTCTCTATCGCAGAAAAACTAGGAGGAGTAGTTGATAAGTTTGTAAGGACTAAAGATGAAAAGGCGGAGTTTGAAAAACAAATGACAGAGATTTTTATGTCTCATGAATTGAGTCTAGAAAAAGAAATCACATCACGTCATGCCGCAGACATGCAATCGGATTCATGGCTTTCGAAGAATATACGTCCTCTACTTACTATTTTTAGCTTAATATTATATACACTATTTGCTATATCAGATGGCAATATAGGAGAATTTAATATAGCAAATCAGTATGTAGATCTGCTTGGACAAATTGTAATAATGAGTCTAGGTTTTTATTTTACTTCTCGAGGTATTGAAAAAACTGCAAAGATTTGGAAGAAATAAAACAAAGCAAAAGATTTATTAACTTTGTTAAAATAAATTATTATGGCAAGAATTAGTACTTACCCTTTAGACACTAAACTAGTTGGCTCCGATTATTGGATTGGATCAGACGCTAATAGTAGTTTTGCTACTAAAAACTTTACTATAGAGTCTGTAGCTAAGTTTATGAACAGGGAAGCTGTTCAGTCACAAGCTATAAGATTTGTATATACTAATACTGTTCCAGTTGGGACTGGAAGTTTATCATTTAATCCACAAGGTAATGACAATGTATCGTTTTCTGGAATAACAGGATTTAAAATTAGCAAGTATGCATTAGTAGAACCTACAACAGACATTTCTGGGTATTATGAAACTGGATTATTAGGTGCAGATGTATTGGTCACTCAATGTGATGACATATCTAAATGGGCTATTTTTACTTGGAACACCGCTACAGTAGATGCAAGTGGAAACTTTTACGACATAGCTGTTACCCATAAGAACAGTCAAAATGGCTTAACAGCAAACAAAGATTATTTTATATCTTTGCTAAGTATTCCAGGGACATCTGATGCAAACTTTACATTTGCATTAACTGGATCAAATCAATACACTGTTGTTCATGGTTTGAACAAAATTCCATCAGTAACAGTTTTGACAGGAACAATTGCAAGTCCTGGAGTAGAAATTTTTTGCGATGTTGATTTTGTTGATAACAATCAAGTAACATTAACATTTGCACAACCTGCAAACCCAGGATTTACTGGGGTTGTAACATTTAATTAAAATAAAAAATTATGGCAATAAAATATTTATCTAATATTAATCTTGATAATAATGAGCTGAAAGGCTTTATTGTCGATAATCAATCATCTAACCCAAGTGGACTAGCTGGTGAAGGACAACTTATATACAGAACTGACACAAATGAACTTTACTATCACACTGGTAGTAATACATGGGTAGCGATATCATCTGGTATGGTTACGTGGATATTAGCAGGAGATTCAGGAACACAAACTATTGGAAATGGTCAATCTGCAACTGTAGCTGGTGAGTCAGGGTTTATAACAACAACTGCGGGAGCTACTAGACAGGTAACAATTACAATGGATGATAATGCACCTAGTGCTGCAGCAGGCACAGTCGCATTCCCAACTAGTATTGGTTACAATAAAAAAGGACAAATCACAGCAGTTACTGCTGGTACACAACCCGTAACTAGTTTTAATATAAGTGATGGTACAACTTCAGAGACTGTTGAAAATGGAGACACAATTACATTTGCACATAATACAGGTTTAGAAGCAACAATTAGTGCTACAGATACAGTAACATATAGCTTACAATTAGAAGATTTACCAGACATGACTCAAACCTGGGTTAACACTGATGAATTTATTGTATTAGATGGAACAGCTCAGAAAAGAAAACAAAGTAGTGAAATACCTATTAACTTACTAGGAGCTCCAGCCGCAAATTTAGATATTAATACAAATAAACTTATAAATGTAACTAATCCTACAGATGCACAAGACGCAGCAACAAAAGCATATGTTGATGCTGCTGTAACGGGACTTTTAGAATTTAAAGGAGGATTTGATGGTAGTACCGGTAAGGTTGCAGGAACAACAGACTTTTTAGATAGTAGAGGTACACAGATTGCATGTGCAGTCGGTGATACTTATGTCGTAACTGTAGATGGTACTTTTTATACTGAAACTGTAGCGGTTGGTGACACATTAATATGTCAAACTGCAACTGCAGCTGGGGCAGGAGCATTAACTGACTGGATTACTGTTCAAAATAACATAGGTATAGCAACAGCAACAACTACAGGTATTGTAAGCATTCCTACAGCAGGAGGACTTACGGTAAGTGCGGCAGGAGCAGTATCTTTAGACACTCAAGGTGGATTAACTGCAGATACATATGGTGCAGCAGCAAAAGCAACCGTAATTACTGTAGATGATAAAGGTGTTATTACTGGAGCATCAGAACCAGCTATCGCAATAACAGCATCTCAAGTAACAGACTTTTGTACTGAAGTTCAATCTTGTGTAGGAACAAATTTAAATTATGCAGTTGACATTGGAGATGGCTCAACTAACCCTATTATTGTAACTCATAACTTAGGAACATTAGATGTAATTGTACAGTTAGTATTAAAGTCTACTGGCGAAACAATTTATGCAGATACAGTTAGAAACAGTACAACACAAGTAACTATAACTACTACAACAACTTTAGCTACTGCTGAAGCTAGGATTTTGGTAACCGCTGTGTAAAACATTAACTTTACTCACATGGCGATTAGATTCTTAAGTAGCGGAGACATAGATGGTGCTTTAACCATAAACTCTACCGTCACCTTAAATAAAACTAATAATGTTATTAGTATTCCTAGTTTAGTCGATAATGGAACTTTTCTAGAAATTACACAAACAGGAAATGAAACTTGGTTATTTAAGTGTGAATCATTAAGTGGATCATTAGATGGTGTTTCAATCGGCACTAGCAGTGCAGGTAAAGTGACGTTCGATGAAAATGGACAAATTCATAGCACTCAATTATTAGATGTAGCAACAGCAGGAGGAAGGTTAATAGGTGAAAGTAGTAGGGGGTATCTATCATCAATTCATTTAGAACAGTCAGCTACTGGTGCAGATGGAGGCTATATTAGATTTGAAACTGCAACTTCTGGAACGACAAGTGGTGTTGAAAGATTAAGAATTACAGATACTGGAGCTATATCTGTCGGATCGACAGGAACTAACTATGGTTCATCTGGTCAAGTATTAACTTCTGGTGGAAACTCTAATCCTACATGGACAACCCCAACAACAGGAACCGTAACTGGTACTGGTGTTAATAATAGATTAGCAATTTGGAATGGCACAACTGCTATTGATTCTGATTCTGATTTTTATGTTGATGGTGATACTATATTCACAGCAAACTTTCAAGCATCTGGAAACATATCTATAACAGGCACATCATTTTTAGATGGTGATGTTACAATTGGTGATACAAATTCAGCATTTATAGGAATGGCAAGAGCAGGTGCAAATTATTTAGCTGCAACAAATGCGTCTGGATATTTAGTATTTAGAACTGCTGGTTCAAATGAAAGAATGCGTATAGACATTTCAGGGGATGTCGGGATAGGAGTTACAGACGGAGATATATTTGGTAGATTTTATGGTAGAAGTGTTGGTATAGGAGGAACTGGTATTGCTAAGTTACAGATAAATGGAACTTCTTATTCTGGAATTGATTTAGGTCAAAATGGAACAAGATACGGAGAATTAAATGCAAGTGCTACCATAGTTCAACTTCAAACACTTGCAGACATTCCATTAACTTTTGGTACAGGCACAAGTGCTACAGAAAGAATGCGTATAACATCTGGGGGTCAAGTTTGTATTGGCACAGATTCAACAACAGTATCATCATCAGTTGTAAGTGCTGTTTTTGGCTCTGGTAGTGATGCAACTTTAAAATTAGGTGGGCATAGTGGTACACACACTATGGTACAATTTTTCCATACAGGTTCATCAGTTGGTAGTATAACATCTACTACAAGTGCAACTTCCTACAACACATCTTCTGATTATAGATTAAAAGAAGATTTACAAGACTTTGCAGGTTTAGATATGGTTTCTAAAATACCTGTATATGACTTTAAATGGAAAACAGATGATAGCAGAAGTTATGGAGTTATGGCTCACGAACTACAAGAAGTTTTACCTCAAGCAGTTTCAGGAGATAAAGATGCAGAAGAAATGCAATCTGTTGATTATTCTAAAATAGTTCCTTTATTAGTTAAGTCAATACAAGAACTAAAAGCAGAAGTAGACAAATTGAAACAAGAATGTAAATGTAAAAATTAGTATATTTATATCTTAATCATAAAATTAATAAAATGTCAAAAATTACAAAAGAAGAATTAAAAAATTTACAAGAACAACAAGGTAAGCTAAATGCTATTAAACACGATATTGGTTTATTAAGCACACAAATACATAGCTTAAACCATATGTACGCTGAAGAAATTTCTAAACAAGAAGAAAGTAAAAAAGGTTTAGAAGAATCTTACGGTAAAATAAACATAGACCTAAAGGATGGGTCATATGAAGAAATCAAAGAAGATAAATAATGAGTTTACAGGATATGAAATTGTATGCAATTAATTTTTCAGCTTTTACGTTGAGTTTCACAAATATTGATATGATATTAAAAATAATACTACTTACAGTTACTATCCTGTACACAACTCACAAATGGTATTTAATGTATGAAGAAAATAAGCGAAAACATAAGTTATAAGGAAGCAGTACGTTCCGAAACAGCTAAACGTTTAGGTATCTCAAATAAACCTAAAAAAGAACATATTGAAAATATGGAGTTAATAGCTGAAAAAATCTTTCAACCATTAAGAGAATGGGTAGACCATCCTATTAGAATAAACAGCTTTTATCGTTCAGAAGAACTTAATTCAAGAATTGGAGGTGCAATTTCATCGGCTCATAAAGATGGTTTAGCAATGGATTTAGATTCTTTAGGTGGCAAAACTAACCTTGAGATGTTACATTATATAAAAGACCATTTAGACTTTGATATTTTAATTAATGAATATCCAAATCAAGAAGGAGAACCAAAATGGATTCACGTTAGTTGGAGTAAAAAGAAAAACAGAAAACAAGTTTTAGAAATAAAACGCAAAGGCAAATACTATACTTATACAGGCGAATGTAAAAGCTGTAAATGAAAAAAGTAGAATTTGCAATAATTGAAAGGTTTGCTTTAGGTATATTAATTGGTTTTAGTTATTTGCCACAAGATGAAGAAACAAATTTTGATGAATTAAATATATATGTAATTTTTATAGTATTACATTTTAAATTTTATAACGATGCCCATACCTAAAAAGAAACAAGGAGAAAAACAGAAGGACTATATGATGCGATGTGTACCTCAATTGATGAAATACCATCCAGAAAAACAAGCTGTAGCAATTTGCTATAAAGAATACAGAAACAAATAAAAAATGGCAACAAAGATAAGTGAAGATACAAACGTACAATTAGATTTAAAAACTATTGGAATTATAATAGCAGGAACAATATCACTTGCGAGTATGTGGTTTACTTTACAAGGAGATATACAAGACCTAAACAATAAAATTGAGGGGTTTAGTGGAGATGAATTTGTGCAAAGAATGGAATTCCAATTAAAAGATGAATTAATTAGAAATAACGTAATACAAATTGATAAGCTAACAGAAAATATGAAAGAGGATATTGAAGAAAATAAAGAAGCTATAAAAGATTTAGAAAACAAAGTTTTTAGAAGATGAAACATTTAATATATGTATTGTTTATTTTGTTATTGTGTTCAATAGGTAACGCTCAAGATTTAACATTATTACACATAAACGCAAAATGGAATCAATCGAATAATTACGATTTGAAAGGTTTAAAAAATTGTAAAGTTAAAATGACTTTATTAGAGGATTTAGTACCTTCTATGAAAGCACAAATAAAATCAGTACCTACTATTATTTTACTTGACCAAAACGGTAAACCAAGAGGACAATGGAAGGCAGGTTTAAGTTTTAAAGTAGAAGCAACAAAAGAAGAAATACAAGACAGAATTGATTTTATATTTAAACAATAATATTATGGAAACTATAAAACATTTACTGGGTTTTTGTGGGGAGCATTTGCATCCTAACATTTTTACAATTACAATAACATTAATTATTTTAAAATTAATTTATGAAAAATATATTAGCAAAACTATTTGGGGGAGCTGGAGGTAGTATAGCAGAAAAAATATCTGGTATTATTGACAAACATACTTTTAGTAAAGTTGAGAAAGCACAATTTGAAAAAGAGATGGAGGAGATATTTATCAAAGCTGAACTTGATCTTGAAAGAGAAATAACAAATCGTCACGCAAATGATATGGCAAGTGATAGTTGGTTAAGCAAAAACATCAGACCAATGCTTACTATATTTTCTTTAGTTTTATATACTTTATTTGCCTTAATTGACGGAAACATAGGAGAATTCAACATAGCGAATCAATATGTAGATTTACTTGGGCAAATAGTTATAATGAGTTTAGGGTTTTACTTTACATCAAGAGGTATAGAAAAAACAGCAAAGATCATTAAGAAATAATGGCTAAAGGAATTAATATAAGCACATATAAAAGCAAATCAAAGAAGCGTAAAGGAATACACGCAAAAAGTAAAATGAGTGCCTTAAAAGGCTCTAAAAACTATTTTAAGAAATATAAAGGTCAAGGTAAATAATTTTTTTATATATTTGTTTGGCTTATAGCAAACTTGCACAACCTAATAAAGTTGGACGGTGCTTGGAACAGGTAACTAAATTATTTCTTTTTTGTAGGCTTTTTTCTTTCTTTTTCTTTTTGTCCTTTTTCTTTTTCTTTCTTTTTAGTTATTATAAAAACTATAGGTTATAACCAAAAGTTATAATATATGAATTGTAAGAAATGTAAATACAAAATGTTATATTTAGGTAGTAATCAAAACGGTTATTATAATTTGTGTAAAAAATGCAATAACGTTATACCTACAAATGAAAAAATTAACAAGAAGCAAACTAATTAAAAAACTTGACAAAGTATTTAGTTTATATATTAGACAACGTTATGCTAAAAATGAGATAGCTCAATGTTTTACTTGTGGCAAAAAAGATCATTATAAAAGACTTCAATGTGGTCATTTTCAAAGCAGAAAATATTATTCTACAAGATGGGATGAAATAAATTGTCAGGTGCAATGTGCAGGGTGTAATGTGTTTAAGTATGGAGAACAATTTGTATTTGGCAAAAATCTTGATTTAGAATATGGAGCTGGATGTGCAGAATCACTTTATTTAAAAGCAAAACAAATAACTAAATTCTCCACACCAGAAATTCAGGAGTTAATAAATAAGTATTCTTTGTTAATAAAAGAGTTAAACTAATTTTTATATTTATAGTGTTCTGTTACATTTGTCTTGTATAAAAGAGGGTTAATTCATTTTAGCCCTTTTTTTTTGCTTATTTATTAAAAAAATTGTTTATATTTATAATTAATTTAAAAATTATATATATGACTAAAAACAGAACCATACCTTACGAACAACACTATGTTCAGGTAGGATTTTACCAAAACTTTATTAAAAACAAAGAACAAGAAATCAAAGACTTGAATAAGAAAAATGATTTACTTGAACAAGAAAATGAAGTTTTAAAAGCTAAACTCGAAGTTGAACATTCTAATAACTTAATGAGATTATGAACAAAGAGAAATTAGCAGAACTTTATCACAAGTATGAGTTATCTAAAGATGACTTCTTTAAACATCAACACTACACAATAATTACAAGACAAGGAATCGACAAGATTCAAGCTATAGAACAAATCTCTATAGACTATGATGTAATTAAATGTGAAACTAACTTTGCAGTATTTAAAGCAATAGCAACTAAAAACAATAAAAAGATTATTACGTTTGGTTCTGCTTTAAAAGGTGCATCGTATAATGAAGGTAATTGTCAAAGCTGGTATGTTGCTGAAATGGCAGAAAAAAGAGCTATGTCAAGAGCTGTATTAAAACTAACAGGGTTCTATGAACTTGGAGTTTTTGGAGAAGATGAATCAGATTCATTTAAAAAGAAAACTACAAAAGAAGAACTAATAAATAAAATTAAAAACAATGGCTGACAAAATATATAAAGAAAAAGATCATCATCCATTTGAGAATCAAATATTTAATCACTATAGAAAAACAGCTAAAGAAATAAATGAAGCTATAGTTCTATTAACGGAACATAACTATACAGTTATTGACCATCAAGGCAAATGGATTACAAAAGAAAACATTAATTAAAATCAATAAATTATGAGTGCAATTATCAATGCGAGTATTAGGGTAGATAAATTACCTAAAGAAAAATTTATCAAAGGTAAAGACGGTGCAGTTTATTATAACTTAACCATTTCAGTAAATGACGATACAAGATACGGAAACAACGTAGCTATTATGGATTCACAAACAAAAGAAGAACGTGAAGCTAAAGCACAAAGAAACTATCTTGGTAACGGTAAAGTTGTTTGGACTAACGATATTATTAAGTTAGCTGAAAGAGAAGAAGCAAATACAACTGCTCCAGTATCAAACGATTTACCATTTTAAGAAAACAAAATAAAATTTATTTTTTTGAAGGGGTTTTAAACGACCCCTTTTTTTTATATATTTATATAAATGCAATTACGACTCGACGAACAACAAACAGTACAATATCTTGCAATGCAATCAATAGAAGAAGATTGTACAATAGATGTAAACGAAAAATTAGAATACCCTCCAGTAGCTTTGTCTTTTGGAGAAATGTTAATTAAAGGAAAAAATAAAGATATGCTTTTACCTATACCGTTAGGAACTTATGGAAACTTCAGCTTTATACAAGCACCTCCAAAGACTAAAAAGACATTCTTTATATCACTTCTTGCATCCGTTTACCTATCAGATCAAAATCATTTCGGTGGTAATTTAAAAGGACATAGACAAGGCAAAGAACTAATACACATAGATACAGAACAAGGTCGGTGGCATTGTCAAAGAGTTTTTAAAAGAATTGCTGAAATGGCAGGAACATCAGAAGGCTATTTGACTTATGGTTTAAGAACTATTGGTTATAAAGAAAGAATAGAATTTATAGATTATTGTTTAGAACATAAAACTAAAAATGCTGGTCTGCTTATTGTAGATGGTATTGCAGACTTATGTGCAGACGTAAACAACATTGAAGAATCTAATGCTTGTGTACAAAAATTAATGAGGTGGTCAGCAAAACACAATATACATATTATGTGCGTGATACATTCAAATTTTGGAAGTGACAAGCCTACAGGACATCTTGGTTCTTTTTTAGAGAAGAAAGCAGAATTACAAATACAATTAGAAGCAAATACAGTTAATAAAGAATGGATAACCGTTAAGTGCAAAAGAAGCAGGGGTTATGCGTTTGATACATTTAGTTTTAAGGTAAATGAAATGGAACTGCCTGAAATCGTTGGGGATTTATATGACCCATTGAAAAACTAAATTATGAAAAACTACTTATCGGAAATCTATAAGAAACATCAAGTATGGATTGACATCGTTTGCTCCTTCGGATGCAATAAAGAAACATCAGAAGATATTACACAAGAGATGTATATCAAGATTCAAAAGAGAATCAATAAAGGCTTGGATATTGATTTTGGAGATGACTATAATTATTACTATATTTTTAAGACATTAAAATCTTTGTTCCTTGATTTAAAACGCAAAGAAGCTAAAGTGAATACGTTATCTATAGACAATATGAGAGATTTTTTAGCAGACTTTGATGCTGCTAATTATGAAGAAGTTTATGCTACAATACAAAACGAACTAAACAATATGTATTGGTATGACAAAAAGATATTTGAGATAATAGAGGGAGGAGAAAGTATAGCCCAGCTTTCAAGAAAGTCAGGCATACCTTACTATTCACTTTACAACACTTATAAAAAAGTAAAAGAGAAATTAAAAAAATTATTATGATAAAAGTTAGACAATCAAGATTAGATTATTGTGCTAATTCTGGTAATTTTTATGAAGAATTATTTTATAAAAAAGTAATTGAAAAAGGTTTTGATTATAGAAAATCTACAAATGAAGAAGATTGGTATATGCACATTGATTGTTATGTTAATGGTTATGGCGTAGACATAAAAGGCAATAGACATTTAGAAACTATTTGGTTAGAATATACTAATGTTAATGGCAATAATGGCTGGTTAAGAGGTAAAGCGTTTTATATTGCTATGTTTATAGTAGAATTAAATTGTTTTAGTATTTATAAAAGAATTGATTTATTAAATTATATAAAAGAAAATACAAAAAAAACAACAAGTAATAAAAAAGATTATTTAAAACTTTATACAAGAGAGAAATGGGGAAAAAAAGATGAAATTGTAAAAGTTAAATACAATCATATAAAACATTTAGAATTAATAAAATTATGAGATTAGGAGACTTAATATTTTACATTACTAAATATACAGGTATTAAATGGCTTGTAGATTGGTATTCAAAAAAGACTGGAACTGATTGTGGATGTGATGAAAGAAGAAAGAAGTTCAATGAAATAAAAATTAAAAGATGGTAAAATTCAATAAATATGATTTCAAAGACTGGGAACAATTTAGGCTTTCAAAAAAATCAACCATTAGTCGTAAAGAATTTAAAATGGTATGTCAGCTCCACGCAACCTATTACGATCATAAATACTACGAACCTTGTACTTGTAATCCCAAACTAATAAACAAATGGATTAAAGAACTTAATATCATTTGGAATAATGGGAATTGAAACAATAAAGAAATTTGAAAAAGTATTAGTAGCTTTCTTGAATATGGATGGTTGGAATTTAGAATGGACTGGAGATGGCTTTAAACATTATGATGCTTGTGGATTCACACCTAAAGGAAATCCTTGTGTTATAGAAATGAAATTTAGAAACAAATACTATGAAGAAAAAATGTTAGAAAAATATAAATATGATGCTTTAATGAAAATGGATAAAGATGTAGTAAAACTTTATTTCGTAAGTGACCCTAAAGGAAATTATCTATACTGGTTAAACGCATTAGAACTTCCAGAACCAAAAGATATGTATTGTCCTGATACTACACTATGGACTAAAAAAAGATTACTTAAACCTGTTTACTTACTTAAAGAAAACCAAGCCACAAGAATAAATTTAAATTAAGTTATTAAATATTTTGTTTATAACTTTATTATTTGTATATTGCAGTATAATTACAACGAAGTAATTATTATAACAAAACAATATGATATATTTAAAATTAAGTAAAGACGAAGTAGAAACATTATATGTTGCATTAGATAATGAAACAAAATGTTTTAGCGACAAACTTGTATGTGAAAATCACAAAAAAGATGTTTACAATATTTTACAACAAGTAATTAAATTAAAATAATAATAGGGAGTGTAAAAGCTCCCTTTTTTTTTGAATAAAATTATTAAACATTTTGTTTATATCGTTTAATTAACTATTTTTATTAAATGATATTGTTAATAGACGCAGACAGCTTAATCTTCGCAAGTTGTTATAGAACAAGAGATGAAGAAAACGATGATCCTTACTATAGAGACATAGAAGATGCTATTGCAAAGTTTGATGAACAGTTTATGAAGATTGTAAATGATCTGGAAGAACAATACGAAATAGATAAAGTCATTACATTTAATGGAAGCAAAGGGAACTTTAGAAAAATACTAACACCAGTATACAAAGCAAACAGAAAGAAACAAGAGTTACCTCCATTACTACACGATATGCATCAATATGTTAAAGATACATACGACAGTAAATTTGTATATGGATTAGAAACTGATGACCTTGTAGCTAAATACTGGCAAACACTATCAAATGAATTTGGAAGGGATAATGTAATGATTGTAAGCATAGACAAGGACTATAAACAATTTCCCTGCTTAATGTATAACTATCACTATAAACATAGATTAGTATTAGACATAAGTGAAGAAGAAGCATTATACAACTTCTATGAACAAATGATAGTAGGAGATACAGCAGACAATGTAAACTACTTTAGAGGCAAAGGTAAAAAGTTTGCAGAAAAATATTTTAAAGATTGCAAAAGTAAATATCAATATACTAAAAGACTATACGAATTATTTAAACAAGAATACAAGGGTAAGGCAAGACAGAAATACGCAGAATGTTATAACCTTTTAAAATTAAGAAATGATTAAAGAAAACAAATGGTTTGTTCAAAATGAGATAGCAGAAAAAGTAATAGAGCTATCAGGCATTAATATATTTGAACGTTCAAGAAAAAGAGAAATAGTAGAAATGAGATCGTTATTCTTCTACATATTAAAAAACAAATTAGATATGGGATTGACAGAAATGTCAAGATACTTTGAAGATAGTGCTTCAAGTATAAATCACGCAACTATTATATGGGCATTAAAAAACTATGAACTATATAAATCAACAAATAAAAAAATACAAGAAATTGAAGAAATGATTATTCTAAAGACTTCTATGAACATAAAAGGAATAAACAGGGAAACTTATTTAGAATTAAAATGCAAAGAACTTGAAGCAGAAATAGAAAGACTAAACACTAAACCTAATGAATCTAAAATAATAGACTTAATTAATAAAGTTCCAAAAGCAAGAGAAGGAGAATTTATTACAAGAATCGAATTAATGTTAAAGGGGTGGCAATGGCAATATAAAGACAGTACTACAGCTTATGCAGGAGAATAAAACAAAAGATTTAGCTCTTATTAAAATACAGTCAAAGATTTGGGAGCAAAAAAGATACATTAGAGAATTAGAATCTGACATTGAAAAAGATGAAACAGTAGACTTCGAAACAAGAGAACTAAACTTTAATAATCTTATAACACAATTAGAAGTATATGAATACATAAAAAAAGCAATACAGAATTATGACTAAACAAGAATTTAAAGAAACAAAAAAATATCTATTAGACATCTGTCAAGAAATAATGGATGCTAAACAACCAGAATACACACAAAAACATTTAGATATTCTACACAACTTTAAATGTTCTGCACAATTTGTAGGCATTGAACCAATGGAAGTATGGGCAGTATTCTTTAACAAACACATACAAGCAATACTAACACACGCAGGAGACCCAACAACACCACAAGCAGAACCAATAGAATCAAGATATGCAGATGCAATCAACTATCTATTATTAGGTTATAGCTTATTACAAGACAGACCAAAAAAAGACATCATTTCAGGAACAGAATAAATTAAATAAATAAATTATGATAAAACAATTAAAAATAACAGAAATCAAAGAATTAATTAAAGAAAAAAACTTATTAGAATTTAATAGAGAAATAAGTCAAAGACATTCTAATGCTATAATGGATAGTATAAATTTATGTGGATTATTAAGAGTTCCAATAATAGGTGATATATCAAGTTTTGATAAAAGAAAATATGTTATTATAGATGGTCAGCATTTATGTAATGCTCTTGTAAAAATGCCTAATATAAGCAACAAAATTAATGTTATTTTAAAAAAATATAACAATAAAACAGAAGTTATAAGAGATGTTGCAAAATTAAATAATACACAAAAAACTTGGAATGATGAAAATTATCTTAATGCTTGGTATAAGTTTGGTAAAGATAATGTAGATCATTTTTCTAACTATGCATATTTATGGAATACATATAATAATATATTTGATGGCTTACCCTGTGGATTTTTAGTTGATTTATATGCAACCAGTAAAGAACTATTTAGAAATGGTCAGCTTGAATTTAGAGATGTACAATTTAGCGATAAACTTGCACAAATATCATTTATGCTAAAACAAGATTTTAATAAAGGTGCATTTACATTACAAGGTTTAAGAAATTGGGCATTTGAAAGAAAATTTATACAATTAAAAGATTTAGATTTTGCAAAATTAGAATCAAGATTAAAATTATCTTTAAAAAATAATGAGGATAAAAATTGTAATGGAAGGGATGACTTTGCTGATTTTATAGATAAAATATATAAAAGAATATAATTATAAAAAATATTCATTTTAAAATAAGTTAAAAAATACGTTATATAGATATATAGAATTAATTAATTAATATTTTATTAATTGTGGATAATAGAAAAAACAATGGAGGACATTCAACAAAAGGCTTTGCAGGTAGACCTAAAAAAGCAGACGAACTAAAGCTAATTGAAAAACTTGATGCCTTAATAGATAATGATGAAGTAATTAAAACTTTAGGCAAACAAATACTAAAAGGAGATTCAAGAGCTATGAATCTATATTTCGGTTATAGATATGGCAAACCTAAAGAATCTGTAGATATATCTTCAAGTGATGGCTTTAATGTAAACTTTAGAGACCTAATCAAATTTAAGTGATTGAAATAAATAAAAAGTATTCTCCTATTGCTGAATCAGATGGGAGGTACTTTATTGTAACTGGAGGACGTGGGTCTGGTAAATCATTCTCCATAAACCTCTTATTAGTTCTTTTAACTTATGAAGCTGGGCATACTATACTCTTTACTCGTTATACTTTATCTTCTACTTATATTTCTATTATTCCTGAATTTATTGAAAAACTTGAACTGCTTAAAATCTTTGATGACTTTCATATCACAAAAGATGAAATAAGAAATAAGCGTTCTGGGAGCAAGATAATCTTCAAGGGCATCAAAACATCAAGTGGAGATCAAACAGCTAATCTAAAGTCATTACAAGGCGTTACAACGTTTGTATTAGACGAAGCTGAAGAACTTACAAGTGAAGATACATTTGACAAGATAGATTTATCAGTAAGACAACAAGGCAAACACAATAGAGTGATACTAATACTAAATCCTACAACAAAAGAACATTGGATATACAAAAGATTCTTTGAGGATAAAGGAATACAAGAAGGTACTAATGAATCTAAAGATAATATCACTTACATACACACAACCTATTTAGACAACTTAAAAAACCTATCAGAAAGTTATATTAACCAAATAGAGAACATTAAACAACGTAGACCAGAAAAATATAAACATCAAATGCTGGGAGGGTGGTTAAATAAAGCTGAAGGTGTAATCTTAACTAACTGGTCAATAGGAGAATTTAAAAAAGTAGGCGTTAGTGTATTTGGTCAAGACTTTGGATTTAATGACCCTAACACATTAGTAGAAACTAATATAGATACTACAAGAAAGATTATTTATTTAAAAGAATGTTTTTACTTAAATGGTTTAACAACAACAGAAATAGCACGTTTAAATATGAAACACGCTACAGACAATTTAATAATTGGAGATGCTGCAGAAAAAAGATTGATCTATGAATTAAAACAAAAAGGATGTAATATAGTTTCTTCAATAAAAGGAGCTGGTTCTATTACTTATGGAATATCATTATTACAGGACTATGATTTAATAGTAGACAAGCAAAGTATAAATTTAATCAAAGAACTAAACAACTACAGTTGGCTTGAAAGAAAATCTAATACACCAATAGATAAACATAACCATTTAATAGATGCTATTAGATATGCAGTAAGCTACCAGCTACAAAATCCTAACAGGGGCAAATACTATATACAATAATGGAATGTAAAAAATGTAAACAGACAATGACTATATATTCAGGTAAAGACAATAAAGATTACTACTACTGTAAAGATTGTGATATTGTACAATTTGAAAATTAGTTATTAAATATTTTGTTAATTAAAATAATTGTTTTATATTAGCAATATGAATTATACAACAGAACAATTAAACACAAAAACAAATGCCCAGTTAATAGGCATTGCAGAAGGCACACTATCTTGTTTAAAAGATTTTGCCGACCTTACACCTTCTCACAAAGAATGGTTATTAGAAGCTATGACAGCTATAAAACAATTAGAAAAAAATATCCTATGAAAAAAAGACAGTATAGGAGTAATCAAGGGCGTAATCCTAAAAAGGAAGAAGCTATGTTTAACACAATCAAAGTAGCATTTATATTATTAGTAATTGCTACTATTGTAAATCAAATCTTATCATAATGAAATACTATTACGAAGATAACGGAAACAGAAGATATTATATAGCAAAGAAAATATCTAAAAAAGAGAACAAAGAAAACTTTCTAAAAATATTAGGTTATGCAGCTTTAGGCTGGACTATCTTTTATGTAGCATTGTTTTTTTTCTTACATTTGTTAGAAATGTAAATATGAGAAACAAAATACAGAACATACAAGATTTAGAATATAGTAACAACCAAATATTAATTGGAGAACTAATTAAGAAATGGTTAGAAACAAAACCAAAGAATAAAGAGTTATTAAAGTTAAGAGATGCGTTTATTGATAATTCAATTTACGTTGCAGGATTACAGAATGACCTTACAGCTTGTAAAATGGCTAATAGTGAATATCGTGAACAAAGAAACGATGCAATATTAGAATTAGAAGAACTTAAAGAAGATTTAAAAGAATATGATTTATGAGAAAATATAAAGACAATATACATTTAAGCAGAACAGAAACAAATGTTTTAATTGATGCACTTGAAGATTATATAAATAATAATATTGAAAACAATGAATCAAATATAATTACTAACCTTATAGTTATAAATGCATTAGAAAGATTATATATTAAATTAAATGAAAAACACGATAAAGACTATGGTTATGGATGGATTGATTATAAATACTGCTTTAAAAAAAGAAAAATAGAATTAATCAGAAATAATAGAGATAAACTTTTAGAAGCTAATTCTAAACATATAATAAAAGATAATTATCAAAATATTCATCATTTCAATTCTTATGAAAAATTAAAAGTTGAACTACCTTTAAAAAAAGAATATGAATTATAATAATCCTACAGTAGCATATCCAGAACACGAATGTATGGAATGTGGAAAACTAATATTTAAAGAAAATGAATACTGCTCCAATAATTGTTGGCAAGCCAGTATGTTATAAACGAGTTGTTTTGTTTGGAAAAAGGGTGTTAGAAATAGCACCTTTTTTTTTATACTAAAATCCTGCTTTAATTACGTTATATAAGTATGAAAGCTAATATTAACGTACCTAACGAACTTAATGAGATTACCCTAAAGCAATATCAAAAGTTCTTAAAAGAACAAGACAAAAGTGACGATATTAACTACATACAAACTAAAATGATTGAAATATTTTGTGGAATAAAATCACAAGATGCTTTAAACATTAGATTATCAGACGCAGAACGTATCACAAAAATAATATCAGATATGTTTGAACAGAAGCCTAATCTTGTGCAATCCTTCTGGCTTAATAATGTTGAATATGGTTTTGTACCTGATCTTGATGAAATTACATTAGGAGAATACATTGACCTTGATACCTATATGGGAGACTGGGATAATATTGAAATAGCAATGAATGTATTATACAGACCTATTAAACAAAAACTTGGAGACAAGTATTTAATAGAGGACTATGACCCTGATAAAAAGAACAGAATTACTACTATGCCAATGGATGCTGTATTCGGTTCTATACTTTTTTTTTATCGTTTAGGGATAGAATTATCGAAAACTATGATGAATTATTTGGAGAACAAGGAGGAGAAACAACTTCTGGACGTGCTGGATTTGCAAAAAAGTGGGGATGGTATTCGAGCCTTTACGGACTCGCTGGAGGAGATATTACAAGATTTGAAGATATCACTAAATTAGAAATGCACAAATGTTTAATGATGTTAGCATTTATGAAAGACAAAAACGAATTAGAATCGAAACAAATAAAAAGTAAATTTAAATGAGCCAACAAGGAATAAGGGGATTTTACCAATTAACTGAAACAATAAAAGACCAGCTTTTAGCTGACATAAATTGTAATACAGTAACAACTGGAGACCTATATGATGTCAATCTTAACAAGCAAGATATATTCCCCCTTGCTCACATTATAGTCAACAACGTAACACAAGAAGAACAAACGCTTACGTTTAATATAAGCATCTTGGCTATGGATATTGTAGATCAATCTAAATTACCAACAGAAGATAGGTTTATAGGAAACAACAATGAACAAGATATTTTAAACACACAACTGGCAGTATTAAACAAAGTAATACAAGTTTTAAGAATGGGAACATTATACAAAGACAAATATCAATTAGATAGTCCTGTAAATTGTGAACCATTTTATGACAGGTTTGAAAACCAATTAGCAGGATGGACTGCAACAATGGATATAGTAATTTATAATGATATTAAAATCTGTTAATGAATTTTGAGAATATAAATAAAGCCCTAAATGATTTTGGAAGGTATGTTGTTCAACAAGCCAGAACAAGACTAACTAAAAACAAACAAGGGGGTGGAGCATTATATGAATCAATAAGATACTCATTAGATGAAGAACAAAAAGGATTTATACTTGACTTCTATATGGAAGATTACGGTATATTTCAAGATCAAGGTGTTAAAGGTGCTAATCCTGCATTAATAAAAGGAGGTAGGCAAAAAGCACCTAATAGCAAGTTTAGTTACAAACAAAAGATGCCTCCAATGCAACCGTTAAGAGACTGGGCTCAAAGTAAGAATATAAGATTTAGAGATAAAGAAGGTAAGTTTAAAAAAGGAAGTTATAAGAGTATGGCATTTGTATTACAAAGAAGTATATATGCACAAGGTTTTAAACCTACATACTTTTTTACTAAACCATTTGAAGCAGCTTTTAAAAGACTGCCAGAAGAATTGATAAACGACTTTATATTAGATATAGAAAAAGGAATAATATTAGGAACAAAAAAATAAACAATGGCAGCAATAGCATTAAGAAGTCCACAATATAAATCAGCAACAGCAGATACAGGAAGCCCTAATTCTGCAAAAATAACTATAAGTATAGATGGCACAATACAATACACATTAGTAAAATCAACATCTTTAAACGAAACAATGCTTTGGGAAATTGCAGAACTTTGTAGGGATTTTATTAATATTACTTTTAACGGAACTTATAGTGCTGAAACATTAGCAATTATATCTACATTAACATCACACGCATCAACTGATGGAAGTGGAACAGCATTAACAACATCAACTATAACAGACATAGGTTATGATGGTTATGGTACTTTTATGGAGGGTGCAAATCCAACAGTACCTTTTGGCTCAAGACCAACTTGGCTTTTAAGTGGAGATCCTGATCATACAACAGCAGACAATGAGTATTATATTTATGTACCTAATAATACAGCAGGTTCAGTTCCTTATATTAATGCCACACCAACAGATCAACCTACAATGGGCTATCAAAGTTATGGAACTACTGATGTAGAAATAACAGGAAGTCCAGCAGGAATAAAAATGAATATAAATAGAATTGATTGTACTAAATACGGTGATGGTCATAAAGTTACATTTGTAAATAAATTTGGTGCTTTACAAGACATTTGGTTTTTCTTAAAATCAGTAAATACTACAAACAAAAAACAAGAGCAGTTTCAAAGAAACATTATAACATCTACAGGAAGCTATAATGTAAACACACATACTAAACAAGATTATAATACAGTAGCAAACACAAGCATTAGTTTAAGTTCTGGCTATTATCCTGAATGGGCTAATCAATGGTTTGAACAATTATTATTATCAGAACAAGTATGGATTACAAGACCTAAAGAAACAGACCCAAGTACTGATGAAGTAATACCTGTTAATGTTAAGAAAAATAGTATGGTTAAAAAGACTTCACTAAACGACAAGCTAATAGATTATACATTTGATTTTGATATGTCATTCGATTACATAAACAACATTAGATAATGCAGAAACTACAACTATATATTGCGAATGAAAGAATTGATTTATTCAAGGATGAACAGGTTTCATTTAACCAATCTATACAAAACATTAAAGACCCTGCAAAGATATTTACTGAATTTACTCAAACATTTACAGTACCAGCTTCAAAAGTTAATAATAAAATATTTCAACATTATTACAACTTTAATATAACTGGAGGTTTTGATGCAAGAAAAAAAGTAAGTGGATTAATAGAATTAAATAATATTACATTTAAACAAGGTTATGTAAAACTTAATGGTGTAGATTTAAAAAACAATAAGGCATACGCATATAGGGTTACATTCTTTGGTGAAACGGTAAACTTAAAAGATATTCTTGCAGAAGAAAAACTTGCATCATTAGCAGGGTTAGCAGCATATAATTTAAATTACAATTCAGCATCTGTTCAAGCAAGGTTACAAAGTTCAGCATCAGGTGGTGCAATATTATGTCCATTAATAAATTCAGGTGCAAGTGGTCAAACTACTTCAAGGTTATATTACAATTCAGGAGGACACGGTTCAGATGTAACTGGCAATTTATGGTATCAACAGGGTTCACACGAACACGGTGTATATTGGAAGGATTTAAAATATGCAATTAGATTATATGAAGTTGTACAAGCTATTACTACTAATTACCCTACATTAGTTTTTACTGATGATTTTTTTAGTACAAGTAACCCTGAATTTTACAACCTTTATATGTGGTTACATAGAAAAAAAGGAAATGTAGAACCAGCATCACAAATAACGACATTCCCAACATTAGTTGATGGGTTTGGTGCTAATGCAACTGTTTATACTAATATGATTAGTGGTTCTGGTTTACAGGTTTATGCTTCTTTTAACCCATTAACAAATACAGTAACATCATTGCCAAATATTCAACAAGATTTAGTGTTAACCATAACAGGTAACCCTCAATATGATGTAATAATAAATCGCAATGGTGCTTTTTGGATTGCTTTTAATGGGGTTACAGGAAATAATACATTTACAAAAAGTGATTATCCTACACCAATGGATGAAGCTACATATACTGTAGTAATTAGGTCTACAACTAATTTAACTTTTACAAGTATTGAATGGGAGTTAGCAGGAAATTTAGCTGGTGGGGGATGGGCAGAAACTTATACTGCAAATAATTTTTCTGCAACAACTACATTTCAGTTTATTATACAAGAACAAATACCTGATATGAAAATAATTGACTTCTTAAATGGTTTATTTAAGATGTTTAATCTTACAGCTTATTATGTAAGTAATAGACAAGATGCAGATTATGGTAAAATTAAAGTTCAAAAATTAGATGACTTTTATACAGCAGGAACAAGTTATGATATAAGTGAATATGTAGATACAACAACAAGTCAAGTTAATGTAGCACTGCCTTATAGGGAAATAGAATTTGGTTATGAAGGAACAGGAACACTACTTGCTTTACAATACGAACAATTAAATGGTAAAACTTGGGGTTCAGAAGAATATACAGGTGATACAATTTTTGATGCACCTAATCCTATATATAAAGTAAAATTACCTTTTGAACATATGCAGTTTGAAAGATTAATAGATGCTAATGAAAATTTAAGTTCACCAACTAACATAACTACAATTCAATGGGGATATTTTGTAGATGACAATCAAGATGCTTATTTTGGAAAACCTTTATTATTTTACCCCATATTACAAACAGGTTCAGGAATAACATCAATTTCATTTAGGGATAGCTTAACAACACACGTTGAATTAGATTCATATTATATACCAAGTAATAGTTTAGCTTTATCTTCTGCAACAAGTACAATTAATACTAACTTTTATCAAGAATTTAACGAATATGGTCAATTAGAAATACCATCAGACACAGGATTTACAGGAACATTATTTAAAGAAAATTATTTAACATACATACAAGACATATTTAATAGTAAAAGAAGATTAACAAAACTAAAAGCCTATTTGCCTTTAAAGATTATTTACAAGTTAAATATGAATGATAGGGTAGTTATTAATAATCAAAGTTATAACATAAACAACTTAACTACTAATTTAATAACAGGAGAAAGTTCAATCGAATTACTTAACAATAATTATATTAATAATGTATCTGGAAACTTTAGGGTATTAACAGATGTTTATCAAACATATCCTAATTATTCTAATTATTATTATGACAGTCTAATAGGAGATGCACAAAATTTATCGAATGGAGATGTTATATATACAGACCAAGCACTAACAACAACATTAACAGCAGGAACTTATTATCAGGAAGGTTCAAGCGAAACAACAACAAGATGTACAGATAGTTCATATCTTATGAGTATGACAGTAAATTCATCAGGAGTTATTACAAACATATTATGTGGTCAACCTTAAAATTATGATAAAAAATATATTAGAGTTACTAAAGATCGTAGACGGAGAAACCGAAAGCATTAGAATTGCACAAGGTAAATATAAAATACCTGAAACCTTTAAAGAAGGATTTAAACAAATTAAAAGAGAAATAAAATGGCAGAAGTAATACAAGTCCAATTAGACATAGAAACTAAAAAAGCTGAAAAAGGGGTAGATAACCTAACAGACGAAATAGTTAATCTTAATAAAGAAGTTAAGAAAGGTAATGAAGAAACTGCTAAAGGTTTAAAAGGTGTAGAAAAAGCATCTGATAAAACTGCTGGAGGTGTAAGAAAAATAGGTAGTGCATTAAAAGCATTGGGTATTGGACTTATAGTAGCTGCTTTTGCAAAGTTTACAGAAGTTCTAAATGAAAACCAAAAGGTAGCTGACTTTTTCTCTATTACTTTTGAAACATTGTCATTAGCTTTTAATGATTTGTTTAACTTTATATTTGACAATACTCAAGGCATCACAAATTTCTTTAAAGCAGCGTTTGATGACCCTATACAAAATATGATTGATTTTGGTATTGCTATCAAAAATAATATTATAGAAAGAATACAATCTTCAATAGATACATTAGGGTTTTTAGCAGAAGCAGTAGTAAAAGTATTTAAGGGAGACTTTGCAGGTGCATTAGATTCAGCTAAAAATGCAGGTAAAGAATTAGTAGATGTTGTTACAGGTGTTGATGATTCATTTGACAAAACAGTAGAAGCAGTAGATAAAGTTGTTACAGCTACTACTAACTATGTTAAAGAAACAGTTGAAGCAGCAACAGCAAATGTTAACCTTGCTAAAACAGCAGAATTGGCAGCAGTACAAAATCAAGGGCTTATAGAAAAATATGATCTACAAGCAGAAACATTAAGACAAGTTAGAGATGAAGAAAGAAATACTATAGCTGAACGTAAGAAAGCAAATGATGAATTAAAAGCAGTATTAGACGAACAAGAAAAAGCAATGTTAGCTAATGCAAACGCTATACTTAATGCAGCTCAAGCACAATATGATAAAAACGATAGTGATAAAAATCAAATAGCTTTGATAGAAGCACAAAACGAATTGTTAGCAGTTCAAGCACAAGTTGCAGGGTTTAGGTCAGAACAAAAAGCAAATGATTTAGCATTAGATAGGGAACAAAAAGAATTGAATCAATCTATAAGTGATGGAGAAGCAGAAAGAAATAAAGCGCAATCAGAATTTACTGCAGAACAAATAGAAAATGATTATTTAAGACTACAGGCTCAATTAGATATTGCTAAAAAAGAAAGCGAAATAGAATCTAAAAGGTTAACAGAAAAAAGAGACCAATACAAACAAGGTACACAAGCCTATGAAGATGCCAACAACGAACTATTAGCATACCAACAAGAAAATGCAAATACACAAGTACAAATAGAAAAAGACTTAAATAAATCTAAAAAGGATTTAACTACACAAGCCCTAACTGATATGGCTACTATTGTAGGTAAAAACTCAAAGTTTGGTAAAGCTATAGCAATCGTACAAGCTATTAGAGATACTTACGCAGGGGCAAACAAGGCATTAGCTCAAGGAGGTATATTTGGGTTTATAGGTGCAGCAGCAGTTATTGCAGGAGGTATAGCAAATGTAAAAACAATAACATCAACACCAGAACCAACACCACCAGCAGGGGCATCAGTAGGAGGAGGTTCAGCAATTCCCCCAACACCATCTGCTCCACCAGCTTTTAATGTAGTAGGTCAAGGGGAAACAAGTCAGTTAGCAGATGCAATAGGAAATCAAGCAAGTGAACCAGTAAGAGCATACGTTGTAAGCAACGATGTAACGACTGCACAAGGGCTTGAAAGAAATATTGTAGAAGGAGCAACAATATAAATGCAAAATTTTTAATTAATAACGTTATATAAAATATGAAGATAGTCGAATTAATCCTTGACGAAAATCAAGAAGAATCTGGAATCGAAGCAATATCCATAGTTGAAAATCCTGCCATAGAAGAAGATTTTGTTGCTTTAAAAAGTAATGAAATAAAACTTGCAGAAATAGATAAAGAAAAAAAGATATTAATGGGAGCTTTATTAATACCTAACAAGCCTATATATCGAAATAATGGGGAAGATGAATATTATATATACTTCTCTAAAGATACGGTCTTAAAAGCCTCCCAAATGTATTTGACAAAGGGTAACCAAAACAATTCAACATTAGAACACCAACATTCATTAAGTGGTTTAAGTTTAGTAGAATCTTGGCTTGTTGAAGATGAAGTACACGACAAATCAAGAAAGTATGGAATGAATGTGCCAGTAGGTACTTGGATGGGAGCTGTAAAAGTCAACAATGATGAAGTCTGGAATGACTATGTAAAAACAGGTAAAGTCAAAGGATTCTCTATAGAGGGTTACTTTGCAGATAAAATGGAACGTCCAAAAGAATCAATAAAAGAAGATATGTCAGAAAAACAAGCAGACCTATTATTAAGTCAAATAGAAAAAATAGTCAAAGGCGAAAAAGTTGAATTAGCTTTAGTAGACGATTTAGAAAAACAATACAAGAAAATTAACAATGCTAAAGATGAAATTACTAAAGAAGCAAATCGGATAGGCAAAGAAATATTTAGTTTTAGAGATACATTAAATAACTTCAAAACAACTTCATATATTACTTTACTTGGCAAATATGAAAATGCAGCAAAAGATTTAGGTGTAAAAATAGATAATAAATATAGTAAAGCACTTAATGAATATCAAGATGAAAAAAGTAAACAATCTAAAAGATTTTTTTAAAATAAATTAAAATATAACTATGAGTAAGCATATAAACAAAATATTCAGTATGATTCAAACTGAATTAAAATCAGAAAAAGTTGAATTAGAAAAAGTGGAGTTAAATGTTGTAAAAGATATCCAAAAAGAGATAGCCTTTTACAAACAAGGTTTTTCAGATATGGAAAAAAAGAACTCCCTGCAAATTGATGCTATGAAAAAAGTGTTTAAAGCACAAGATAATTTAGAAAAAGCTATCAAAAATGCTCGTAATTCTTCTGTAGTTAAAAGATTCAGCAAGTCTTATAAAATATTAGATAATGCAGAACAACAAGCAAAAGAATTAGGAGTTGCATTTAGAGACATAAAAGGTTTCACAGACTTAACTTCCCTAATGGGTAAAGTAGAAAAAAAATTAGATGAAATAAAATCTATGGCTAAAAGAGGAGAAAGTTTTTTAAGATAATAAATGTATAAAAAACAATTTTTTCCAAGTCATTCAAGTCCTAAAAGTTCAAGACGTGCTTGTTTATGTAAAGACAAAAATACTTATTCAAGAAAATGTTGTGATGGCTCTTTATGGGCTCAAGGCATAGGAGTTATATCAAGAACAATTTGAAAATGCAAAAAAATTAATTAACCACGTTATATATATAATTATGAAATCAACTGAAATGTTAAACCAAATCAAGACGCTTCTAAATATTGAAGTGAAACTTGAAGAACAAAAACTTGAGAACGGTACTCGTGTTGAAGCAGAATCGTTTGAAAAAGGTAAAGAGATATTCATTCTTACAGATGACGAAAAAGTTGCTATGCCAGTAGGGGAATACCTACTTGAAGATGGTAGACTAATCGTAGTTGCAGAAGAAGGAATTATCGATGACGTTAGAGAAGTATCTGACGAAGTACCACAAAAGGAAGAAGAATCTAAAGATGAAACTGAAGATTTAAAAGAAAAAGAAGAAGAAATGGAAGAAGAAGCTGACGTAGAAGACTGGGCTGGTATGGAAAAAAGAATTAAAAATCTTGAAGATGCCATTGCTGACCTTAAATCTAAAGTAGGCGAAAGCAATATGGAAGAAGAAGAAGTTGAAATGGAAGAAGAAGTTAATAGACAACCTAAATCCAGAACAATTAAAGAAGAATTTAACGAAGAAGTTAACGAGCAAGTAAAGGAAGAATTATCACAACCTGCTGCTGCTCCAATCAAGCATAATCCAGAAGCTGGAAATGCAAAAAAAGAAAATTTTAGAATCGCACCAAACAGAAAGCCTTCTACAATGGACTATATATTAAATCAATTAAATAAATAAAAATAAAAAATTATGCCACAACCAACTATTACTACTACTTATGCTGGAGAATTTGCAGGTAAGTACATCGCTGCTGCTCTTTTGAGTGGTAACACATTAAGTCAGGGTGCTATCGAAATTAAGCCAAACATCAAGTTTAAAGAAGTTATGAAAAAAGTTGTTACTTCTGGTTTAATTACTGATGACTCTTGTGACTTTACATCTGCTGGGTCTGTAACACTTACAGAAAGAATTATCCAGCCATCTGAATTTCAAGTTAACCTTGAATTATGTAAAACACCTTTTGAATCTGACTGGGGAGCTGTATCAATGGGCTATTCTGCTTTTGATAACTTACCACCTGATTTTTCAAGTTTCTTAATTGCTCACGTTGCAGAACAAGTATCTGCTTCTACAGAAAACAATATCTGGCAAGGAAATCTTGGAGGCGCACAAGCTGGAGAATTTGACGGATTCACAACTTTAGCTACTGCTGATGCAGACGTAATTGACGTTGCTGCTGTTGGTGGAGGTGTAAATTCTGGTAACGTTATTGCTGAATTAGGTAAAATTGTTGACGCAATTCCATCTACATTATATGGTAAAGATGACTTACACATTTATGTTTCACAAAACATCGCTAAAGCGTATGTAAGAGCATTAGGTGGATATGCTGCTATAACAAATGTTGCAGGAACTGAAAATGTAGGTTCTGTTGGAGCAAATGGTATTGACAATAGAGGTACACTATGGTATGCAGGAGGAGAAAATCTTTCTATCGATGGTGTAAAAATCTTTGTTGCTAATGGTTTACCAAACAACTATGCAATGGCTGCACAAAAATCTAACTTATTCTTTGGAACAGGCTTAATGTCTGACTACAACCTTGTTAAGCTAATTGATATGGCTGACATTGACGGAAGTAAAAACGTAAGAGTAATTATGAGATTTACTGCTGGAGTACAGTACGGAATAGGTTCTGAAATAGTTCTTTATTCTTAATAAATTAAATTAACCAAAAATTAGGGTAGGTGGGGATAACCTACTTACCCTTTTTTTATAAAATAAAATATAAACTATGGCTTGTACATTAAACACAGGGAGAAAGTTACCTTGTAAAAGTGCCTTCGGTGGCATAAAAACAGTTTGGTTTGGTGATTTTGGAGGTATTACAGGAGTTACAGTAGATTCATCTACAAAACAAGTAACAACTATTTCAGGAACACAACCAGATTGGTATCAATTCGATGTAAAAGGAAATTCTTCACTTGAAACTACTGTAACAAGTTCAAGAGAAAATGGAACTACTTTTTATACTCAAACATTAAATTTAACATTAACATACCTTGATGCTCAAACTCAAGCTGAATTGCAAGACATAGCTGTTGCAAGACCTTATGTAGTTGTTGAAGATTATTACGGAAATCAATTCTTATGTGGGCTTGAGAATGGAATGGAGTTTGTTTCAGGAACTGTAGTTTCTGGTGCTGCTGCAGGAGATTTATCAGGATTCACTTTAGTAATGGAAGGACAAGAAGAATTAGCTCCTTACTTTTTAGATTCAGGATTAATTGTTGGTGATGCTACTCAAATCACACCAAACTAATATTTATTGATATTAAATTAAGAGCATCCTTTGGGGTGCTTTTTTTTTGCTCTTATGTTTTCACAAAATAACTTATTTATTACGTTATATATAAAATGATTGTATTAAAGACCATAGCTACTGCTCAAAACTTTAAAGTAATACCAAGAGTTTACGCTGATGAATTTACTTTATCTATAAGAGACGATAGTACAAACGTAAAACAAATATATGAAGTTACAGGAGCTATAACATCTGGAAATTATTTAACATTTTCACAAGCTTTTAGTCCTATACTTGTTGAAGGTCATTTTTACGATTTAGAATTATATACAGACCCAAATTTTTGGAATACTAATTATTTTCTTTGGGAATTATATAATGAATTTTGGAATGTAGATACAACAAACATTGTAGATATATATAAAGACAAGATTTTCTGTACTGACCAAGAAATAGATCAAATGGATAATTTATACTATAACATAAATCAAGGTCAATACATTACAGATAATTCTTATAATAATGATTACATTGTAATATGAAAAATAGAAAAAGAAATAGTTTAGGTCAATTTGTAAAAGAATCTAAATCTGAAATTAGTTTTGTTAATTTAAGTACATATACAAGTCCAGACATTGTAGAAGTACCTAATCAAGAATGGGTAGGATATGGAGACGATAACAACTATTTTCAATTTTTAATTGACAGATACAATGGAAGTCCAACAAACAATGCTTGTATAAATGGTATATCACAACAAATTTATGGTAAAGGTTTAGGAGCTACAGATTCAAGTAGAAAACCAGATCAATACGCTGAAATGATTACACTTCTAAAAAAAGATGTAGTTAGAAAAATATGTTATGACTTAAAACTTATGGGTCAAGCATCTTTACAAATTATATATTCTAAAGACAGAACAAGAATTGCACAAATAGAACATATACCAGTTGAAACATTAAGAGCTGAAAAAGCAAACGAAGATGGCGATATTCCTGCTTACTATTATTTTAAAGACTGGGCTAAATTAAAACCAAGTGACAAACCATTAAGAATACCAGCTTATGGAATGTCAAAAGAAAACATAGAAATATATTACATAAAGCCATACAAGTCTGGGTTTTACTATTACGCACCTGTAGATTATCAAGGAGGCATACAATATGCAGAACTTGAGGAGGAGATAAGTAATTATCACTTAAACAACATAATGAATGGTTTAAGTCCTTCAATGTTAATCAACTTTAACAACGGAACACCTAATCCACAAGAAAGAGAACTAATTGAGCAACGTATAGCACAAAAGTTTTCAGGTAGTTCTAATGCAGGTAAATTTATATTAAGTTTTAATGACAATAAAGATGCACAAGCAGAAATAACACCAGTTCAGTTATCAGATGCACATAACCAATACCAATTCTTATCAGACGAATCACAAAGCAAAGTATTAGTAGCTCATAGGGTAGTAAGTCCAATGCTATTAGGAATAAAAGACAATACAGGGCTTGGAAACAATGCAGATGAAATAAAGACTGCATCCTTGCTTATGGATAACACCGTTATAAGACCGTTTCAGGAACTTTTAATAGATTGCTTTGATACTATACTATCTTACAATAATATTGCTTTAAACCTATACTTTATTACGTTACAGCCATTAGAATTTACAGATGTTGACAGAAGCGTACAAAGTGATGAAGATATAGAAGAAGAAACAGGAGTTAAAATGTCTGTTGAATTAAAAGAAGTAGATGGATATGAGGTTTACGAAACTAAAGAAGAAGCAGAAAGACAAGCTGAAAAAATGGGATGTTCTGGTCATCACGAACACAAAGAGGGAGATAAGGTTTGGTATATGCCTTGTGAATCACACGATGAAATAGATTTAAAAAAACCTTGTCAAGCTGGATATGAGCAATATGGAATGAAAGTAAAAGGAGGACGTTTAGTTCCTAATTGTATTCCTATTAAAATGTCAAGTGAACTTGGAGAAGTTATATTAGAAAACTTAAAAGGAGAAGTTATTAATGACGAATGGGAACTTGTCGATGAATTACAAGAAGGTTCTGAAATTAGTGACGAAGATTGGGCTAACATTTGTATTGATGAAAAAAAGAGTTTATTTCAACAACTAAAAGACGAAATTACTGCAAAACCAGATGGCTTTAGTTATTTAGATTCTAAAAACTATAAGATTAGATATAAATATGCTGTAGGTTCTAAAAAACCAAGTAATTCAACAAGAGATTTTTGTGAAAATATGATGCGTTTATCAAGATCAGGTATTGTCTATAGATTAGAGGATATTGACAAAGCGTCAAGACAAGGTGTAAATAAACAATTAGGTCATAAAGGTAAAGCGTATGACTTGTTTAAATTTAAAGGTGGAATTTATTGTAGACATAAATGGATGAGACAATTATATAGGTTAAAGAAAAACACTAAACCTTCAAAGGATTTAAGCGACTATAAAAAAACAAGAACGATACCAAAAACATATATAAAGAATCCAAGAGGTACTAAACAATCAGAAATAGCACCTGTTAATATGCCTAATCAAGGAGCATACCCAAAATAGAAAACTATGGCAACAGCATTATTTATAAATAGAACCGACCTTGTTAGAAATTCCATAATAGATGGAAATGTAGATACTGATAAATTTATACAGTTTATCAAGATAGCACAAGAAATAGATATACAAAACTATACAGGAACTGACTTATACAATAAAATATCTACATTAATAGCTAATGGAGAAATTGATGACGTAGCTAATGCTAAATATAAAACATTACTAAACACCTATTTACAACCAATGTTAATATGGGCAGCTCAAGTATATTATATTCCTTTTGCAAGTTATGCTATAAAAAATGGGGGTGTATTTAAACATAGATCAGAAACAAGCGAAACAGTAAGCAAAAACGAAGTAGATTATTTAGTAGATAAGGCTCGTGAATTTATGGAATATTATTCAAGACGTTTTATTGATTTTATGTCATTTAATCAGTCAGATTATCCTGAATACACAAGTAATACAAATGATGACATATATCCTGACTATGACGCTTTATTTAATGGGTGGGTATTATGAGATATAAACCAAAACAAAAAAATATAGAAAAACTAAAAACGTTTTTAAAGAAACAAGAAAAAAATAAAAAATATGGCAAGTCTATTTAACACAAGAATATCAGATACTTATTCAGGGCTAATCAAAACTATTGATAATGCTGCCTTAACTTCAAGTTTAAAAGAGCTAACAGACGGTTCTGGTTTAGCAAGTGGCGTATTTATGAATACTGCAGGAGACTTTAAAGTTACTGCAATACTTGAATTTGGTTCTTTAAAAGATACAGGAGAAAACATTACAATAAGCAAATTTGTAGATGCTGCTGATGGCATTGGAAACAACGACAACGATACTACAATACCAACGACTGCTGCAATTATAGATTATGTAGCTGCACAAATTACAATAGAAGATTTAGATTTTACAGGCGATACAGGTTCTGGTCAAATAGATTTAGATTCACAAATATTTGCAATAGGTGGAACAACTAACGAAATTACAACAGTAGCTTCTGGTCAATCAATAACATTTTCTTTAGATTCAACAGGTGTTTATTTACCTGACAATTCAACTGCTATCACACAAACAGCAGGAGATAATTCAACAAAAATAGCTACAACATCTTATGTAGATACTTTAGATGCTGCATCTGATTTAGATTTTAGTGGAGATAGTGGAACTGGCGATGTTAATTTAAACACACAAACATTCGCAATAACAGGTACTGCAAATCAAATAGAATCTTCTGCTTCTGGTCAAGGTTTAAGTTTACAATTCCCAAGTGCAGGTGTTACATTACCAAATGGTTCTGTAGCTACAACACAAAGTGCAGGAGACAATAGTACAAAGGTAGCAACTACTTCTTACGTTGATACACTTGATGCAGCTTCTGATTTAGATATAACAGATGGAACAAATACAGGAGATGTAAACCTAAATACTCAATCGTTAAGTATTTTAGGAACAGCAAATGAAATAGATAGCGTTGTAAGTGGTCAAAGCGTAACTTTAGGGCTGCCTAATCAAATTAATGTAAACGTACAAGGTAACCTAACAGGAAACGTTACAGGAGACGTTACAGGCGATTTAACAGGTAATTCAGCAGGTACTCATACAGGAGCAGTTGTAGGAAATGTAACAGGAAATGTTACTGGAAATGTAACAGGAAACCTAACAGGAAATGCAGATACAGCTACAAAATGGCAAACTGCAAGAGATTTATCATTAACAGGTCAAGCAACAGGTACAATATCAAGTGTTGATGGTTCAGGAAATGTAAGTGGTGCTGTAACGTTAGATAATAATTCAGTAACGGGCAAAGTATTAACAGGATTAACTTCTCCTTGCTTCAAGTGTTTTAGCAACA
>Ga0208643_1000029_pt1 | contig 87317 bp, 77 predicted proteins | sample VirMetDEL_Nov_12_FD_184516 | JGI IMG/M metagenome (GOLD analysis project Ga0208643, IMG submission 184516) | Aqueous microbial communities from the Delaware River and Bay under freshwater to marine salinity gradient to study organic matter... | ecosystem: Environmental > Aquatic > Marine >...
GTTTCCTACCCACTAATGGCGGGGCGTACCCCTTGATACGCCGAACATCTTCCTTGTACTAATATTTATACACATAAAAAAAACCCCCATCCGAAGATGAGGGTCAAAAGGTGATTTAACGACTAGGAAACTCCCGATCCAATCACTCTTATTATTTTATACCACACTTACGCCATGATATTGTCAACGCGGAAGATGCGATAGTACTGGTTAGTACGGTTTGTAGCAAGACCGTCAGATCCGTCAACGTATGGGTTTGAAGCCATTCCGTAACGAGTCTTGAATCCGATGCGTGGCTGGAAGTCGTTCTCACCAACCGCACGTACCATCTGGAGAGGTACATATGGGCAGTAGAAGACACCAGCGTCATATGGGTTAGTACCCTTATAACCTACAGTTACGTAGTCGCCAGTGGCGTATGGATCGATGTATACTTTAGTACGACCATTCAAAACACCAGCAAAGGTGTTACCAGTGTCATCAACCTGAAGGTTGGTAGACAGGGCAGGTGTGTAGTCAAGCATACCAGCAGCAACAAGGGCAGTAGCAACATCTGAAGAACAGATTACTACGTTACCTTTACCGCGACGAGTTTCTTTAGCGATAACGTTTGCTTCGCGTTCGATCTGAACCAAAAGACCCTTGAACTTCTCAACAGACCAACGACCATCAGCATCAGATGACAAGTCAAAGATACCTTTAGTAGTTACGTTCTGTTGACGAGCACCAATCTTCGCCTGAGCGTTGATAGTACGGATAACTTCACGGTTGATTTCAGAAAGAATCTCTGTAGACAGAATGTTTGCCAACTCAGTTTCAGCGTCCAGACCGTGGATTGCTTTCAGGTCTTGTGCCAATTCTAAGGTGTACTCTGCCTTCAGTGCACGTGACTTAGCAGTTACAGTTGACTTCTCGATGGTGAAACCCATCTCTGCAAATGACTCGCCAGTGTTACCAAGTGCTTCAGCTTCAGCAGTGCTGTATGCATCGCCTAAACCGGGTACAAGTACAGCACCAGAATCAACGATAGAACCAGAAGAATCTAGATCCAAAGTTCCACGTGCGCCTTCTAGACCACTTGAACCACTCTGTGCAGTAGTGCTTGAGTCACCAGAGAAACCAACAGCTGCTTCGTTGAACAAAGCTTCGTCACCACTAGAAACACCAGCTTTAGTAGTCTTGTAACGTGACTTCATCGCGAAGATGAGACCAGTTGGGCCAGACATGGGCTGAACACCACAGATGTCATATGCCATCAGGTTAGGCATTGCACGACGTACAAGTGCAATCAGAACTGGGTTCCAGTTAGATGCTGCACCAGTACCGCCATCAGCAGTAGATACACCATTACCAGCTGCGTTACCAGCAGTTTCGATTAATTGACCGTTCATTGCAGCTTCTTCACGGAAGGCGTGCTCTTGGTTCTCAAGAACAGCAGCTGTTACAGAACGACGGTGTGCGTCAGTGATAGTGCCCGCACTTTCTTCGTTGAGGATCGGTGACCATTTCTCAACTAATTTATCATAGGATACTTGCATTAGTATACTCCCTTACTTATTTGTGTTTTTGATTGCGGACAGATACTGATTCATCACAGAGTTATACTGTGGTTGTTCAGCAGTCCAGTCTTCGGTTACTTCTTCAACAGCAGTCGTAGATACGTCCTTCTTAAAGTACGATTCTTTGACAGTCTTAACTTTATGTTGAAAAGACTCAACGTCTTCAAAGTCAAGAGCTTCTACTAATGAAGCGAGTTTCTCTACCTGAGTGTCAGCGAGATCACCTGACGCTTCACGAATAATCGCGGCACGTTGGAATGATTCGATTTGCTCAGACATTGCAAGAACTTCAGCAGTACGGCTGTTAAGAGACTCTTCGAGTTCCTCAACTTGGTCTGCAAGTTCATCAACTAAGTCGACCTTGGACTCAGGAACTGTTACATAAGACTCTACAAATAAGTCTTTCAACTTATCCATGAAACCTTCAGCAACCTCGGTGCGGAGACCTTGCTCTACAGCGACCTTGTTCTCAGTCATCCAATTTTCAACTACGTAGTTCAGGTAAGAATCAATCTTCTCTACGAGGTCAGAACGAGTTACGTCCAGTTCCTCTTCAAGTCGTGATTGATAATCATCTTCTAAGCGTTCGATTTCCTCGGACAACTTAGACTTAATTGCAGTCTCAAAAATGATGGCAGTTTTCGATTTAAACTCATCTGATAAAGTGGCTTCTGATTCTACCAAGGCGTCCAGTTCATCAGTATAATTGAACTCAGGCAGTTCCACTGCGTCTGCGTCCATGTCTACTTCAAGACCTTCGAACTTGGTTGCCATAGCTGAAAGAGTCTGCTTAGACATACCTTCCATCTTTTTGTACATGGCGTTGATCATTGCTGCCTTAGTCTTAGGTGAACCATCTGGTTCATCTTTATTTGCGGTATCACCTTTACGCTTCGACGCAGGGTTAGTTGCGTTTGCTGCCTTATCGGTTGCCGCAATTGACTGCTCTTCATCTCCTACCGGCATTTTCTGAGCACTAGCTTCCTCGATTTCTGGAAGCTCGATGTTTTGGTCTACATCAGACATAACATTTTACTCCTAATAGTTAGTTTTTAACAACGAGAGGAAACGCTTGTACTCGCGAATCTGCGTCTCGTAGAGATGCTTCTTCGGAGTGTTTCGTATTTCAGTCTCCATATTTTCAATGACTTGAGGTTCGATAACACCATTGTTCCAAACCCAATCTACACCTTCCATGATGCCATTTACAAAGGCACCCGGTGCGGACGGATCTTGTACAATATCGACGGTGTTAAGGATGAAGTCGTCACGTACATACATCGTGCCGTTCTTCGACTCAAGACTACCCATGCCACGAGTTGACACACCTAGTTGAACACCACCTTCAAGAAGACCTTTAACAATCTTACCCATTGGAGTATCCAATATTTGTGCCTTTCCTACCACATCATTTCCCTCGAACTTGAGAGAGGTGATGAGGTGTGAAACTTTGTCTAAGTTAACTGTCGGCCCTTCAGGGTGATTTAATTCCCCAACCGAACGTTTCTTAGATACTTGTTCGTCAACGTAACGTGCAACTGCCCTTTCCATAATCTGCTTAGGGTAGATACGTCCGTTACGGTTCTTCTGATCTGCTTGTGCAAAGACTCCCTCGATGACATAACTCTTGTCACCGTTCTCCTTGCGTTCCACGATGCATTCTACATCATGGTGATTGTATTCTGATATAAGTTTCATTAAAACTCCTTAGCGAATGCGATACCCGCTTTCTCCGCTTCTTTTTGTGACGAGAAGGAATCTAACTTATCACCATCTATATAGGTGACAAACTTACCCTTCTCTTTATGCACCATGACTGTGTGTCGATTGACTTTCTTATCTGACACATGGTCACCCGGTGGCATACCTTTAGATTTTTTCTCGCGGATTGTTTGGAACGTTTTCATAAGAAACCTTTAGACTATTACTGAATATTTATACATATTCGATATTAGACTTCTTCTTCATCAGACGATTGATCTTCTTCTGGTTCGGAATCGGGGAAATCCTCTTCCTCAGCCGCATCATCAACTTCTTGTTGAGCTGCTTCGACTTCTTCTTCACCATAGAGGTTGGTCGCGATCTTTATTTTTGCTTGATCCATTGCATCCTGTAACCGATCAGTAACCATGTCGTTGAACTGGTTTTCTGCTCCAACAAAGTTTTGATCTTCTACTGACTTGAGAAAGTCTGCAATCGGGTTGTGTGCATCGATTGGATCTGTTCCAACTTCACCTATAACTACGTCATCATCTGGCATCATTTTGGTTCCTTATCTTTTTTATCATCTGGTACCGTTGCCTTCTTAGGAGGCGTCGGTTTCTTTGGTTCCGTAGGTTTCACAGGTGCTTTACCTACGGGGGGTTTCTCTTCTTCCTTCTCCTCCGGGTCTACAACCTCACCGGATGCTATTTCACCATCAATCTCTTTCTGCATTTGTTCAAGGTCTTCATCGGAGAATCGCATGATATTACGCATGACCCATTCTTTAGATATATATTCACCTACAAACCCTACCATCTCGTTCATGAGACCGGCACGTTCGCGGTAGATCTCCATCTCCTTCAGTTCTGTGAAATGGTTATCACGAACAAAGTCAATGTAGATATCATCTTTCCACTCTTCCCAGTCTTGTTCAGTGATGACAGCCTTGAGTACAAGTTGTTTTCTCAAGATACCAAGGAACATAACCGAGAAACGTCGGCGCAGTTTATCAATAAACTTCTGAAACTTCACTTCATCTCTAGAGATCTCAGTAGATCTACCCATAGAGAACTGTGACTCTTGTTCCAAACGATTCACTGGGACATTCAGAGAACGGTATAGTCTCTTCTGAAAATAGATGATGTCATCTATCTGTCCCAGATTATCACCGCCTGGCAGTGTTGATATCTCCGTACCACGTCCACCTTCCTTACGTGGTAACCAAAAATCTTCAAGCATACTCATATGCTTACGGTCATCTTTGAGTTGACCAGTACTCGCATCATAGACCAGTTTGTTACGATACTTAGACATGATGTCTTTCATGTATTCGTTTGCCTTACCACGTGGCATATTACCTACGTCAATATAGAATATACGACGCTCAGGTGCACGTGCAAGACGATAGATTACCAGACTATCTTCCATCATACGCAATTGGTTGATGGGTTTTAGTGCCTTGTGTAGGTGAGATAAGATCTTCTTTCTACCCTCATCTAACACACCAGATGTCACATAACTCACCGCATCGGTGGATAGTTTGACAGAGGTGTTGGCTTGACCGGGTTTCTCGTCATACACATAGAACTCTTCAATCTTATCTACGATTTTGACATTGGTCTTCTGATCTTTCTTATACTTGATTTCTTTTACTTTACGAACCTTTGCAGAATCCATATGACGGATTTCTTGAATACCTGCTTTGAGGTTTGAATCATTGACGAGTAGGTGGTGTACACATCGTCCATCAATGTACCACGATCTGAATTGTTCGTGGCCTAAGTCATTAAAGTTCAACATAGAAACAATCTTGTCGAACTCTAATCTAATGGTGTCTTTGATTTTATCGTTTGCTTCGATATCATCTAGTGAAATCTTTACTGAGGATTCCAACTCAGAGGCAGTAATCGCTTCATTAACAATCTCTTCGATCGCCATATCCACTTCGGGGTGTTGTGCCACTCCACGGTATTTCATGATTAACTGGTGGTTATCTTTTGCTTGATCCCCATCCATGTTAATGTACTGACCATAGTAACCCGCCGCACTGGTCGTGTAACCCGCACCGTCTGGATCTGTAGGTGTTACTGGAGACTGGAGTTTCTGTTGACCAGATGAAGTATTAGAACCTTTACCCGCTCTCTTGATCTCGAATCCAAATAACTTTAGTATACTACCGTTTTCTTCTGCCATACGTAATCTCTTATAAAATAAAGGGTGCCCGTTTGGACACCCTATTATTTAGTCTAACATTAAGACGTGGTGTTTGATTCCCAATACTGGTATGCAAACGTCACATCGAAAGTTTCGATCTCACCTTTTGTATCATAACTCAACGCAATAGGGCCAACAGTCTCGGGGAATGCACCACGAATGTCGACACGTTTGATAACTGACTCGTCACGATCTAGTTGTTCAACAAAAAGATCAGTCTGATAGTCAACGGGGTTTACAAGACCTGAATTACTCTTGTGTCCGTTGATACCGTTAGACCATCTCTCCATTGCGTCACGAACGCCGAAGTTAGTATCATTGATTATGGTTACTGTCCAAGGTTCAAAGGTTCTCTCTGAAGCCATCTTCAATTCACGTCCTCGGAAGTTAACAACAAAGTTACCTACCTGAGACTGTGGAAGTTGTGCGGTTTTACATAGAAATGAAGTCTCTTCCGCATCACCACCTGCATATGCAGGGAAATTGATAGTGCATCGGAAAAGGTTCGCTCTAGCGCCTCCGCCACGGAGTTTTGACTTGAAGTCATCTACGCCTAAAATTGCCATTTCTTATTCTCCTTAAACCGCGCCAACAATTTCTTCGAAATCTACACCAGTTCTAACTGCTACGAAGTTTAACGTTACGTAGTTGATAGATCGTGCAGGTTTAACGAAGATTGAAGCGACGAATGAGTTAGTGTCGATGATCTGACCAGTGTTGTTTGTTTCATCACAAACTACACGGAAGTCAGTGATACCACGACGACCTTGAACTTCCCGAAGGAAGGGTTCTACTATGTTTACAAACTCAGCACGAGAGAACTCGTCATTGAACTCGAACAACACATTCTGAGCTGCACCCTTGATTGCTCTTTCTAATACTAAAAACAAACGACGCACGTTAATACGGTCAAACGCTGAAGGTTTACCTAGGAAAGTCTTGTCACCCTGTAGAGTGATACCCTGTCCCGGTAAGTTAGCGATGGGGTTAATACCTGCTTTATATAGTGTGTCTCTTTGAGTACGACTTGCGTTGTATGCAATAGAGGTTACACCAAGATAGTTACCACGTCGAGTACCTGCGGGAGAGAACCAAGGAGCAGCAACATCATCTGTCGCAGCCATCAGTCCAGCAGTGGACGAAGCAGCAGGGATAAACTGATACTTGTCGTTGTACTTATCGTACACTTTCAAGTAGTTGTTATCAACCACCAAGTAAGAAGACCTAGTGAACGTACTAGCAGTAGCAGTGATGTTAGTAGTAACAGTTGCGGGGTCAGTAACACCAACAACCGCAGCACGGTTAGGAGATGCAACAACAATACAGTCTTTACGTGCAGTAGCAGTAGCGACCAGATCGTTTACAACAGTTACATGATCAGCAGAAGCACTTACGCCTGGTGCGATCAACATGTCTATCTGAATAGTGTTTTCGTCTTCGAATTGATCGTGAGCGGTACTAAACTCTCCAGTGCCTAAGGCAGCAGAGTTTACACCGGAAGTAAAGACGGTAGTTTTTGCAGCGTCTGTCTGATCCGCACCGTGTGTTGCGTTTGTAAATGAAGCAGAAGCAACCTCAACACCAAATACATTGGGTTTGTTTGCACCCCAAACGTATGAAGAACGGTCGTCTAGTACGTCAAGAATGTAGTTCTTAGCACCATCAGTAGTTTTCGCATCACTTGCAAGAGAAACATTAGCAAACGTTTCCAAAACAGTGTTGGGTGAACCTGTGAAGGTTCCGGTTCCATCTACAATTGCAACGTGAACTTCGTCAAGTGCCGCAGCACCATCAGCAGAACGTGCAGAAACCCAATCAGATGTGCCGGGTTTAGCGTCGAATGCACCACTGTATGTCCAACCATTCCATGCGGAATCTCTTGAACCACAAACAGAAACAGTCAAACCGTTCCCAGCAGTACCAGCGTATTTTGCAATGAAGTTACCAACAGCAGTTGATTTTGAGTTATCCCAGTCATCACGGTTAGTGATCAAGTCTACAGTAGAACCACTGTCAACTGCGTTCTTTGCAGCAGAAGTCGCACCACGTACAACGTAGAGACTGTTGGAATATTTCAAAAACTGATTTGCAGATAAAAACTCAATTGCATTTGCGTCATCTGCATATGAGGGGTCGCCAAAGTTACTTACCAGTTCGCCTTCGTTACCGACGAGTACTGGTGTGTTAACTGGGCCCCAAGCAAAGTTTCCCACGATCGCACCAGTAGAAGTAGTTACGCCTGGCACTATGCCTGACAGATCCACTTCTTTGATGGCAACATTCGGGGATTCAGACCTTAGAAGAGCCATAATCGTATCCTTTTATTTCGTTGATTTATGATAAGTATTCATAATACGGAGAATTAATTCAATACCATTATTTATGCTTTAATAATTTTCAACATTATCCCACGGTATTTGCCAACCCATATCCTTCAACTCGTCTTGCATCTCGATTTGATTGATTGCATCTTCTCCGTCATCAATGAATCCGAAAGGAACCATGTCCGCTTCTATTTCCAGCATCTGTTGTTCAAACATCATCTGTTTTAGATTGATATCCGTCATATCTGAAAAGTATTGTGTTGTAATAAAGAAACCAAACATCACAAGGTTCATCATGAGATCGTCATGGTTACCATCGGATGCCTCATAGGATTGACCCTTAGACACGAAGGTAGATACCTCCATGATAGTATCTTCGTCAACAATGTCTAGTTTCTTTTCTTCTAGTAGATCCTTGATACCAGAACAACCCAATCGTTTGACCTTACGGTTCATCTCAATACCGATTGCATTCCTCTTGACCGCAGACTCTAGGTGTACATTTTCGTACTCTAGGTCGTGGTACAGACCATTACATACCACCTGACCCGCATCATTTGACTCAATAATCACATATGCTTCATTGTACGCTTTTGCGATTTTATAAATAATATCTGGAAAGAGTATTGGCGAGATACGATTATTGCGATAAACCGCGACCTGTTTAAAAGGTCGGACTGTTACATCGATTACCGAAAAGGTACTATAGTCCAATCCCCTTCCTTTTGCTACGTCAACGGTCATGATGTAGTCGTGTTTCGGCATGGTATCTTCATAGATCCGTACCGAACCGTTTTCGATAATTCTTTTGGGTGGCGTTGCCCGAAAGTTTAGTAGGGTTTCTGCACCAATAAGAGTGTCACCCGTACCAAAGAAGGTATTACCAAACTCCTGATCAAACTGTAACTGAGACGTGTTACTGATCGTAGACTTTTTCCATGCTTCGTCTCGTCCCGGAACATCCCACCAGTTAACGGTGAATGGTTTATATTCACTGGTCTTCTGTACCGCACCTTCCCAGATCTTATGAAACTGATTACCAATACCATTCGCAGTGGAGGTGATGATTACCTTGGTATCCTTACCCGCAGATACTACAGGATATGTTGACGTATAGAACTCAGCTGCACGTTCAACAAACGCGAACTCATCTAGGAACAATAAGTTAACCGACATACCACGAATAGAACTACCAGAGGTTGCAGCTGCAAGGATACGAGAGTTATTGGAGAACTCAATCGAACCCTTGTTCAATGCACGACAACCGGGTTGTAAGAAGAATGGTAGGTTCTCTAGTGCAAGAGTCACACGTGCCAACATCTCACGTGCAGTTGCACCTTTGTTTGCAAGTACCGCAATGGTTTTCTCTGGATGGAATATGGCATACCATAAAAGGTATACTACAGAGGAAATACTTTTACCTGACTGACGACACGCAAGAACAATACTGAAACGGTTGTCCGCAAAGTGTTGAAACATATTTTCTTGGTAGTCATATAGATTGAAGTTTATGAGACCTTTATCCAGTGATATAATCTTCACGTAGGTTCTTGCAAAGTAAGCAGGATCTTGCATACACTTCGCGTATTCACGAACGTCATGTTCAGTCCACGGTTGAGTTACCCCATCGCCCTTGACGTTGGGGTTGCCCATGTAATGATCAGTCATGTGGGGTTATATCTTTTTCTTGAGGGGGTTCTGCCAACATGCGTTGGAGATCAGTCGCACTACCAATAAACACATTGTTATTAGTCACACCTTTGGCGGCTTCTTCTGCTGGTTTGGTGATGTCCTTGTGTTTCTTCTGGAGATCCATAAGTTTGTCAGTAACATCTGCGACATTCTTTATCATACCAGAGAGGACTTCGAAGGCACGGGGGTGTTCACTTTCACGTGCAACTTCCATCATCAAATCCAGACCACGTTTACCATTATCGATCAACTCCATATAGGTGTCTCTCGAAGTCTCGTAGTCATCCTTAATATTCTTTTCTTCACCTGTCATTGTCTATCCATATTTTTTTAAGGAAAGTTAATCGGATCAATATCGATTGTGTTTGCCGTTAACGTTTGTACGAAAGTTACTGCATTGCTGGTATTCGCTTTCTCACGTATGGTGAAAGATATTTCTTCCGAAACAGAAACACTTCCACCCGATGGTGCAGCGCCTGATTCCACGTTCCATGATCTAGTTGTATCTAGGTCATCCCATACACCAAAGTCTCCCGGAGAACCTGCGTTAGTACCAATAGAACTTACTAGAGTTGCCTTTATCTCGAAATTACCTGCAATAAAATCAACACCAATGTCATCGACCCAATCACCATAATCAATAGTAGGAATACCAGCCAACTCGGCGGCAAAACCGTTGACTCTCAAATCTCCCACTGGGTTTACGTCAAGTGTTATAGAAGCGAGGTTGGTATTTGATCCGAGGTCGAGATGAGTCTGTGGATTGGTCAACAGTGGTGGGATCTGAACCTCTGGTATATTACTTATTGTCATATCTCCAATGGTAAACGCTTTGGTTTTCACTGCGCTTGCACCGAAAGAAGATGCCACATTCATCGTATAGTTTTCTATCCTTGGGTGTGGTAGATCGCTATCTGTTGCAATATCTACATTAAATTGCGATACAGATGAAGTGGTGTGAGAAAACTCACCGAATGGTTTGTTCGATGATGCACCGAAGTCTGCCCATACTTCAGGTAGTGCAAAATACACCTTAGTTCCTGCTGGAGCATTCACTGGGAGGGTGTTCGCGTTGCTTACGTACACAAGATTACCAGAACCAAAACTAGTGATTACTGTACCTGTAGGATAAGGAATGTTGCCCCGTATTTCCATACCAAGAGTTAGGTTACTGTGGGGAACATACAAGACCTGAGACCCACTATAAGTAGTACTGGTGTTCGCCTTAGGTTTGATATCACTAACATTGTAGTAATATGTCGCGGTTGGGACATTAGTACCATTAAAGGAAAACTGTATCGTGTCACCTTCCGACGCTGAATCATCTGTTGCGTTGGTCGCAAGAGTATAACTTGAGGCTGCGTCCGCCACAACTATAGACCCAGATGTAACTAGTGTACCAGTATAACTACCAACGTGAGCTGTTGCTTGTACCGTTAACCCACCTGTCGCGGAATCTTTAACACCAATAGGAGTAGAGAATACGACAGCTTGGTCGCTGATTGATTGTGCGATAGGTTGTGGTATGATTATATCTGCACTGTCACCTGAGATGGTTTTGAAGTTAACATAGACATTTTCCGACCCGTTGTTGTTTATGGAGGGATTCACTGTGATACTCAGGGTCTGTCCTTCAACTATTCCCCCAGTCGGTACAGTCATCGTATAAAGAGGTACCGATATATCATAAAGTGTTATGTCCCCAGTAGACGCCAATGTGGCACCGCTGGGGGTGTCTGAGACGTATATTCTGAAGGTTTCGTTGGTTTCTTGTCTCTGATCATTGTTAAGAGTCAGATCGATCATGCCATTGTTACCTGCAACAATAAACGACTGTCGTGCATCGATAGACGCCCAACCATCAGAGAAATCGTTAGAGTCTACGGTACCTGCGATGTAATAGTAGTATAACCCATCTGCAGCACTTGTAGTGAAGATAGATTCAATAGTTTGACCTTCATTCGCATTACCACCATTAGGGGTAGTCATCGTGTAAATGTAGTCGCCAATGATTGTGTAACCCAAACGTCCTTGTTCGTCGCCGGACGTGTTAGTCAGAACAAAGACAAAGTCTTCATTATCTGAGTCGCCATTGTTTGCAAGTATGAATGGTGCGGTTCCTAAGTTACTAGTGAACGTGATGTCTAACCTAGAAGCACTATCTGTGGGTGGCGGAGTACTAAAGTCTGAATCGGTAGTTGTGACATGATCAATAAAGTAACCTGCACGAACACCATCTTGAATGTTAGTACCAGTTATATTAAAGTTTAAGTTGTCACCGTTTTGTGCACCTACAACAGATGGAGTAATAATAAATGATTGGATCTGGTTCTCAACCCGTAGAAGCTTAACCTGCTCTCGTTCAGGATTAAAGAAACCACCACTAGATGTGGTAAGGGTTAATGTTACGTTTGATACAGTTTCGAATACATCCGAGGTTTCGGTTGCGGACAGGATATATTGTGCTTGTGCACTAGTAATAACAAACGAACCAGTCTTAGTGATGATTCGTGGATCCGTTCCACCGATTGCATAGTTTACTGTTGTGCCGACTGTAGACGCATCAACTGTAAGTTCGACTACAACGTTGTCACCTTCCGTGATAGTAATGGTCTCTCCAGTGACCTCGAATGTGGGTTCTACATTGTTCAGTGTTATTAGTGGTGAGGTTGCTTTGAGAATGTTACTTCCCGTGTACAACTTAACTATGAAGGTTTCCTCAGAGTCTTGGTCACCGTCCACTTTTGTTTGTACACTGAACCGACCGGAATCGTTACGAATGTCTATCGGGGTAAAGGCACTAGTCCACGTAGTAGCAACGAAGTCTGCACTGTCCGCAGAGTCCAAGGCAGTCGGAATGACCTGATACTGCAATGTGGTGGAACCGCCGTTGGGTACTCCCACACCTGCAATAGTAAATTGTACACTGTCACCTTCATCGATTGAGGTGGACGATGGTGTGAGTGTATAGGATGCCTCAACATCATTTATGGTAATAGATTGTGATGCTACATTTCGATGTTCATCATCAAAGAAGTGAACTGTAAATGATTCTGCGCTCTCAGATTCGTCAGAGTCTGCGAACGTTTTTATGTAAAGAGACGCAGAGTCATTTGCCATGGTAATGAGTTGTCTATTATTTGAGTCAGGTAACGCTGTACCGTACTCAAAGTCTGCAATGTTGGTTGTGTTCTTATCGATGTAGTATTCATAAGTACCAGATCTTCCGGGTACATGTTCGCCAACTAGACGAACTCTGAACTCAGTGCCTTCATTCTCGGTGATTGAAGGTTCAACGTAAGTTGCATAGACGGAGTTCTTTCTACGGTTTACTACACCTTCGGTGGTGCTGTACAATTGGTAGTTTTCACGATACCATGGTTGGTCTTGCAAAGATGGGAGTACAGTATTGAACCATCGTTCTTCCTGTTCTCGCGTTGCAACACCTGTCGCAATATTTGCATAGATCAATGCATCAGTAGACTTCACCGAGTCACCGCTTAACGATGGTGTGAGTAAACGGTAACCATCTGGTGCGATAGTTTCTCCCCACTGATAGAACTCAGTGGGTGTAGTTGATAGATTAGCTGCGATTCTCAGAACTTGTAAGTAGAACTCATCAATAGGTAATGCTTTACCCACCAGTTGTGGTGCGATCATTGATGCAAATACACGATCCGATACTAATAACTCACCCCCTAGGTACATACCTGCGGGATGAACAAACAGTTTGAATAGGTCTTTCCACTTGACAATAGGTACAGACGATCTTATCAAATACGCAAAGGTCTGATATAGTTTATCATCTGTCAGAAATCTTATTGAGTTAGAACCGATACCAGATTGGGCATCGTTCAACTTGAATACTTGTTCTTGTGTTTCAACAATCTCCACATCGATACCAAAGAAAGATCGGAAGAACCATTGAATTGCGAACTTAGTACCCTTGGATCTGAACAGGGTATTAGAGAAGTTTGCAGCGGCACGTTTCTGTGCATCGCCTTCAGCAAAACTCTCAAAGTACGAGTCACCTAGAAGTAACTCATCCTCAATATATGATAATAGGGTGATGTCTGTCTCAGTAATATCACGAGTCGCAAACATGTGAGAGAGAAGTTCTGTTGACCTCTCTTCCGACTGAAACTCGTAGTAGTACTTCAACAGTTGAATGAACTTCGGATAAGACGTGCCAAAGTGTTCAGGTAAGACATTGTCTACCTGATTAGGTTGGAGACGAAGATGTCTCCGTCTCTTGTCTAGGAAGTTACTGTGCATCAGTTATAAACACGCAGGAGGAGTTGGCCATGTGACATCGGATATATTGTCTATAGTAGACATATCCAACCCAGAAGGCAAGTCTCTTAACGCAGTCCTATATGTCTGTACAAGTGCTTTATTCTCATCAGATAATGGAGAGTCAGGAAGGATCGCCCAGTCACACTGAAGCAACTTATTAAGTCTCGATTGACGTATCTCTACCAGTAGTCGTGCACTATCCCACGTCCATTCCGTACCGTTCCATGATGCATGAACGTTTGGTTTGGTGGGCAAGTCTTGCCATTCGGTTCCATCGTGCCATTTAGACTCGATCCAGTTGACTCTACTTCCCACCATAGGCTCGGGAATACGTCTAACAGTTAAACCATGGAGAGTTGTGCCGTCTTCGCCAAAGGAACCGTTATTAACGTTTACCTGAACAACTGTCCCTTCATTGTTTACCATTGCAATATTTTGTGAGTAGTCTGCACTCATCTCTAGTCTCCGTATGTTCTCTGTACACCCGAAAAATATGTTCCAAAAGAACTCGGGTTCGTTGTGCCGTAAGGCGAATAGTTTTCTGTCTGGATGTTTGCCTGTGTGCCATAAGTTAAGTGGGATTTACTGAATCTTACTCCGTGTCTTATAACAAGGTTTGTCATCGTGTCATGGTACAACACATTTGCACAAACGTATCTATCTGAAAAGTCACTACTACCATACAGGAATTGGTTGTTTGGTTCAGGTGCAGATGCAACGTCGTCTATATCCATCTCTCCAGTGATTTTATATATCCGAGAGTCAAATGTTTTAGTTGTGCCGTCTGCTGCATACTGAATCAAACCATAATTCCCACTGAGGGAAGTGACGTTAGTTGCAGCTTCTAGTACTATATAATCACAGGTAGTGGTACTTACACCAGCATCGTTTTCGGAACATAATTTGAAGTTACAAGTATACTCTCCACCATTTCTTTCGATAATTGCGGTAATCCACTTAGTTGTCCCAGAGGTCATCTCAGGGGGTTTAAACATTAGAATGTCGTCTGCATTGATAGTTACTGAGGAACCTGTACCAATGGTAATCATCGATGTACCGGTGAATGAAGAACCGCCATTTAATATGTAATTACCTGTAGAGGGTCTTTGTATTTCTATACCATATGCCATTATGGTCTCCTAAACGCAGTATAACCGATCCATTGACCATCAAGGGAACCGTTATTTAGTCTAAAACTAGTAGTAGTTAGATTGCTGCTTGTAATTGCATAGGGTGCGTTATCGTTATCCGTGTCTAAGAACATTATTGAAACTGTGTCTACTTCATCTGCACTGACAGTCGTGTTACCTCCGCTGTTGACATAAACATACCCTGCTGCACACACAACCATATGACGTTCTTCATTAGTCCAAACTCGATTGTTGGAAATGTTTCGTATTTCCACTCCATAATGCGGTGGTTCTAAGACTGAGTTACCCCGAGTTAATCCATAATATATAGTATTCGTGGTTGTAGCAAACTGAGAACCCTTTGCATATACAAATCCGTCAGAACCATACACAGACGAAACCCCGGTATATGTCAAATCAGTAAAAACGAGGACGCTGTTCCATCTAACATCTAGTCTTGTTTCAAGTGTTTGGCCTACATAATAATCTGTCTCTCTCCATTCGTAAGAACCAATACTTCCACTATTGCTATCATCTGCCGGAATGGCAGGATCAGAATCATAGAAGGTCAAACGAGTACGTCCGGTAAATCCACTGGAAGAAAAACTAGGAAACGGAAAAGGTTGGTCAGAGGTTTTGTGGTTGTATGCGTATTGAAATGTAGTCTTACCCATACTCGCAGTTCTAGTAAAATCTGTATACTCAAAAATAGTGGGCCCTATCTTAACATGAGTCCAACCACCGGTATGAGTTCCATCAAACTGCATACGTATGTAACCGCTGCCATTGGAGTTCTCTCCATAGAAATAAATGTCATCTAGTGTGGCACTGTACATATCCGCAGTGGTGTCCGCTAGTGCGCCAGTGAGCGGCCAATAGGAAGTCCCATATCCAACGATTGTAGTCGTTGTTCCATAGTCGAAGTATCGACCCGAATCGAATGTAGTGTTCCAGACGACAGCCATCTTACGATAGATCTCCAATGATAACACGGGTCACATACGCACCACCAGTGTATGACTTAATTGTAATCTTGTCTCCCGCAATGATAGTCTGTCCAACATTGCTACTGGTTTGAGTGTTGGAGAACCCTGTCGCAAACTCGTCCGCAGTAACAGTACCAGCAACGATGAGATTACCATCGATTGCTTCAGTCTGTACTACCCAAGTGGTACCGTTGTAGATGTATACCTTCTGTGAGGTAGGTGAAGAGATAGTTCCCTTGTAGAACCACGCTTGGTCTCCCGAAACTTCAGTGCCAGGCGAAGTGCCAACATAGACACCTTCGTCCCATGCTTCCTGTGCATCATCAGCAGAAGCGGGAAGTGCACCAGTCGCAGTCGCAGATGCATAGTTGACTGCATCAACATCGATATGCCATCTACCTGCACCACGTCCACCATCAGTACCGATGGTTCCCTGAATACCATCTAGTACAACAGGAACGGTCTCAGTGTCAACAGTAACTCCACCAACAATCTGGTTAATCCGTATTGACTCGTCACTATCTTGTAACGTATACGATCCACTTGCAGCAGTAATGTCTACACCAGAACCTTCGACACCCGCGTTGGTTACAAAGTAGGTAAGTTTACCATAGTCACCTACAGTAGGGGTACCACCACCAATCAGACGTTGTTGAGACATGGTTATGGATGTAGGACTGTGTGTAGTGTTATTCTGGTTTGCTTTGATGATACTTGCACTGGTCAGAATACTATATGCGGTTGCGTTGAGACCAGTAGCACCTGCCTTTATTCTTGAAAGACTGAAGTTAGCACCTTGAGAAGGATATCCTGTTCTAGTTGCCGCAAAGTTTACCGTTGCCGTATCTGCGGTAATCGCAGTCACCGCTACAGTATCAGTATCTGCACCTGTAATACTACAGTTAGTTGCAGTAGTAGTAATAGTCCAGTTAGATGTGTCATCTTCATTATCTACAAAGATCTGGAAAGTACTCGTTGCACCGGTGAAGTTACCATTGTTACCGTTTACATCTGTAGGTATACTATGGTTCTCATTAGTCAAATCACTAACAACAACCGATACTGCATCAGCACCGTCAGTACCGTCACCACCGCGTATAGACTTGGTGAAAGAGTATCTCTTATCAACAGTCAGTGAACCAGTTCCATTAGGGATCTGTGCGGAAGGAATAACTACTTGGAAGTCTGCATGTGCCTTATCTGCACTTGCGGATGCGATAGTGTAGATACCGTTACTTGCACCGATAGATGCGGATAAACCGATCTGCTCATCAAGACTAAACGTACAGTTAGTGGTGATCTCGGTGTTACCACGGAATACCTTGAAGGTACCACCCGCATCAGTAAGATCTCCGATAATAACTCCCGCAGAGTCAAATGCTTCTACGTGCGCTTCATTGGTCAGGAAAGTAGATATACTTTGACCTTCTTGGATACCGAAGATAGTGACAAAGTCTTTTGCTTTAACAACGTTATCTTCATATGATTTAACCGAAAGGACATATGAAGAGTCTACACCGGGTTCGTCTCCGTCCGACAAGGTAAATGTTGCAGTAGCATTCTGTACACGTTTCTCTACAAAACTTGCACCTGCACCTTTCTTGAGTTCGAAACTCCAGTTCTCGGTACCAGTGAACTCGTCATTGTTTTCCGCAGTAAAAGTAAGAGTGTCGGTTTCAGTGACACCATCTGCACTGTAACGAACAACCTGACCAGCGTTTGGAGACAGTTTAACGGATCGTGCGTTAAGACCTGCATCACCTGCACTAGTTCCTTGCGGGCCAGTACTACCACGAACAGACTTCGCAACCGAATACTGTCTTTCAATTACTTTGTCAATTCCAATACCGGGTATTACCGCATGAGGAATAGTCGCAGTGAAGGACGCAGTACCCAGTACAGTTGCATTACTTGCAAAACTGTTTAGAGTATAGACACCCGTTGTGGAGTTGATACCTACGTTGATACCGGTGTTAGAGGTGTTTGCAAAGGTTACACCATTACCAGTAGTAATGTCTGTAGAACCTAGGAAGACCTTAAAAGTACCACCACCGTCATTCAATGCGGTAGTTGGTACACCAGCAGAGTCTGCGGGTTCAATGTGGGCTTCGTTTGTTAGGTAACCGTTTGTTTCAAAACCATTTACCAGACCATATACCGACACGATATCTTGTGCTTTCTCTGCACTATCAGATCCGTTAGTGTTTTCAAACATCTCACACTTGATTACCTTAGTACCCGATACAGTTGGTTCATCACCATCTGCGAGAGTATAGTTAGGGCCACCATTCTGTTTAACAACATAGGTACCGTCCGCTGCAGCAGCATCCTTTACCGACCACTTATAGGATAGAGTGTTTTCTCCATTCTCAGGACTTGCACTGAAAGTAAGAGTGGTAGATTCAGCACCAACACTGTCGTACCGTACTACTTGACCATTGAGAGGTAAGATCTTTACTGCACGTGCACCAACACCAGCTGCACCAGTTGCACCATCTGCACCAGAACCACCTAGTAGTTTCGTAATACTGTATTGTTGGTCTATGGTTACTGCGTTACCACTACCGGGTATCAATGACGCGGCAATAACTGCACGTAGATTCGCAACACCACTAAGGCTTCCGGCACTATCGAAAGATGCGATGGTGTAAGTACCATTAGTTGCAATCGATGCATCAATACCAGTTTCAGATTGAACTGTGTATGTGACTTGTCCAGTTAAACCGGTAACATCTGAGTCACCCACAAGTATTTTAAAGACACCGCCAGCATCAGTTAAGTCATCCCTTAACACACCCACACTATCTGCGGGTTCGTTATGAACTGAGTTAGTGAGATAACCAGAGACTGCGGGAAGACCGATACCACCTATTCCACCACTCAAGCCATCTTTGACACCGACAATAGAGACAAAGTCATTTGCAGCAGAGTCTCCCGAAGCATTCAGAACAGATACTTTAACAAGTGTTTGTGCACCTACAACAGGTTCTGAACCATCACCTAATTGGAATGTGGCAGAGTCAATAGAAACGGTAGTGGTCTGTTTTAATACACCGCCAACAAAGAACTGAAAGGTTCTTGCTGAATCGGCATTAAAGTTCTGTGCAATTGCTTTGAAGTTCAGGGTAGTTGATTCGGTAGTTCCTGTGCTATCATATTGGATTACTGTTCCGTCCAGTGGTTCTAATTTGACAAAAGCTGGACTTGCGCCCGCAACACCAGCTCCACCACCCTCAATAATTTCACCACTTACAAGAAGGTTGGTTGCGTCTGCAAAGTTTACATTATCACCTTGAACTTCAATTCTCTTGTTACCAAGGTAAATAGTACTACCACTCAGATATAAGTCTTTCCACTTTCGTGAAGTAGAACCTAGGTCATATGCTGAGTCTGCCAGAGGTATAATATTACCTGTGGTCAATGTACGAGACAATGCGTTATAGGAAAGATCTGGATCAGTCTTTACCGAATCACCTGAACTAGTTGTATTTGAAACCATTGTGGGGTATAATAGTACTTGACTACCCGCAGAATCTACTGAGAGTTTACCCGCAATGTTTGCAGTAGTTGCAGTTGTAACATAATCAAATACCGCTTTGGAAGTAGGTATAGAAGAGTCAGTAAGATTATTTTCAATGCCGTCCGCAGCGTTGACAAACTTACTAACAAAAATATCGTTCGTATAGTCTTGCAATGAACCAAAAGTAACCTTACCCGTAGTGAATGTATCACCCCCGATAGTAAGTTCATTGGTGATTTCGAAATCACCTACGACCTTCGCTCCGTCACCAGAGTCCACGACATTCTTTGTATAGTTCGACAGCAGATTACCAAACGTTATCTGTTTGGTAGTCGCGACACTAACGTCGTTTATAATTAAAACATCACTGTCCGCTGCGGAGGTCAGTGTGTTTAATTGTGAGATTTTAATATCGGCCATTTAACTATTTTCCTATACGATGTTTATTGTGTTACCCATACCGGAATGGTTGGTACACTGGTAGTATAACGTGGATGGTGCTGCCATGGGAACTGCGAATGTTACAGAACCTATCTCTACTGAGTTGTTTGTCACTCCAGTAGAGTATGCTGCACCACCGTTGGAAGTTCGGATCTCAAAGGGGTGACCCGACGCGACCAGATCGAAACGATAAGTTTCTCCTCTACGTAAGTAAAGGATGGGGTCGTTCGTGGGCGTAGGGAAGAAGACATTTGCACGATCTGCAAACACGTAGTCATCCGCACCATTATTCGTTACTTTAAATGAATATTGAATACCGTTATTACCTATACCAAAATCACTATCCACACCAAGTGTAATTCTTGCAGCACTGTCGAGATATGAGATGTGGTGTATGCCGGGATTGATTCTAAACTTACTTTGAACATCAACACCATCATTACCAGATATAGAACTACCGAAGTGTGGGTAGAATATTGCACTTGTGTTTTCTTGGTTGATCGCAACGTTGGTTGCGTTCGTTGCAGACAATGCAGCAACGTTTGAAATATTAGAACCATTACCGTTGAAGTTGGTTGCAGATAAAGTATCAGTCGACGCTTCCCATGAGAAGTTAGTCGAGTAGTCTACACTATCTCCACCCGGTGCATGGTCACCACGCAATAGGGGATAGAAGGTACCAACAGCACCAACACTATCTGCGATCACCCCAAGTGCATTAATAGATGAAGTCGCGACTGTTGCGAGATCCGCAGTAGATGCATTACCAATGATCTCAGAAACCGTCAGGGTATTGGTTGATGGATTATAGGTGATACCTGCATCAACACCAACCGAGTCAGTACCTGCTGCTTGTACGAATGGAATCAGGAACTCGGCGTCAGTCGGTACAGAGACTGTGTTAATTTGACTTGCAATAACACCTGAACCTGCCGCACCCTGTTCATCGTTTGCGTTGGCCCATTTGTTACCGTCATACTTGAGGATCTGACCAGATACTAGACCAACAAAGGTATCAGTAACATCATTCAAAGAGGTGAGGTCAAAGTTAGCAGAGTCTGCAACTGCCGCAGTCTGTGCAAAAGTTGCACTGTCTGCATTACCTGTAATATTGGTAGTCAGTCGACTAGTAGATGGGTTGTAGGTCAATCCGGGATCAGTCATAACCGAATCAGCTCCCGACACGTTTGCCTTAAACAACACAAAGTTTTCACCAGATATACCGGCAGTGCTAATTATTTGAGTCGCACGCTGAGCCACAATCGAAGTAGTAGCGCGATTCGCACTATCGATATTCGAGTTGATCAGATTTTCGAAGGTTATTTTCTTCGTTGTGTTCGAACTCACATCTACGATTACTAGAACGTCAGAATCGGATGCATTTGCACCTGACAACTCCTGTAGTTCACTAATTTTTATACCTGCCATCTATTCTTCCTCAAGAATCTGTATTGTTATTTATACTAACTAACGGTAAGGGTTACGGTCACATTCTCAGAGATTCCGCCAGTTGGTGCGACTCTATACACAAACTGATCTGATCCTGACTGACCGACAGTACCGGTGTATGTTGCAACACCTGTACTTGAATTGATTATTACTGTTCCTTTTGACGGGGTACTCACAATAGCATATGTTGGACTTGCAAAGGAGTCGTTGGTCGAAACGTCAATTAGTAGTCCGGTACCCGCAGTTGCTGCAAATGGCCCAAGGGTCGTTGCAGTGACATCTTGTACCGCACCCACCGCAACCGTGACTGTCTTAGTCAACTTCATCGGAGACGAACTGTCACCAAAGAGAAGATCGATATCGAATGTATCGACACCGTTCCAGTTACTATCAGGGGTGTACTTATATTCACCTGTTGCAACTATTACACCGGATGCACTTGTTACCAACTTACCGTATGTCACTGTCGCGGTACCATTATCTGGGGTATTAGTACCCAAGGATAGACCATGAGTATCCAGAGGTACATTGACCATTTGGAAGTTCTCTATGGTAACTGGCGTGTCCTCTAGTGTTGATGTTGCAAGAGGGGATGCAGTTGCTGCACTGTCTTGAATACCATACAACTCATCTCCGTTCATCTGAAGATTGTCTATGTCATATTGTGTGATGATAGGCGCAGCAGGGTTGATAGACTTGTACATCGATACCTTCATTTCGAAGTCGAGGGTATAGATTACTGTACGTCTTGATTCTAGTGCCGCCTCAAAGTCATCTGAGAAAGTAATACCTTGTAGAATTACTGGGACATCTTCTTTTACACCAGAGAAATCTTCGAGAGGTCTCATCGTTATAGTGTAAGAAGGTGTGAAGTAAGGTAGTATCTGTTCAACGATCTGTAACGCATCGTCCTGTCCCTTCGAATATATATTCAACTGAAAGTTGATGTTATAGGGTACGGGAGTAAACACCTGTGTGGACTTACCAAATGTCGCAGACGGTATAACACAATTGTTTACTTTTGGCAACTGTCTCTGTGCATCATAGTTCATTGCCACAATCTCAAAGGACATGCGAGGCAACTTAACTGCGATCTTACGTTCACCCTGTTCACCTGCTTTATTCATTGCATCAATGCGAGAGATAAAGTCTCGTGCGGGTGCGTAGGACAGTGGTACCTTTACCTGAGATATGGTTGCACCACTAGAGTTCTTTCTCAAAACGTTTACGTTATTGAAAAGAGAACCGAATACTGCAACCGCAGAACGAATGCGTTGATGATAGAAATGATTACCGAACATTATTCAGGATCTCCGAAAGGATTGTTTTCTGAGAAGTCTAAGAACCCATCCCCAATTGTATCAAAATCATCGTTCATCGCACCGTCTTGTAGGTCGTGTGTGACAGGAGTACCAGTAGGTGCTACACTAGTGCCAGTTGTTTGACCAACTAAGGTTGAAGTATTACTCCAATCATGGTACTCTCCATCTGTAGCGCCAGAGTGAATCAGATAAAGGATACCATTGGCATCGTCGTGATCTTGAACCTCACCAACCATTGTGTATGTACCATTGTTCTGTTGAACCTCTTCACCAATTTCAAAGGTAACGCCAGTAGGTATGTTGATCTTCACAGAATATGCGAGTTTCTCAACAGTGTTAACCTCTGCGACATTAGTATCAAAGTCTTCGTCATTATACTCAAAGAGTTCACAACGCATCTTAAAGATAGGGAGATTCTTCAACTGGTAGAACGGTTGTTCAGTCTCTACCCGTGTAATTTCAAACATAGATTCAGAAAGTGTGAGGTATATTAGATCACCCTCTCGTGGTCGATAGAACTCTTTTACGCCGGGGTTGTTTTCATAACGTCCGACCTGATTCAACCAACGTCTACGCGACACCACAAAGGTCGCTGCGTCACGGATCTCGATACCAAACTTCGAGAAGAGATCACCCTCTCCATCGAAACCTTCAGTATTCTCTACGTACATTTCGATCTTATACGCGTTCTCAAAGCGACTCACAGAATCGTCCTGAAAGATACCATCACGTTTAACAAGTTCACGGGGAATATAATATACGTCTTGACCGTATATCTTTAAGGACTCTATGATTATATCTTCATAGAGTGCCTGTTCATTATGTGTTCCCTGCTTAAAATAGGAATTGACTGCCATTCGTTACCCCACGAAAAAGTCAGGTGGAGACTCGTGTTCTAGTCGCATCTTCTCTTCTAGTCTGAGAAGTTCTTGGGTAGCATCTTCGTATAACTGACGACCATTCATTGTCACACCACCGGGCAATTGTACACCCTCAAACTTGATAAGGTTTGCACCCCACTGTTGTTTGATTGACTGTGTCGCATAGTCTCTCAGGAAAATATCATTCCATACGTTATAACTGCCACCATCAACCCATTGATATGCCTCTGCAATGAGGTAATCGCCTACCTTCAGATCTTCGTCTTCGAAGTTACCGTGTAGGTAAAGTCTACGTTGATTACGAGAAAATGTGGTGATGGGTTGTCCTTCCAAGATGTTGTCAAGGAAGTTAAGGTACTGTTCTAGTTGATAGTAATATGCCATACCACCGGAAAAGTTCAGGAAGTCTCCCATACTATTCAACATCAACTGATACTTAATATCGAACATGTTGACGCCCGACATAATATGTCCGAATGGGAAAACTCTTGTGATAAAGGGTATGTCCGAACTTATTGGAATCCAACCGTTATCAACATCATCCTGTGTTACTTGGTGTTTCATAAAGATACGAACTGTCGCATCATCATGAAACTCCCTGTACATAGCTAACGCATCATCCACGCGATCTTCTATTTGATCAGTGTCAACATTGATTTCTATAACTGGTTGACCTAGCCGACGTAGACAATAGTCGATCAGAGTATCCCTTGATGTTACCGCTGCCATTTATTCTTACTCCAATTAGTATGCTAACTATTTATGCACCCCACAGGACGGATCCTGCGGAATCAAAAATGATTAGTTGGTTATTATTGGCATCAAAGAAACCTACTGATCCTTTCACAGAGTCCGCAGTAAGTGACGCACCGTTGATCAAGATATCATTGTTGGTAGAGTCCCCGCGATCTGTAACGTCCTGTAGATTATCCACTTCGGTTGCAGAAAGAGACGCAAAGGTTCTCTGTGCAACACTGTCTGAGGCAGTCAGTACAAGTACAGTAGTAGTTTCGTTGTTAGTAGGTAGATTGTTTGCAGTAATACCACCCTTCAAGAATACTTGGTTAGTCGTAGAATCACCACGGTCTGTTACAGACTGTAATGTATCTTGACCAAGACCCGCATCATCAACAAGGTTTGCAAACGATCGTATACCAACACTGTCAGTAAGTTCGTTAAGAACCAGAAGACTAGTAGTAGTTCCATCACTCTCTGCTTGGGTCATAGACAGACCCGCAATAGTGATTGATCCTGTAGTAGAGTCACCACGATCAGTTACGGTCTGTAACGTATCCGCACCAATGTCCGCCTCAATCGCAAGAGAGGCAAATGATCGTATACCCACACTATCGGTGGTAGTATCTAATACAAGAAGATTGGTCGAGTTTGGATCACTATCGACTTCAGAGATTGTCAGACCACCCGCACGGACATTGTCGCCTTGTGCAATCAATCCCGCATCAGATGCGAGTTCTGAGAAGGATCGTATGCCAACACTGTCGGTAGTTTGGTTTAGAACAAGTACTATGTTAGTGAGAGGATCACTGTCTGCAACTGTAATGGACAATCCACCCGCAGTGATATTATCACCTTGAGTAATCAGTCCTGCTTCTGCCGCGAGACTCTGGAAAGATCTTTTACCAACAGAGTCGGTGTTTAGATCTAGTACCAAAATCTGATTAGTTGTACCTATAGAGTCTGCTGCGGAGATCGTTAAACCACCAGCAGAGATATCGTCACCATCCGCAATTAATCCTGCATCGTCTGCAAGGTCACCAAAGGATCTCTTACTTACGGAGTCTGTGTTGAGGTTGATAACTAATACTTGGTTGGTTGTTGCATCACTGTCTAACGCTTGGATACTCAAACCACCCGCAGTGATATTATCACCTTGGGATATCAATCCTGCTTCTGACGCAAGACTCTGGAATGATCGGATACCAACACTGTCTGTATTTAAGTTAAGAACAAGGATCTGATTGGTGTCAGAGTCACTGTCTCTTGCAGATATGGTTAACCCACCTGCATTAATATCATCACCCTGTGCAATTAATCCTGCTTCGGTTGCAAGGGAGTTAAAGGTTCTCTTACCAACACTGTCCGTAGTTTCGTTTAATACCAGAACTGTACTAGTACTATTATCACTCTCCACTTCTGTGATGGATAGACCACCAACCGTTGCAGCGTCACCTTGTGCGATCAAACCTGCGTCTTCTGCAAGAGAACCAAACGATCTCTTACCAACACTATCTGTCAGAAGGTTGCGTACCAATAACTCTGTAGTCGTGGGGTCAGAGTCTAACGCACTGACCGACAAACCACCGATTGTGATTGCAAGATTAGTAGAGTCTCCACGTTCGGTGATAATCTGTAATGTGTCCGCACCGAAATCACTCAACGAGGCAAATGATCTGATACCAACACTATCTGTAGTAAGGTCAAGAACCAGAATACTTGTGGTGTTGGGATTACTATCTGCAACGGTAAGACTTAAACCACCCGCTGAGATCGCATCACCTTGAGAGACAAGACCCGCATCCGCAGCAAGTGATTGGAAGGATCTCTTACCAACACTGTCTGTAGTCTCATTGATAACAAGTACAGAGGTTGTGGTTGGGTCACTATCGACATCTGTAATTGTAAGACCACCAGCGGTAATCTGGTCACCCTGAGATATAAGTCCTGCCGCATCTGCGAGACTCGCAAACGAACGTAGACCAACACTATCTGTCAGTTCATTAAGAACCAGAAGACTTGTTGTTCCACCGTCCGACTCTGCGCCGGTAAGACTCAGTCCACCAATAGTAATTGCTAAAGATGTAGAGTCACCCTTGGTTACTACTGCGTGTAATGTATCTGCACCCCCACTATCACCAATCAGTTCTCGTAGACTTATAAGTCCTACCGAGTCGTTGATACCGGGATTACGGAGTGCAAGGATCATCCTCTCACTGCCACCAATCGCAGAATCTAAAGAGTTACCTCTAAATATTAATCCGTTAAGTGTAGGTTGAGATGTGAAACTACGGGTACCGGAGACAGTCGATGTAAAGACCGCACCATCAGCAATAGGCAGACCCGCATTGGGTTCCGCCTGAGAGATGTCGAGAAACGTATACCGATCAGAATCTAGTTTGTCTAGATCTCTTGCCCGTATCTTCCCGCTGAGTTGATTAAGTCTTTTAATTGCCATTTACTTTATCCGTTTAGGGACTCCAGATAGGAAAACGTGAACTTAGTGTTAGGATTAGCAGCGCTGTTATTGAAACACCGTATTTTATTACCCTGTTGTACAATCAACTTACCGGTGATTAAACCAGCTGCATCATTAGGTTGTACTTCGAAGTTCTTTACTAGTTCCGTCTTCACATCTGAGATCGTGTCGTGGTGTTGTAGAGTGACTTTTTGAACGTCAGTCTCTGATATATTTGCGACCTGCGCCATCAGAACGATTGCAGTAATACCGTTCGGACAGGTATAAACTACATCGGAATCACCAACGAATCCGGTTCCGAAGTCTACTAATTCTGCGGTAGATGTTTTGAATGTATTTAATGGGATTGCCATGTTGTTTAACCCTCAAGAGCGAGTATGTAAGGTGTTAGAATTGCAAACAAAGATCGTTCAAAGGTCTCACCTTCAATCCGTCCTGCTGCTCTGTTAATTGTTAAGTCTGCACCAATGCGGAAGTCACCTAACTGATCCGTACTTGTGAATACTACAAGACCCTCTTGGTTCGCAGAGTCAAACAAAACTTCACGTGCGCGACTAGGTATACCACCGTTCTGGGGTATTGCAGTGAAGGTGTTCGTACCTGCACCCACATACTCAAAGGTATGAGAAGAGGTAGTGATTTGAGAACGTTGATGGAAGTTTACGTTCTGTCCACCCGAATAATTATCATTGTTCAGGGGTGGTTGGAAGGTAACATCGTAAACACCCGGAGACACCGAGTCTACTCCGGTGACAGTATAGAAGAAGTCTTCCTCGTCCAGTTTCATTGCATCGTTATAGTTGGGTTTCTTATAGGCACCAAGTTCAGTCAGGTAACTATATGAGTCCAGATTTAAAAGGTTCTCAATACGAACCGTATCAGTAAAGATGGCATAATCAGAATCCAGTTGACCTCTATAGAGAGATGGACTAGATCCAGATGCAACTAAACCAAAGTCACCGAAAGATGCATTGGAGTTAGCAATAGAACATTGACCACCAGACTTCGCCTCAATAGAGGTTGCAGTTGAGATGGTGAACATAGATACCAACTGTGCATAACCACGATTCAGTAACTGCACACCGAAACCGGCAGCATTGTACTGAGTGAATGCATCTGATACCATAGACCTCAGACCAGATGCCTTAGATCCATCGATACGCATACCCACACCATCTGTGGTAATAGACGTACAGTTCTGTACATACGGAGACTGAACGATGAATGGCCCTGCGCCTGGCGAGTCAACATTTGGGTCGAACGATACACATGCAGCAAGATTCTGGTGATCTCGGAAGGTCACGTCTTTAATGAATGTACCGTTGTCCATATAGAATAGATCCGAGTCTACATTCTGAGGACGAATAGTAACTGTTCGTAGGTTATCCCCTACGATTGCAGTCTTGGGTGGTAACTTCAACGGGTTGTTGATCGCATAGTCACCAGACTTCAAGAAGACTGTGGTATCACCTGTAGTCTGTGCACGTCCGACAGACTGAGTGATGATAAGAGATTCTAATAGTTTGGTTGCAGTAACTGCACTACGCAAAGCCACACTAACACCACGTGACACGTAGTTGGGTGGTACCTTGGTGGGGATATTATCAAGACTATCCTCATTGATCGCAGAAGTAAAGATACTAACCAATTCATTCTTGACTAGATTACCTTCGACAGCAGTCGCAAAGTTTCCACCGTTACCACCACCAACAGAACCTGCCGCGAGGTTAGACGATAAGGAATTGCGGAACAACTGATCTATAATGACTGCAAGGTGTGTGTAGGAAGCAACTGACTGTGCTTGTTGTGCAGCCGGTAACTGACTCACTCCATCTACGAAGTATGACTGTGTGATGATATGAGTAGCATGAGTACCACCGTACATTAAATCAAACGATAATGCATCTACAATGAAACCAACGTCACGACGACATTTAGTTTCGTTGTAAGTCAAAGAGGGGTAGTTCGCAGTTATATACGCAACTACCTCATCTTTAAGATATGCGCGATTGGCACGTAGTATAACTACCGCATCATCCGCGTCTGGTGTGGGGAGTACTGAGGGTTCTGGGAAAACAAGAGTGTCTGCCGCAGTCTCAGTGCTCGTAGCACCATTCACTAGTATATCGACAACTTCTGACCAGTGACGATTGTTTCTTTGAAGTGCACCATCAACACCGGCAGAAGATTTTACTTCTGGAACGGATGCAACTGCACCTTTTGCCTCATTGAAACCACTTCGGGTTGCAACGAGTTGTTGTGCTTGTACGACACCTGCGGATGCACGTTGATACGACAATCCAGATGTGACTGCATTATAGTTTGTACCGAATGCAATATCGTGGTATAGACCATCGAAAATGATTCCGAAGTCCCTACGACATTTTGCCTCATTGAAGGAGAATGACTGTTGTGTAGTAAGGAAGGATACCGCAGAATCGACCGTTGAGAATGCATCTGCAAGCGAAGTACCTAGGTTACCCTTTCGACCCGACTTGGACACATAAAATACGTTATCGACTTTATCGTCACCGACCTGAATGATATCGACTGAACCGTTAACATCCTGTTTGATGTACATCTTACCATCATGGGTGTTGATCGCAATTTCACCCAGTTGGATGTCCGCGATGCCGGGCCGTCTACCTTCTACAGCTGATTTTTTTTGTAACTGAGTAGTATTTGTCATAGTTATCTATTTATTAGAACGTTCCGCCGTCATTAACGATTATAGAAACCGCACCAGAATCACCAATATTAAACTGGGCGGAGTCTAGACTCACGATACCAGCATTGGTGAACGTTGCGAACTCAGCAAGAATAACGAGTCTGCCATTAGAGTCTTGCGCTATGTCAATACCTTCACCCGCTTTCAAAACATTTATCAGGTTGGCTGCGAGATCTTGAATGTCGATGTTTCCAACATTTAGAGTACCGATTCTTGCTGAATCAACCTCTAAGTATTTTGTGTCTGTCGTACCAAGTACAGTTAGATTACTGTCAATGTTTAATTGATCAATCGCTCTTGCGGAGTCAACTATAAGTGCAGTATTGGGGGTGTTGATACCGTGGGTGTGGTTAAGTAGATCTGTGAAGTACTTACCACCAATAACATCTATTCGGTTTGCAAGTTCTGTTTGATCCGATCCTACACCAAAGTATAGTCGATCACCACCATTACCACCACCACCTGTAGAGGGATCTGGTAAGTATGAGTATGCTAGTTCACCACCTCGGAGTCCAGTAGGAATACCAGAGTCACCGGAACGCCGTATAAGAATATATCCACGTTCAGAATCTCGGTTAAAGACTAGTCCATCAATAACCTGTCCTGATCGCAATAATTTAGAATTGACAAGAACCCCATCACTATCTACAATCAGAAGATCGCCTTTAGTAATGTTAGTTGTTGTGATTCCTATAACGTCGTTAAGGAGTGTGGAGTTAGATACAAGAACGTTCTTGGTAGGAGTACCGACAACGATCTTTAAGACCTGTGCCTCGTCTCCTACTACGACCTTATAATTTGATGATTTTCTCTGCTCAGACATCTGTTATTCCTATGTCACTGCCGGATTAACAGAGATCAATCCCTGCAAGACGCGTTGGATAGTTGTACCATCACTATCCGATTGTGATATCTCTACATCAAAAACATAACGTCTTCTGTGATTCAATGCATCTGTTTGTGCATTTGTCAAAGACAAGTTTACGATCCCATCGGTTGCGGGAGATGCGACCAACGCAGTAAAAGAAACTTTATCTGAATCACTCACGTCATGACTAGTCGCAAGTTTACCTGCTGCTGTGAAACCAGTCAGGTCTTTTGTAGATCCGTTTTTATTGACGAGATAAAGGTCGATTGCGACATCGGTTCCCTGATCGATCGTGAGATCTTCGTAATATGCCATATAGAACTTTCCAAGAATTAAAGTGTTTTATATGGTTTATTTATACGTTTTAATCTTCACGAATGTCGTCAATGATCCAGTTTTGAAAACCAGATGACAATTCAGATCTATCCAAAGTAAACGCAATAGTCATTCTCAGACCCTTGCCGTGGTTTCTTGCACTATGATACAATACATTATCCATACCATCTTTGTATGAACCGAAGAATCCTGCCTTACATTGCCATCCTGTTACGTCTGGTATTGTTACCATTTCTTTCTTGACAGGATCATAGTGTCTCCAGAAACCTTCACCCGTTTCTGAATAGGTAAAGATGAAGTTATATGCAGACGCATTCGCGTTGTTGTGCCAAGATATGTAACCATGTTCAGGTGGATAGACCGTGAACAATGCGTTCTTCTTTAGATTTAATTGAGTCTGAATCTTTGCGTAGAAGTCAGTGATACGTACACCAACCTCATCTGCAATGTCTGCGGCTTCGGGTACAAAGTTCAATCCATTTGAACCAAAAGAATGTGCGACGATTACTTCCGGAAAACCCCCATGTGCTTTGCCTTCAGATTTGGTCTGTTCAAAGTATGATATACCTGTGAAGCGTTCCATATGTTCTTTGGTCGCAACGTGTTTACATGACAGTTGAACCGACTTATAATGATCATCCTTCAGTAACCATAAGGTTTCATTGAGGATATCTTTTGCAAAGTCATTGAGAGGTATGTCTCTCATGAGAGGGCCGCCGTCGGTGAAGTTCATCTATAGGATTCCTGTTTCGCTGTTGCACTTGAGTAATGTCGAATCACAATAGGTTCTTTATTATGGTTCAACTCTGCTTTGTATTTAGAGTAGTAATTCCAACGTGCATCGTCCTCCATAATACCCACACTCAAATCATTACAGAACCTCTCATCTTTATTCACCAACCACCACAAAGAAAATTGATCCCATCGTTTGAATGAAGCAGGATAGTTTTCTAAATCCTCAGACCCGTCTGCCTTCTTTGGCCACCAACGACCTGCATACTGTTCTACAGTTAAATCAAACCATGCTTGCATGAACTCACGTACAAGGGGTTTCGTCATATCATACAGACACACTCCACCACACAGATCAAATCCTGCCTTCTCTCCATTAGGTTTGGTTGCACCCGGAAAAAACACTTCTGCATAACAGTAGTGACGTTCTTTAGGAAGACCGGTGAATAACACATCATGACCATTGTACAGGTCAAATACCTTTGCGATATCTTCATGTTCGCACTCGGTGTCTGCGTCAATATAGAATGTCAGGTCATAGGGTGACTGTGCCATTCCTCGAATCTTTGCACGTTTATGATCATCACATATAATAATATCATCTGCAATAGATCTACCATAGTCATCAAGGAGATGTTCCTCGGTGACAAGACAGAACTTTGCCTCTGGATAGAAATCTTTTACAGACTCTATAAGGTTACATGCGGATAGATAAAAGAACTTTGTTCGTGATGCTACTACTAGATAACCTTTAGTTGGTTCCGTCATTACCAAATACTCCCGCTTCTAAACCAATAATCAAAGATGCATATGCATTCATCTCTACTTCATTCTGAGAACGTCGCAGTTTGGTTCGGAGAGTTTTATTTTTACTATCACGAATCTCTGGAATCTCAAACGCTTGAAGCTTCATGTGGAATAACTTCTCCAACATCTGCGTCTTCTTATGATTATCTTGTTTAATCTTTTGAGTTTTAACTTCCATCACTTTGCGTTTACGTCGTACATCAGTATTCGCATCAATCTTTTCTATACCAAGTTGGTGTACAACCTCTTTGTATTGTGGACAGAGAGAACGATCTTGAAGCGTCTTAGAAAAAGTCGATACTTCTTTTCGTTTCCCCCCCTCCGGTAATTTGTGCATTCGTATGCATTTGACGACGGATCGATCATCGATACCGTCTTCCCAATATGCATTGTCTTGGATTTCATATTCCATTTAGTCTACCCTCACGTATAACGTATAAGTTTCAATGACGGATGGTGAACCAAGTAGTTCTCCTCCCGCACCATAAGTTGATTCGCCAATATATGTACCAGCATAGTTCTCTTCACTTGCCTCACCTTCAAACTCATTAACAAACTCTCCAGCAAAAGCACCTGCTTGGAAGTTGGAAGTATAGTTTCCTGCGAAACCTGCTACTTCATTTCCTTCGTACTCACCAACATAGAATTGTGTAAATGATATACCTATGTATTCTTCTTCTACAGGGCCTTCATACTGTGCATAAATGTTTGAGTAGTCTGACTCATATGTCCCTTCGAACTCCCCTTCCGCGAAGTTTGACAAGTAATTGACAGAGAATGTATCACCCGCATAAGTTGCAGAATATTGTCCGTCATAGTTTGCACTGTAATCTGGTGCATAGTCACCACTAAAGTTACCACTGTAATCCTGTTCGTAGTTAGACGCGTACTGAGACGTGTAGTCCGAACCATAGTCACCGGAGTAGTCACCCGAGTAATCACCAGTGAAGTTACCTTCATATGCAGATGAGTAGTCAGTCGCGTATGGAGATATGAAGTCACCAGTGTAAGCACTACCAAAGTCGCCTGTAAAGGATCCTTGGTAGTCAGTAACATAGTCACCTGTGTATATATCTTCATAGTTAGTTGAGTAATCTGTCGCAAATACATCCTGATATTGTTCCAGAACATCACCAGAATAATCTCCGGTATAGTCTTCAGAATCAACACGACCATACTCACCAGTATACAACTCTTCAGTGACACGAATATACTCACCAATAAAGGTTTCTTGTATAATTGCTTGGTATTCACCGGTATAGTTTTCAAGTACACCACCAGAGTAATCCCCAGTAAACACAACCGGAGTCTCGCGAGTGTATTCGCCAGTGTAGTTGTATTCTATCTCACCAGAGTAATCACCAGTGTAAGTTTCTAGAGGTTCACCTGTGTAGTCACCGGTGTAGTCTTCTAGGATAACACGTCCATAATCGCCAGTGTAAGTTTCTAGAGGTTCACCTGTGTAGTCACCAGTATAAACTACTGGGGTTTCACGACCATACTCACCGGTGTAGTTCTCCGGAACTTCTCCTTCGTAATCACCGATATAAATCTCAGCAATTTCACTACCATAGTCACCAGTATATGTTTCGGAAATAATACGAGTATAATCACCAAGATAGTTCTCTGCAACTTCACCAGTATAGTTACCGGTATAGTTCTCGGATATATCTCCTGAGTAATCTCCTGTGTAGTTTTCGGAAACCTCACCGCCATAATCTCCAGTATAGTTCTCCGCAACTTCACCGGTGTATTCGCCAGTATAACCTTCGGTTTGAATACGAGTATAATCACCTGTAAAGTCAACAACAGTAACCCGAGTATAGTCACCGGTAAACTCAGTGATATCTTCTCTTGTGTAGTTACCAGTATAACTATCAGGGTCGTCTCTCTCATATCCACCCGTATAGTTTTCTAGATCTTCGCGTTCGTAATCCCCAGTAAACTCAGTAAGATCTTCACGACCATACTCACCAGTATAAGCGGTTGATTGTGCACGTTCGTACAATCCAGTGTAGGTGTCAGTCTGAATACGTTCGTAGTTACCAGTGTAGAGATCAGTATCTGCACGAGTGTATGAACCTGTGTAGTCTTCTCCAACCGATCTTGTGTAACTGCCGGTGTATGTGTCGGTCTGATCTCTCTCGTAATCACCAGAGTACGTGTCCGCTTGACTTCTCTCATAGTTACCGGTATAGTCAACCAGATCATCACGTTCATAGTTACCAGTGTAGAGTTCCGAATCGATACGACCATAGTCACCGGTGTAAGTCTCATCAGAAGTTCTCTCATAGTCACCAGAGAAGGAGTCTGCCTGAACACGTTCGTAGTTACCTGAGTAATTTTCTATATCACCACGTTCGTAGTTACCGGTATAATCCTCTGTGATGATACCTTGATAATCTCCGGTGTAGTTCTCTAGAGGTTCACCAGTATAGTCGCCACTGTAGTCTTCTGCAATCTCACCAGTATAATCACCAGTATATGACTCATCAATACCACCAGCGTAATCACCCGTATAATCTTCTGCGATTTGACCTGTGTAATCACCAGTGTAAAGTTCATCTATCTCACCGGTATAGTCACCGCTGTAATTCTCTGCGACTTGACCAGTATAGTCACCAGTGTAGTTCTCTGGGACTTGACCTGTGTAATCACCCGCATAGTTTTCTGCAACAACACCAGTATAATCACCAGCGTAAGTCTCATCTATCTCACCGGTATAATCTCCGGTGTAGTTCTCTGGGACTTGACCTGTGTACTCTCCAGTATATGTTTCGAGAACAACACCACCGTAATCTCCGATATATTCTTCATCTATCTCACCGGTATAATCTCCGGTGTAGTCTTCTAAGACAACTCCCGAGTAATCTCCGGTATATGAAGTAGCAGTTACGCGAGTGTAATCACCAGTAAACGTGTCGGGTTGTATTCTTGTATAGTCACCGGTAAATGCAGTTGTTTGGTTTCTTGTGTAGTTACCTTGATAATCTTCAAGATCAATACGTGCATAGTCACCAGTGAACTGTTCCAGAACTTCACCTGTGTAATCTCCGGTATAGTTTTCTGCGACTTGGCCAGTATAGTCACCAGTGTAAGTCTCCAGAACCTGACCAGTATATTCACCAGTATAGTTTTCAACTTGGGTTCTTTCGTAGTTACCAACGTAAGTCTCAACTTGAGTTCTTTCGTAGTTACCAGTATAGTTTTCAACTGGAACACCAGTATACTCACCGGTGTAGTCCTCGATATCAACACGACCATAGTCACCAGTGAACTGTTCTAGCGCATCACCTTGATAATCACCCGTGTAAGTGTCAACTTGAGTACGAGTGTAACTACCAGTGTAATTCTCTAGAGGTTCACCAGTATAGTCGCCAGTATAGGTTTCTGACTGAGTACGACCATATGCACCGGTATAGTTTTCTATAACAACACCCGTGTAGTCGCCGGTGTACCCTTCTTCTTGAACTCGGAGATAACCACCAGTATAGTTCTCAGAAGGTGAACCAGTATAGTCGCCCGTGTAAGCCTCTGACTGGATACGAGCATAGTCACCGGAGTACTGTTCTTGTACATCACCAGTATAATTACCAGTGTAAGTGTCTATCTGTTCTCTTTCATATCCACCGGTATAGTTTTCTGTAATAACGCCAGTATAGTTACCAGTGTATGTTTCAACAGATTCGCGTTCATATGCACCAACATAAGTCTCTAACGCATCACGTGTATAGTTACCAGTATAGATCTCTTGTGCATTACCAGTATAGTCACCAGTGTAGGACTGATCTACCAGACCAGTATAGTCACCTGAGTATTGTTCTAATACCTCACCAGTATAGTCACCAGTGTATAGATCAGTCTGGTCTCTTTCATAACTGCCAGTATACTGTTCAATGTCGTTACGACCATAGTTACCCGTAAACCCAACCGCAGTAGATCTAGTGTAGTCGCCAGAGTACGTGTCCGCTTGACTTCTCTCGTAATCGCCAGTGAAGTCAGCAAGATATACAGTAACGTAACTACCAGTGTAGTTGGTTATATAACTTCCTTCATAGTCTCCAGTAAACGAAGTTATCTCAACACGATCATAGTTACCTGCGAAGTTGGTTCCTTCAACACGTGCATAGTCACCTGTAAAGTTAGTAACATCTGATCGTGTATAGTCGCCAGTAAATGGACTGACTTGATCCCGTGTATAGTTACCATCATAGTTTTCAACCTGAATACGGGTGTAGTTACCAGTGTAGGTTTCAACAGATTCACGTGTGTAGTTACCAGTGTAGGACTCTTCTTGGATTCTCTCATAAGAACCGGTGAAAGTCTCACCTGCTTCGCGTGTGTAGTTACCAACAAAGTTAGTGACCTGATCACGTGTATAGTTACCAGTGTACGTGTCTACTTGATCACGTGTATAGTTACCAGTGTACGTGTCTACTTGATCACGTGTATAGTCACCTGTAAAGTTAGTACCTTCAATTCGAGTATAGTTACCGGTGTAGTTCTCTAGAGGTTGACCAGTATAATCACCCGTGTAGTTCTGAATCACATCACCAGTATAATCACCGGTGTAGTTCTCAGCGGGGGAACCAGTATAGTTACCAGTGTAAGACTCCAATACATCCGCAGTGTAGTTGCCAGAATATGGTTGGAGTTGAACACGAGCGTAACTACCGGTATATGGTTCAACTTGAATACGATCGTAACTACCGGTGTATGGTTGGAGTTGAACACGTGTGTAGTTACCGGTGTACGTGGTAGCATATGCGCCCTGATAGTCACCGGTGAAACCCTGTTCTTGAGTGCGTTCGTAGTTACCAGTGTAAGTCTCTGGTTGAATACGTACATAGTTACCGGTATAGACCTCTATCTGATCTCGGGTGTATGATCCAGTATATCCCTCTTGTGCAGAACGTTCATAACTACCTGTGAATGTGTTTGCAATGTAAGCAACGTCTTCTAGATCTGACTGCCAACCCAACACAGCAGATTCATCAGAACTCTGATCGTTACAGACAAGCATGAAGTTATCTGTACCCTCAAACTTCCAAAGGTTGTTGGTGTTAAAGTTAGCTCCATTGCCCGCAATATTGGTGGCGACGGTGTCAAACCCACCGTCACCATTTCGGAAAATGTAACTTGGGCCAGTGTCAGTACCTGTACCAAAATATGTTGCGTGTTCTACCCATGAAGAACCGTTCCAACTGGAGACTCTAACATAACCAGTGTTTGGTTGTATGAGGGCAAAATCAGTAAGTGGTTGACCCCAAGAATATGTGTTAGATAGGTATCTTGCGGGTAAACCAAACTCATTATCACCACCAGCACCATCACCGCTAGCGGTCATGGAAACACGATAACCATCTGACCAAGTTCTTTGGTTATTACTAGAGGTTACAGTCCCACCGACATTAGTCCTTTGATCTTGATTCCTGCGGTGGTAGATTACTTCACCAGGCAAAGAAGTGGGTGGAACAATAGACGCATCAGTGACACCGCCACCTGCGGCACCGCGAACAGACATCACAATATCTCTGTTAGATGTCGCGTTCCACCATCCGGTGTTGGATGCCAATGTGTGACTAACAACCTGATCACCCGGTAGTTCGACTACCGTATCCCAGTCACCATAACTGATCATGTCCGCCACAGATGGACAATCCTCTCTACTAGTGTCGTCAATACGAGGTTCCCAGAACTGTTGATTAGTAGTAATGTCCGTTGAGTAGTACAAGAAAGCACGGTGGTGCGTAAACGCAGTTCCTGTTGGCCATCTGTAATCTTGTTCAATGGTATCAACTTTTGTACCAGACGTGTTGTAGATACCAGATTCAGTATCTACCGCACCGGTACCAGACCCTTCTGGCCAAACGTGACCAACAACAAGGAACCACTCAGTTGAAGATCCACCCCAAGTTTCGTTGTAGTTAGCGTTGACTTCAAAGTACGGGTTTGTGGTAGGATTAGATGTCGTTGCTCTGTATGGCATGGCAAGGTTACTACCAGCACTATTGTATGCATGAGTACCCATGTAAAAGTGACCATTACCCTTCACTTTACGTCTTACCCATGTAGAGAAACGATACTTTTTAGTTGAATCAACTGGTACTTGACTAGTGTTCCAACCACCGTCTGCATTAGAACCTACATCTTGGTCAGATACATCCCAGACAATATCCTGACCTTTCGGAGAGGCATCAACAATTCGACTGTTACCATCACCGTTCTGACCATAGTATGCTGTCGAGGCGGATCCTGTTCCCCACTCAGGGAAGTATTGATATAAAAGGTTCGAGTCGTGTCCGTAACCAATACCATTACTGTTGTTCGGATTCCAGATCTTTACACGAGCAGGATCTTTAGAGAAGATCTGAAGAGTCGCCGGTGCATTTCGATTGAGATACCCCTGAAAATCTTGTTCCCTAAATGTCCAAGGAATTACTGCGTCTTGATTGTCCTGCGCCCATATGTGAATGGGGTAATTAGTACCATTCGAGTAAATCCTGTCATGGCGATTTACAACGAATGTTCCTCTTACTGGGCCACTAGTGGACGAAACCATAGTGGTTGTAGTCCCGGCAGAGTTTTGTTTGGATATAACAGTACCAGCGTAGATCGCAGAATAGAATACAGTGTATGTTCCTGTTGCAAACCAGTCAGAACCACCGTGGTTTCTTTTGTTAAAGTCCCCAATTCCGTTACCAATATAAGAACCACCCGGAACGCCGATATATGCAGTACCACCTTCACGTTCATATGAAGAAATATATCCTTCTTCCTCAATACGTGCAAAGTCTCCGACATACGTTTGTGCCTGAGTGCGTTCGTAGTTACCAGTGTAGGTTTCTTGTACATCACCCGCATAGTCTCCGCTAAACGTAGTAACATCTTCTCTTGTGTAGTCGCCAGTAAAACCACTTACTTGATCTCTTACATATTCACCCGTGTAAGATTCTTGTACATCACCCTGATAGTTACCAGTATAAGCACCCGCATAAGTGGTGTTGTAGTTACCAGTATAGGTTTCTTGTACATCACCCTGATAATCACCGGTGTACGTTTGGATTTGATCACGTGTATAACTGCCAGAGAAAGTTTGTTCTTGAGTTCTTTCATAGTCCCCAGTAAAACCGGTTGCATTGTCTCGGGTATAGTTACCAACATAGTTTTCAGCAGGTGCACCAGTATAGTCACCGGTGTACGGTTGGATTTGAGTACGATCATAAGAACCGACATAGTTCTCAGCAGGTGCGCCGACATAGTTACCAGTAAATGGACTGACTTGATCACGTGTATAGTTACCGGTGTACGTTTCGATTACGTCGCCAGCATAGTCACCCGTAAATGAAGTTAGTTGATCACGTACATAGTTACCAACATAATTCTGAATCTGAGTACGAGTATATGATCCAACATAGTTCTCAGCAGGTGCACCAGCGTAGTTACCAGCATAAGTGTCGATCTGAGTACGATCATATGACCCAACATAGTTCTCAGCAGGTGAACCAGCGTAATCACCGGTATATGTTTGGAGTTGGACACGTGCATAGTTACCTGTGTAGGTCTCTTGTGCATCACGAGCATAACCACCAGTATAAGATTCCTGAGCATCACGAACATATGAACCAACATAGTTCTGCGGTGCGTTTCTGTTATAAGATCCAACATAGTTTTCGAGAACATCACCTACGTACGAACCAAGATAAACCTCTGCAACAATACCAACATACGAACCAGTATATCCCTGTTGTGCATCACGAGCATAATCACCAGTATATCCCTGTTCTTGAGCACGGTTGTAAGATCCAACATAGTTCTCTGCTTGAGTTCTCTCGTAGTTACCAGCATAAGTCTCAAGTACTTGACCTACATACGAACCAATATAACTCTCTTGTGCAGCACGTTCATAATTACCGACATAGTTCTCAGCAGGGGAACCAGCATAATCACCAGTATAAGATTGGAGTTCGACACGACCATAAGAACCGACATAGTTTTCCGCAATAACACCAACATAATCACCGGTATATGGTTGGAGTTGGGTACGGTTATAGTTACCCGCATACGTGATAGCATCATCACGTATATATTGAGTGGCATATGCGGTAACAGCAGGGCCAGTGTAGTACTCTAACCCGACTTCTTGATTAGTCATTCCCACATACGAACCTACATAAGCACCGGGAGCGGTTGTCAGGTATGGGCCACCACTTACAAAGGTAGGACTGTAGTTTCCGGCATAAGCCAGGCCAGTACCTGTCCTTGAGACATAATAGAATACGCCGCCTGGGTTACTCGTGACGAAGTTTCCACGGGTGTACGTGTAACCACCGGCAGCCACTGACGTTGTAGTAAAATCGCCACCGGAAGAGGAGTACACCAGAACGCCGCCCCAGTAGATATAGACACCTGAACCGTAGTTACCATAAGACCCAACCCGCCAGTACGTGGCATATGCAGTGGTGTTATAATACGGGCCTGTGGTTGTACCTGCTCCAATATACGTCCCCACATAGGCACCAGCATCATAGTAATTGGTGGGGCCAGTATAGAATATTGGCCCTAGATAGGTACCAAGGTAATCCCCTATATAAGCACCTTGATAGGCTCCCTCAAACGTCTGATCCGCACCGATATAGTATCCTATTCCACCAACACCAGTATAACCCGTTACGTAGTTTTCTATCACATCACCATTATAAACACCAGTATAAGTGGTAGGTTGCGACCGAGTATAGTTACCGGTATAAGTCTCTTGTACATCTCCAACATAAACACCGGTATAAGTGGTAGGTTGCGACCGAGTATAGTTACCGGTATAAGTCTCAAGTACTTGACCTACATACGAACCAATATAATTCTGTTGTGCAGAACGTTCGTAGTTACCAACGTAAGTCTCAGTAGGTGAACCAGCATAATCACCAGTATAGGTTTCTTGTGCATCACCTACGTATGTACCTGTGTACCCTTCTTGAACAAGACCTGCATAAGTTCCGGTGTATCCTTGTTGTGCAGCACGATCGTAGTTACCAGTGAAGTTTTCTTGGTTGTTTCGGTTATAGTTACCACTATAGGTTTCTTGTACATCACCTACGTAGTTACCAGTATAAGTCTCTTGTACCGCACCTTGATAGGTGCCAGTGTAAGTCTCGCCTACAACACCAACATACGAACCAACGTAGTTCTCGCCAGGATTACCTGCGTAGTCACCAGTATACGGTGTAGGTTGAACACGTGTATAGTTACCGGTGTACGTTTCTTGTACAGCACCAGCATAGTCACCCGTGAAGTTAGTGATTTGGGTACGTGCATAGTTACCAGTATAAGTCTCTTGTACATCACCAGCATAGTCACCAGAGTATGGTTCTGCGGGTGCGCCGACATAGTTACCGGTGTATGTTTCAAGTTGAACACGTGCATAGTTACCTGCATAGTTCTCAGCAGGTGCGCCAGTGTAGTTGCCAGTGTAGGCTGCAATTTGTTCTCTTTCGTAGTTACCGGTGTAAGTCTCTTGTACCGCACCAGCATAGTCACCAGAGTATGGTTGAAGTTGAATACGAGTATAGTTGCCCGCATAGGTTTCGTTTACATCACCGACATATGAACCAGTATATCCTTCTAGAACGACACCAGTGTATGGGCCAACGTAGTTTTCATTGACAACACCAACATAGTTACCCGAGTATGGTTGTGGGGCAATACGAGTATATGAACCAACATAGTTTTCCAGTACCGCACCAGTATAGTCACCAGTATAGGTGTCAGCTTGAATACGAGTGTATGATCCTATGTAGGTTTCTGGAACTCCTCCAGTATAGTTACCAGTATATCCTTCTAGAACGACACCAGTATAGTTGCCAGTATATCCTTCAACCTGAGTACGGGTATATGATCCAGTGTAGTTTTCTGCAACAATGCCAGTATAGTCACCGGCATAATCAATTATTATTGTTCCGGCGTAATTACCTACATATTCTTCATTTATTGCACCAGTATAGTTACCAGTAAAGGTTTCTTGTACATTACCCGCATATGATCCGGTATATCCTTCTTGTACAGCACCAACATAATTACCCGAATAGTTCTCAGCAGGTGCGCCAGTATATTCAGAAGTATAAGATTGTAAGACCTGACCAGTGTATGGGCCAGTGTATCCCTCTAGTGCAACACCAGTATAGTCGGTAGTGTAGTTCTCTAGTGCACCACCTTCATAGTTACCAGTATAGGGTTCTTGTACAGCACCAGCATAATCACCCGAGAATGCTTCTTGTACACCACCGGCATAGTCGCCAGTATACGTTTCAATTGCATCCCGAGTATAGTTACCAGTGTACGTGTCTACTTGATCACGAGTATAGTTACCAGTATAAGTGTCAGCTTGAATACGAGTATAGTTACCCGCATAGTTTTCTGCTTGAGTTCTCTCGTAGTTACCCGTGTATGTCTCTAGCGCATCACCACCGTAGTTGCCAGTGTAAACCTCTGCAACAATACCGGTGTAGTTACCAGTGTAAGGTTCCGCAGGTGCACCAGTGTAGTTACCTGAATAGTTTTCTGCGGGTGAACCAACGTAATTACCGGAGTAAGTCTCTGCAACAATACCTTCATAACCACCAGTATAGTTTTCTGATACGACACCAGTGTATGGGCCAGTGTAGGATTGTAATACATCGCCAACATAGTTACCACTGAAGTTCTCACCCGGAGCACCAGTATAGTCACCGGAGTAAGTCTCGATCACATCACCGGTGTAGTTACCAGTGTAAGGTTCTACAATAACACCTTCGTAGTTACCAGAATAAGTCTCGGCAAGAGTACCACCGTAATCACCAGTGTAGTTTTCTATCACATCACCAGCATAGTCACCGGAATAAGTCTCGGCAGCAATACCAGTATAATTTGTGATATAGGAACCAGCATAGTTCTTGTTGTAATTACCGGTATAGGTCTCGCCTACAACACCAGTATAATCACCAGTATATGGTTCTACAATGATACCTACGTAATCGCCAGTATACTGTTCTAGAACAACACCACCGTAATCACCGGAGTAAGTTTCTTGTACTTCACCAATGTAGTTACCGGTGTAGTTGTCGACTTGAGTTCTTTCGTAGTTACCTGTGTAGGTTTCTACATCAATACGACCATATTGACCAGTATAGGAATCTGTTTGGGTTCTCTCATAACTTCCGGTATAGTTTTCTGCGATAATACCTTCATAGTTACCTGTGAAAGATTCGCCAGGCGCACCAACATAGTTACCAGAGAATGCGTCTGTTTGATCACGTTCGTAGTTACCAGTAAACGTTTCTTGAGCTAGACCAATATAGTTACCAGTAAATGAAGTTACTTGGTCACGTGTATAACTACCAGTGTAAGTTTCAATTACATCGCCACCATACTCACCGGTGTACGGGTCTACTTGAGTTCTTTCATACTCTCCGGTGTACGTTTCTTGTACAATACCTTCATACGAACCAGTGTATGCGTCAGTTTGGTTTCTTTCGTAGTCCCCAGTAAAAGTTTCCGGAACTCCACCAGTATATTCTCCAGTGTAGTTGTCAACCTGAGTCCTTTCGTAGTTACCGGTATATGTCTCTTGTACATCACCCGCATAATCACCAGTATAGGAATCAACTTGAATACGAGTGTAGTTCCCCGTGTATACTTCTAGAACGTCACCACCGTAGTTACCAGCATAGTTTTCTGATTGGATGCGTTCGTAGTCACCGGTGTAAGTCTCTAAAGGTTCGCCAGTATAGTCACCTGAGTACGATTCTAAAGGTTCGCCAGTATAGTCACCAGCATAGTTTTCAGAATCAATTCTCTGATAGTTGCCAGTGTAGTTATCTGCCTGAGTTCTTTCGTAGTCCCCAGTAAAAACATTTGTCTGAGTGCGTTCGTAGTTACCCGTGTAGGTTTCACCAACGTCACCACCATAATCACCAGTGTAGAGTTCTAATACGTCACCGGTGTAATCGCCAGTATAACCCTCTGCAACAATACCTTCGTACTCACCTGTGTATTGTTCAACAATGACACCTTCATAATCACCCGTGTAAGTGTCAACTTGAGTTCTTTCATAGTCCCCAGTAAATGCCGCTGTCGTAACACGTTCATACTGACCTGTGTATGCATCGGTTTGACTTCTAGCGTAATCGCCCGTAAATGAGTCTGCCTGTGTTCTTTCGTAATCACCAGTGTACAGATCTGTTTGAGTTCTTTCATACTGACCCGTATAGTTATCTACTTGAGTTCTTTCATAGTCCCCAGTAAAGTTAGTGATTTCAGCACGACCATACTCACCCGTATAGATCTCTGCATCAGTTCTTTCGTAATCACCGGTATAGACATCAATTTGTGCACGTTCATATTGACCAAGGTAGTTGTCGGCTTGTGCACGTTCATAATCACCAGTATAAGTTGTTTCGGTGACACGACCATACTCACCCGTATAGGTGTCCGCCTGACTTCTCTCATAGTCGCCAGTATAGGTTTCGATCTGAGTGCGTTCATAGTTACCAGTGTAGGTAACAGGGGTATCACGGGTATAGTCCCCAGTAAAACCTTCTAACGCTTCACCAGTGTACACACCAGCATAGAGTTCTTCAACTTCACCGGTGTACTCTCCAGTGTATGTTTCAACAATAACACCAGTGTATGGGCCAGTATAGTTCTCTGGGACTTGACCTGAGTACTCTCCGGTGTAAGTTTCAAGAACCTCACCAGTATACTGAGCGGTGTAGTCTTCTTCTATCTCACCAGTGTAATCACCAGTATACGGTTCAACAATGACACCAGTATAGTTACCCGTGTAAGATTCTTGAATGTCAGATTCATACTGACCAGTGTAAACCTCTTGAATATCGCCAGTATAATCACCGGTGTAATCTTCTAAGGCTTCACCTAGGTAATCCCCAGTATAGGGTTCTGCAATATCACCAGTATAAAGAGAAGTGTAAGTCTCTGGAACACCACCGGTATAATCACCAGTGTATGTCTCTGCAATGATACCAGTATAGTTACCGGTGAAAGGGTGATCGTTAAGACCAGTATATTCACCAGTGTATGTTTCTAGAACATCGCCAGTGTAGTTACCTTCGTACAACTCCGTAACAATGCCAGTGTAATCTCCGGTGTAAGTCTCAATGACAACACCCTCATACTCGCCCGCATAGAGTTCACTGTCAGATCTTTCATAATCTCCAGTATAGATCTCTGCATCGGTACGACCATACTCACCTGTAAAGACGGTGGGATCTAGTCGACCATATTCTCCGGTGTACCCATCAGTCTGGTCTCTCTCGTAATCACCAGTGTACATTTCCAAAACATCAGATTCATATTCACCAGTATAGTTCTCCGCAATCTCTCGGACATACTGACCTTCATAAATCTCATCATCTTCTCTCTGATACTCACCGGTGTATACTTCTGAAATATCACCAGAGTAATCACCTGTGTATGAGTCTGCCTGCGTTCTTTCGTAGTTACCGGTATAACCCTCTTCGATTGCAGAGTTGTAGTTACCAGTGTAATCTTCAGCGTCAGTGCGTTCGTAGTTACCCGTATAGGAGTCAGCTTGTGCACGTTCGTAATCGCCAGTGTAGGTTTCGGAGATATCACCCGCATAATCACCGGTGTATAACTCTTCCTGAATCCGACCATACTCACCTTCGAAAGTCTCGGAGATGTCACGTACGTATTCGCCTGTATAGATTTCTACTTCTGTACCAGTGTAATCACCGGTGTACACTTCCTGTGCATCACCTGCATACTCACCCGTATAGGTAACCTGAGTTGTTCTTTCATATGCACCTTGGTAGTCGGTCACATACTCTTTGTTAAACTCGTTCTGATAATCACTTAGGTAATTTTCGGAATAGGTAGTCTCATAGTTTGTATCTTCATATACTGCAATGTATAATGAAGTATATACCGACAGGTAATCGCCAGTAAAGACAGTTTCGTAATCAGAAACGTAGTCTTGGTCAGCAAAGTTTGCAACAAAGGTACTACTGAAGACACCTTCGAAATCTGTTTCATACTCACTGGCATAGTCGCCAGTATAGGTTTCTTCGATATACGTAGAGGAGTAATCTTCAATCGACACTTCACCAGTGTATTGTGCAGTGTATTGTTCTGTAATATCTGCACCAGTATAATCACCAGTGTAGGGTACTGTGAAGTTACCAGTATAGACATTGTCAACGTAGGTCTTTTCGAAGTCACCTGAATAGTTTTCTGCGAAGTCGGTTGCGTATTCACCAACGTACTTGGTACCATAGTCACCAGTATACAATGAGATAAATGAACCGATGTAGTTACCTTCGAACTCAGCCTCATAGTTCTGTTCATAGTTACCAACAAAGGCAGTCTCGTAATCGGGAATGTAGGAACCACTATAGTCTTGGTTGAATGGTGCGTCACCCGTGTATCCCGGATCATCAAAATAAGTTTGACGTGTATCAAGTGCATTACCACGTGATCGCCATGTACCAAGATCAGTGGGAGTTCCCTGAGAAGAAGAACGTAGTTGATATCTACCAATGCCAGTTGACAAGATCAACTGTTTAACACGTTCACCAAAGGTATACTGTATCTCAGGATCTGATAGTTGTTTCAGACCTTTAAAGATACCGTTCTGACGGAAGACTGAAATTGGTGACCGTTTGACGGGTACAGTTAATCCTGTTCCCTTCATCCATATGTGATAGTAGTTGTTGGTACCGTCACCACGTGTATCGGTGAACATGTTTTCAATAAACTTAAAGTAACCTGCACCGGGTTGACCAGCGGACAGACGGAAACTGCCAGGGAGTTCGTCATTTACAATCTTACGGGCAAACTTGGTACAAAGAACATCCAACTCCGTATCTGACATTTCCTTCAAACCCAGCGGTTGAGTCTGCCAGTATACGGGGTTCTTCTTCAGTTCACCTTCGCCTGGAATATCTGCGGGGTTCTGGTATAGGTTTGTTTGTTCTTCCACACTACTAGGAGGACGAGTCTCTTGTACCTCAATGGTAGGTAAAGTGACAGATAAACTGCCTTCGTTAGTTGAGTTGTCAACGTCAACAGAACTTGTATCAATAGAGATGTTGAGTGAACCAACTTCTGTCAGGGTATAACGATAGATTCCTCGATACTCACCTGATAGGGATGTTGATTCGAAGTCCTGCCACATAATAGAACCGTCACCTGAAATACTAGTAGGTGCGGGAGTACCATTAATGGTTTCAGAGAACACTGCACTACCGGCAGTAGATGCATTAAGAATGATTGTTTCGAAACCGGTACCGTTAACCTCGGTAGCGTTGACTACGATATTAAGTTCTAAGGTATCGCCAATGTATACAGTCTCAGGCAAACCACCGCCCTGTGAAGTATGGGTGTGAATGCCATTAGAGGTGTTGGATGTTATTGCAACCTGAAACTCTGTAGAAAGTACTAGAGGATTGGTGTTTGAAGTTTCATCGAAGAATGTGTTAGAAAATGTACCTACTAACTCACTACCCTGATCAAATCTGGATAGTGCAGATGCGTCAGATGAGTCCATAGCTGCAAGATGAAGTCCCGCCTGATAGGAGAGATAGTCTTCATCTGCCAGAGTGAACTCTTGAAGTTTACCACCAGCTAAACTTTTTAGGGGTCTATATGACATTTATTTGTTATTCCTAACGCAAATTAGTTTATTAGTACTATTTATGCATTATAGAAAGTAACAATTCCAAAGAATGCTTGATTTCTGAAATATCTTTTTCCAGACCATCTAGTCGATTCTTTTGTGTCATCTCTTCTTGTTCCTTTAATTGACGATGTTTTTTACGTGCAATACCCTGAGAGATCGCAACGCTATTGGTGTTAATAATAGCGTTGCTCTCTGTGTCTCGGACTAAGTGGGGGTGACCTTTCACTGGTACATAATTATCTATGCCCATAATTTATCGTGACAGGTACTTGATTGATATAGTTTTCAGAGAAGGATTCTTTGAACCACCTTTCATGACAAACTTAGTCTGCGCTTGGTTGAATGGTTTCAATGTACCATTTTGACCACCAGCAAGATACTCCGTCTGTGCAAACTCTCCATCATTTCTGTTTACTAGAGGGTTTCTAGGTTCTTGTAGAATCCAAGGTTGCAACGTGATGTCCTGATCCGCTTGTGCGGTTCGGAAGTAGAAATCAACGCCTGCATCCTCTGGTAGATTTATTCCTACACGAGCATCAATACCGACCGCAGGGATTGGTAATGTAACTGGTGAAGTAATATGTTTGGACGCAGTTGAACCTCCTATTGGTGCAGTCTCTGCGACAGGGTGGAGATGAGGAGTCACGGATGGATCATCCAGACAATATCCCGCAGCAATCAAAGAAGATCTCTGTAAGTCAATGATAGGCGAAACATAATCATCTCCTGACTTGAAGTCTACCTTGATATATGCAGATCTCACACCCGCACCAAGATTAGCCGTTTCGGATGCAGCGTTGTAGATCGTACGCGGTGTATCAAACTCAACATTCTCTTCAGGAGTAATGCGTGAGTATTGTGCATCTTGAACGAAACGAGTCTCTCCGCCACTAATGTTTGATCCAGAAGTAAACTTCGCAGACACATCAATGGAAGTAGATCGTGGTATAGAGTTCTCTAACTGAAGGTTTGCAGTAGTAAATACAACGTTACCTTGAGATCGAATCTTTTCACCACCACCGAATCCACTAAAGGTTGCACTGTCAACATCAATAGTATAACCGTGTGCGTCAATCTGTGCAACAGTATGAGTAGTATTGAATGCGCCAGTAGTGATACCGAAGAATCCTGCAGCACTATCCAAAGATGCCGTATCTCCTACACGAAGACCGTGACACATATGTTGGACAAATACACGAGGAGATCCACCAGTAGTCAACAATGGATTCTCGGGTAATTCACGTGGTGCAAGATCTGCATTGTTCAATATCAAAGAACCGCCACCTTGAGCAAACTTCGCACGAATCAGACGGAACATTAGATCTTGATCTTTAGACGCAACCCAGTTAGTACCATTCTGTGGTAGGAATAGACTACCCGGGATTGGTTGAGTAGTTACACGTTTAACCGAAGAACCTAGTACTGGATTACCTGCGGTTGCACTGAACAACTCGTATTCAGTCGATGCAGATGATACTACGATCGCATACTGTTTCCAAGGTTGTAAGTGAACCGGTTCATCAAACTCAAAAGTTGTAGGTCTAGACTGTACAGTTGAGAGGATAGGTGAACTACCAATCGCATCAACCTCACCCACATTTAGGAATACGTGGGAGTCTGGAACAATAACGTTTTGAGAAGGTTTGCCATTCTCTACTGGACGTATATGCAACGACACCGGAAGATTACCACTATCCTTTGTACGGAAGTACAATTGGATCTTGGTTAACACCAATCCATATGGGTTGTCAACATAGAACGTCTGTGACATTGGGTTCTCAGGCGGTGTGATAGGATTGACTTCCGTAGACGCTTGGTGGTTAAGATCCACACCAATATAATCCGACAGAACACCAGACATTGTATTAGCATTGTCAATGTTGCGTAACTGTGCAACAGTCAGACCCGCAGCGTTAGTACCGTGTAGACCCGCAAGTTTAGGTTCAGAAAGGTTTACACCACCCGCAGAAATCAAATCTAGTTGTTTCTTCTGTTCTTTGGTCAATCGAACTGATTGTTTTTTACTTAACCACGAGAAGGGGTTGGGTGCGTCTGGATAACGATTCCAGTTCCAGTGAGTAATGGAATGTAATGCTATACCCATCGATGCATAATATGCAAACGCCTTAGATCCTGCCTCTCCCCAATCGGGTGTGTCGATGTCTAGTAACATGAACTCACGTACACCTGCACGGAATCTCTGACCAGAACCTTCGTTATAGTAATTGTTGGGATCAAACTTCTTACCCCATTTTCTTATTTCTTTAGACTTTGCCACACGGATCGAAGGAATGAAATATGAACCGATGATCTCACCGTTAGCATCTGATATCAAATCAGACTTACCACTTGGGTGTTCGGTGATTGCATAACCATAACGGTTACCAATGTCTTCATTCCGATCAGACCAACGAATAAACGCTGCTTCTTCGCGACACCAGTTCTGTACATTGAATCCATCAAAGAATGGAGTAAATCTTGTATTAGGTTTCAGACCTTTCGCGTGGAAGTATACCTTACGTGAACGTATGAATGGAACGAGTGCAAGATCGACATACTTCTTACCAAATCGTTGGCGAAGTGAGGCAGATTGGAGTACTCGTTGTCTTGTTATTATGTGTCCGGCGATGCGCTTACGCGTAGAGAAAGCATAACTACTCTCTCCTTTCCTCTTGGTAAATGTCGGTATCGTTAACCTCGTTGTGTCACGACCCTGCCAGTTCCACTGCCATGCGTTCCATACGAACGCTTGATCGGTAGATAACTTATCTGTACCTTCAATTGCACGGTTTGCATTCGAGTAAGTATCTTTCCACTCATCCGAAGATGGTGACATCCTGAGTGTACCGGTGTTGGATACGTGACCGAATGGGTTTACCTTGAGGTGGTTGGACGCAAGACTCTGGAATGCGTACTCTTCGCTGTCGTAAGACAGGTATACGTTATCACCAACCTTAGTGACACCTGTTGATAGACTATTATTGAACAGGAGTCGCACGTTCTCTTCTTGTGCTTTAGGATTAATAACCTGCGCTTCAGGGTCTAAAGATGCAGCGTAATCTTCGTTCTCAGTATCAGATGAGACATGATCATTGTTACCGTCCACTTGGATAGCAACCTCTATTCTTTCGTCACCTGCACTATCCAAAGAAGCGTTTAAACGGTTCTCTAACTCCAGTATAGATAAAGCTGTCTCTTCTTTTAAAACATCTACCTTTGTCTCTAAAGCAGCAATATCTTTCATAGTATAATGCTTATGTTCTAAAGGTACAAAAGATAAATCCTTAGCATTTAAAGTATTAGGATTTAATACAATATTATATAACTCTAACACATTATCTGGTGTAGGTTTGAACTGTGGATCTGCTGCTTGGTTACCCATCAACAACTGCAATTCACCCTCTTGAGTAAGCAACAGTTTATCTGCACGTCCCAAGTAGTAACTAATGTCTGCGGTTACATTATCTCCATTCTTAGGAAGATAGTTGATATTAGTAAACGTACCATTGTCATTATCTGAACGGAAGTCGAGATAGTTGAATAGACTTAGTTCGTCACCAGTCTGATTAACATGAGTAGGTATATTAGTATAACCTAAAGTGTTATATGACGATGCAGCAAAGAAGTCTCCATCGTTATTGTGACGTAGTCTCTTATAGTTAACATACAAAGTAGATGGTGCACTGTCTTCACCATTGTGGATTAGACGTGAACGTTGATAGTAATTGTCTCTCTGACCATCGTCTAGTACGAAACTGTTCATCACATCCAGACCAACAGACACGGCATCTCGCACAGAGTCTAGATCTGTTACATCAACATGATCGAACTCATAGTAGTGATATGCAACAGAGTTTTGTAAATCGAACCCAGTCCGTTTAGTTAAGGTGTCAGTAATACCTGTCAGTTCTGTCTTGGTACGTACCGCAGCAGTCTTCTGGACATAGTATAATACTTCAAGAACAACACCGTCTGCAACGTCTGAGAGAGTTATCTCGCCATTGGATCCGTTGACTGTGTGTGGAATAAAACCACGAGTAGAAGACGCAACCACCCAATTGGTGGTGTCAACAAAGGATTCCCCTGCACCCAGTACAGAAGAGATGTCAATCTTACTTGAGGCGACCGTTTTACTTCCGACATGTCGTTGTACTTTCAAAACTATATCAGACATCGACTGGAGTCTAGGTTGACTCAAAGGCATCAACAAAGTATTATTTTGTGTGCCATATAACTGTACATCACTGTCCGAACCATAGATCGCAGTGGATAACTTGTACAGGTTAGTCGTAGAAGTACCGATTGACTTGGTGTCAGCAATGGACTTGTCTGAGTCAACATTGACATCAAAGACATAAACTTTATGGGTTCCGTTGTTGGGGAGACTACTACCTTTCTCTACCGCACGGATTCTTGCAGTACCAATAATACCACTACTCGGATCGGTCAGACTAGTACTGAGGTTGACTGTGGTCATATCCAGATCAGGCAGTCCTCGAGCCGAATCGGCAAGGAAGTAGTTACCATACTCAATAGGAACGATGTCGTTGTTACGGTTGTCTGTAGTCTGAGGACGTGGTACTCTCAGTTTAACTGGAGATGGAGTTTCTACTCTATAACCATTAACGTATGCACTACCATTTGACACAACCAATTCCAAGGAGGAATCACCAGAGACTGCATCTTCGAAGTGAATAGTGTATGGGTTGACAATGTAGTCTCCCGACTCTTCTTCGGTACGCAATGCGATCAGTTCATTGATCTTGTTGTATGCATCACCCTCTTCTATTTCTTCAACAATCTTTGAGTTCTCGATATTTGCCAAAAACACAAAAGTATCATCAGCAGAAACCTTCGCCTGATCAACTAGTGTCAGGGTGATGCGGTATCTGTCTGCACCGGGAGATGCGTTGTTAAGTGTTCCACCGGTGTTGTCATACAGACTGTTGTCATCTGATACAGTAAGAACTTCTTGTGTAACCTTAAATCCAATTGCCCCAGTAAAGGTTTGGGTATATGGACTTAGGATAATGCTTTGTTTGGCGGCATGTACAAATCGACCCAATACAAAAAACTCACCCGTCTCAACGTCAAACCTTACGCCACGACCAGATGCATTTGGGGTCTCTGTGATTAACTCATAACCACTACCAGACTGGTCGAATAATGTTACCTTGTCGCCGAAACGGTCAGGTAAACCAGAAATCGCAGTCTGATCTGTATTGATATACTGAATGTATAAGGTGTCATAGGTAAACCCGGCACTAGTGTTCCGTGGTTGTACTTCAATTACCTTTGCTTCAAGACCAGTGACATCGTCTCGGAAAACAGTACCGACAGCAATGTCTGCAAACGCAGAACCCGCATTGGTAGACGCAATCTTAACGTACTCGTGAGCAGCATTGATTGCCGTTCCACCAGAAGAAACCGCGGCACCTTCTTTGAAGATGTTACGTCCAAAACGTCCAATCTCTTGATAGATTAAACTTTGGAGTTGCGTTAACTCTCGTGCTTGGAGTGCTCTACCACTGTTGAATAGTATCTGGTGAAATCCCTTATCTTCGTTGAGATCATCATCATATGTACCACCTAACGTTGCGGATGTGAATGTAGTTGCCATCGTTTTCCCTTTACTTTGTTCCCAAATCGATTACGATTCGGAAGTCTTCGGTTTGTGTGCCTGTTTTTATTATTGCATCTTTGAGGTTATTTATGTACAATAAATCACCCGAATATCTGTTAAAGTCTGGTTGAATAATCGCATCAACTACCTTTGCTGTTGAGGTAGCTATTGAAGTGATTGTACCACTAACGTCAAACTCTCCATACCCTGTAGAGTCATTCTGCACATAGTATAGTCTGTTGTTTGAGTTATCGTGCCAGAAAGTCTTACCCCTAGTCTGTGTCGGGGTCTCGAAGATCTCATCTGCAACAAAGATACCACTACCACCACTGACAGTAAAGGAATGCATTGCAGTTCCTATCTGAGCAGTAAATAAAGTTTTGGCAGAATCCGCGAGTTCCAAGTTACGCAATAGGGCAACCTGTTTGAAATCGTTAGCAGGATCTGCAAGTGGTACTACATTACCCTCATTGTTCTGTACAGTGTTCTGTAACATAATCTTACCCGCACATAGAGATGCGACCGGGTCTTTGTTGACACCACCGTTTGGTGCGATGATTGGTCTCAGTATTGCGTTACCCGCAGAAGGAAAAACCTTTGCGTAGTCATAACCACTACCGTGAAGAATGCGTCCAAAGTTATCAGAGTCTGCCACAATCTTAACAATCTTGCCATCAGAGATAGTCCCGACAAAGGTAGCGCCAGTGCCATTACCCTCAAGATCTATACGAGGATTGAATTGATAATTAGACCCACCGTCTACAATTGCAACACCAAGAATCTCTCCCGCAATCGCAGTGGTCTGGAGATTACTTTGTTCAATGGTTTCTGCAATGACACCAGAACCTACAATCTTCTGTACCGGCATGAACTCAGATGTTTTAAAGTTGTTAACAGAACTACCCGACATCTTGTAAAGATATCTCCAAAGATAACCGTCACTTGTAGGGAAAGTTCTTGACAATCCATCATATGCAAGTGCAAGAGTCGATGAGGGTTCTACTGAAGAACCGGTAGCAATACCTGTGCTGGTCTTACCAGTCTCAATACAAATGAAGACTTCGTTCTTACCATTCGAAACATAGAACTGTGTGCGATTAGTGTCGTTGTTGTCGTATTGGTTATATACTGTTCCTGAGATCCAGTCATATGTTTCGACAACAAAACTGTTTGCACTGATCGTTTTGACGAAATGCATTTCGTTTCTTGCAAGTATCTGATCGTGCAGTCCCGCAGTTGACGAGTCCGCACCAGATAGTCCGAGATAATACGAGTCACTATCACCGTCCAAACTCTTTTTGAACTGGTTGATTAGGATCTTTCTACCGTCAGATGTTATTGAACTGGTTCCCATGAAACTTACACTCTGTTATTTGTCTATCTATTTATAATGAATCTGTGAGGATAGCATTCGCAAATGATGACGCAGCATCATATCTTAGAATGTTATTTCGCAGAGGTGATATTGTTGCCTGATTCTCTGGAGTTGCAACGATCTTGACATGATCTCCGCTTGTCAGACTAATAGTAAAGTTTTCTAGATTCAATGTACCCGTTGCAGCATCATAGGTACCCACATTATCCAATACAAGTTTACCTGAGTTAACGTTGAACAACTCAAGGACATTTGAACCCAGACGATTGCGAAGGTAACAGATGTCACCCCCATATCGGAAGTTCTTTGATATAACTGTGTGTACTTTATCGTCAGGTGCAGCAATTGAAGTTGGGTAGTACACTTTATAGTTGGTTTGACCCGTCACTGGTAGGAATCTGTTCTGCATTTTAATTTCCGCACGGGAAGATAGAACAGAAGGGTCTGTGTCATCTATCTCAGTTAACAGATTAGAACGCCGGAATGACTGATCGAAGTCGCCGAGGTTTGCATCGAAGTGAGACTGCATGGTTGTCTTGACGTTGTTCTGAACAGACGACTGATTCAATGCAGTCAGGTTCTGATTGTACTGGAAGAAAGTCTGTACCTCAATGAATGTCTCAATGGGGTCTACAAACTCAAGACCAAAGGTAACGACTGCGAGATCCTTTAACAGACCTCGGATACCATCCTTAGTTGTTTGTTTGATGGTTGTGTCATCAGATGCAAATACGAGTGACGTGAATACCGTACCGTATTGAGGAGGAACATTGTCTTCTCCACCCCATGTCTTTACATCAGTAATAACATTACTATACTCTCGTAATATCAAGGAGGAGTAATCTTCTGCGGTCACTGCACGGTTCTGTGCAGCATACTGATAGGGTGCATTCTTACGAATAGAATCTAGATCTTCTTTGAGTGATCCCCCAGAGGATATAGTCGTGGTGGTAATTTGTATTGGTTTGCCGTTGATACCTGAAGCGGGGGTGAAGGTACGTGCACCGTTTGCCTCTGGCCCTGCAACTATATCATAGACTACTTCAATCCGATTACCAGACTGGGGAGAAAGTCCTATTGAGGTACCATTAGTAAAGGTGATCTCATAGGATCCATTAGGAGTTTCTTTAATAACAAATATCTTTGAAGAAGAACTGATATTGGTCGTGGTGTTTAGATTGGTATACACATCATATGAAGAAGTTGAGGTATCATTATACACTCTTACCTCTACGGTGGCAAGGTCTAAACGTGTCTCAGGTATAACATAAGAATCGTTCTCGGACACAGGGCCAGCAATAAAGTTCTTAGATCGTGGAATACCTTCGTGTATGGCGACGTTAGTGTTTGCATTGACAGCAAAATAGTATAGACCGTTACCATCGTCATTACCTATTAATACATCTCGGGTCTTATAGGTAAACGTTTTGTTATCCACAGTACTGGTAAACTGAAAACCTTTAGGCATGGTAACAGACGCAGGTCGAGTCACATCAGATGAATAGTCCAGATACATTCTTACAACACCAAAGGATGCATTACGAGACGCTACCGTGTAACCCAATGAACTTGCAAGACCAACCAAAGATGATCTCAACTGTGCAGTCGATATGAATGACTCATTCAACGCAAAGTTTGCAAGAAGTGCATTGTAGTGTGTGTTATACGCAAGCACGTCTAGTAAGTTCGAGACACCGGATGCTTCGAAATTATAATCGACAAACTCTTCCTTCTGTGCGAGGAACAACTTTAGATTATTCTTGATTCCATCAAAGTCTAATTCGGTCGACTTTATTGTTGTTGCCATTTTACTTTGTCCTTATACTTGTTCGGATAGTATTACTTCTTCGTTCTGTGTCAGTAATTGTATATCGCCATTGGTTCCAACGGTCAGGATTGCACCATCCAGAATACCTAGTTCGTCTGTTCGTAATAACAACCCAGCAAACGTCAATAGACGATTACCCGCTTCAGATAGTATAATCTCATCTGGTACTGGCGTTGCAGTGACCGGCAGAACCACGGGTAACACACCACCCTGATCACTGAGTTTAATTCGTAACGTATCCGATACCTGTGAGTTAACTATTCTAAACTCAATAACTACAGATATCTCGTTGTAATCTGGGGTTGCAACAACCTTTAGGTTAGTGATAATTGCACGAGGTTCGAATCTCTTAACGGAGGCACGAATCTGTTGAATCATTTTATCCGCAGTAGTCGTGTCCATCATCTCAAACAATAGACTACTTAGATCCCCACCAAATGCAGGTCGGAATGGTTTCTCGAACCTGTTAGTTAACAAAAGATTCTTCAGTGATTGTTTTACTGCTGCAGCATCTGTCTTACGCAGAACATCACCGTCACCAGAAGAATACGTGGGCGCAATTCGTGCATCCAATGTCAAGTCGACATCAGAGAACGTACGTTCGCGTGTTACCCTAGTACTCTTACTGAGGTTACCGTCTTCGGGTGAAAATATCTTTGCCATATGATCAGTGAAACCTTTTTCTTTTATTTATAACTATTCTTCAGGCAGAATCTCTAACAACTCCGACTGAGTTTGTAAAGTGCCATTGAATGTGGTGTTTATATCATAATTAAAAGAAACATCAAAGTCTCTCCCTACTTCAGGAACAGAAAGTAGAATCGTTGTAACAAGATCATTGTTAGGATCAAAGGTGTCATATGCGAGTTCTATCTCGTCATAGTCCAGATAATCTTTCCAAAACACGGCGAGGTCATAAGTCTTACGAGGATCACTCTTGCCGTGTTTGTCTATCAGTTGATAACCAATACCACGACCGGTGCGCCGTAGGTCATTGAATCCTGTGGGTCTTTCGCCCTTATAACCATCCGAAGTAAAGTCTTGGTAAGGTTCGTAGACACCATCCGATACCACCAGTCTGTGTTGTGTAAACTCAGAGTTGAAGGTGACACTATTCATTGCATTCGCATGAAGGACTAGATTACGTGCAACCTGATCGCGGTCTATTGGGCCACTGAATGAGTCATCGTATAGTCTATCAAACTGTGTACGTGATCCCAATGCACCAAGGAACTTCGCACATGTGATACCCGGTGCGAGTTTGGTGGATGACGTAATGTCCTTTCCAGCAGGGTTATAGGTGGGGTCAACTAATATTTTCATGTGTTCTCATTCACCTTAAATCTCTTACTACGGTTGTCAGATGGGTTGTTACCAATCAACTCTTGTCCAAATCTCATTGTGCCTCTCTTGTTTGCAGACCGTCCAATGTTCCTCGGTATGTTAACCTTAAACTCACTGTTCAGTTTTCCTTCACCTACAAGGAAACTTGTGAACTTACCATTGTTCAAGTTAGACGGGTCTCGTAACTTAGAACGGATCTCATCTATAGTAGGATCGTGACTGAACAACTCAGAGTAATCGTCTGACTTGAGGATCTTCTCTTCCAACTTGTCATCAACACTTACACCTCTGATACCATAACGACTTGTAGATAACTGTAGTTCTACGATTGCAGGGTTGGGTAATGGTGCAGTTGATGGCAGGGGGATGTAAGGCATGATACCAATCTTAGGAATACCGGGTAGGACAACACATGGTGATTCCTTCGCTGCAATGACCGCATTCTTTGCACCTTTCGCAAAGTCAGCAAAGGTAGACTTAATCGCATAGTCTGCATGAATCGCTTCTGTTGCGCGACCTACCAGAGTACCGTAGAATGTGGACAGGTTGGTGAGACCCCCAGGCATACCACCGTAAGTCTTACCGTAGTAGTCCATCATAGGGCCACCAAACGTTCCCTTGTGACCAATCATTGATACATGTCGTGCAGTTATGTTTGCAGTAGAAGACGCAGCGACCCACTCGTTTACCGCAGTGGTAATCAGATCCACACCCGTCAAGAGTTCGGTGGATGCTTCGGTAAACATATTCAGGTTACCCTTAGTGATCAAGTATCGATCTCCCAGAGTGGTAGAGGTATTCATACCCACAACCTGTTCACCTTTATTACCCTTGACCGTACTGTTCTGATCGCGGTTTATAGTTTGGGTGTGTCGACCTTTGATATTTTCGACTTTGTCTCCAGACACATCAACATTATAATCCCCACCAACACTAACATTGAAATCGCCATCTATGCGTAGGTCAACGTTACCTTTATAAACTAGATCCCCTTCCCCTTCGACAATAGTTTTGGAATCACCACCAACAACTTCGATACGTTGTTTGCGGGTTGAAATGACAACACTACCATCCGCACGTAATTCAATACCTGCACCGGTTCGATGTTTAATTAATATACGTTCACCACCCGGTGTGTCATCCATCTCAAATGAATGCCCACTCGGCGTCTCGGATACCTGATTGTACGGGAATACAGAGGGTTCTTGATCAGGTAGATCCAAATCTACTCCGACATCTCCACCCCCTATGGAAAGGTTGTTGACCTTCTCTCCTGTCGCGGCTTTACTAATACTATTATCGTAGAAGTATTCGCGTTTAGGAAACTCGCCGGTCGGATCAGAAAACCCATCCTTGGGGATACCCTCCGTAACTTCTTTTGCAATACCCTGTTTGTCTACTCGGGTCTTGTATTCATCTGAAAAGTTTGTCATGAGTTGATCTCATTCGTGGTAAATGGCCCCCTAGTTATTGGTGTATCGAACTTGGAGTCCTTGTCAAAGTTTGACTTAACGTATGCACGAACATCAAATCCGGGATCATTAGTCAAGTCGTCAATATCAGAGTGTCCGATCACCTGTCCACCCGGATAGACATTATAGAATGCACGACAGAAGTGGTCAAAGGAATTGAACTGACTACGGGTCAATGATTGTGCGGAGATGTATCGAGTGATATTCTGAGTCTCACTAGGTACGTTGATACCACCCACAAAACAAATTGCGATACTATATCGATTGTGATTATTGAAGAGACCAGCGGAAGCGTGTTCACCCTCTAGGTTGACAGGGCGTCCTCTCTGAATAGATCCATCTCTTCGAATGATGTAGTGATAACCGATACCATTCAACCCTTGATCTAGGTGGATGTTATTGATCTCTTCACTACCGATGTTCTTGTTGGTCGGGGTTTCTGTCCAGTGACAAACTACCTCAGTAACCTCTCTCCGGATGTTACGGAGTTCTGCCTGTAGTTCTTCTACCGAAGAAACGTATGGGAAGACTGGTTCACCTTTTCCTTTAGTCCACGACTTCGCATAGGAACCGATTATGTAGGGTGTATCGAAGACTTGAGTGGATATTGTACCGCGAGTCGCAGAGGTTATGGTGGTGTCGATCGTCTTTAGGAACGTTCGGATATCTTGTGCATCTTTGCCGGTGGACTTATATAATAGATCAATACATAGAGATACGTCCTGTGAGTTACCCTGAGATAACTTTATTATTCTGGAGTACTCACTCTTTGGCAACTTTGGCGCAAATGCTTTTAAACGTTTGTTTATATCTGTTAGAGTTTTAATAGACAGTGAGCTTATTATACCAGTTTCGCCGTCATTGGCAAGCTTTGATTTCACCAAACTGTTCTTTTGATCTGCGAGTGCTAGGTATCGGTTACGCAGATTCTGTTGATTCTGTGACGACTCAATGACTTCTTTACCCGTGGCAGTTTTACTTCCCGATAATGTTTTGAAATCATTCTCTCCACCAACCAGATTCTGTTTGATCTCTTGTGCCTTGGTAATGACATTTGAAAGGGATGCAAGCGGATCTGTCTTCACATTCTTGATTGCAAGAGAGAACTCGCTATCACCGGTAGGCATAGACGAGGTAAAACTACTCGATGTGAACTCACCGAATGTAGGAGATGTTGAATCGTTGTCCATGGCAGAGGGTAAGATCATAGTGCGGTTTACATCAGTAACACTACCCACCAAGGTTGTCAGTTCGTCTGTTACACTTGAGATCGCATCTGTTGCAAGTGAATTGATTGAGGTAGAGGTGAATCCACCAATCTTACCTGTTAGATCTGTACCTGCCTGTAACAAACCAGCGGGAGATGCATCCATCACCTTCTTAGTCAGATCACCTGCAAGATCACTAGGATCAGGTAAACCTTTCCCCAAACCGGTAATTGCTTGTAGGATTGCTGCAACTGTACCCGAAATACCCCCTGTAACGTCCAGAGAAGACGTATCAGGGAGGGTTAGTCCATTAGAGTCAGTGGTAAAGGATATTTCAACCTTTGCAGCAAATGCACCAGAGATTTTACTCTTGACCGCATTGACCGCATCAGTCTTGAGGTTCTCGATACTCGCAGACCCCGCATCCAATAGACCTTCGGTAGTAACACCCTTGAGTTTAGCAGACGCATCCTGAAACTTGTCGACCTTTGAGGTCAGTGACTTGACTCCACCATTAACCTCATTGACAATCGCACCTGCTTGAGAAACCTTTGCGTTGATCTGTGCATTGGTTGCAGTCTGTGCTGACTTGGTTAAGGAGGTTCTATCAAAGGAGGATGAACTTCTCTGTACCAGATCCTTTAGTTTTGATTTATCGGTCATTCAAATGCCTCATCGTATGCGGTCTGTGCAAGTATGTCAGTACGGTTTGTTGTGATAATATAATTCCTGTTAAAGATTCTACTGGCAGACTCGATGTCTGTAGTGTTCAACAGTTTACGATTAACTGAACTATATCTATTCCGTAACTCAAACAACACATAGGATAGTTGTATTGAAAACAATCTCCAGTCAGACGTGGGTTGGAATTGTTGTGCAAACGCAAGCAGTCCATTGAATCTACTACCAACATTGTCAGAACGTTCCCAACCTGCAATACCTATTTTAGGATCTGTAATATTATGAAAGGTTCTGAATAGTGATACAGACTGTAACGCACCAGTGATTGCAGCGGCATGAATCAGATTGTATCCATTATCAAGGAAGAACTTCATGGACTGTTGTCGTCTCAATTGACTAGAAGTCAATGCGACATCATCGTCTGCAAGTGGTTCCTGTACTGAGTTCTGTAGACGAGCATTGGTTTCTATTGATCCTGTCTTACCTAACTGTACGTTAGTGGGGAACTCTAGTCGAGGTAGACTACCCATCACCAGAGGTATCTGAGAGGACGCACCATCAAGGAAACAACCAAACACGAATGATCCTGCAAGGAGTTGTGGTATGCGACCAAAACCGGATACACCACCCTCGGTCGTAGGAAGTAATACCTGTGCCCACGGCAGATCCTTCTCGGGTATCTCACCGGTACTTGGATTGTGTACACCATTGATACGTACCTTAACACGACCCTCTAGTCCACTAGGAGGATGTGCATTGATAACGGTACCAAAGAACCACCGGTAGTCGTCACCATAATACTCTTGTTGTATTGGTCTTAGAATGTTCATAGGGTAAAGGTACTCGGTATGTCACCCAGTTTAACTAATCGTGCACTCACACTGTGATCCTCATCTAACATATTATGGGCAGTGTTCATCAGTAGATAGTCACCTGATCTCTTGTTATCAATACTCTTGTTGACATCTTTCGAGGATGCTGAACTGTTAGGGTTCAGGAATATCAATCGTAGTCTTGCACCCGGCGATATCTTACTTTCAAAGAACAACCCACCGTCCATCTCAATATCAATCATATTCTTTCTGAGAATCTGACGTATGATTTTGTTCTTGACTTTTAGTCGTGACTCGTATAGAGTAGTACCATCAATCAACTGTGACTCGTCGTGGTAACTCTTGAATTGGTTATAGGTGTTAGACGAGGTCACTTGATGTATTGCAATCGCATCGTACTCATCTGAGGGTTTGCCTCCGATAACCAAGGAGGGATCGAATATGGTCTGAGTTGTTGTTGGACTAATCAACTCGTTGGTATAGAAGTCTTGAATAATCTCTCGTACGGATATGTGAGTATCAAACCTTTGACCAGTGTGTGTATCCAGACTAGAATAGAAAGAACCGATTGCACCCTCTTCGTATAGTGCGAGAGCATCTTCCGCATTAGTCTCTTCGAAGTGTGTGATTTGTTCACGATCAACGTCACCTTCTCCAGACATCATCGCATCAGTGTATCGGAGTGGCAAGTCCTCGTTGATTACGTCAGCTCGTAACAACTCATCCAATGATTGGAATATGAGATCGTTATTATAGAGATCCGCAGAGAGGTAAATGGGAGAACCTGTACGAGTGGTCATTCGATTTTTCAACCACACGATAGTCTCTAGGGGACTCATATATGGGATGACGAACTTTCTTTGTCCCTGTGCACTACCCTCGAACCTTTTTGTTTTGATAACTTCTTTACCAAGATCTCGTTGGGATATGTCAATGATTGCGTCTTCTAATGTACCTTCGTAGGATCTACTGATACACTTCATCGCATTGACATAGACGTGTTCTTCCACTAGATCAATGGACAGTACTTCTGATCGTTCGTTTGTCTTCTCGACATCGTTGATCTTAGAGAAGAAGAATGTCTTATTGATATGGGGCGCATGGGGGTTATCACCATTCGCAACGACTATGTTGATTCTCTCGGTACCTGTCGTGGATAGTTCAGTTCGAAAACCAAAGTCGTCCAGCATGACCATACGTGCATCAACATATTCTTTGTGTAAACTTTCAAAGAAACTTAGTTCGACTATGTTCTGACGCACGTCAATGACTTTATTGTCCGAACCCGAAGATAGGATGACATCCGCATTGATGATTGTGAATCGTGATTTAGCCATTAATCGTTTGCCAACTGTCTCTTCAACTCACCGACTAACTCACCTACTAGATTCTTTTTGATTACACGTATCCTTTTGGATTTATCATTCTCATCAATCAACCACTGTAGGTTTGTTACTGGATCTACACCACCCATTGGATCGAAGAACCGATCTTTCTCTTCCCCAGAATCGTTTGCATAATGGTGTGTACCTTCATACTCATACACGGTATCCAGCAGACTTGCCCCTAACTGTAGTGGATCTGAACTGTCTGGTAATTGATAGGATAAAGTACTATTTCCGGTTAGGTTGGTGGTCGAAGAAACTACAATCTCAGCGAGACCTAGGTTCTTACGTACGACCGTACCCTTTTTATTTCCCACATAGACTTCAGTCCCAGTAGGATATAACCCAGAGAACAACGCAGCACTGTCCGCAGTGAGTGCCTGTAACTTACAGGTGTAGTGTTTAAAGTATTCACTCTGTGCACGTTCCATAATCTGTGTACGGGACATAGGCCATCCAGTCTCTCGTAGACGTTCGTTCATTAGATAGAACGTCCAGTCATAGTCACTCTTCTCATAGAGACGATAGGATAGTGTGTCGGGTCGTTCTCCGTCACGTATCTCATACTCTGTATATGCAGAAGCATCATCACGATATGTGTCAATTAGATCGGAATAGTTGGCAAGGTTCTGAAACTGAGTTGAATTGTTTTCATTGCCGAATATGTATGCGATCTTTGGAACTTTTTCGAAATAACTTGACATTAGAATCCTTCCTTGCTAACTTTGCCTTTGTGCATTGCGGCAATCTCGCGGAAACTCAAGTTGACTTGAACTTCAACAAACTCTCTTCCTTCAAACATACCACTAGATGTTCCGTTGAATGTAGTGTCTACACTCTCCAGATAACATCTCTGTATGTTGAATCCGGGGTTGGTACCATCTCGGTTCTTGATATCAATCTGGAACACATTGGGGAACTCGTAGGCAAAGGGCGCACCTCCAGAAATCGTTATTGCTTCTGGATATACTTCTGAACGGAAGAACTTTAAGATCTCTTTGATCTCTACCTGTTCGTCTGCTTCTCGTGCAATCATAGTAAACGAGAATGCAAAGTTCCGCAGTTTGACTCGTTCGAATAACGTTCTCTCATTGGGTGCAGTGGATACACGTGTCGCACTCTGTGCAATGGCACCGGTCTGTGCTGCAATACTAGCACCACCGAGACCACCCAATGCAGCTCCACCCAATTTACCAAGTGCAGCACCGACAATACTACCTGCGGCAGGGCCCAATGCTTTACCAGCTGCATTTATTGCAAGGGACTTTGCAGCACCAGTCAACCGTCCGTCTTCAGATGATGCACTGCCTATATCTCCGGCAGCACCAAGTAGACCAACATCTACAACATTGTATGATACACCATCAGTATACTTTAGTCCACGTGAGAGGGGAAAGGTAACTGACCCGCCTGGATCCCCACCATCGACATTCTCGTATGACTTTAACAGTGTCTTGATTACACCGGAACTGGCTTCAGCCACAACTCCATCTCTCGCCTCGGAAGCCTTCTTCTCCGCTGTTGATCTTATCTCATTGACTTTGTTGATTGCTTCTCGACTAGACTTCGTTCTAGCATCAGTATCAACTTCTCCACTGAGGTCAAAGAAGGAATCTATCTTGAACACAGTGAAAATAATCCGACCCGGTGCGGTATCGAATCCACCATTGAGGGGATATCGTAAGTCCCGAGTTCGGTCTATTGTTTCTTGTGAGATGTCGACTGCGACTTCTCTATTGGGTGCACTATGTTGGGCCAGAACCACTTCCTCAGTCTTTGTCTGAGTTTCCTGTTTCCCCGGATCGACTGTCGATCGATTGATTGCTTTACTACCGCGTGTGCCACGTGACATTTTTAGTATACCCTAAATAAGTTTATAACATTTGTCTGTCTATTTATAGGAAAATAATGGCGTATAAAGGAAAGTTTAAACCAAAAAACACTAAGAAATACGAAGGAGATCCTACTACTATTATTTATCGTAGTCTTTGGGAACGACAATGTTTTCGTTGGTGTGATGATAATAAAGACGTGAAGTCGTGGTCAAGTGAAGAAGTGGTGATTCCCTATCTCTATGAGGTGGATAAGAAGTATCATCGTTACTATATGGATCTCAAGATAACCTATAACAATGGTAAGACGGTACTTGTCGAAGTTAAACCTGACGCACAAACCCGTCCTCCTACTGGTCAGAGACGTACCAAGCGGTATATCACTGAGGGATATACCTACGTTAAGAACATGAACAAGTGGGGTGCAGCAATGGAATATGCGTTGGATCGGGGGTGGACGTTCGAGATATGGACAGAGAAGACTCTGAGTAAGATGGGGATACTACCCAAGTCAACAAAACCACTGAAACCTCTTAAACCTTTCAAGAAAAAGACTAAATAGAATCATGGCCGGATTATTTCAAAAAGTAGAATTAGAAGCGTTTCGTGCGGGGATCACACCTCGTACGCGAGAGTCACGTGCGTGGTTCCGTAAGAAAGTACAGAACATGGGTGTCAATAGACGCAGTTTGATGCGAGAAGAACCAGTGGAACAACGTGCAAAGTATGCAGCGGGTTCTATGTTTATGTTCTTTTACGATCCCAAACATCGTGACACCCTACCGTACTACGATTCGTTTCCATTGATCATTGCAATTGGCCCCGCACCGGGTGGATTCCATGGTCTGAACTTGCACTACCTACCAATACCGTTACGTGCAAAGTTTCTGGATAGTCTAATGGACATCACAAACAATAAAAGGTATGACGAGTCAACTAAGTTTGATATGTCATATCAGTTCTTGAAGTCTTCGTCTACCATGAAGTACTTCAAACCCTGTTTCAAACACTACCTAACCAAACAGGTAGAGGGTAAACTCGCATACATTCCACCACCAGAGTGGGAGATTGCCACATTCTTACCTGCGGCACAATGGCAGAAAGGTGGTAGAAGTCAAGCATACTCAGATGCAAGGAAAATGATCTAATGAGAATACCTAACGTAGATGATTTAAAGGCAAAGATCACCGCAGGTAAAGGGTATGCAAACCCTAGTCTGTACTATGTTCAGTTACCCGCACGTAATTTGTCAGGTGAACAGAAACAATCGATCGAATACTTTGTCCGTAATGTCACGTTGCCCTCAAGAAACATGTTGACCGTAGAAAGAAATATCGGCGTGGATCAAACCAAGGTACCCTATGGATATACCAATGGGACTGTATCAATGACCTTCCGTGTACTTAATGATCAGTTGACTCGACAGTATATCGAAGACTGGCAGAACACTATGGTTCAACGATACGAAGAAAACGTAGAGGGTCATGTTGCAATTGCATACCCCAAGACTTACATGCGAGACATTAAGATCTCTCAGTTGGATCGAGGTATCTCCTTTGCAGGACTCAATGCGAATAAAGGTATTGGTGTTGGCCCCATCAACGTTAACGTTTCCCTAGATGTGGATATACGCCAATCTGGACGTGAGGTATACCGATGGGTACTCAAGGACGCATATCCTATTTCCTTCACTCAGGAACAGTTGAGTGACGACAGGAAGGGTGTTACGAGTGAAATAACCGTAGAGTTCGCATACAAGTACTTTACTGGCACAGAGGTTAACGGCAGTCGTACAAGTGGTATTGATGCAAATGTCGGAGTCTCAACAGACGCGGCACAGAAGGCAGGAAAGTTAGTAAACGATACATTTGATAAACTTGGCAAGAAGATATCAGATTTAATATTTTAATTAGTGGAGCTTTATAATGGCATTACCGAAGTTAAATGAAACACCCAAGTACAGTTTGACAGTCCCATCTACCGGCAAAGAGTGTAGATATCGACCATACTTAGTGAAAGAGGAGAAGATCCTCCTCATGGCATCTTCATCAGAAGATCCCAAACAGATAATGAATGCAGTACATGATACGGTAGGTGCATGTGTAGAAGGTCTTGACGTACGATCACTGACCACGTTTGATCTGGAATATATCTTCATTCAGTTGAGATCCAAATCAACGGGCGAGACCAGTGACATTCTACTGAAGTGTCCTAAGTGTGAGAGTCAACAGAAGGTGACTATACCACTAAACGAGATTAAGGTATCTAACTCGACCGCAGACCCGGTCATTAAGATATCCGACGCAGTAACGGTAGTGATGAAGTATCCTAGTTATCAGGATATCCCTACTGACGCAGGAGAAGATGTAGGTTTCAATCTGATTGCAAGTAGTATCAAGAGTGTGATCAGTGGAGACGAGAAGATAGAGGTCGAAGACGAACCGTTTGAGGGTGTGATTGGGTTCCTTGAATCTATGACACAGGATCAGTTCAAGTTGATCACACAGTTTTTCGAAGACTCACCGGTGGTAAAGTATGACTTACCTTTCGTGTGTCAGAGTTGTGGTGCAGCAGAAGATATTGAAATAAAGGGAATGCAAAGTTTTTTTTGATATGCCTCGCACATGAAGAACTTTCCAATTACTTTAAAGTAAACTTCTTGTTGCAGAGGCATCATAATTATACATTGACTGAACTAGATATGATGATACCGTGGGAGAAAGAGGTACATACCATTCTCCTGCTCCAAGCACTGGAAGAAGAGAAAGAAGCTAAAGAGAAGGCAAAACATGGCAATAACACTTGAAGACGTAGTCCTCGAACAAATGGACACCAACGAAACTCTCGGTAGGTTAGTCGATAGGACTAACATTCTGATCGAGATGGAAGGTGACAGTTTCGCGGGTCTTGAGTTACTCAACGAACAGTTCGAAACGTTCCTTGGTCTTGTGCGTAAACAATATGCACTTGAGGACGAGGCACGCCGTGAGAAAAGGGATGGACTCGTACCTGCTCCTCAAGATGACGAGGAGAAGTTGAAACCTGAAGAAGCGTACAAAGGCATTGAAATGCCTATCATCACTTTAGGTGCGGGACTCGCATTATTCGCAAGAGACTTTGTTAAAGGTTTTGTTGAACAGACCAAGAAGATGTTTAGGGTAAACGTTTTCAAACCAATAGAGTCTATATTCGGATTCATCGGTGATAAACTCAAGTCAATCGGAAACTTCTTTAAGAACATCGGTAGTAAGATATCTGGTCTATTTGGTGGAATATCAACCAGTGGTTTAGGCATTGTAGATAACATCAAGAAGATGTTGGCACCAATCACAGAGTTCGGTGCAAAGTTGATGCAGAGTCCTTTTGTGAAAGTACTGGCGGGTATTGGTAAACTACTAGGTAGATTCGCTGTACCTCTTGTTGCGTTATATGAAACCTTTACGAACGTGTCTGAGGAACTTGGAAAATCTGGCGACAATATCTTTGGGGTTGGTGGAAAGATTCAAGCGGTAATGAAGGGTCTCCAGAAAGCGGTTGTGGACTTCTTTGCAATCTTCTTAGACATACCCAAAGACATTATCAGTTGGTTTGCAGGTTTACTTGGATTTGATGGTGTAGAGAAAGCATTAGACTCCTTTACTTTCGCAGGTCTTGGTGATGCTATTATCGATGGTGTGTGGGACATTATGAATGGCATAAATGCCTGGTTTGGCACACTCTTCACCAACGTAAAGGATCTTTTTACAGGTGAGATAAGCTTTGATGACTTTGGTAAAAACCTAGTCAGGTCAGTGTTACCTGAAGCAGATACATTGAAGTTTGAGATACCTTCATTTGAAGTGTTCGGCAAAACTCTTGGTGGTGGGTCGATGCAACTGAATCCTATTCCTGATTCGGTGTACAACTATGCAGGAATGGAAGCACCGGGTGGAATTGGATTCATATCCAATAGTAGTGGTGGTGACACATCCAACGTTTCAAGTGTAGGTGGTGAAACGACCAATAGTGATAGTACAGTCTCTACGGAGAACATTGAGAAGTTACGACAACAGTTTAATGCAGAGTCACTACAGGCAATTAATGAAGAGAATGCGATCACGAATGCGATCAATACAGAGAGTGTTACTAATGTAGGTAGTTCACAGAGCGCCCCAGTAATAATCCAAGACAACTCTGTGAACTCCTCCAATCAATCAAATGTCAATCAGTCTGTTCAAGGTCGGAGATCAATGCGATCCCCAACCTCTAACAATGGCACCCGTGCGAGTGCCTATGCGTCCTAGTCTTCATTTGCGAGTTTGGCGAAGAATGACATCGTATCTTCGTCGCCTTCAGATACCCGAGGTTCTGGAGCAGCACTGGATCGCATTGGCGCTGGGTCACGGACTTCTTCCAGCGCTACCGCCTGAACTGTCGGGATCTGCGCCCTTGGAACCTCACCAAGTACCATCTGAAGACGAGTCTTCAACTCATCATAAGTCTTGTAAGAAGCAGGATCAGTAAACTCATTTAGATCATACAACTTTTCGTAGACAGACTCTAACTCTGCTTCGTCTTCTGACAGTGGGGTTGGAGATGCGAACTCAGACTTATCGTAGTTACGATATCCTTCAACGTTTCGAATCTTCAACTTGAACGATGCACCTTCCCAGAAGTCGAACGGATTTACTGGTTCTTCATCTTGGAATTGTGGTTGCATCATGTCCATGACCTTATCAAAGATCTTCTTACCGAAAGTATAAAGGAATACTTTACCTTCATTCTCAGGGTTAGATGGATCGGACTCAACAATAATGTTAGCAACATAGTGCAGACGACGTTTACGTTCGCGAACGATCGCACGATTGTCATCAGTCTCAGTTGCCCATAACTCACTGTTCATTTCTGATACTGGATCTTGTTGACCAATAGAAGTCAAAGATCGTTCGATGTACCATTGACCGGTAGGCCCTTTAAAACCATGATCCCAGTATCGCACGAAAGGTACGTTACCATCAAGACCCGGAAGGAAACGAACTACAGCATAACCATTACCTGCTTTATCAACAGTTGGTTTCCACTGACGATCATCCTTATAGGACTTCTTGTCTGACTTGGTTTCGGGGGTGGCGGCGGCAACTAGGTCGCCAATTGAACTACGGTTACGTTTTAGATTTGCAAAAGACATATTTATTTCCTTGTATACAATGTATAGTTTCTAGTTTATTAGTCGTCACAGTATGCGTGACTAGTGTATATTGTATCACTTTAGATACCAGTTGGCAAGGGTTGCCAGACAGAATCCGCAGTAAATACAAATGACCCTAAGAACTCTTGATCCCAACGTTCAGGTTCAATCAGACTTAGAATCACCTTACCGTTAATACGGTAAAGATGGTACTCCACTCCTACCCGAGGTGTGAAGTTATAAGATGCAGTATATATCAATTCGTTCAACTTGGCAAGCTCCACAAGTTTTCGGTATTCATCATTAATGAGATCTATTTTGTTTTCAAAGTAATTACGTGCAAGAGACCCGCGTTGAGATAGGAACATATCATTGTCCGGTAACTCAATCGCGGGCATATTTGAACTGGTACCATAGGGTAACAGTGCCTTTCTAGAAGAGGTCAAGTTTCTCCCATGGCAGATCCTTGTTGCCAAAGTGACCATAGTTTGTCATGAGGGTAAGGTCTCTAGAGAAGAGTTTAAACCGATCTATGATTCCCTCGGGTGTAAGGTCAACCTTACTTCTAATCTCTTCTACGAGGTCGTCACGGACTTTGCCATCTGCATAGACGTACAGACTGGTGGGTTCTTTAACACCGATCGCATAACTCAACTGAACAGTACAGTTCTCTAACCCGAACTCATGTACTATATTCTTTGCGATATAACGTGCCATGTATGCACCAGACCGATCTACCTTAGTACAGTCCTTACCGGAGAACGCACCACCACCGTGAGGACAGTATCCACCATAGGTATCAACAATGATCTTACGCCCTGTCAGACCCGCATCACCATCAGGCCCACCAATGATGAACTGACCAGTGGGGTTGATCAGATACTCGGTATCAATGTCCACCCAACCCTCTAGAATGCGTTCAATGCACCCCTGTACGATGTTACGTACCGAACTAATACTCTGGGTCTCTTTGTGTTGAACACTACAGACAACCTTACTGACTCGTACAGGTTTACCAATATCGTCATAGTCTACAGAAACCTGTGCCTTCGCATCAGGGCCATAAGGGAGAGTTTTAGTTACGTTCTTCAAAATCTCATGACTCAAGGAGATTGCAAGGGGCATATACTCTTTGGTTTCCTTACAGGCATAACCAAACATCAGACCCTGATCACCTGCACCAAAGTCGTCCGTACCCATTGCGATATCAGAACTCTGTCCATGAAGATGGTTGGTGAAGTCAAAGGTCTCCCAGTGAAAACCTTCCTGTTCATAACCAATTTCTTTCACAACGTCACGAGCGATCGTTTCACAGTCTTCGAGACTCTTGTTAGAACGATACTCTCCCGCAACAGTGACTGAGTTGGTAGTAACCATCGTCTCGACCGCAGCACGATTCTCTTTCTTATAGTCGATTAGATAGGTAGCGATTGCATCCGAGATTGCATCGGCAACCTTATCAGGATGACCTGCACTAACACTCTCGCTTGTAAACGTGTACTTCATGGATTCTCCTTCTATATGGGTAAGACCGAATCGTCCTGTTGGATATACCGGAGACGTTTTGCATCTGCCTCTAGTTTACCCTTGATCACCGGACTGATATACTTCTTGGCGTCTTCAGGTTCGATTGTGAATCTCTCACATAGGTAAATAATTGCGTCAAGGTAATTACAACGATGTTTCAAAACAACTTCTTCAATCATTGTTTGGAAACGTTTCTTGGTCATTACCACATCTTTAAGTTCAGTATCATTCGTCACTTCCTTCACCTTTCCATACTTTACAGATATCAGAATAGTATACTCCTATAGTTCGTTTGACTTCGCCTTTACTGTCATACGCGAGGGCGATACTGATTGGTGTGATCTTTCGATCACGGTTTAGTCCGTAACAATCATCCTGCCAACAACCAGTCCGGAAATAGGTTTGCATGTTGGCGACGTACATCTTCGCGATAGGACTAGGATCTTTTGCATCCTTCCACGCAGTAAGCCACTGTCTGACCTTGTCTGGGTGTAGTCTGTGACCCTCCTCAAGATTCTTCAGTGACGGATGAATCGGAGTCTCTCGGTGCATAGTCGCACGAATGTGATCTGCACGTTCATACATCGGTACTAGAATCTTACGCAGGGACTCTCGATACTCATCAGGCATAAAACCTAACTTGATTGCCTTCCAACCATGTTTGGCAACACTGACTATGTATATGTCAGGTAACGCTCGGTAGTCCACATTAAACTCTGAGTGATCACGAATCCACTTCTTCATAGAGTGCAACCACTCTTTCTCGGTCACTTCACTGTGGACAAATGCCTCACATGCTTTGAATGCGGCCATCTGATCTTCTTCGGTCTGTGCCTTCTTCAACTCATCCCACTTAGGTGCAGGGATCAAAGTCTTGATCTGACGGCGAGCTATGGTCTTCTTCTTTTTCTTAACCTTAGTATTGAATCCAGTAATCTTTAATGTTGACATTACTCACTTCCCTCATAATTTAAACTACAGAAGTTACACTGTTCAGTAACCAGTAACTTCAATTTACATCCCGAAACTTCACACTGGTGTTGCCACCATACGGTCTCGGGTTTCGGTGGATCACCGTATATACGTGCCCAATTAGATGACATTGTTTCTGTATCAACCGAGTACGGTCTCGGTTTGTCCCCTTTCCCATTCATACTTACTCCACCACTCAGGTTTTGAACGATTAGTCCACTTCGCAAAGGCGTATTTATCTTCAAAGTAAAACTGTCGATAGGACGTAAGAGAGTCACCCGCTACAATACAATGAGGAAACTGTGCCATCGCAGGTGTAGGTTGAGTGAATCTTTTATCCACATTGATATTCATGGGCGGGATCAACAACATATGTTCTAGTTTGAACTGTGTCAGATGGCGACGACCATATCGGTGAGTGTACTCGTGACATAGATTGATCCACATCTCGTACAACCAGTTATAGTTTGCAGCAGACTCACGTACCCATTTTGCAGATGGGTGATTGATGTGACACGCCTTGTACAATGTTTCATTCGCCATGGGGTCAGGGTGAAAGAACCTACGGATACGATGACCCTTGGTAGTACGACCTTCCCACTCATGACCATCGATCATGCGATGTGCAGTAGACATCAACTGTGCATATTCGATAATCATTTTAACAACATGTTTGTCGCAGTGTTGTTCTGCACATGTCATCGGATCTGGATCAAGATAAAATATGTTCATAACTTACGCTCCAAGTATTCACCACCAACGCGATCTATCCAAGATGCACCTTTGTAGATCCCAGTTATTAAAGTATATACTAAGTCCCACACAAAGGCAATAGGATACACCACACCATACCTAAAAAAGAAACGTTTCATATTATCTTTCATCATTCCCCCCCAACTGTTTTAAAACAACTCCACTCTTGATCAAGAAGTCCTCACCACATCCTTTAGACGCACGGTAAGGTATATCATAATAGACCGTGTTGATACCTGACTGGAACAATAACTTAGCACACTCGATACATGGTAGATGTGTCGTAAACAATGTTGCACCTTCTCCCGACTCAGTAGACTTTGCAAGTTTAGTGATTGCATTTGCTTCTGCGTGAAGTACTTCAGGTTTAGATCTATACTCACCATACACATCCTTATCCTCACCAGCAACTGTCCAGTTGACCTCGGGGTATTGGTACCACTCTTCGCAGTTGTTATCCCAACCAGATGGCGTACCATTGTACCCAGTGGAGATGATGCGATTGTCTTTAACAATTACCGCACCGACCTTCGCCTTGAGTGCAGTACTGAGACCCGCAGTAGTGCGGGCAATTTCCATGTAGTAAGATAGATACTTCTTTTTCATATGATGCGACCTTTTGAACGTAGTTTAGTATGTATCTCGCCCATGATTCCCTCACCCACCAGAGTAGACATACTACGGATGGCTTCCCACATTCTAACACCCTTCTGGTAGACACTATGGTCATCAGTCATCGAATGACCGCCGGGGAAGTAAGAATAGTATTCATACATAAGACGTTCAAGACTCTCAACAGAGACATCTTCATCACGTAACAGTTCAAGGTGATCTACCGGAACCAAGTACGTCTCTCTGGAGTAGTACGTCGTACCGGAGTAGTACGTCATACCGGGGTTCAGTACAGGTCTGACAATGATACAAGGCACGTTACCGAACAAAGAAGGTTGTGGTTTAGCGTCAACAACCTCTCGGATGCCCCAGTCTTGTGAACCAACGCCTGGATGAGGTATCACCTTGTCGCCATTTTTAAATTGCATATTGTTCGTCTCCGTAGATTGCGTTGAAAAGGATATCGACATCTTGTGCAGTATTAGTCTTGTCGACTATAATCATATCAGTGTCACCCTTCATTGCGAGGAACTCAAAACGTGTAGTAAAGGTATCGCGAGTTCGGTTGTAGAAATAAGTAAAAGTATCTTCGCTATCGTTGCGTTTAAAGACTTGATTAGTATGAAACATTACTTCACCTCCACTTGGTCAACCCAAGCAACATCACGCTCAAGATAAGTCATACGATAGTTAAGAGCATCGACCATAGTGTCGAACATCTCACAGTTAATTAACTGGTCATTAACAACGTTTCTCAATACATACTTAATCATAACTTTCTCTCTCAACTCAATTTGTACAGCCATTATCTCATGTTTTGATAACAAAGTAAAGCACAAAGAGTGACCCGATAACTAGTATGGGTCACGGTCGACTCATGCTACACGTAACTCCTCGATATACTCCATGTAAGGGATTGACGTACCATCTGGTCACTCGCATCTCGCGTTGAGAACCGCCCTGTTGATGCCATGTAGTGATACGTTGATGACGGTTGTCATCACGAGTTCCACGACCGATTGTCACAGTCTGTTGACATACGAACTTGCCATCAGAATCCTTCTCCATGTAAACACCGCCTCGGTGCTCGGACTCTTCGTAATCCTTTGGGTCGAAATCGATTGCATCGACTAACGTGGAGCTGAGGATGTACTCTTCTTGGTAATCATCATAACTCTCGATAGAGTCTCGGACATGATCCCAGTACTCCGTAGACTGCGCCTCAGACAACGTACAGTCAACGAAGTAGGTGTTACCACCCTTCATCTTCCAACGTTGTGGGCACTCGCCCTGGCCGTCCCAGTCGTGACCGCCGTAGTTTTCGCGGTACTGTGTTTCAACTACTATTTTCATACTATGCTATCCTCTGACGTTTCTTTCTAGGTTTCCACCCCAAGTATTCCATCGCTTGCATCGGGGAGGATTCTTCACTCAACTCGATATAATCTTCAACTGAAGTAGTCTTACAAAGGAAGTTAACCCATGACTTCCAAGGTTTAGAACCATACTTGAATCGCGCAATGAAAGTTGGTTGTGGCATACCGTGCCAAGATGGGTGACAATCAGGTCTTGCGACCTCCATGTTCACAGACTTACTGTGACGACCACGATACATCAAGTACATGCCGTCCCAAACAAACTGGTCTTTATCAAATTGTGTTTTCATTTGACATCTCCTATCTCAGTAATGCGATCAGTGATTCGCTTGTACTCACTGTTGAAGTACGTTTCGTTGTAAGCCTCTTGGGCTTCGATCAACATCATAAGGTCGTTCATTAGGTCAGCAGTCTCGTAATTCATAATCTTCTCTCTCATCTCAATAGGTAACTATTATACCATTGTTTCCATAACAAAGTCAAACACTATGAGTGACTCGATCTCAAAGATTGGTCACGTCATACTGCGGAGACTTCATGAACTCTTCCATAAGGTATTCATTCTCAGCAGCTTGTAACAGAGTGTCTCCATTACAGATAGTGACTTCAGAAGGATCAACATTGTCCATGATGAACTCTTGGTAAGCGTCAAAGTTCTTGTCGGACATTTCGTATAAACTCATATTTTCTTCTCTTTATTAATCAATTAGGTACGTATTATCTCATGTTTTTAAAAGAAAAGCAACTGTTATACGCGACCAGTTGCTCCCTTTGGGTCACGCTGAGATGTGTTGGTAAAAGATCTTTCCAGTCTCTTGCACAGGACTGACCCGTTTGAACCCAGCCCAAGCGACAGCATATGTCACACCATCCATCACCATCTCGTCATTAACCATCGAGGATCGTGCACCCAGTTTCTCACCTCGGTACTCAGGATGGGTACCAACGAAGTTTATATCAGGACTGTAGTCCATGTTGCGTTCACCGGAAGGGAAGATCTCACCCTTAGACCATGAACCTTGGATGTTCTGCGTTCGGAAGTATGCATACTCAAGGGCTTCGTCACCGGTTCTATCACCAGCATTGATGATGGCTTCTCTAGTGAACGTGCCTCGTCCTTCATGAAAAAATACTGATACTTTCATTACGCAGCCTCCTCTTTCATTCTCTCCATGATGTCACGAACGATCTCACGATCCATACTGTCGCCTTCAAAGGGCAGGTCAGGACGTTCGTTCATACGAATGCCAGTAGCAATTAGGATGTCTTTCTCGGTCACACCGAAGTCGTAGATGCCACCGGCACCGTAAAAGTCTAGGAGATACTCGACAAAGGTAGTCTGAGTTCTAAGGCGGGCAAGGTCATTAGCAGTTAATTTCATAATATTTACTTTCTCTTCTCATTGAATACAGGAGTATTATCTCATGTTTTGAGAACAAAAGCAAGCGGACGGGGATGTTTTTTTAGACCGTTTTGATCTAATAGGGGAACTGTTTATTACTTTTAAAGTCAGTCAAATAGTCTTCTGGGAATCCTAGATTTAACATGACCTTGAAACTATGGGGGTTTTGTAACTGATTGTGACAGTATTTCTCACGCGCCAAAAGGAACTCATACTGTTCTGCTGCATACTGAGAGTCTAGATCTGTAAACTCAACCTGTTCTGCCATGGGTAGGACGACCGCTTTGGTGAACCATCTTTCAAGGTTCTCCATACCGAAGGCAGCTAACTCCTGCATCTCATCTTGATCTCTTATGTTACCCGCAGCAATCATGTTCTCCGAGAAGATTTCTTTTGCCCATTCAGGGAGTTCACGTTCACGTTTAACTACCTTTCGTTCCATCGTCATATCATTGAATCCAGTAGGAGACAAATCGTGGAAACATCCTGTTACTTTCTTCTTAGAACAAACCACATCAAACCCGTAGATAGGCATTGGTGTGTTTGACTTGGAATATGCATTGACGTGCATCATCCATATACCGTGTGACTCTCTCTTGTCCACAACACTGATATGACCCATATCAAGAACGCGACTGCGCCAGAACCAATTGTAGTGACCGTACTCTTCTCGGTGATCAGTTACAGCACTGTCACAGTAGTAGGTAAATATCCCTTCCAGTTCGTGTTGTAGATCAATGAAATCATTCCACACTTTGTAGTTCCTTTAACATATCACGATGGTATATAAATCCTTGGTAGACTTGATCCCAGTCGATTTCTAATTTACGTATCGAAGCAATCGCCGCGGTCGTATCACTGAAGTGAAACATCCACTCCATGTCGGGGTTTGCCTCAGAGAGAAGTTGTCCACCCATCAACCATGCCATGTAATTCAGATAGATGTGAGAACTCCACTTCTTCTTATCGTCTTCACAACCAATGATATAGTTAATATACTTTGAGGTTGCAGTACACATCACGTCACCTGTGATCTGTGCACCCATTGCCTCTACACAATCTTGGATCTTATCACATCGAGGCAAACTCGGATGGGGAAGACTACGAAAGATGTTACGTTCCATTGCCTGAAAAATAAACCAGTGATTGGTCATATAAGCAATAGACTGTGTATCGGTCAACTCACCCTTAAATAGGGAAAGGGAGAACGGCATCTTCTCTACTTCGTCGTGCACTTCTTTTATCTTCTCGTTCATAGTAACTATCTATAGTCTCTTGTAATTTAGGGTACCAATCATCGCGATGTTCAACAAAGACTTGTGCGTCTCCCTCGTCTACGGCAATGATGGTGACAAGTTGGGTAATTGGCATTCCCGTACGTTCTTCCCACATGATTGCATATGCAGTCTCTTGTTGGAAGTATTGTTTAATGTGGGACTTACTCTTGGTCTTACGTGAAGTCTTAAAGTCAATGATGGATAGTTTACCATCAAACTCTGCAACACAATCCACACGACCTGCGACCTTTAGGTGGTCGGAGTATAGAGGTGCTTCCTGTAGGTAGACTTTACCGATGCGACTATCTAGTATGTCCTTAACCTTGAGGAAGTCAGCATGAACATTAGGCATATAACCTTTGGTGTACTGAGGATCGTTGTCGATGTACTTCTCAATCAACTCGTGTACTGCGGTACCACGTTGGGATGCACGGTACGAGATCTTATTCGCTTCCTCTTCACCCACACGTTTACGCCACATGGCGATACCCTTCTCGGAGAGTATAGACAACACTGTAGTGATGGAGGGGTAGTTACCACCCTGTGGTAGGACATAACGTCTACCATCTTCAGTCTGTGTTGTTTCAAGGTCTTTGTAACCTAGGTCTGTATCAATATGTTCAAACATCATTCATTACTCTTTTTAGTTCAGGGTGTAGTATAACACGAACAAGTGCATTTGTAAAGCACTATGTGTGACCCGATTAAGCAAAGAAGTCATCATCGGCAATGGTGGCTATTCTTCGGTATCCAAACTGAGAGAGCCACTTTTGTTGTTCACCACATCCAGTCTTTGCGGCACGTTCAATCATTATCAGGGGTTTACAACGTTCTAATGTCTCTTTCATACCATACAGAGGTTCCATGATGTAACCTTCAGTATCCATCTTAATGAAGTCTACATTGTCAAACGAGTAGGAATCAATAGTATTCACATCAATCAGAACCTGTTGAGATAGATTAAATCCTTCTCTATTAGGATCATACCATCGTGATTTGATCAATGCCTCGGTTTGGTGATTCTCTATCACGTTCGAGCCAGGATTTGACGGGTTGACCCATATATTGGCAGAACCACTTCGATCACTAATACCAGTATCGTGTATCTGGATATTATCAATGTCCTTTGTGTTGTACTCCAGACACTCGTAAAGCGCAGGGACTGGTTCAAAGGAAACGACATTATCGAACTCTTGGGCGAACTTAATTGCAGTCCCCCCAACATGACCACCGAAGTCTATTGCAAGTCTTCGATCGGTCGTGTTTTTTAAAATCGTATTCCAGTGAGCACTTTCTCGTGTCATCAGATTTGTCCAGATGTGAGCAGTTCTCTTCTGGTAATCGGGAAACGCGTACCCTTCTGCGTTGAAGATCACTTGGTCATGTCCGATGGATCTGATCGTTCTTGAAGTTTAGTCATCTTACCTTTGTACACCTCTACTCTAACGTTATCCAGTTTAGGGATCTTCATGTGATCGTGGTTGTGGTGTAGAACGAACTGGGTGTTGGGGAACTCTTTAAACAGGTTAACCCACACCGGTCTCCAGTTGCCCAGTAGACGATAGTTGTTGCTGTCACTACGGTCACTCGCAAGCATCAGATCTGTATAACTTCTCATGTTAAAGTCGAAGATAGTATCAAACCCATACATGTTGATTTCATCCATCTTGTGTTTCTTTGCTGCGTAGTGTACTGCCATATGTCCACAGTTGAAGTTAGTTGCATTACCTGCATACTTCGGCACATCGGTGTAGAAGTCTTTGATCTTATGTGCATACTTCAGATAGAACTGACTTCTCTCGTACATCCAGATACGGGGACGAGTTCCAAGTATCCACTCGTATTGATCTAGTGCGAGTTCACCCTTAGTTAACGCCATCATCATCTTAAAGTCAACCATGCAGGTTGCATAGACTTCCTTGGTGTCAATCTCAAAGGGAGGCATATTACAGAGGAGTTTCATCCCCTTTCTGGGTTTCTCATTGTAGTAATGTGCCTTATCTCCATTACCAATTACATGACAGATTTTCATTTCCAGTATTCCTCAATCCAACCTTGGGGTTCATATGTTTTCATCGGAGTAGTAACCGATTCATTCTGTGCTTGTATCACACTAGGTCTTCCATGAAAGCAGATGATTGATGTGTCGTCTAACTTGTCAGGATATACCTCATACTTATACGACTTTAGTTTGTTCGGATACAGATGTTGCAATAGGTCACGTTTCCGTATAACAGAGTTCAACCACTCCCCGTCACCTCTAAACTTGGACAGGGTCTCCTCTCTGGTAAAGAAGAACTCTGCATTGATCCAATCCATTGCAGCACCTCTCCATGCCATTACACCGGACTGCATTACACCCTTGAGGTGTTGTTGGTGGGCATTCGCAACTCCTAGGTCTTCGATCGCCATGAAAGTGCCATTATAATCCATCAACCAATCAAGTGATGAGGTAATGACAGTATCCAGATCAAGGTAGACTATGCGACCAGAGATCTCACCATCAAACAATTGAATCTTATTCCACCACCCAGACAAACCCGGTTTCAGGATCTTAGTCTCTACACCTTCAATCTTACGATCAGATAGACATACAAACTTATGTTTACGGGTAGTGTTTCTCTCTACCGCACGTTTAAGTTTATGTACATACTCTTCGGAGAACTTGTCACCCCACATCACACAACATACTGTAATCATAATAATTTGTAATCCTTATTGTAACCATGTTTTGCTGAACATCCACCCTCATTCTGGATGGTACTAAAACTATCTTTTGCCTGAACTGGCCATGGATAGTACTCTTCTAACCACGGGAAGAAGTCAGTCGTCAGGAATACATCTGTGGGACAGGCATGTGTCTCTGCATGTTGAATCAATGCAGCAGCACCCTTTGGGTTTATTCGGTATGCGTGTGCGCCAGGAAAGTATCTCTTACTTGTCAGGGGATTCGTACCCAACTTAGTGGGAGTATTAAACTTACCGTAACTAGGTATACCCAGAGAGATACAACCTTGGAAGTTAATCATCGGAGGGAGGTTACCCACACAGACCGCATCGTGTTCGAATACCTGTACCTCTTGGTTCAACTTAACACACTTCTTCCATAGAGAATAGTGAGAGAGGAATGCTGAGATACATCGATCCCGCCGAGAGATAGACTCGTTCTTGTCCATCATATGAAAGTGACCTACCGAGAGTCCTTCTCTTTCTGCAATCTTCAGGGGAAGATCATCAGGAGTAATCGCGTCATACATCTGTACATTGTACTCAGGCATTGATGCGATACATCTTTTTGCAGCGGCAACTGACTCAGGTATCGACTTAATGGTAATCACATAGGACTGCATAACATCATCTCTTTAATAATTCTCATATCACGTTTGTTCACACATCGGGTAATAGTAGAGGATCCATCATATACCCTATACTTGATTCTTTTATTCTCCAATAGAACTTGATACCAACCAAACTCTGCTGCAAGTAACTCTTTCTTATTATGTAGGTTGTCCACTAATTGGGCATCCCACACATCTGCATGATGGATTATAATACCACCGTCATAGACCATGAAAGTATGACGACTAGGATCATCATGACGGTAGTGGTTAAACATCTTCCATTTACCCGGTGTTGTACCGAAGTTCATGAATGACATAACACTATGTTCATTATAACACTTCTTTGCGTAATGTTCAAATGTTTCTGTAGGAGAAATGATAGAATCGTAACGACCACGGACAATTACATCGTAGTCTTTGCAGTACTTCTTCATCATTAGATTGTGATTGAGGATTTGTTTGGTCTGGTGAATATGACGTTCTGTGTTATCGAACTTCAGTTTCTTCTGCCAGTTCCATGTATTACGCATGGTGGGGTTATCATCGTAGGGATGATAGTCGATATCGTACTCTTCTATGACCTCGACAGTTCCATTCCAACTCTCGATGACTTCTCTTCGGGTTTCCCAGTCTGACTTCCATACCGAAAAGAATAGATCTGCGGTAGGGAACGCATCTTTAAGTAAGTCGATGGATAGAGTGAGTGACTCATCAGACAACCGGAGTTGTCCACCAATGATAATTGCAGTCTTCATGTGGACGTACTAGATGTGATCCCTTGTACTGCCGTGCAGTAGTTTTGTAAACACCCGAGTCTACGAGGTATCAGTTGTCGACACATCAATGCGTCATTTGGCCATGCACCAAACTCTTTGACCAACTTCATCATCGTACGGGCAAGATGAGGAGAAATATAATATGCAGAATGTCCCGGCAATCCCTGCGGTATGTCATCTTCATCTATGACAGCGACAGGACAAACGGGAGATTCTCCTTTCTGTAACAGAGTATGGTACTGTTGTGCACGTCGAGTCGCACCCCTAGGATCATTCAAGGAGATGGCACCAAATCTCGAATCCTTCAACACCTTTAGATCTACCTTCCTAGTAAAGATCGCATCGTGTTCAAGAATAATAAGAGGTCTGTTCTCAATCGCAGAGAGTTTCCACAGGTTGTAATGTGAGAGGAAACACGCCATACGTTTCTTTCTATCCACAGTAGTATAGGGATGTTTGGTCAGACCGCTCTTCATACAACGTGTCGTCTTATCCCATGGATAGTTCCATCCTAGATCATTGAGAATCATTTCCCGATCAACTTGATTGGGGGTGATGGCATCAAACGTTTCCACAACAAACTCATTCCCAACCTCAACATTAGACATAACGAGTTTGGTTGCAGCATCAGTCGATGTTTTATTCTCGGTTAGGGTTATTACAAATGCTTTTACTTCGACCATGTTTTGTCCCTTGAATTAGACACAGGAAAACTGTATCCTTTTTGAGGTAGTCCCAAGAAGTCCACCATCTTTTCAGGAGTATCTCCACTTGTAATACTCATCTCAAAGAAGTTCTTGGAATCTTTAAAGTACTCTCGTACATCGTCATTATGTCGTTTATATGCATCATGGTACTTTTCACGATCAAACTGAGGTGCACCATAAACCTGTGCACGAAGATCAGTAACTTGATTGTGATAATTTCTATCCTTCTTACGTTCGAAGTAAGGTTCTACAGCATCAATCCAGTTCTCTCTAGTTAGATGTACAAACTTAGAGTCGGGTCGCATTTTATGCAACTCCTTGTAGTAAGGTAACACCGGAATATCAGATGAACCATCACCAACACCCATCATCATCGGAGTGTACATCTGATAGTGAACAATGAGCAGTCCATAGTTCTTTAGGAAGTCTGAAAATGTGGTAGTCCCAGTTCGGGACATACCTAGACAATATATTTTACTCATTTAATCGAAGTCCCATCCTTCATAGGCAACCATTCGGTTTTAGGTTTGTTCGCAATAGCCCAGTGCCACTCATTGGACTGATTGTCTGCACCCCTCATCTGTATGTGTACCATCTTAGTGTTCTTGGTACGGGGATCTACTGCGGTGCGTATAAACGATTTGGTATTGTCATAAGGACACCACGTGATGTATCTATTCCATTCGTTATCCAGTTCTACAAAGTCAATGTCCATAGAACATGCCATGGCATGGAGATATCCTTGGTCTGTACCATACACCTTACCACGACATGCCGGATCTCCTTCTACCATATCCACGTAGTCTTTGAATGGTTGAAACTGTTCACGACACTTGCGGAGACCCGCATTAGAGTATAACACAACACCAGAGTTGTACACTTTGGGTCGACCATCCATATCCATAGGGGGCGCACAACCATACTTCTCTGTGACTAGACGAGACCACGTTAGTTCGGTTACCTTGTTACACTGTTTCTTTAGTTTAGGGTCGAAACGATATTGGGTCTGTAGAGGTTCTGTCGCCATTGCGAGTTCACCTTTAAACGTTTCGAAAATGTTTTCATCACAGGTATCAAGGGGAAAGATATCCGTGTCACAGAACATGACCTTGTCATACTCAAGGAAGTCATCATTAAACACTGGTTTAAAACATCCATAGTAAGGGGTTACCCTACCGAGTCCGAACGACTTACCAAAGTTTGCGTTAAGATCAAAAATATAGTCTGCACCAATCTTCTCTGCATATGCTCTCATACAGTCAGATCCATACTGTGCGGATGGACGAACCTTGCCATCCCAGTACTGATAGATTAGATTTTTAGACACTGTGATACTCCTTGTACCAATCCACGAAGTTTTGAACACCCTCTTCGATGGAGGTTTTAGGGGCATACCCAAGTTTCTTTAGTTTGGTAGTATCCGATGCAGTTGCCTTTGCGTCTGCGGGATGCATGGGGCCATATTCGATGATCGCCTTCTTACCCAATGTGTCTTGAATCGCATCAACGAATCGTTGTAACTCCACAACTTCTCCTCGTCCAATAGAGTACATATCACGGGGAGTCATGTTATCAGTAACACATTCGATACCCTGCACAATGTCATCAACGTAGGTAAAGTCTCTTTGCATATCACCGTTGTTAAACAGGGTAATAGGATTACCTGCAAGGATGTTCTTGGTGAAGTCAAATAGTGCCATGTCAGGACGACCCCATGGCCCATATACAGTGAAGAACCGTAGACCTACTGCGTTGGGTATCTTGGAGATATGGAACTGTGACTCAGTAATTGCCTTGGTGTAACCATAGGGATTGATCTGTTGGAACAGGTACTCGGGTTCACCCCATGGTAATGGGTTACCGTGCATTACACAGGAGGTAGATGCGTAGATTACGTTCTGAGTCTTCCAGTTCTCCATCGCACGGATCAGGTTAAGAGTACCCTTACAGTTAGTATCAATGTACTCGTCTGCATTGTTCATGGAGTATCGTACACCTGCCATTGCTGCAAGGTGAATAACCAGATCTGGACGTTTCTCTTCTATGATACGCATCATCTGGACTTCATCACGCAGATCTGCATACTTAAAGTCTACTCCATTCTCACGGAGTTTCTGGATTCGTACTTCTTTTAATTCAGGATCATAGTAACTATTACAGTTATCAAATCCGGTAACGTCATGGCCCAGTTCTTTCATCCGTATTGCGGTATGCATACCAATGAAACCGGCGATACCGGTGATCATAATCTTCATTCAATTATTCCTTTTTGTACTAACTTTCTGTAGTTAAGTATCTTGTCTTGTTTGGGGGAGGGTCTTCCCGGTGTGTTCTTCATTTTCCTACGAACATGAATTATATATCCTTCGCTTACGTTTTCCTCAAACGACGACATATTCCACTTGTCATCATCTAAGTATAGGGAAGGATCTTCCTTTAAATCTGCACGTACTGCGAGACGGTGCATGATACCCTCGTCTTCGTAGTTGTTATGAAACTGTTTGATCTCATGTTCATGTATCTGTTCACGGAGTTTGATTCTGATATCTTTCTCTAACCGGTAGATTGAACCCCCCCAGTATGGATATCGTTCGTCTCCTAACAGAGGGAAACGATTGGCCAGTTTCTTTCTCAGGGATGGTTGGATACCATAGTGTCTACCAATACCAGTATCATCTGTAAAGATGTTCTTGGTCAAACCTTTACGAGTGAACATGTCAATGTCCATCATAACCACGATGTCATAATTATCGAACCTACGATCTAGCATAACCATCTTCTGACAGGGCGCACTCAATCCCTCACGGAAAGCGTTACCTTGGACTAACTCATAGTCCGCACCACAGAACTCTGCATATTCTTTGATGGACTTCTGAGACTTCTTCTCTAACTCACCCATTGGGCCAGTCCAGTGTTGCAAGATTATATATTTCATTATAACAAGGCACTCCAATCCGTATCTTCTGGCATCATCTCAAGTTTAACATCCAACCCAACTGAATATTTTGCAGTAGATTCCTGCATTTTTTTCCATTGACCGGCAGTATTCATTCTTAGTCGATATTGACTCTTATCACATATGTATCGACTACCACTACCACCAATAAAGATAAAAGAATCAGTAGTCTCTTCAACGTCAACGATACCGCTGTTCAGTCTCCAAGAATCACCATCGAGATACCCACCTGACCATCCACCGAGTACGTTGTAAAACACTTTTTCTGTTCTACCATATCCGGTATTGCCACTTTTCATTTGTTGGGTAAACTTAATCACTACCCAGTTGTCTGGTGTATGTTCACTCATTCGTCTCTTCCTTTCAGTAATCCAGTTGACCACCTTATCGATTTCCCGTGGTAATGCTCGAATTGATCGATCAGTTCTTCGTATGTAGTCAGCTCGTAAGTTTCCAACTCATCCAACCAATCACTGAACGCATTCCAATCTTCGGTAAGCATTGGAGCAACACTATACTCGCCCCACCCACCGTAGTTTTCTTCTTCGTCTAAACCACGAATGTCGATACGACCGCACGAATAAGATTCAAGAAAGTCTTTATACTCTGTTTTTGGGAATAACTTGCCAGAAGTTTCTCTGATCTCGAAAGGTATGTCTCGTTCTTCGTACCAACGAGTAGATACAGGGCCCATCCAGTTTGTGCTATACGTTATCATTATATTTACTTTCTCTTCTCATTGAATACAGGAGTATTATCTCATGTTTTGAGAACAAAGTAAAGCGGATGTCGATGTTTTTTTAGACCGTTTTGATCTAACACTCTTCCACTTCGAAATGTTTTTCAATCAAATACCATGCGGGATAATCCTCTTGCAAAGCTGCTCTTGATGCCACCTCTGCACATTCCTGAATAATCAACTCGGCAAACCTTTCCCAATTTTCGTATCCCCAACTATCTCTTGACTCTATAGCAA